>Ga0068862_100004903_pt1 | contig 11273 bp, 22 predicted proteins | sample KBSSwiS52_FD_66598 | JGI IMG/M metagenome (GOLD analysis project Ga0068862, IMG submission 66598) | Switchgrass rhizosphere microbial communities from Kellogg Biological Station, Michigan, USA - KBS Switchgrass S5-2 | ecosystem: Host-associated > Plants > Roots > Rhizosphere > Soil ... | reverse complement strand
ACACCTACGTCGATGCGGCGCGGATCAGGTCAACGAATCCTGGCTGTTGTTTTCGAAAAGCCGGATGGAAGCGGTGCGGTGTGACCAAGTCGGGGCTGCTGGTGTTTGAGCGCCTAACTTGTCGGGTAGGGGGATAAGGGGAGCGATGGCCTGGGTCCGACTTTCGCGTGTAGTCAGTTCTCAAGCCATTTATCTTTTTGCGCTGAGCATTTTCCAGACGACGTTTTATGAGAGGGTAGTACGGACTTCACGTTGGCAGGGTGAACCGGCTGGGACGTGAAGGTGTTTGGGCGGGCTACCAGGCACCAGAGCCCGCGACGTGGATGCGCAATCAGTAGAGCGTGGTGAGGTGCGGCGTCCGTCGCCGTGGATAGTCTGCTGAAGTCACACGGACGTGACCGATGTGACCGAGGGTGAAAGGGTGGCTCCGGCAGGCGTGAGCACACATTCACTCGAAGGAGCGCATGCCCCAATCTAGGGGAGTGCTTTCCTTCGGGATCAGGGTTCACCAACAAGCGTAACCGGAGAAGAGAAGAAGGATCAGGATGAACCTTCAGGACGACTTCGAACGGTGGTGGAAGTGTTTCCCTCGGAAGGTCGGTAAATTGGCCGCGCAACGGGAATACGAACGGGCGCGGAAGAAAGCGAGCGCGGAGGACTTGATCGCGGGGATTGCGCGGTATCTGGAGGCGAAGCCCACGTATGCGGATCTGTGCCATCCGATCACGTTCTTACGGCAGGGTCGATGGCTGGACGAAGCGCCGAGGTCGGCCGTGGTGGACTACTGGGACTGGGTCTGTCCGCATGTGGAGCCATGCGGGAATCGCAGTACGTGTCGGAACGCGACGTTGTTGAAGCGGCCAGAGAAGGAAAAGAAAAAGGCGCCTCCGGTGAACCTCGGGGGCGCCCTTCTCTAAGCGGACGACTCGAACACAGGAATTGTAGCATGACCACGAAGGCACGAATCGAGGCGCGACGGCAACGGAACCGAGAACTGGCGGCAGCAGACGCGAAGCATCGGTGTGGACGGTGCAAGGTGGTCATTCCACTGCGAGCGCGGGTCTTCGTGACGTTGGGCGATCCGACGTTGTACTGCTCGGAAGCCTGTCGAGATGAACGACCGGAATTGGAGGCCCAGTGACGGCCAAGCAAGTGAATCGCACGTTCGATGTCGTGTGGCAGAGCCATTGGACTGATGCCTACCTGTGCTGTCCCGCGGCGAACCATGCGACCCGACAGCCGCCGGCGCGGTTCCCGATGCTGGCGGTGCCTGTCGGCGAAGACCTGACGCATACGGAGGTGCGGCAGCGGGTGACGCAGGCGATGCCGGGGACGGTGAAGCAACTGGCGGCGCGGGCGGGGTGTACCGAGAAGCGGGTGTATGCGGTGATCAGCCATTGGTCCCGACAGGGGAATTTGGTCACCACAAAAACAGCAGCAGGCCAGCGGGTGATCTATGCGTTGCGGACGGCGGCGTGAGGCAACCGTTAGCCATTGATCTGTTCTGTGGGCTCGGTGGCTGGACGGAAGGGCTGCTAGCGGAAGGCTATCGCGTGGTCGGTTTCGACAATGAACAGCATGTCTACGGCTCGGCGCGGTATCCAGCGCAGCTCGTGATTCAAGATGTGCTGACGTTGCATGGGGCGCAATTTAAGGATGCGGCGTTGATTGTGGCGTCTCCGCCGTGCCAGGCGTATAGCTACCGGGCGATGCCGTGGAAGCGGGCGAAGGCATTACCGCCACCAGATAATTCGCTGTTTGAGGCGTGCTTTCGTATTCAGCGGGAAGCCAGCGAAGCGGCGGGCCATCACATTCCGCTGGTCGTGGAGAATGTCTGCGGCGCCCAGAAGTGGGTGGGGCGGGCGCGCTGGCACTATGGGAGTTTCTACCTGTGGGGCGATGTGCCAGCGCTGATGCCATTCACGAAGCGACGGACGAAAGGCCTGAAGGCCGGAACTGGTAATCAGTTCTGCGCGATTCGTCTTGATCAGATTCAGGAAGATGACAGCGTCAAGGTGGCCACGATGGGTGCTGGCTGGTATCCACCTGATCATCCGAAGCACGTTCCTGGCTTGGCATTCAACGGCCATGCTGAGCGCGCAATCAGGGATGGGCTGAAAGTGCCTACCGATGTTCGGATTTGCGATTGTGGACACTCTGAGGACAAGCACGGCATCAACGGTCACAACTTAGACGAGCCGTGTTCTCTATGCTCGTGCATTTGCCCTGTCTACAGGAAGCGAACAGCTATCGGTAAAGGCGCACGGTTCACAACGCAAGACTGCGGCATCGAGAACTCTATCGCGAATGCCCAGGATGGTCACAAACAGAAGGGCAGCGGTGCGGCCTGGTGGCGCGGTGAAGTCGGTTCGCACGGCTCGAAATCATCAGCGCGTCGTGCGGCCTCCGCGCACATCGCGAAGATCCCGCTGCCGCTGGCGCGTCACATCGCACAGTCCTGGAAGCGGGAGGATGCTCGAATCACCGACATGGCTGATGCGAGGCCTGCCCTTTCAAGCCATCCAAGCGGTGGAGATCGCGTGAAATGAATTTGCACTTCGTATTCCTGTGGTGTGATCCCCCACAGGCGTCAGAGGGTGGCTGAATGGCCTGTGAACACACGCCGGGACAGCCCAGGCAGGGCGATTACTTCGGTTGGTATGCCTACGCGGAGCGTATGAGCAAGACGCATCGGCAGCAACGGTGTCCGACTTGCGGCTTGTGGGCGATCTGGGTGCGGAAGGCTCCGAAGGCCACCAGAGCGGCGGTGAACGCGGTCATTCGGAAGATGGAAGCCTGATGGCCTTGAAGGCCGGTCAGGCTGACGTCAGAGAGGCGCTCGCCGCCATGAACAGGCCGAGCGGGCGGCGGAACAAGTACGGGGCTCAGAAGACCGTGGTGGACGGGTTCGTCTTCGATAGCAAGCGGGAAGCGAAGCGGTGGGGGGAACTGGTCCTGATGGTGCGAGCGGGGGAGATAACCGATCTGATGCGGCAACCGGCGTATGAGATTGTCGTCGCGCCGCTGAAGGGGCCACCGTTCGTGGTGGCGAAGTTCACGGCCGATTTCTTCTATCGGGACCAGACTGGGAAGGCGATTGTGGAGGATGTGAAGTCCCCCCCAACGCGGAAGAATACGGCGTATCGGCTCAGGAAGCGGCTCATTGAGGCGCGATACGGGTTTGAGATTCAAGAGATCTGATGGCCACGCAAATCTTCGAAGCCGACGATCCGAAAGTCCTAGACGGCACCTACGACGTGTATGGCTACACGCCCAAGGACCGGCGGGCACAAGTGAAACGGATGCAAGCCGCCGCTCCGGATCTCTATGCCGCCCTCGCGCTGTACGTGGAGCACTTCGGCGATCCGTTGAAAGTAGCACGGCCTGCGCTGGCGAAAGCTGAGGGGCGATGAAGGCCCAAGCCTCCCTGTTCGATCGGGACCTGGACAAAAAGGTCAACCACGCGAAGGTGGCGGAACTCCGGCAGTATGGGATTCCGGTCGGCTGGATTGCGGTGAGTCCGGTGGAGTGTCAGGCGCTCTTAGCGGATGTCGTCTCGGATGCGATCAAAGAGCAAGCACGCACGGTGTTGAAGCCCGGCGTGGAAGAGGAGCAGTGGTTCGGATGACGCCGGATCAGGCGCTCCAGGCTGCCGATGTCGAACTCGAGAAGGCGAAGCAGTTGCTGAACGTGGCGTCGAAGGTCGCCTGTCCTCATTGCCACGCGACGAAGTCCCATGTGGTCGATGCCCGTCGCAGACCGAACCAGAAAGGCTTTCGACGTCGGCGGCTCTGCCTGACGTGCGCCAAGCGATTTTGGACCATCGAAGTGGTCGAGCCTCAGAAACACCACAATATCTAGTGCGGTTTCAAGTGCGCTGACGTTCCAATCTCAGCGTTTCACCCCACACTTAAGGCCATGCGGATAACTGTGTGTTGTCTCTGCGCGTGGCTGACCCTCGTGTCCACTGCGCATGCGCAGACGCCGTGTACGACCCCCACCCCGCAGACGAATCCCCCGACCTACACCTGTCCGACCGGCAGTGCGCGGACATTGCTGTTTGATTGGACCGAGACAGCGCAGCCGGGCGATGTCTTCCGGCTGTTCGTGAACGGGGCGCAGGTCGGGGCAGACATGCCAGCCCGGACCGCCAGCGGGATTTCGGTGCAGTTCGGGGCGGCATTGACGCCGGGCACCTACGCCGTGGCGGTATCCGTCGTCCGGACCGCTGCGGCCATTCCGGAAGCCAAGAGTGCGCCCGTCTCGCTGGTCATCGTGGCGCCGCCACCGCCGAATCCGACCCCGCCGGGCAATCTGCGCGTGGTGGAAGTGATCATGCGCGGGCTAGACAGCGCGGGGAATGTGCTGTTCGAACACAAGACGAGCATGACGGCTGCCGTGGCCCCGTAGATGGCGGGGGTCTATGCCGTCAGTGCCTTCGGCCGGTCCTACGCCACATCGTTTCCCCTGACGGAGAACCCGATCAGTGAGGGCGGACGGTGGCTCAACGGCGGCACGAATGGCATCGACTGGCGAGACGTTCAGACGACACCTGGCTATGCCTACGGCACGGGACCGAGCGCGTCACCACCCTATGACGATCCGACTGCGGTCTTAACGGGGACATGGGGACCGATTCAGACGGTCGAGTGCACCGTGCGCGTGGATGCGATTGAAGGCGGGGCGAATCAGGAAGTGGAGGCCCGACTACTGACCACGATCACGCCGAATCGGATCGTCGGGTACGAAGTCATGTGGTCGATCACGACCAACACGTACATCGACATCCGGCGGTGGGATGGCACGACGGATCTTTCGTCCTACGTCCAGATCGGATTTCTCGGCAGCGGCACGAGTCCCCAACTGCAGACTGGCTACCGGCTGAAGGCGACGATCAATGCCGCGGGGGTGATCAAAGCCTACACGGACAGCGGGGCCGGGTATGTGCTGATGCTGACCAGTAGTGCGGACCTGACGTATCGGAGCGGGGCGCCGGGGATCGGGTTCTTTAAGCACGCGGGCGCGCCGGGACCGTTGAGTGGGGCGGGGTTCACGTATTTCTCGGCCACGGACGCCTTGCCGGTCTAAACGATGGCGACCTTTGGCTACACCAGCATCGGGGCGGGCGGCGATGACAATCCGGGCAACAACGTCATCTGGTGCAAAGCCTCGTCCACGCCGGCGAGTAATGGGACGCTCACGTCCATCGAGTTCTATTGCCGGATTCGGTTCGGCACCCCGACCGTCAATGGCGCGATTTACACCGACAGTGGCGGGAATCCGGGGACGAAGCTGGCGGAAGGCACGGCCCAAACGGTGCCGAGCAGTGCGGCGTGGGTGAGCATTCCGGTATCCGCGTCCATCACGGCCTCCACGCAGTACTGGCTGGCGGTCGTGATCCCTGGTGGTGGCGGGTCCGCGGATTGCTGGGGGCAGTTCGATACCAACGGGAGCCTGACGGAGATGGGCTATCTCTCGTCCGGCCCTCCTGGGAACGGGATCTTTCCGGGGACGTGGAGCTCGTTTACGGCCACCGTGCCCGATGAGCGCTGGAGTCTCTACGGGATCTACACAGTCTCGGGCGGACCTACGGATGCCCAGATCAGCCCGGCCATTACGCGGCAACTGAGCGATGCCATGATCGGGAGGGTGGATGTTTAGGCTGACGATCACCCCGGCGCAACACTCCGCGGGTGGGCCGCGTGTCTTCCAGTGTGTGAGTTTCGATTACGACACCGAGACGCGCTATCTCACGTTAGCCCTGCGAGATGGGCGGATGTGCGTGGCCCTCGTGGGCCAGTGGGCGATGGACGCACAACCGTCCCGGGTGGCGCCGCATTCGATTGCGGAAGCGGAGCGGATTCACGATGAACGCGCACTCGTGCTGATGGCGCACTGATGGCTCACATCCAAAACTTTCGGCGCCGGTTTCGTGCGGGCCTGCCGTCGGCGAGTCCGTTTACGTCGTTGACAGGTGGCAGCGGCGTGCCATCAGGGAAACTTGAGTGGTGTCCACAGTGCCGCGATGAAGTGGACACGGATACGCAGGCGCATCATCAGGGCGTGACGTACAGCTGGAAACGGATGTGCCTGCGGTGCGGGAAGCCGTTGGCACATGGCGTGTTCCACAACGTACCCCTGATCAGCAACGTACCGTTACCGGCCGGCACGATGACGTGGGTGACTCAACCGGGTGTCGATCGACGATGACTGTCGCGACGAAGACGTTGCTGGAGGCTCTGATTCGTCATGGCAAGGGCGTCCTCGATGCGTTTGAGAAATGGGTCAAGGGTCAGGAGTCGAAAGCATGAATCGACGTGAATTCTGCCGGTTGTTGGCGCTCACCGCGCCAGGTGTGGTGTTGGCCGAGCAGGTCGACGCCTTGCAGCGAACATATCTGTTGAGTGCGCCACAGGTGCGAGAGGGGCTCCTGGTTGGGGTTCACGATATTTATCTGTCGTTTGATTGTCAGCCCTACGATGGCACGGCGCTGATCCAGTTCTTTGACCGCGATCGGCTTCTCCTGCCGTTGGCGATGAACATCCGGACGTCGATGCGGATGGCGTTGTCTCCGGGAGATTACATCATGACATCGACTGATCGTTTCCACTGGACGGCAATTGAGCGGCGAGGCGAGCAGTTCGGCGGCGATCTGGACTTGACCGATAAGCTCTGCGGCTATGTGGGTTGGACGGATGACGACGGCAAGCAGCAGCGGACGCCGTTGCAGCATCGAAACCGGCTGCGGGAAGACATTCTCCTGACAATCTGAGCTAGTAGCCATGATGAAGCTCGGCCCGTAAAAATCTTAGATCGTCGGTTCAACAGTTCGCGCAGGCCCGCTGCGTTGCCCGCCACTTGAAGGCCATCAACGCACCTTTGCCATCCTGACGCTGACGAGTGAGTCTCGTTGGAGTTGTTAAAAAAGGGAGAAGCAAAGTGGCTAAATTTGGCGTGTCGTTCGGAGACTTCGCAACAACCACGTCCGTCATCACCATGCTGAAGCTGGTCACGGTCACGAAAGTTCCGGTGGAGATCGTCGAGGCTGCCATGTACGGCGGCGGCACGACGGCCCCGGCAGACGTCCAGCACGCAGCGACCTTGGCGCGTGTGAGCGCAGCCGGCGCGGGTACAGGCACGGCCTCGCCCCCGACTCCGGAGCCGTTCGGCAACACCGTGGACGCGGCCTCGTCCTCGATTCTGTGGAAGATGACGGCGGAACCGACCACGTACGCCACGGTGTTCCCGGTGCTGTCCGCATTCAACCAGAGAGGCGGGATGCGGTGGGGCGTACCCCGCGGTGAGGGCGTCTTCTCGCAGTTCGAGAATACTCAGATGCACGTCGGCTGGAGGGCGCAGAGCTCGGTGGCTGGCGCGGTCACGGGCCATTTGCATTTCTGGGAATAGCGCCATGCTGCCTGACGAGCAGGCATGGATGGATCGGGTGGATGCGGCACTGCTGGCGCTCGAGACTCGGGTGCCAGTGGTGCAACGTCTGCGCAGCTTTCCGATGGACGTGATCGCGGTGGCCGTGATGAAGCAGTTAGCACGGACCTATCACGCGGTCCCGCCATTCACGTCCAGGGAAGTCGATCAGGCTCTTCTCGACGTGGCCCAACGTAACCGCTGATGTATATCCTCCGCCGCAAGATCGAGCGCACGGCCGGCCCCCAGCCTGTCTATAAGGCAGCGGTCGATGCGGTGGTGCGGACGTGGATACCCGCCGCGGCGGCGCTGTTGGCGTGTGCGGTTACGCCTCAGCGGGCGAAACTCGATGTGCGGGCGTACGAGTGGGGCCAATCGGTCACGTTCGTCCCACCGTTGGTCGATGCGCGGATTCGCACCTACCTCCCGGCGTCCACGACGGAACTCGCATCCTTCCGCACGGCAGATCGGCCACGGCTCGATGTTCGGCGTTACGAGTGGATCAACGGCTGGGGCCTGAACGTTGCGGCCGCAGCGGCGACGACCGCCCAGCGATGGCCCGCCATTCTCCAGGGCGCGGACCCGCATTACGTCACGCGGGCACGGCGGCTCCTGGACCTTCGCACGTACGAATGGGAACCAGACGTCGCGTGGATGGGCACGGTCCAAGTTGCTGGCCCCTCAGCGGCGCAACGGTGGCCGGCGCTCCTACAGGCTTCAGGGCAGAACTACCGCACCCCGGATAAGCGGGCAGGCGTTGACATCCGGCTGAACGATGGCAGTGCGAGTAGCTTCGGCGTGCCACTCGATCAGTCGGAAGCGTGGCAAGCGGCGATTGATGCGGAACGGTCGGTCACCACACCAGCCCGGCTCGAGCTCGACGTACGCAGCCATGACTGGGCACCACAGGCGGGCTGGCTGTATACGGCCAACCAAGCGCCCCCCGCCACGGTGGCGCAGACATGGCCCGCCATCCTGCAGGGCTCGGGGCTGTCCTATCGCACGGGCGGCCGTCCCGTGGTGGATGTGCGGCGCTGGGCGCCTGATCTCGGCTGGCTGTTCTCGGCGCAGCCCGTGGCGGCTACTACAGCGCAAATCTGGCCGGCGGTCTGGCTGGGGACCGGGAACCAGTATCAGACGCCGAAGCGTGGCGTGTTGGATGTCCGTGGCTACGAGTGGACGCCGCCCGCATGGGTCTTCAGTGCGCTTCCTGTCCCGGCCACCGTGGCCCAGACATGGCCGGGTGTGTTGCTCAGCCTCGGGCTGAATTACCGCACGACGGACAGGCCACGGCTCGATGTGCGTGGACAGGACTGGTTCCCGGCGTTCAGTTGGCTGGAGCCACTCGATCTGGTCGATGGCGTGGCGCAACCGCCTACGGAGTTCTTCATCGTGTTTGCGGCGGATCGGTGGTTCGTGGTGGAAGCAGTGGTACGCATATGAGACGGCCCGGCGATCTGATCCAGAAAGATCCGGCCTCGATTGAGCCCCAAGGGTTCGATTGGACCACGTATCTACTTGAACTTGGGGTGGGCGTGATTGTCAGCACGAGTACGTGGGCCATCACCACGATTGTGGGCGATGCGTCCCCGATGACGCTCTCAGGGTCAACGATTCTCGTGGGCAGTCTGAAGACGCAAGTCACGCTCACAGCCGGGTCCGTTGGCTCGAAATACACCGTCACGAACCACATCACCACCTCAACGGGTGTGGTGGATGAGCGATCCTTTAAGGTGCTGGTGGTGCAGAGGTAGCTTATGCCATGTGATTCATCGCATTTAGAGGCGGACGGTAGAGAAGTTGAATCGTCCAAAGTACGTGAATTCCTGCGTGAAGTGACGGGGAAACCATTCAATCATCGCCGCCGAGCTGAATACTACGGGAACGTCAAAACGCTTGATGCTGATACCGCTGAATTGTGCGGTATTTGCCAAACGGTCGACGTGTCTCGGTTCTCGCTGGAGCTTCAATTGTGGTGGCGGGATCACCAAGAGGCGGACGCGAAGAAAGCTGCTGACGTGAAGCGACAGGCCGAAGAAGCGGAGGCGCGGGACCGTGCGCTGCGCAAGTTGTCTGATGCTGAGCGTGCGTTGTTGGGTGTGCGATGAAGGTGCTGGTGGTGCAGCGATGAGGTTCCATCCAGCCGTTGGTCTGCCTGAAAATGCGGTGTTGCCAGAGGCGAAGTTCGCCTGTTCTCCATCAGATGCCTTGCAGTGTTTCTTGGACTTGGCTGAGTCAATGCGCAGGGTCCGAGCGATGAAATTGCCGCCTGCGTTATGTCCGGTGGCGGATCTCATCGGCGATGACGATGGCTGGCGTGATTGGCAGCTGTTAATGCGCCTTTCTGAACCATTTTACTGGAGCGATCACACGGCTAGTCTGGTAACGGCCGCTAGTGCGTCTTATCCGCTCATGACGGAAGAGTCAATTTGCAATCTCGACGTGCAAGCCATGAAAACGAGGGCAGGCGAGAGCACTGCGCCACCGTCGTATTTGCCGAAACGCCTCCAAGGCGTACATGTGTTCCAAAAACCCTGCTTGTATGTCGACAACAACGGCACGCGCGCACCGTTAAGTGCGTTGGCCTGGAACGTGGCCGTCAGTGCCAGAACGCACGAGTTATGGCTTTCCATCCGAGGCGTCATGTGGACTGGTAGCACTGCTGTCGTGACGTGGTGGTCCGATGGAGGCCCACCAGATCCACGAGACGACACCGTTGACAGCACGTTTAAGGCTGAGCGGATTGTGTTCACGAAGTGGATCTGTACGGCTGCGATGTTCATCGAGCAAGAGATCGTGACAGCTCAGCGTGGCGATGTGGCGCGTGGTGTGCGGAAGCGATGTGCGAAGGCAGATATAGAACCGATCTGCCACGTGGTCAACCTTCGGAAGGAACTAGCGACTGAACGAGACAGTGCTGGCGTTGGCGGTGTGGAATGGTCACATCGCTGGTTAGTGCGAGGACACTGGCGTCGGCAGTTCTATCCAAGTCGTGGCGGAAATGCTCCTGTGTGGATTCACCCACACGTAAAAGGGCCGCAGGACAAGCCATTTATGGAAGCGAAGCCAACGGTGTACGCGGTGGCGCGATGAGCATTTTTACAAGGCTCTGGAGTTGTTGGCAGCGTCTCAGTGGACGAGACGTGCGCTTGTGTCCATTCCATCAGGAGGGCACGCCCAGCCTTGTCGTTTACGGCCATCGATTTATCTGTTTCGGCTGTGGTAGAGACGGCGATGTCTCAGAACTGCCAAGGTGATCTTTGTGCTGTTCCTGATCTCGCCAGTGCTGCTCTGTGTAGGGCTCTGGAATGAGGTACGGGACTGGTGGGTACGCCCATGAAGACATCAGGGAACCTTAAAGGGCTGAGTGCCTCGCAAGTGCTGGAAGCGGCGTTCATGATCGCGTGTGTCTTCATGGACGTACCGCTCAGAGCGCCAAGGAAGCGCAAGCCGAAGAAGGGTAAATCCTGATGCCCTACGCTGCGATGCGTACCTGTGCGGAACCTCACTGTGGGGTACTCGTACGTGCAGGACGGTGCCCCCAGCACACCAAGGCTGAACGGGATCGCCCGAACGTGGACGTACGCCGCTGGTACCGCACCCCGACATGGAAGGCGCTCCGCACAGAGGTCCTCACCGACCAACCCTGGTGTGGCGAGTGTCAGAAGGAAGGACACACGGTGCCAGCCATTGATGTGCATCACACGCGAGCGCATCACGGGAATTGGGAGATGTTCTGGGATCGCAGCAATCTTGAGGGCTTGTGCAAGCGCCACCACAGTGCTCACACCGGACGTGGTGAGTAGGGGAGGGGGGATGTGTTCTCTACGGGTGACAGCCCTAGAAAC
>Ga0068862_100004902_pt1 | contig 11273 bp, 12 predicted proteins | sample KBSSwiS52_FD_66598 | JGI IMG/M metagenome (GOLD analysis project Ga0068862, IMG submission 66598) | Switchgrass rhizosphere microbial communities from Kellogg Biological Station, Michigan, USA - KBS Switchgrass S5-2 | ecosystem: Host-associated > Plants > Roots > Rhizosphere > Soil ... | reverse complement strand
ACTGAAACCAGTAAATTAATTTTTCCTGGCCGGAGTCAAAAGCTCCGTTAAGAAGGTCCCAAGGAGTCTGTTTAAAAACAGGCAAAAAAATTACTTCTGTAGTCCTGATTCGCTCAGGATTGCAGAGGTTTTTTATTTTACCAATATCTTGCAGGTTCTTTATGATTGTAAATGTCCATAACACCTCCTCCGCAAAAATTTACTCCCGTATTGTTTCATTAGTGCCATCACAAACTGAGCTTCTTTATGATTTAGGATTAGAAGAAGAAGTTGTAGGTATTACAAAATTTTGTGTTCATCCAGCGAAGTGGTATGAGAGCAAACCCAGGATAGGCGGGACTAAAACTGTAAAAGTACCGGCAATACAATATCTTAAGCCTGATTTAATAATTGCCAATAAGGAAGAAAATGTAAAAGAGCAGGTAGAGGAATTAGCTAAAAATTTTGATGTATTGATAACAGATGTAAATAATCTTACCGGTGCACTGGATATGATTAATGACATAGGGATATTGGTTGGGAAAACTAAAGAGGCGCTGCGGATGACCAATACAATTGAAATAAACTTTCATAAGCTACAGCACTTACCTGCCTTTAAAAGAAATATTAAAACTGCCTACTTAATCTGGAAAGATCCTTTGATGGTTGCAGGTGGTAATACTTTTATAAATGACATGATGCGTTATTGCGGTCTTGACAATATTTTTTCTTCCCGGGACCGGTATCCGGAAACAACCCTGGAAGAATTGAGTATTAACTGCGAATTAATTTTGTTGTCTTCTGAACCCTATCCTTTTAAGGAAAAGCATGTAAAGCAAATGGAGTTACAGGTCCCCGGGGTAAAAATCAAATTGGTGGACGGTGAGATGTTTAGCTGGTATGGGAGCAGGTTATTAAAAGCTGCAGGTTACTTCAAAGACCTTGCCCTAAACCTAGGCGATTAGTGAAGTAACTAAATTTGAAAATACAGGCTTTGGATTTTTGCCACAGTCTACGATAGGCAGCCGGGTTGCACGGTTCCAACAGCCATCAGATCTCACAAAAAAAGTAATATGTGTTATCCGGGCCCACTAAAAGCCGTCTGATTCGCCGCAATTAGTCAATTAATTTTCTTTTTTCTCAATTTCATGTAGGTTTGCATACATCCTTAAAAAAAATCTTCATGGCTTCAAAAAAAATTACAGAATTATTAGGCGATAAGGCAGAAAATCTATTAACATACAAATGTGTCATTGAAAAATCAACTCTTACCCTACCCTCACCAAATTATATTGACGACGTTTTTGTAAACAGTAACCGCAACAACCGGGTAGTCAGCAGTATGCAAATGCTAATGCATAACGGGCGCCTGGCTGATACCGGTTATTGTTCCATTTTTCCGGTAGACCAGGGCATAGAACATAGTGCCGGCGCATCATTTGCACCTAACCCAATTTATTTTGATCCTGAAAATATTGTTAAACTTGCCATCGAAGGCGGCTGTAATGCTGTGGCATCAACATTTGGCGTGCTGGGTATTGTGAGCAGGAAATATGCACACAAAATCCCTTTCATTGTAAAAATTAACCATAACGAATTGCTGAGCTATCCTAATAAGTATGACCAGACTTTATTCGGGACCGTTAAAAGCGCTTACAATATGGGCGCTATTGGTATAGGCGCGACAGTTTACTGGGGCAGCCAGGAAAGTACACGCCAGCTAAAAGAAATTTCAGAAGCGTTTGAACTGGCGCATGAACTGGGCATGTGCACCATTTTGTGGTGTTACCTGCGGAACAATGCGTTTAAAGTAGATGGTACAGATTATGGAACTGCTGCGGATCTTTCAGGGCAGGCCAATCACATAGGAGTTACCATTCAGGCAGATATTATCAAGCAGAAAATGTCGACGAATAATGGCGGGTATAATGCTGTAAAATTTGGGAAAACGTCTAAACTGGTATATGAGAAATTAACGACGGACCATCCGATTGATTTGTGCCGGTACCAGGTACTCAATTGCTACAGTGGTCGCATTGGCCTGATAAATAGTGGTGGGGAAAGTACAGGAGCTTCAGATTTGCAGGAAGCAGTTGCAACGGCTGTGATCAATAAACGTGCTGGCGGAATGGGATTAATTATGGGAAGAAAAGCATTTCAAAGGCCTTTGGAAGAAGGTATAGAATTATTGCAATCTACCCAGGATGTGTATTTAGATAAAAGTATTACAATAGCATAAATACCAATAAAAGTCATTGGTTTATTGCTCGTGACGGTAGGGTGACTGCAAACTCTAATGACTGAATGACAAATATTTAATGACTTTTATGAAACAGGAAGAAGATTTTTATGCCAATCTTGCCGGCGAAGAGGGTGAGACTGAGGAAACCAAACGCCGTTGGTTCCGCAGAATCAAAAAAGGAATAACTACTTCTACCAAAGATAAAAAAGAAGCTCCGGATGGCTTATGGACAAAATGTCCTTCATGCCGTTATACTTGCACGGTTTCAGAATTAAGAGAAAATTTATTTGTTTGTCCGAAATGTGATTACCACCATCGTATTGGAAGTGCGGAATATTTCGAAATTATTTTTGATAATGACACTTATACAGAGCTTTTTGCAAACATAAAATCCAAAGATTATTTAGGTTTTGTTGATCTCAAGCCTTATGAACAGAGACTTAAGGAAACTTATGCAAAGACTTCAATTCATGATTCCATAACAGTTGCTCATGGTAAAATAAATGAAATGGATATGGTAATTGCCTGTATGGATTTTGAATTTATAGGAGGAAGCCTGGGCAGTGTAATGGGTGAAAAGATAGTGAGGGCCTGCGATTATTGCATGGAACATAGAATTCCTTTTATGATTATCAATAAAAGTGGCGGAGCCCGCATGATGGAAAGCGCATTTTCATTAATGCAATTAGCAAAAACGTCCGGCGCCTTATCAAAAATGTCCGACGCAAAAATTCCTTATATTTCTCTTTGCACCGATCCTACGTTTGGAGGAACTACTGCATCTTTTGCAATGCTTGGCGATATTATAATGGCTGAACCAGGTGCCCTGATTGGCTTTGCAGGCCCCCGTGTAATAAAGGAAACCATTAAAAAAGATTTACCGCCTGGATTTCAACGCAGCGAATTTTTGCTGGAGCATGGCTTCCTTGATTTTATTGTTTCGAGAAAAGAGCTCAAAGATAAACTGGAGCAATTATTACTACTGTTCAAAAACTAAATACCTGAGGGCGATTAGTCAATAAGTCAATGGTCATTAGGTCATTCGTGACTCGCTACGTTTCGCAATGACCAATAACTTATTGACCAATGACCAATGACCCGCTAATAATCTCACGAATAAAATGGAACTCAGCAACCGTAAAGCATATTACGAATATAATATTGAAGCGAAATATATTGCAGGACTTGTATTGAGTGGTACTGAAATAAAATCTTTACGTGCAGGTAAGGCCAGCTTTAACGACAGCTATTGTTTTTTTTCCAGGGGCGAATTGTTTGTAAAAAGCCTGCATATTTCAGAGTACAGTTTTGGAAATATTCACAATCATGAGCCAATGCAGGAACGAAAACTTTTGTTACACAGGAAAGAGCTCCGCAAGCTTGAAAACAAAATAAAAGAAAAAGGGTTCTCAATTATTCCCTTAAAAATCTTTATTGCCGAAAATGGTTTTGCCAAAATGGAAATCGGCCTTGGCAAAGGAAAAAAAATCCACGATAAAAGAGAAACTATTAAGGCCAGGGAAACCGATAGAGAAATGAAAAGAAACTTCCCCTGACCCCGCCTCTTGCGGGGACGTCGAGCCTCTCTGCACGTTTGGTTAATACTTAAAATTTAATTCGCTAAAATTGGTGTAATTCGCGTTTAACCATGTTTTGTATTTAACCCGCGCAAATCTGTGTAATCGGTGGCAAAACTAACACTCGCTTAAGCTCAACGGAACATTTATGGCAAGGCCACCATCTGAAGTTTCTTTGTATTTACTGTTCATATCCATGGCGGTATTCCACATTGTCTTAACCACATTGTCGAGGCTCACCTTTGCATAATCAGGGGCACTCTGTAATGCAAGCTGGCATGCTGTTATAGCTTTTATTGCCCCCATTGTATTTCTTTCTATACAAGGAATTTGAACGAGGCCGTTTACCGGGTCACAAGTCATTCCAAGATGGTGTTCCATCGCAATTTCTGCAGCCATTAAGGCCTGTCGTTGTGTGCCACCCAGGCATTCGGTAAGAGCCGCAGCTGCCATGGATGATGAAACTCCAATCTCTGCCTGGCAACCACCCATTGCGGCAGATATGGTAGCCCCTTTTTTGAAAATACATCCTACTTCGGATGCAGTTAATAAAAACTGAATTATTTTATCATTGGTATTCGCATCAGAGAAAATAATATAGTACGCAAGCACAGAAGGAATAACACCGGCTGCGCCATTGGTGGGAGCGGTTACCACCCGGCCAAATGCCGCATTTTCTTCGTTTACAGCCAAAGCAAAGCAGCTTACCCAGTCAAGAATATATTTAAAATCGGTGCCCCCATCTTTTATAACCTTTATCCAGGAATCAAAATCAGTATATTCATTATCCTTTAATAATTTTTTATTCAAAATAGCCGCTCTTCTTTTTACATTTAATCCACCGGGAAGCAATCCATATGTATGGCAACCTTTGAAAATACACCGCTTCATAACGTCCCAGATATTTAATAAACGGGCACGCGTATTTTCTTCACTTCTCCACGTACTTTCATTTTCCAATACTACTTCGCTAATACTCATGCCTGTTTTCATACACCAATGTAACAGGTCTCCCGCATCGTTAACAGGAAAAGGCAATACTACATCACTATCAACACTTAACTGTTCGCCCTCTTTATGAACAAAGCCACCACCTACTGAGTAATAGGTTTCAGCAATATGATCGCCATTGTCAAGGACACCTAAAAATGTAAGCGCATTAGGATGATAAGGAAGCGTTTCAGTGAATAAAAATTCTATGTCTTCAGCGGGTTCAAAATCGATTTCATATTTGCCATTTAAAATTAATTTTTTCATTGATTTAATATCATTGATTTTCGCATCAATCATATTCACATCAAATGTTACAGGATCCTCACCACTAAGGCCAAGCTGTATGGCAATATCTGTACCATGCCCCTTTCCGGTTTTAGCAAGAGAGCCATAGAGCAATACTTCCAGCCTGCTGATCTTGTGAAGTATATTTTTATTCTCCAGGGATAGTAAAAAAAGACTGGCGGCCCGCCACGGTCCAAGTGTGTGGCTGCTCGAAGGCCCCACGCCTATTTTAAACATATCAAAAACCGAGATTGCTTCGTGACTCAAAGTGGCTTTTTATGAAGTAAAGTTATGCAAAAGAAAATGCTTCACTTGTTTCAACTCTACGACAGATAATTAAATACTGTCGTAGAGAATGTTGACTAAATAAATCCGGAAACAAACCTCTGGTCTGAACTAAGGAAAAAAAAAGAGACAGGAGCATCCATTGCCTGCATATTATAGCAATAAAAAATTTGAAAAATTACTGTATATCCACAACGTGAACATCAAATTTAAGATAAGAGTTTGCTGGGATAATAATATTACCCCGGCTATCTGGTACCGCATTGGAACCATACCCCAATGAAGGTGGAATGTATAAAGTAATATCTCCGCCTTCGCTTACCAAAGGAATTCCTTTCTGCCATGCTACTATTACCTGGCCCAGTTGGAACGCAGCCACGTTTCCTGCAACGGTAGAATCAAATACCTGCCCGCTAAATAAACTGCCTTTATACGATACCGTTATATTTGAGCAAAGATTTGTTATACCAGTTCCGGTTCCATTGCTGGAAATTTTGTAAAAAAATCCTGAAGGGTGCTGGGTTGCTATAATGCCCGAATCCGAAAGCAAATTTGTAAGGGAATCGATTTCTGTTGCAGAGGCAACAGCCCCTGAGTCAGTATATGAACATTTGGTATCACTCTTAACACAGCCCGCAATTAAAACAGAGAATAAAACAAGCGCAGATAATATCTTTTTCGTCATCGTTAAATAATTTTTGTTTGTAAAATAAGAGTCTAAAAACTATTGATGTGCTGCATCATCTCTTTTCTCTTTGAATTTTAACTCTTTATATAGCTGTTCATTATTTTCCCATTTAAATTTCATGCGGAATATTGCAAAAAATACGGCAATGCCAGCCACGCCGATAATGATTACAATTATTTGAGCTCCTGAAATGTATGTCATGGTTTTATACCAGTTATGGAAAATCACCGCAACCAGAACCGGGAGGGCAAAAATCAAACCAATAGGAAGTCCTACTGCAAGCTGGCGCATAAAGTGTTTTTCTTTGTCCCTGTTTTTTTCCCAGTACTCTAAAAAAAGCTTTTCCTCTTTAGTAAGCATTGGCAAATTTAGCAGGTAAATGTCCGGATAAAAAATTTAACGGGGCGATGGCATTTTTTGGAATTCGCTTAATAACATGTAGGTTTGCCTTTATTAAAAATACTACTGTGAAAATTGAGCAGGCTCTTGTACTGTATTTATTAAAACATAAACAAATTTCTCTACAGGGAATTGGAACTTTTAAGATTGATGCAATTATCCCTGAAAGTACAGATAGCGACAAGCCCTTCATGATACCCACAAATGCAGTTTCATTTATTTATAATCCCAAAATCCGTGAAGATGACGAACTCATTGACTTTATAGTTCAAAATACCAAAAAAATAAAACCACTTGCTTCTGCAGATCTCGACTCGTTTTTAACTTTAGGACGCCAGTTCCTTAATATAGGAAAACCGTTTACCATCCAAAACCTGGGTACTCTTGAAAAATTAAACAACGGCGATCTTGAATTTAAGCCAGGTCCTCTCATACAAAAAGTAGAAGTTCCCAAACTAAAAATAGAAGATGAAGGAGCAGAGCAACACGAGGAAAATTTATTCAATGATTATAAGAGAGAACCGGCAGGCAACAATAACAGGGCTCTCCTCATTATTTTTGTTATTCTTATATTGATAGCAGGCGTATGGGCTGCCTGGTATTTTGGGTTTAAGAAGAATAATCCGGAAAAGGTTACCACAACTGACAATATAATTCCAATCGTCGATACTATGGCTGTCGCCAAAAAAAATGATTCATTAGCTGCAATCCAAAAATTAACTGACAGCCTTAATATCATTCCAAAAAACCCTGCAGACAGCTTCACTTTTAAAGTGGTTGTGAGAGAAACGAAAGATAAGGAAATTGCTTTAGCAAGGCTCGCCATTTTAAAAAGTTTTGGAAGAGACGTCATCATGTATACGACTGATTCAGTGACATATAAAGTTGCAGAACCCTTTATGCTGCCTTTATCGGATACAACAAAAATTTTAGACTCCCTTAATAAAAAATTTTATGGAGGGAAAGCACATATAGAAACCCGCTGATTTTGATTCTTTGACACAATTTAGAATGGAAAATAAAACCACTTCACGCCCGTCTTATACAATATTCCATTAAATTTAGTTGCCGGACAGCAGAAAAATTAATGCAGGATCTTCTGAATAAAATAAAAGAAAGCAGTGCTCATTTACTAAAGCATGGATTTGAAGCTTCTTCAATTGGAATTGTTCTGGGAACCGGGTTAGGATCTCTTATCAATGAAATTAAGATTGAAAAATGCATTTCGTATAGTGAGATACCTCATTTCCAACCGGCTACCGTAGAGTTTCATAAAGGCCAGCTTATTTCAGGGACCGTCGATAACAAAAAGGTATTGGTAATGCAGGGTCGTTTTCATTATTATGAAGGGTATTCAATGCAACAAATAACTTTCCCTATTAGAGTAATGAAAACGCTGGGTGTTAAATATCTTTTGCTAAGCAATGCCGCAGGAGGGATTAATAAAGATTTCAAAAAAAATGATCTTGTATTAATAGATGATCACATCAATTTATTACCGGAAAATCCTTTACGCGGGCTTAATGACCCCGCATTTGGAAATCGTTTCGTAGATATGTGCGCACCTTATAATATTGACCTCAATAAAAATATATGTGCAGCGGCTAAGGATCTTTCAATTTCTTTAAAGAAAGGAATTTACGTGGCAGTGCCGGGTCCAAATCTTGAAACCCGTTCAGAATACCGATATTTAAAAACTATTGGTGCAGATATGGTTGGTATGAGCACAGTACCGGAAGTGATTGTTGCCAATCACATTGGTTTAAATTGTGCCGCTATAAGTGTAATCACCGACGAATGCGATCCCGATAATTTAAGACCAGTAGATATCAGTGAAATTATAAAAGCCGCCGGTGAGGCAGATAAAATCCTTAGTAAGTTGCTTTTAAAAGTAATTCATGCAATTTGATATAACATATAAACTTTATACACTCCTTAACCGGGGCTATTTAAGGATTTTCCACAGTTTTATCCTGCGCCAGTTCGGCCTCGTCGGGAGTATCTTTCATATCCCTGTCAATTGTATAAAGTGATTCAGGAGATGCGCCTTTGCCACCTGCGATCTTTAATTTATTTAACGTGTTCATTACCATAGTCTCTTCCTCGGTTTGCTCTTTAACAAACCATTGCATAAAATTCCATGTCGCCCAGTCTTCCTCATCAAAACTCATTTTTACTATTTTATAAATAGCTTTGGTATTAGCTACTTCATGCGAAAAGGTCTTTTCAAAACAATCCTGTATTCCCGTAGGATTTGCAGGTGGAGCTGGAATCGCATCTATATTCACCGTAGCGCCACGTTCCAGGATGTATTCAAGAATTTTCATCATATGATTGCGCTCTTCATTTGCATGACGAAAAAGAAAATTAGAAATTCCATCGTACCCACCGGCATTTGCCCAGGCTCCATAAGAAAGATATACCTGGGCAGCCGCAGCTTCTTTAGTGACCTGGTCATTTAATGCTTTACGCAAGGTTTCACTTAACCGGTTTGTGTTCATATATTTTTTTTATGTTTTGCTTCATTAATATATTCCCTTATCGAAATTACTGTTTTGACCGGAAATATGATTTATAAAAATAAATTCTGTACCAACTTTGGGTTAACTTTTATTATTTCTTTTTCAAATGAAATAATAACTTTATAAGAATGAAACAAATGATGTTTATATCGTTATTTGTATTCTCCGTCGGACTCTTAAATGCACAGGAGTTTAATGAATACAGGGGCATAGACGGACTGGTTCTTAATATACCCGATTCCCAAACAAATTCAACAGATTCGATTGCCGGCTATGTGAAGTCTCATTTTGATGGTGAATTGAACAAAATCAGGGCCATTTATGTATGGGTAACAACTAATTTGAAATACGATAAAGACAGTTCAAACATTATTAATTCAGAAATCAACCCCGGTGCGAGAATCACCGTTGCATTAAGAAGAAGAAAAGGAGTTTGTGAGAATTTTGCTGCTATCTTCAACGATATATGCCTGAAAACAGGACTCACCTCCGTTGTAATAAATGGTTACACCAAACAGGGAGGCGCCGTCGATAAAACGGGACACAGCTGGTGTGCCGTATCTACCAACAAAAACTGGTATTTATGTGATCCTACATGGGATGCAGGGAATAGTATGTATTCAAAATACTTTATGATTCAACCGATAGAATTTATTGAATCGCACATGCCTTACGATCCCCTATGGCAGTTATTAAATTATCCCATAACCCACGAGCAATTTTATACTGGCCGCATATTTAATAAAACCGGTATTCCCTACTTCAATTTTTCAGATTCTGTTACTGCTTATTCCCAGATGGATAGTTTGCACAAACTTCAGTCAACTGCGCTGAGAATCCAGAATTACGGGCTACATAATCCACGTGTGAAGGATAATTACAACTATATAAAAATGAATATCGAGATGATAAACCAGGACAAAGACCTGAATTTATACAATTCGTCTGTGGCAGATTTGAATGAAGTTACGGCGATACTTAATAATTTTATTGAATACCGTAATAAACAATTTACTCCCGAAAAAACGGATGAGGAATTACAAGCGTTGCTTGACGGCGTAGATAAAAAGATAGATTCTTCACTGAAAAAGTTAGATGAAGTAGATAAATCAAAAGCTACGCTTACTCTGGGCACTGACGAAATTAGAAACAGGTTAAACGTCCTGTTGGAAAAAATTAAAGATCAAAAAGTATTTCTGGACCGATACTTAACTACTGCTAAAAATGACAGGAAATCCTTATTTTATTAAATGGGCCTATACTAATTTTGGAGCGATTTTTATTTGGTTACAGGTTTCCATCTTATCTCTCACTTAAAGAAAATAATTAAGGGAGCGGCTTAACACTCCCTTGTATGTATATGAAAAACCTAACTAGCAATGTACACCTCTTATCGCCGAAGTCACAAATGAACTCACTTAATAGACGCATAAACCATGCCATCGCAGATGTCAAAAAGGATAGGTACTATGCACTTTGGCTGGGTTAAATTTAAGCATAAAAAAAGGGCCGGATAAAAATCCACCCTTGTTTTAATCCAATATCCTATGAAAAACCGAGTTGAGTTCTGCATTGCAGAACAATAATATCTTTATATGATTTGCCGGCTAAATGACGCTAATTCCCGTCCCGTTTAACGAAACCCCCAAACCCTACTCCTCCCCGATCGCTCGGAAAAGAGGGGCTTAAAACCCTCAACCATAAAGGGTTTGATGAAACACAAATAATTTTAGCGGGATAACAAACATATTTTTATGATTAATTGCTTTAAAACTATGAGCAATTATAACTGATACTTTTATATTAAAATTGAATGGACAGCATTCCATTTACTCTGCCTTAATATTTTAAGCCCTGAAACGCTATCGGTATCCCCGTATTTGTTATTAAACAAATTGATTAACGCATCAGCACAATCAAAATGGAAATCGTTATTGCAACTATCAATAATATTGTAAATCCAGGTATAAGTGTCTTGCATAATTGTAATTTTAAGTTTAAATTTAGAGTTTAGTAAAGTTTAGTTTCTATACTGACCACCGGTCAGCTAAATGTTTAAATTATTGTTCCACTACTTTTTAAGCTTGTGACCCGTCTTCGTCGCGTTTTTGAGGTTTTTACCGTAAACAAAGTAGATGTTCTCAATCCGCCTGACCGTAATTTTACCGTCATGAGAGTATAAACGCCCTTTAATGGACCTTATTGCGTATGGGGAAGAAAATAAATCCCCTGAAGGCTTAAAATTCCTATGCGTAATTCGGCAGAAATTTCAATCAAGTATCTGGTTACCAATTGATAGTTTA
>Ga0068862_100004900_pt1 | contig 11278 bp, 3 predicted proteins | sample KBSSwiS52_FD_66598 | JGI IMG/M metagenome (GOLD analysis project Ga0068862, IMG submission 66598) | Switchgrass rhizosphere microbial communities from Kellogg Biological Station, Michigan, USA - KBS Switchgrass S5-2 | ecosystem: Host-associated > Plants > Roots > Rhizosphere > Soil ... | reverse complement strand
CGACGAAGTCCACCATGTTCGGAGCGACGGCCATCTGCACCTCATGGCCGCGGCGCTGTAGCTCCATACCAACCGCTGCGCAAGGCTCGACATCGCCCCGGGTTCCATGGACAGCAAGGACAAACCTCATCGGCGCACCTCAGCGCGTCGGAGTAATTCGGCGTCGGACGACATTTCGGATTCCGTCATGTCATCGAGAATGTCTGTGGCCGTGTCGGATTGGTCATCCTGCGTGGCGATCGGCGCGATGTCGTCCTCGTCGTGGGACTTTCCGCGACGGTGACTGTGATGCCCATTGACCGTCTCCGATAGGTCCGGGTAGACCTCTTCGACGACTGGGTCGCTGTCCCTTCGGCGATGTCTCTTGGCCCGCCGCGCACGCCGCCGCTGTGACCACGCCGCGGGCCACCATCGATATGGCCACCAATTGGCTCGGCCGACGATGACCGCCATGGCGGGCACGGTCACGGTGCGAACCAAGAACGTATCGAGAAGAATCCCCACGCCTATCACGAATCCGGCCTGGAGCATGGTGGTAATGCTGGCGAACATCAGACCCAGCATCGACGCCGCGAAGATAAGCCCGGCCGAGGTGATGACGCCGCCGGTTGAGGCCACGGTGCGAATTACACCGATCCGGATACCGTGGGGTGACTCGTCTCGGATCCGGGAGATGAGTAGCAAGTTGTAATCGGCGCCGACCGCTACCAAGAGGATGAAGGTGAGCCCTGGCACACTCCAGTGCAGTTCTTGACCCAAAAGCTCTTGAAACACAAGGACACCCAGGCCAAGCGCCGAGAAGTACGAAATCAACACCGAACCGATGAGATACAGCGGCGCGACGATCGCGCGCAGGAGAACAATCATGATCAGCAGCACGATCAGGATGGTGGCGACGATGAAGAACTGGAAATCGTTGTGGTAGTAGTCGCGGGTGTCCCGAAGGATCGTGGACACCCCCGCCATCGATATCTTGGCGTCGGCCAGTGACGTGTTCGGTTGGGCGCTTCGCGCAGCGGCTTCGATCGCGTTAGTCTGATCCATCGCAGCCGTGCTGAACGGGTCCAGGTTTGTCTGTACGAGATAACGGACTGAATGGCCGTCTGCCGAAACGAAAGACGCGGCCGCCTTTTTGAAAGTGTCCTCGGTCAACAGTTGCGGCGGAACGTAGAACCCGGCCATCGACGGCGCTTGGGCGTCATTCTTCATGGCCAATAGGAATGCCGAGGCGTCACCTAGACCTGAGCCCAGTTGTCTGGTCTGGTCGACGAGGAGTTGCACACCTTCCGCCAATTTCCGGCTACCGTCGGCGAGGGCGTTGGCGCCTTGTTGCAGTTGGGCCAGGCGATTCTGCAGGCCACCAGGCTGGTCCAGCCCCATTTTTTGCACGGCCTCGGTGGCGGTGGTCAGCACGCCGCGGAGACGCGTCACGGTTGCGTCGAGGGTCTGACCGTCCTGCGTCGACTGCAACTCTCGCCCCAGGTCGGCGACCCTGTCGAAACTCCCGTCGTCGCGGGCGGTTACGAGCTGCCGCAATTCCTCACGCGAATTGCGGCACGACGGATCGAGGCCGCAGGTCGGGCTGCCATCAAGTGCCGTCAGCACGGGGCCTGCCCAGTCGAAGCTCTGTCTGAGGTTCGCGAAGTTCAGGCCGATCGCATCGCCGAGCGATCGCATGCCAGCGATGAGCTTTGCCGCGTTGTCGATGTCCTTGAGCGTCTTTTCCCCGCCCATTTGGTCCTCCACCGATGTCAGCGCATCGACCAGGACCGTAACGGTAGCCATGGCCGAAGTGACCTGACCTCTGACCTGCCCAAGGCTGTCGGCGAGGGTGTTGGCACCGTCGGTCAGCGTGTTGAGGTCTTGGTTATGAGCCTGAATCAGTTGGGAGCCCTCGTTCAGCTTGTTCCCCACCTCACCCGCTTGATACGTCGCCTTCGCTTGTTCGAAAGGCTCTCCAGTCGGGCGGGTGATGCCCCGGACAAGCCCAACGTCGGGCACTTGGCTTACGCGCCTTGCCATCTGCTCGAGGTCGGCGAGGGCTTGCGGTGACCGGAGGTCGTGTGGCGATTGAACGAACAGGAACTGCGGCATCAGCGAGTCCAGCGGGAAATGCCGGGCCATCGCGTTATATCCGATGACGCTCTCGACGTCACCGGGCAGTGTCTTGCGATCGTCGTAGTTATAGCGCACCAAGCTCGCAGAGGAGGCAAGGAAGATGAGCAGTATCAGACTGCCTACCAAATGAAGCGCCGGGCGACGTACGATGCGTATCCCCGAACGACGCCAGAACTGATTGGTGAGAGCGCGTCTCGGCTTGATCCAGCCACGTGGTCCGGCGAGCACGATGATGGCGGGAAGAAGCGTCACCGCGGCAACAAATCCCACAACGATCGAGAGGGAGATCGCCGGGCCCACCGTTGTGAACACCGGCAGTTTCGCAAATATCATCGCGACGAAGGTGACCGCCACGGTGGCGGCCGACGCAGCGATCACTTTGCCGATGGATGTCAGAGCCCTCTTTACGGCTTCCTTCGAATCCATCCCCTGCCGTACGTAGTCGTGGTAGCGGCTGATCAGAAAGACGGCGTAATCCACTCCTGCGCCGATCATTACGACGCTCATGAGGATCAGAGTCTGGGGTGAAATGTGCAGACCCATCTCGGCAAGACTGGCCAACACCCCCTGCGCTGTGCAGAGCGATATGACGATCGTGATCAACGGCAACAGCATGGTGATCACGTTTCGGTAGACGATCAGCAGGATCAGAAGCACCAGGAATGCGGTCCCGAACTCGATCAGATGCAGATCTCGCTCACCGACAGCGGCCATATCGCTGACGGTTGCCGCGGGCCCAGTGACGTTAGCGGTCAGGGTAGAGCGGGCGACCGTCTTCTTGACGATGTCAGCGACACGGTCGTACGCAATGCGGCCTTCGGGTGACCCCATCGCGCCGACGAGGGTGACAGGCAGACTCCAGGCTTTGTTGTCCTTGCTCTGCAGCACCTCCCGCAGGGGCGGAGTTTCGAGGAAGTCCTGCACTGACTTGACGTCGGCGGTGTCCTCTCCCAGCTTGCCGACGAGTGTGCGGTACGTCGCCTCGTCGGCGGGTCCCAGCCCCTGTTCGTTGGTCAGGACGACCAAGACAACATTGTCCGAACCTGTCTCGTGGTAGGCCTGCGTCATCTCCTTGGCCGTGACCATCACGGGGGCGTCGTCGGGCAGCTGGGCTACCTGCTGGCGTGCAGTGATTTCCGCCAATGGCGGAAAAGCCAGCAATGGGCCGACTGCGAGCGCGATCCAGACCGCGATGACGAGCAAGGGCCACCGCACAACCACATTGGCTAGCCGCTGGAAGATGCCTTCGCCGCCGCGGGCTACCCCACTCTTGCCCATCCTCGATGCGCCTCAATCTTCAATCTTCATAGAGAGCCTCAAACGACATTGCGGAGAGGCTCCATCACGTCGTCGCCCTCGGCCACTCGGACGAATACGGACTTCAGAACCTCGACGTAACGGTTCACCGATTCGCGCGCGACCGGATTGTTGGAGAACGACACCATCAGCGAGACCTCATCGAAGAGACGAATCAACGAGGAATAGAGGAAGGCCGGTGTCCTGCCGTCGATATAGGCGGTCACATTCGCTCCCTTCATTGCGGAAGCGACGACAGCTGAAAGCGGAGGAAGACCGGCATCCATGTAGTTCATCATCGTGTACTCGGGTCCATACCTACTCAGCCACGGCGCGAGCTCCAATACGTGATCAAATGGCACGTTCGCGAGGTCCGCGTTGGCATCAAACGAAGCCTGCGTGGCGCGAGCAGTCTCCTCGAATGACGTTGGGTCGATAGGAACGGTGATCGGAACAATACCGGTGAACCAGCCCATCGTCATGTACTCCGCTGGACTCCTGCGCTTGTCGATGGGCGTGAGTCCGTAATATGTGTCCGCGCCGGTCAACTCGTGATGCGCGAGAGCCGCACAGCCGAACAAACCACCGCTGAACCGGATACCCGCCTCCGCGCAGCGCGCTTCGAATTGGGCTGTCTGTTCCGGATCCATGAACTTTTCGACAACCATGTCGCCGCCACAGGGAATCGATTGATCACCAAGTGGCAAGGGGAAGTCCGGTAGGGTTCCACCGTTCTTCTCGGCGAATTCAATCCACTTTCGGACCTGTGGGGAATCCACGCTCAGATCGGACGTGTACTGCCTTTCCCGTACGCAGAAGTCGTCGTGACTGCCAGTCGGCCCCAGCGAAAGCGGTGCTCCGCCAGCCACCAGGGCACGGTACATCGTCACGATCTCTGCGTACAGTGCGGTAATCAACGCCGGGTCGGTGTGGAGGTGATCGACAATCACATAGAAGGCGAAGTGATCTTCGTGCTGGATAACGCCGAAGCTGAAGCAATCCCAATTCAGCGGATCGGGGGTCGACAGTAGTAGTTCGTGCCATTCGGCGGGCGTCACCTGACCGTGCTTGGTCGGAACGAATTCGATATCGCGCGGGTTGGCGATCGTATGGCGAACGATGTTCTTGTGATCTTTGTAGTCGAACCAGCTGCGATACGTTTCATGACGACGAAGATGTGCGTTGATGACGAAACTCATCGTACGGATGTCGCACCGCCCGGGTACATCCCATGAACCCATCACTACTCGCGAATAGTCGAACCCACGCTCTGCGAATTCGCAAAAACCACGCAGATGACCCGCTTGCATGTATCCGATCGGCACAGGACTCACGGGCGCTTGCAGGGCTTTCGCGCGCGAAGCCGGTGATGCATGCCATGACACGACCGATCCCGAGCCCGGCTCCCAGTTCTCCACTCTCCCGGTGACCAGGCCGACTCCCGCCGATCCACCTCCGATGTACAATCCTTCTCCTTCCCTCGAATACCTGTGGTTCAGCGGACATTTCGACGTCAGGACGGTTTTGAGGCGGCTTGTGGGGACGCCAGCTTTTCGCACAGCAGCCCCGCCAAGCCCTGAATAGTGGTGATATCCGCGGACGTGATGCGGATCCCGGTTTCGGACTTGATGTGGGTGCGAAGTTCGAGGTTCCCCAGCGAGTCAAGACCGTATTCGGAGAGGGGCCGGTCCGGGTCGATGGTGCGGCGCAAGATCACGCTAACCTGGTCGGAGATCAAACACCGGAGCCGCATGGGCCACTCGTCCTGCGGCAGCGCGTTCAGCTCGTCGAGCAGTTTACTTGTTTCCATTGAACTTTGGCCGGTGGATTGGAATCGCTCGGCGAACCGGCTGCGTTGCGCGAGAGCGGCGAACCACGGCGTCCCGGTTAGCGGCGCGTATCCGGTGTAGGCGCGGTCGTGGCGCAGCAGCGCCTCAAACGCGTACGCACCCTCGTCAGGAGTGATCGCGGTTTCGGCAGCTTCGGCCACCGCCGTGGCACGCCCGATCTCGGCCCAGGCTCCCCAGGCAATCGCCGTAGCCGGAAGGCCCTGAGCCCGTCGCCATTTGGTGAAGGCATCCAGCCAGCTGTTGGCCGCGGCGTACGCGCCCTGGCCAGGCGAGCCCACGAGAGCGGCCGCCGAGGAGAACGAGCAGAACCAATCGAGTGGCTGTGCTGCCGTCGCCGTGTGCAGGTTCCACGCCCCGTTGACTTTCGGAGCCCAGTCGCGCTCGATGAGCTCGTCCGTGATGTTCTCCAGCGTGGCGTCTTCGACCACTGCGGCCGCATGCAGGACGCCCCGCAACGGAAGTCCCGTGCCAGTCGCCACTGCCACCAACCGCTTCGCAGTGCCGGGAGCAGCGATGTCACCGCACTCGACGACGATGTCGGCACCCATCGCTCGAATGAGATGGATCGTCTCCAGCGCCTTGTCATTTGGTTGTGAGCGGGAGGTCAGCACGATCCGCCCACAGCCGGCCGAGGCCATCTTCTCGGCGAGGAAGAGTCCCAGGCCGCCGAGGCCGCCAGTGATGATGTAGGCGCCGTCGCCGCGGAATACCAGAGCTTGCTCGGGCGGCACGACCACGCAGCTGTGCCCACCACGCGGGATATCCAGCACGACTTTGCCGGTGTGCTGAGCCCCGCCCACCACTCGGATCGCGGTGGCGGCGTCGGCAAGCGGGTAATGAGTGCTTTCCGGCATCGGGAGCGACCCATCCGCGGTGAGCCCGTACACATTTTTCAGCAGGCTTTTGACCTGATGTGGGTGACTGACGGACATCAACGCCAAGTCGACGCCGTAGAAGGCGAGGTTGCGACGGAAGGGAAAGAGTCCCAGCTTGGTGTCGCCGTAGATGTCGCGTTTGCCGATCTCGACGAACCGCCCGCCGAGCGCCAACAGTTCCAGCCCGGCACGCTGAGCTGCGCCAGTTACCGAGTTGAGCACGATGTCAACGCCGTATCCGTCGGTGTCACGGCGAATCGCGTCGGCGAACTCGGTGTTGCGCGAGTCGTACACGTGCTCGATACCCATGTCGCGCAACAGTTGTCGACGCTGCTCACTGCCCGCCGTGGCGAAGACCTCCGCTCCCACCGTACGGGCTATCGCGATCGCCGCCTGACCCACTCCACCAGTCGCGGAGTGGATCAGCACCCGATCGCCGCGCCTGATCCTGGCCAGGTCGTGCAGGCCATACCAGGCGGTTGCGTACACCGTGGTCGTCGCAGCCGCCTGGGCGTCGGTCAGCCCCGCCGGCAACTTGACCGCAAGGTTGGCATCGCAGGTGACGAAGGTACTCCAGCACCCGTTGGCGGATAGGCCTCCGACATGGTCACCGACCTTATGATCTTTCACGCCCTGCCCGACCGCGGTCACCACGCCGGCGAAGTCGGTCCCCATCTCCGGCAGCCGGCCTTCGAAGGTGGGGTACCGACCGAACGCGATGAGGACATCGGCGAAATTGAGGCTGGATGCGGTTACCGCAACTTCGATCTGCCCCGGTCCTGGTGAAACTCGTTCGAACGCAACGAGTTCCATCGACTCGAGGTCACCAGGAGTGCGAATCTGCAGGCGCGCACCGTTGCGCTCGTAATCGACCTCGGCCGTTCGCCGCTCCTCAGCGCGCAGCGGAGCGGCGCTCAGACGCGCCGTGTACCACTGCCCATTTCGCCATGCGGTCTCGTCTTCCTCGGACCGCGCGAGCAGTTGCTGTGCGAGCTGTTCGCCGTCGGTGTACTCGTCAATGTCGATCTGGGTGGCGCGAAGCTGCGGGTGTTCGGTGCCGATCACCCGCATCAAGCCTCGCAGTCCCGGCTGCTCCAGATTGGCTCGCTCGCCGGCCAGCACCGTCTGAGCGTCACTGGTCACGAGGTACAGGCGCGGTTCGCCAGTGAGTTCCGGCAACTCGCGGACGATCCGCACGAGATGACGCACATACTCGCCGCCACGGACCGCAAGTTCATCGTCCAGGCTGCCGTTTCTCGGACCCGTCACAACGACCACCCCGTCGAATCCATCGGTAGCGAGGTGATCCCGAAGCCGTTCAGCGTTGTTCTGATGGTCTGCACGCTGCGGCCAAGACATCGGCGTGCATTGCGCGCCACTGACTTTCAACGCGTCGGCCAGCTTGGTTGCCACCGCATCTGCGGTCGCAGACGTGCTGATGAGCAGCCAGGCGCCAGGGTGGGCATCCGCCACCTCGGGCAATTCGCGGTGCTCCCAATCGATGGTCAGCAATCGCTCGCCGAGCACGCGATCGCGTTCGCTGGCTTGGGAGACGCCGGTGCCCATCTTGAGGCCACGGACAGTAAGCAGGACTTGCCCATGCTCGTCCAGGACGTCGAGGTCGGACTCGACGCCTGCGGCACCTGCTTCGGTCACCCGCGAATAGCAGTACCGCGCGTTGCGGGTGGGACCGTAGGCGCGTAGCTGACGGACGCCCAGCGGCGACAACATGCCGCCATTGGCGACCTCGCCGACACTGGGGTGAGCGGCCACCGATTGAAAGCATGCATCCAGCAGCGCCGGATGTACGCGGTAGCCGATCTGCTGGGAACGAATCGATGCGGGGAGCGCCACCTCTGCGAGCACGGTCGCGCCACTTCCTTCGGAGGTATACGCGGCGGTCAGACCAGTGAACGCCGGACCGAATCGAATGCCGCGCTTGGCCATCCAGCGCCGAATCTGATCCCCTTCAACGCGGCACGGATGTGCCGCCAGCAGTGCGACCATGTCGTGCGCAGGGCGAAGTTCGACGTCCTCGACAGCGTGCAGGACCGCGGTGGCGCGTCGCGCGTGTTCCCCGTCCTCGACGGTGTCCATCACGAATGTGACGACACCGGGGCCCTCCACCGTCGCGATGGCGCCGACCGGTGTCTCCTCGTCCAGCAGCAGCATCTGCTCAAAGTTGATGTCGCGGACTTCAGAGTCCTGGCCGAGCACCGTGCCGGCCGCCGTCAAGGCCATTTCGCAATAGGCCGCCCCAGGAAGCGCGGCGGCGTTGTGTATCTGGTGGTCGTCGAGCCAGGGCTGTGCCGCGGTTCCGACCTCGGCCTGCCAGGCATGACGCTCCGGCTCCTCGTTCAACTGCACATGCGGGCCCATCAAGGGATGCACCGAAACGGTGCGAGCGCCCTGCGCCCGGGAATCCTGACCATCCCGAGACAACAACAGCGGACGGTGCGTCCAGGTCGGGAGCGGCGCGTCCACCAGCCGCCCACCTGGGTACAGCACGGAGAAATCGACCGCAGCCCCTGCGTTGTGAAGATCGGCCAGGAAATCGAGCAGTCCGTGGGGCAGCTCCTGCTCTCGCCGCATGGCAGCGAGGGCAGCCAGCGGGATGCCGATGCCTCGCGCTGTCTGGCCGACGGCGTGGGTGAGCAGAGGATGGGGTGCCAACTCCGCGAAGACGCGGTAGCCGTCCTCCAGCGCAGCCTGCATGGCCGCGGCGAAGCGCACCGTATGACGCAAGTTGTCCACCCAGTAATAGGCATCGCACACCGGGTGCTCTCGCGGGTCGAACGAGGTCGCGGAGTAGTACGGAATCTCCGGTGTCATCGGGTTGAGCTCTGCCAGTACGTCCGTCAGCTCGTCGAGGATCGAATCGACCTGGGGCGAGTGTGATGCGACGTCGACGGCCACCTCGCGTGCCATCACATCGCGCTGTTCCCACGATGCGACGAGATCGCGAACCGTCTGCGTCGCGCCGCCGATCACCGTGGACTCCGGCGAGGCCACCACTGCCACCACCACGTCGCTGACGCGGCGCGATATCAACTCCGAAATCACCTGCGGTGCAGGTAGTTCCACCGAGGCCATCGCTCCGGAACCGGCGACGGTTGACATCAGGCGCGAGCGGCGGCAGATGACGCGAACCCCGTCTTCCAGCGATAGCGCTCCTGCCACGACGGCCGCGGCGGCCTCGCCCATTGAGTGGCCGATCACCGCGCCCGGCTGCACACCGTATGACTTCATCGTGGCCGCCAGCGCGACCTGCATGGTGAATATGGCAGGCTGGATCCGTTCGATGCCTGTGACCGTCTCGAGCGCTGAAATCGCCGCGGTCACCGAGAACCCGGATTCTCGGGCGATCATCGGCTCCGCTTCCGCGACCGTCGCAGCGAATACTGGTTCGGTCGCAAGCAACTCAGCGCCCATCAGGGCCCACTGCGAACCCTGGCCGGAGAACACCCACACCGGTCCGCGGTCGTCCCGTCCGACCGCGGCTTGATATGGAGTTTCACCATCGGCGACCACCCGCAACCCCTCGGTCAATTCATCGAGGCTGCTGGCCATCACGGCCGTCCGCACAGGGCGGTGCGCTCGACGGCGGGCCAGGGTGTAGCCCAGATCGGACAACGCCACACCGCTCCCCTTTGATTGCAGCCACGCGGCCAGCCGGCCCGAGGTCCGGCGCAGCTCGTCACGGGATGTGGACGACAGCGCGAACAGCAGCGGCCCGATGGGCGCGGATCCCTCGGCCGGTACTTGCTGTCCGCCGTGTTCAGCCGTGGTCTCGGGATGTAGTTCGACAATGGCGTGCACGTTTGTTCCGGACATTCCATTCGACGAGACCGCCGCCCGTCGCGGATGTTGGCCGTTCGTCGGCCATGGCGTGTTCTCCTGCGGCACAAACAGTTTCGTGTCGATTGCGGCAAGGTCGTCAGGCAAACGGGTGAAGTGCAGATTCTGCGGAACGACACCATGCTGCAGCGCGAGGATCGCCTTGACCAGCCCAACCGCTCCGGCGGCCGACTGGGTATGTCCGAGGTTGGTCTTGACCGATCCCAGCGCACAGGGCCCGTCGATGCCGTATACGTTGGCAAGGCTTGCGTATTCGATGGGATCACCCACAGGGGTTCCGGGGCCATGCGCCTCGACCATGCCGACGCTTCGGGGCTCGACGCCCGCCGTAGCCAACGCCTTCCGGTACACCGTGGTCTGCGCGTTCATCGACGGTGTCGTGATCGTCTCGGTGCGGCCGTCCTGATTCGCGGCCGTCCCACGCACTACAGCGAGAATCCGGTCGCCGTCACGCAACGCATCCGGCAACCGCTTGAGCAATACCACTGCACAACCGTCGCCAGATACGAATCCGTCCGCCGCCACGTCGAACGCATGGCACCGTCCAGTGGGAGACAGCATGCCCGCTGCGGACCCGCCCGCGTACCTGCGCGGGTCCATCACCACGTTGGCGCCGCCCGCGAGGACAAGGTCGCTTTCACCGTCGTTCAGGCTGCGACAGGCCATATGAATTGCGAGCAGACCGGATGAGCACGCGGTATCGATCGTCATCGCGGGACCGTGGACCCCAAGGGCGTATGCGATCCGCCCGGAGGCGATACTGAAATTGGCGCCGGTGACCCCGTACGGCCCCTCCATCGCGTCCGTGTCGGCGGCCAACAATTGGTAGTCGTTTACCGTCAACCCCACGAACACGCCAGTCAGCGAGCCGGCCAGCGCCTCTGGACTGAAGCCGGCGTGCTCCATGGCCTCCCAAGAGGTTTCGAGCAATAGGCGGTGCTGCGGATCCATCGCGGTCGCCTCCCGCTCGCTGATACCAAAGAAGTCGGAATCGAAGCCGGCGACGTCGTCCAGGAATGCACCCCACTTACAGGGCGACCGGCCCGGCACGCCAGGCTCAGGGTCGTAGTGATCGTCGACATCCCATCGGTCGGCGGGAATCTCGGTGACCAGGTCTTCGCCTTGAATCAAGGCTTCCCATAGCTGCTCGGGTGAATCGATCCCCCCTGGAAGCCTGCAGGCCATTCCGATGACAGCAACGGGAGTCACGCGTACATGATCCACGTCGGGTTACCTCTCCTCAGCGTGCGATTCGCAGGACTTGGTTCGAATTGGTGGCAA
>Ga0068862_100004898_pt1 | contig 11279 bp, 17 predicted proteins | sample KBSSwiS52_FD_66598 | JGI IMG/M metagenome (GOLD analysis project Ga0068862, IMG submission 66598) | Switchgrass rhizosphere microbial communities from Kellogg Biological Station, Michigan, USA - KBS Switchgrass S5-2 | ecosystem: Host-associated > Plants > Roots > Rhizosphere > Soil ... | reverse complement strand
CGCCTGCTGCTGCGGCGCGTGCTGCCGATCGCGCTGCATCGCCTCGGCACGTTGCTGGGCCTCTAGGGCCTGCTGCAGCGCGTTGCCGGCATCACCTCCCCGGCCCGGAGGCATCGGCGCAGCCGGCGCAACAGGCGGGGCTGCCTCGGCCGCCACGAGCATAGCTGGTTCGATCGGCCCACCTGCGCCGGCTTGCGTCACGTATTTGCGCCCTGCATTCCGACGCGCGGGACCAAGGTTCCCGACCGGCCGGAGTGGTTTCATGAGATCAAACACGACGGCTACCGCCTGATCGTTCAGCGGGAGGGTAAGTGTGGACCCGCAACGGCTACGACTGGAGCAGCCGGTACCCGCGCATCGTCGAGGCCGCGCGGCGTCACCGGCCCGACTCCTTCGTCCTGGATGGAGAGGCCGTGCTGCTCGGCGTCGACGGCATCGCCGACTTCAATGGCCTTCACAGCCGCAAGCACGATGACGAAGTGCAACTCTACGCCTTCGACGTCCTGATGAGCGCGGGTGATGATGTCAGGCCGCTGCCGCTGCACCTGCGGAAGAACCATCTCGCTAAGATGCTGCGGCGGCGTGTGGACGGCATCATCCTGAATGACTTCGAACAGGGCGAGATCGGGCCGGACCTGTTCCGGCATGCCTGCCTGATGGGGCTAGAGGGCATCGTTTCGAAGCACAAGGACCAGCCGTATCGAGCCGGTCGATCCAAGCACTGGATCAAGGTGAAAAACCGAACGTCACCTGCGATGAACCGGCCGGAGGGGATGTTCTAAAGGCCGATTGCGGATCGGAGGCCGTACAAGGCCGAGTTGGCGTTCCATCTTCTTGAGAGCGATCAGCCGTTTCTCAATTGCGCGGATGGCTTGGTGCTTTGACTTCCCCGTGATGGTGAGTGCCGAGGGTTTTTTCATTTTGCCCTTCCTCCACAGAACCACGGATATTGGCACTTTTTCCCGACAGCCGCATTAACCTACGTTAAGAGATCAGCAGGACATTGATGAAGACGTGCGCCCGTTGCGACGACTGCCGCTGGGTTTGCGAGAACCACACCGATAGGCGTGGCTGGGTGAGCGAGCCTGCGGCTGCGGTGGCGCGGGAGCGCCCTGTCCGATCTGCAACGCGGCTGACGCAGCCACCATGTCGGAGATGCCAGACGGCTTCCAAGCTGACGCGGTAAACAAGCATTTCGCGGACGATCAATGACAGAGGCCGCGACATAAATGCGGCTCTCTACTTGTCCGCGGTACCGACGTCGCCCACCCTCGCCGACCAGGTGTTGGCACCCGATGCGGTGACGTGCATCACGATCATTGAAGTAGCCGAAACAGATCTTCCTTCACGATCCCAAGAAGCTAGCCGCCTGATACAGCGTAAAGGCCAATTGGCCGATCATGACCAGAATTGCGAGCGCGAAAAGATAGAAGCCGTAATACATTGCCGCTCACCCCCAACTTGAGGAAGGCTTACGCAGAAACAAAACTCGTTGGATGCAATTGATTCGCTAATCATGAGTCAACGCTGAATCGGCGTCAATAAGATTTTGGTGTTTCCGTGTCAGTCGCAGCCGGCGAGTCTTTTCTGCCACCCTTGAAGCGGCTTCACAAGCCGCGCGGTTCGCCAGGACTACGCAGCTAGAATCTTGAAGCCCCACCATACAACAGTAATGGCGGCGATGATGCAGGCAGCCGTAAGCGCGCGCTCCAGGACATGGACCTTCATTGATTCCATCCCGTTCTTGTCGCTACCCCGCCCGGAAGGGTATGTGATTCTACAATGTGCCAGCAACTTTAGTATTAGCTAGAACGGGACCATCTACGACTATCGCCCTATCGCTGCTTTGAGGGATTCCATCAACTCATGCGTGGCGAATGGCTTCGTTAGAAAGGCGGCGCATCCCGACTCCAACGCAGCCTCGCGAACGGCAGGGCTGTCGTTGCCGGTAATGTAGATCACCGGCACGGTAACGGCTGCGGCTTTGAGGCCATGCCTCAGCTCGATCCCTGACCCATCGTTCAGGTTTATGTCAAGGATGACGCAGTCCGCGTTCTCGACGTCGCATTGTCTATTGAAGGCCTGCGCCGACGAAAACAGGATGGGCTCATACGCATAAAGCCGCAGCAGCCGCTCAATGCACTTCAGCATCCCGACGTCATCATCAACGACTAAAACCAGGTTGCGATCTTTCGACATCTTGGCCTGTCACAGTCACGTTTAAAGCCCTGTAGACTGGGGTCCATCCGACCACTTTGACGCAGGTCAATGCTTTGTTTCGTCTACCAAGACCTGCCTAAGCAGTCTGTCCGGCACCCGACGCAATGCCGATCCGCTCGGTAAGGGAGACCAGTTCCGCCACGGTCTGAACCTGCATTTTCGCCATGACCCTGTGGCGGTGGGCCTTTACGGTGCGAACGGTGCAGCCCAGTTCGCGAGCAACGTGCTTGTTGGTGCCGCCGCGAATGACAAGGTCCAGAACTTGCCGCTCACGCGGTGTCAATGACGCGATATGAGCGCGGACGACATCCTGCTTGTTCTTTAAGGCTGTTGTCACCTCATGGCGTGAAATGGCCCGGGCGATGGCCCGAAGCAGATCGTGCGATGCTACCGGCTTAGTCAGCATGTCATCCGCACCGGCTTTGATGGCACGTACCGTGGCGGGGATATCGGAATGCCCGGTAAGGAAGATGATCGGCAGCGTCGCACCGCGTCCGCTCAGGCGCTCCTGCAGCTCCGGACCACTCAGTCCCGGCATCCGCATGTCAAGGAGAAGGCAGCTTGCACCATCTTCGCCAAGCCAGCGATCAAGGAAGTCCTGCGATGAACCATAGGCAGCGACCTCATAACCGGCTTTCGTTAGATGGCGCTCCATCGCTGTTCGGAAGGACGCGTCATCATCGACTATATGCACGCAAGCTTGCATAGATCGGTTACCCCGGAAAACCGTGATCAGATGTTCTGTCGCGACCAATCGTGACACCACTGGTCTTGGCCGCATGGCGGTACGCGCCGGACGCGCAGGTAGGATTGTCGCAGCTCGGGATTCAGGGGAGCGAGAACCGAAACCGCTCGACGCCGACGATCCCGGCATGGGTAGTCCTGAAGGCCACCTTGCCCTCGGTAATGACGTTCTCGCTGATGGCGTGCGGGATCACGCGCTGGCCCTCGCCGTCCGGCTGGACGTCGTGGCCCATCTTGGCTCCGCAGGGATTGATGAGCCGGGCATGACCTCGATGGTGACATCGACTGCGCCGGGTACGCTGGTGATCCAGCCGCCCCTGGCGCTGATGAATTTGTTCACACCATCGAACACCTCCTTGCGGCTGGCGACCTCCGGTTTGAGCGGGATGCGAAATTCTTGTGTCATCGCCCGGCGGCCTCATCCGCCATGTCCATCACCTGGTCGACAAAGGTTTGCAGGTTCTCGCGAAGCCGTGCGCGCATACCGGGCACGTCACGCGCGGAGGCGTGGTTCATGGTCTGCAGCGTGGTCGTGATGGTGCTGGCGGTGTCACCGAGCGCCGCCAGGTCGCCATCGAGCTTTCTTGGAATCGCCATGTCAGTGAATCCAGAACAGCAGATCATCGCAGCGCAGGTCGCCGAAGGGATCTCGCGCCGCCTGGAACAGTTCGCGACCCAATAGAACACCTTCCGGCTGGCTATAGATGCTGATGTTCAAGGCCTCCACCGGGCAGAACGCCAGCACCTCGTCGTCGCTGCAAAGGATAGGCATCAACGATCGGCAGTCCGCCCGACTCTTCTGCATCTGCTGGAGCAATCACAACAGACCGCTCAATAGGCGCCTGATCTCTGAGGGGGCGAACGAGAATCAAATCTGTCCGATGCGGCGAGCGATTCTGCTTTCAAAATCGACTTTGCGGTATCCAAGGCCATTCGCACCGTCTCTGGGGCGTGGCGTTCGAATACGGGATTCTGGAGTGAATGAGCCCGCCTACGTGATCCGAAACGGAACGCCGGAACCTGGTCATTGGAACTAATGTTCCCGACAAGCGTCTAGCTCTGGCTCTCAGCTGTTCCAAGCCCCCAAAGCCCCACAGGTGAGAGTTGGCGGCCTCGGTGATGCGGAGACATGCCGGGGCCGCTTTCACTCCAGAAGAACCCGCCAACGTGAATCGGCGAGCCCATTTGGATCACCAAAGACGTTCAACCTACCCTGAGGTTTTCGGCGGATTCTTTCCCGCGGTTGGCCACGACTTCGTAGCTTACCTTCGCGCCCTCATTCAGGCTGCTCAGACCTGCTCTCTCGACGGCCGAGATATGGACGAACACGTCCTTGCCGCCAGTGTCGGGCTGAATAAAGCCAAAGCCCTTTGTCGCGTTGAACCACTTCACTGTACCTACTGCCACGTCGTCTCTCCCAATGAATTTAGAACGCGATAAGTTGGTGACCGAAATCCGGCGAATAAAGGGCCAAATACGCATCCTGGCACGCAAAAGCCGCCGCTGGGTTGAGACAGCGACGGCTCTTACGCATTACTCTCGCAGAGGGGCCTTGGGGGGCTATCCGCGATTGACCGCATCCTATGCGCGACGGGTTAAGGAACGATTGGCGTGAGCTGTTCGCCGGTTCAGATCATGCCGCAATATTGGTGCTACCCCGCGCTTTGGGCCTTCTCCTCAGGCCATACGTCGACAGTTGCCAGCCGCCGACAGCTGATTAGGCGAGTGCCTCAGTTGAAGCGCAACCTTGACTATAGGCTGGAACCCGAGAATCGCGTAGGCTTATGCCTATGCCATTTGTGGTCCAAGCCCACACTGACAATCATACGGTCACGGTTACTACCGTGACCGCGAAGGAAGCGTTTGCAAAAGCTATCGAGTGGCATATCAGCGGACCTTTTACCCACATCTCTATTAGCGACGACATCAAGACCTATTCGCTAGAAGCATTTTCATTGGCAATGGCGCTCCTGGAGATTGGCAAGACGCTCGACGCTGCCGAGCTGAAGGCACAAGGCAAGTGACGCCGGCGGATCGACGACTGTCGCCCCTGATGCGGATACCAGTGGCGCGCAGGGGTCCAGGATTGCGGATCGGGATTATAAAAGCGAGACAACGATTTCTGAAGGTACGCTAATGAGCTCCGGCGTCGAATATTCGACAGCGATAGTTTTTCTCTGCTCGGATTGCGGAACAGCTTACAAGGCCGTTCAGAAGCTCACCGAGTCAAACCAGCTAGGCTATTTTGATTGTTCAGAGTGTAACAGTCTCGTTCATTCTTGGGACGAAGTTTACGACTACTCCGCTTGGAGTCCGATGTTTACAAAAAGGGCAGTGCGGAGCCGGCACCCACCTAAGCGGCTCAAAATGACCCGACCGCGACGCGCGCCTCCGCTTTGGACACAGCAGGAAGAACAGCAGCTCCTAGAAATGGCGAAGGGTGACATGACCGCTGCAGAAATGGCACGCACGCTCGAGCGCACCCCTGGATCGATCTATTCGCGATTGCAGCGGTTGTACCGGAGACAAGGCAGTTAGCGGTGGATTCGTTGGGAGCAGCGAGATCAGATGCATGAGGCTGCGTGCGACCAGCTGATCTTCGTAGGTGACGCCGTTCTTCGCCAAGTGAACCAAATGGTTTGCAAGCGCGGTCCGGGCGAGTTCTGCGGGGATGGTTACTCGCCCTCCTGAACAAAGGATCCCCGCCGCAACTTGGAGAAGACGACGGGGGCAAAATGTGATGGTCGATCAACGTGCGATCGGCCGCTTTTTGGGCAACGGGATCCGGCCGGTCATGGGTCGCTCATCGGCGAAGGCGGACGCCCGAGTGTTAGGTGCTCTCCTTAAGATCGCCTCGGCGGCTTTTTGGAAGGCTTCGGCTGCTAGCTCGTCCGCATTTGGGGGCTCATCTATTTGGGTTGACGCCCGCGCGCTAGGACTTAGCGAATAAAGCACGGCCGGTGGCAACCGCACATCTAACAATCGCGCATCGGCTTCGAACCGTGCAGGAAGGCTAACGATAATGAAATAGGAAAAGCACCCCGCCGCGGCGGCAGTAGCGAGAATTGCGGGAACTGCAAAGCGCAAAGTGACCATTCTTGGTCTTCCGCCCAGCGATACAATCTTGGACCGGGTAGCGAATTACCGCGATGTAGTATTCTGTCCGTGGAGTCGTTGCCGGAAATCATCAGTAACAACAGAAACGCTGCGTTGCAGTGGAATCACTTTGACTGTGCAACAGCAGCCGGCTTTGTACTAGGCCATTGCGTTAAAGATCTATATTTAATTCCGCGAGGGTCGCCATGTTTGAAGCGTTTCTTATAGTTCTTAGCGCCGGCATCTTTGTCGCCCACGCCCTTGACGCTTATCGCTCGTCATAAGGAGTCGCTCCCCTTTCGCCCTCAACACCGGCCAGCGGACGGCTTCAAATACGCCACCTGTTCGGATCCAGGCCGACATAGGACCATGCTTTAGCACGTTCCGATTGCCCTTCGGTGCAAGTGCATCCTACACCCCACCATTTGCCATCGTTGGCTTTGGCACATATTGGTCTCGAAACGGCGCTGCACTGAATCGAAATCTCTTGACTAACTCGACGCCCCCTATTGATTTCAAACAACATTATTTTGCGCAGATTTTCGCCGCTAGCGCTATATGGCCGCGGTCCAGTGCGTCCTCGTAACGATCGTGTCGGTCTGAATAGCGATTGTACGTCGGCCACCGGGGGCTCGGGAAGGCTTTTCCGAACTAGTGGCGGATGTGACCAAGCTCAAGAGCGAGGTTGAACAGCTCGGACGCCGGCTCAAGAAGGATGGGGGCGGTCCAACGAAAGGGCGCATGCTTGGCGGCGGGAGCCGGTGACGCGCGAGCCGAATTACGGTCAGACGCGCAGCTCATTGCCTAGGGGCGGCGTGACGAATGCAGGATGAATCGGCTCGGCGCTGCGCAGCGTTGCCTCGGCCATTCGTACAGCATCTCTGAGCGCCCAATTCTCATCCATTCGATTGCGAAGATCGGCCGACATTTCCTGAAGGAGACGGAATCGTACGTCGCGCTGTTCCATGGTGCACCTCACTTCACACGAACACCTGGCCCAATCACAACCTATTTGTCCCGGTCATCGCCGTCTGCCAGCCGTTCAACATACCGTAAAAAAAATACCTCGCCGCACAGGCTTGGCAATGGCGTTGGCGGCGTCTTTCATTCCAGAACCTCGTACTCCGATTTAAAAGCCGCCTGTAGGAAGCCACCCGAGGCCTACTCCGCCGCCCTCGACGGTGGCCGGCGTGATGGCAAGCGGGGATTATCGCCGCGCACCGTGGGACATATGCATCGCGTGCTAAAGCAAGCTCTCAGCCAGGCCGTGAAGTGGAAAGAGTTAAACCACAATCCCGCCGACGTCGTAGATCCTCCGAAGGTCGATTGGAAGCCCATGCAGACCTACGACTTCCCGCAAACCGCGGAATTGGTCGAGATTGTCCGTGGGACTTCCCTGCATATCCCCACAGTGCTCGCCGTCATGTGCGGCCTGCGCCGCGGCGAGATTTGCGCCCTGCGCTGGCGCAACGTCGATCTGATCGCCGGACAGATTTCCGTGGTCGAGAGCCTGGAGCAGACCAAGGCCGGCTTGCGGTTCAAGTCGCCCAAGCGCGGCAAGGGCCGCACCGTGGCGCTGTCGGCAACCGTAGTTGATGAATTGCGGGCACACCGCACCCAGCGCGCCCAGGATCTTCTCAGACTTGGCACGGGCCTATCCGAGACTGATCTGGTTATCGGGCACGCAGACGGGTCGGTGATGTCGCCGATCTACATTTCTCATCAATGGGCGCGGCGGATAGCCAGGACGCCCTTGAAGCGCATCCGGTTCCATGATCTGCGGCACAGTCACGCCACTCACCTGCTATCGAGCAACGTTCACCCCAAGGTCGCCAGCGAGCGGTTGGGACACAGCAAGGTCGGCATCACGCTCGACCTTTACAGCCACGTCATTCCCGGGATGCAGGAGGATGCCGCCGCGATCGTCGATCAGGCGCTCACCGCCGCCCGCGACAATCTAAATGGTAGCAAAGCGGTAGCAAGCTGGTTCGGAGGAACAGGCTGGGAACGCAATTGTTGCGAAGTCTCAAGGGGTTGGATGGAGGCCACGACCAGAATTGAACTGGTGTACACGGTTTTGCAGACCGTTGCGTAACCACTCCGCCACGTGGCCCCATCGGGCGCACTCATATACGCCCTGCCGTGGATAGGCAACCAAGCAGCGCTGGTCCTGCGACGCTCTGGTTAGCAAACTGAAACAGCCCGGATTTTCTGCTCCGCCGCCGCTTCAATCGGCGGACGTATCGCCGAGACGGTTGTTCCGAAGGCCCAGCTTGGCGGTCCTTGCGCGAACGCCCCCGACCGTCCGCTTCATTTCGAGCGCGATGGCGCGCGGCGGCTTGCCGCTGCCGATCAGCGATCGCAGCAGGGCATCGTCTTCCGCCGTCCATTCAGCCCCGCTCAGTTGAAAGCGGTCTTCGCGGCCCGCTTCCGCAGCTGGCGGCGCAAACCTCGCCCAGCCCAACGTCTCATGGAAAATGACGACGAAGGCGATCCAGAGAACGATGGCCCGCCCCTCGGACAACGCGGCGGATTTGAGATGGCCTGCGCTGAACGTCGCCGACAGCGAGGCACCCAGAGCGGGCCAGATGTCTGCGGCGATCGAATTGATGAGATACGCGTACAGCGACACCAAGGGGCCGGCAGCCATCGCGCCGATGGCCGCAATCAGCCAAAGCGGCAGTTTGCGCCGGACCCACTGGCTCACCAATTGGGTGGCAAGGCCGGTCAGCCACCAGGGGACGATGGCGAGCGAGAGGACATAGACCGCCGCGCCGGCACTACCTATGATGGCCGCGTACGGCCCGAGAACGGCCGAAAGCATCGCCAGCACGATGGGAACGCAACAGAAGAAAACCAGATCGATTAAAGCCTGTTTCGACAGGCGCCAATGCGCAACCAATTCCATCCCGCTGCTCCGCTTGCATCCGATGCGTCAGTGATAATGCGAGGGACGGAACGGAACAACGTGTCGGCGCAACCTCCAAGCGGACGGCGCACCACCCTCGCCGCGCCGTGCGGACGTTGCCGCACCCTCAGACCCCCTCTATTGCCTGAAGCCGCGGCCGGCCAACGGCGGGGTCAAGCGAGCGCCGCAACTGCTCCTCCAGTTCATCAAGCAGGAAGAAGCTGACGTCATCGACCGAGCCGTGTCCCTTGGCGAACGGTTGTTCAAGCAGCCGGATCAGATACAGGACATAGACGAACATGTAGGTAATAAATCCAAACAACAGGGCCGCGGCCGGATCGCCCTCCGTCTTCAGGAGGAGCAGCAAAACGATGATCGACAATACCAGCGTTTGCACGAGCACGTGCACCGATGGGACGAATTCGACGCGCTGGATGGTGTAGATGCGAAGCAGCCCCCTGCGGATCGCATCCTGGTTGCTGCGAAGACGTACGACGAAATTCGCAGCCATGCCCATGCTTTCCAGCCGACCGAGGACGGGCGTCAGCTTGCCGAGTTCGTCGAGCACGGGGGAAATGTTCTTGTGGTGGAAGGCACGGCCCAGACCTTCGCGCAGCTTTGCGATGACCCCGATCAGGATCAGCCGCGCTTCCCTGAGATTGAAGCGCTCGTTGGTCCGCGCGAAGCATTCCAGATCGCCGTCGATCGCTTCGATCGCGGTGCGCAGTGCCGTCGGAATTTGTTCGGCTTCCTTGTAATCCTTGAGAATACTCGACAGCAGGAAGCCGATGATGAAGATGGCGCCACCAATGCCGCTTGTTACCAGCCCGTTGAGATCGAGGAACTCGAATCCGAAATAGTGAACGATGGCCTTGGCGCCGCCGAGTAACAGGACGATGATGCCGACCGTGAAGAACAGGCGGAATTTCTTCCGGAGGCTGAGTTCGGCGCCGCCGAAAGGAAGATGCGAGATAATAGAGGACGACAAATCGCCAGTATCCTTTCCTGAGAGCTGGGAGGGTATGAAGGTGTTGAGGCGAGCCGCACCCGCCGCTCGACTCTGCCTGCGGCAGATAATCATTAAGCCAGCAAATGGCTCCCCGACCGCGGCCCATTGCCGCCGGACTCACGCGCATTTGAGCAGCGAAAGCGGTCATCGGCGAAGCAAGCAACTTCGCCAGAGGTGAACTGTGCTTCGGCTGGATGCCCGGTTCGCCTTAGAATATCCAGCTGATGGCCGCGACGATGAACGGCGCGGCCATCACCAGGACCGGCCAGAGCCGGAACATCAGGCGGCGAGACTACTGCCCGCGGCAATTTTCTTTTTGAGCGTCTCGCACACGCTGCGGACTTCGGACGTCATCAGCGAACAATCCTCTATCTGCAGGAAGTAGCGCTTGCCTTCCTCGCGATAATTCGCCGCCAACTCCTTGATCTCGCTCACCATGGCGTGAACGCCCGCGACCACCGCCTCACATTTCTTGGCGGCCTCAGTCAGTTCGGCACCGAGGGCTTCGATCTCTTTCACGGCCGCGTCGTATTCGCGGATCACGGCTTCGGCTGAGAGTTTGCCGACCTGATTGACGCCTTCCTTGTGCTCGACGTAATCGGGCATCGGGCCTTTCGGCAACGGACGATCGTGGCTTTCGGACACTTCGAGGAGGACGGGCCCTCGCCGAGTTCTGCTGATGATGTCGCCGATTTCTCCTTCGAGTTCGTCAGCGCTGAGTAATGGCGAACGCGTGAGAATTTCAGTGCTTAAAGTCATCGACTAAACTCCAAATTGTTACGCGGAGAATTTGGAATTTATCACCGTCAAGAGAGATGTCATCATTGTCCACAGCTCGTTGTGCATTGAATCCGACATTGGAACCGCCGCCTTGGCATCACGCAACAGTGCCCCACGGCACAATTAGAGATATGCCAATCCAATTGCTGCAGCTTTTGTTTGAATGTCAGAGTCAGCTGCGCTTGCGACGACGATAATCCCGCTTCTTTGGCTTCGGCGCGAGCTCCGGCATTTCAGCTTGCACGTCGCGATACCGTGCCAGCATGCGGTCAAAGCTGGCGTTGAGGGTCTCGGCGATCTCAGGCCGCTTCTCGAGCCCCGCCAAGAGCAGTCCCGCGGCCTCGATGGTGGAGAGGCCATCGCCGCGCGGCTCCTTGCGGAGCTTGCCGTAACGTGACGGGCGCTTCGGGCCCAGAATGACCCGCTGGCACTTCAGCATCCATGCGTTGCGCCACCACAGCGCCTTGGCCTGGCTCCAGGTTCCGTCGAGCAGCACGATGCCTTCGATGTCGGAGAGGATGG
>Ga0068862_100004897_pt1 | contig 11281 bp, 7 predicted proteins | sample KBSSwiS52_FD_66598 | JGI IMG/M metagenome (GOLD analysis project Ga0068862, IMG submission 66598) | Switchgrass rhizosphere microbial communities from Kellogg Biological Station, Michigan, USA - KBS Switchgrass S5-2 | ecosystem: Host-associated > Plants > Roots > Rhizosphere > Soil ... | reverse complement strand
GCCTGATGCGCGAACAGATCGCTCGAGAGCAGCGCGCGATGCTCCGGGGACGATCCGCGCAGCGTCAGAGCAGACGAAGCGACGAGGGCGATGACGATCGCAGGCCGGTGCAGGCGCGCGAAAAGCGAGGGGGAGCGCTGATCAATCATAAAGATGACACCAAGGGCAATGAACGAACTCTAGCGTCACCTGAGCAAGATATTGGCCGCGGGTTCCAGGAGGGTCGATCCTCTTGGAGCGACACGAGTTAGCGGTGATCAGCGGCGGGAGTTCAAATCAGCGTCAAGCGCCTCACTATGCGACACAACGAGGCGTGCTCGCATATGAACTGACGCCTAACATGTTGTGTCAATGTGAGTTGATTGATGCTGTTCCATGGCGGAACACTTCGCATCAATCCGGAACAACCTCAGGACAACGATTGCAGCGCCTTCGCGACCTGCACGTATTCCTGGTAGCGGCGCTGATACAGATCGAGCTTTTCACGTTCGACGGCGTCCAGCCTTGCGCGTGCGATTGCCGACTCGCCCGCCGCCAGCTCGCGCTCGAGGACGACGGCCTTCAGTTTGTACTCGGCGTCGTGCGTGCGCTCCCATGCGAGCCACTCGGCCGTCCACCGCGCGTGCGCTGCCTGCACCTGCTCCGTGCTGAACGGAAACGTGGCGCCCGCCGCTGCATCCAGCAATGCGAACTCCGAAGGCAGAAGTTGACGGGCGGAGCGTGCCAGCGGAACCCACGTCAGCAACGCCCGCGGATCGGCGTGAGCGGCGGCGATTCCAGCAGAGAACGTCTGCAGCACCGCGAGTGCGCGGGTGCGCGTGGCCTCGGTTCGTGCGGTCCGAACCTCCGAGACGAGCGCGTGCGCCGCCCACACGATCGCCGCAGCTACGACGATCGCCGCCGCGATCGTGATCAATATTGCAGGACCGTCGAGACCTGCTCGCCGGCCAGCTTCGCCCGGCCGTTCAGCGCGACCAGCTCGATCAGAAACGCGAGGCCATGGACCTGGCCGCCGAGGCCGCGGACGAGGTCGAGTGTGGCGCGCGCCGTTCCGCCAGTGGCGAGCAGATCGTCGACAATCAGCACGCGTTGACCCGGATGGACGGCGTCCTGGTGCATCTCGAGCGTGTCGGTCCCGTACTCGAGGGCGTAGGTCGCGCGAACGCAGGTCGACGGCAGCTTGCCGGGCTTGCGCACCGGCGAAAAGCCCGCGCCGATCCGATCGGCGACGACCGCGCCGAGAATGAAGCCGCGGCTCTCGATCCCGACGACCACGTCGATGCCCTGCCCTGTGAAGGGCTGCGACAGGCCATCGACCGCGGCACGAAAGCCAGCCGGATCCTGCAGTAGCGTCGTGATGTCGTAGAAGAGAATCCCGGCTTTCGGAAAGTCGGGCACATGGCGAATCTTCGCTTTGAGATCCATCGTCATCTGGTGGTGAATCCTGTGTCGCGCCCGCTCGGCGCGATGTGCTCGACGTCCACGCGCTCGACGCGAGCGCCGGATGGGCCATGACCGATCGCGTGCTCGAACCGATCGACCGCGTCCGCGTCGCCCTCCGCCAGCGCTTCGACGCGGCCGTCCGGCAGGTTGCGGACCCAGCCGTGCAGTCCTTCGCGCTGCGCCACCGCGTCGGCGAAAAATCTAAATCCGACGCCCTGGACGCGGCCGCTCACGAGATATCGTCGGGCGATCCGCAATCAAAAACCGCGCTCTGAAAACCGCGTATGATAGCATGCTGCCGCTTGACCAAGAGCCGGCGTCCGCGTGCCTGAAGAATCCGCCCTACCTACCCTCAAACGTTTCCTCCTCGGCAAGCCGATTCCGTCGCACCTGGCGCATCACGAGCGCCTCTCGCGCCTCACCGGTCTTGCTGTGCTGTCGTCCGACGCGCTGTCGTCGGTCGCCTACGCCACCGATTTCATCGTCGCTACACTGGTGGTGGCGGGCACGGGCGCTCTGGTGTACGCGATCCCGATCAGCCTCGTCATCACGGCGCTGCTCGCGGTCGTCGCCTTCTCGTACCGGCAGACGATTCACGCCTACCCGACCGGCGGCGGCGCCTACCGGGTCGCGAAGGAAAACATCAGTCCGATGGCCGGCCTGATCGCGGCGGCGTCGCTGCTGGTCGACTACACGCTGACGGTGTCGGTGAGTATTTCCGCCGGCGTGCTCGCCATCACGTCAGCTTTTCCGAGCCTCGACCCCTATCGCGTCGAGCTCTGCCTCTTCTTCCTTACCATGCTGACGGTCGGCAACCTGCGTGGCCTCAAGGAATCGGGGCAGATCTTCGCGATCCCGACCTACTTTTTCGTCGTCTGCATCTTCACGCTCATTGCCGAAGGGTTGTATCGCTACTTCACGGGCGGTCTCGTCCCGGTCGAACACCACGCGAGCGTGCTTCGCGACGCGAAGCCGCTGACGACATTCCTGTTGCTGACGGCGTTTGCGAACGGCTGCACGGCGATGACCGGTGTGGAGGCGGTGTCGGACGGCGTCCCGGCGTTCCGCCCACCGGAGGCCAAGAACGCGGCCGCCACACTCGTGACGATGGCGGTGCTCGCGATCACGATGTTCCTCGGCATCACGTTTCTGGCGCACGCCTATCAGGTGATCCCGACGCCGGCCGAATCGGGCGTGTCGCAACTGGGACGCGCCGTGTTCGGGCGCGGGCCAATCTACTATCTGGTCCAGGCGGCAACCACCCTGATCCTCGTCCTCGCGGCCAACACCGCCTATGCGGACTTTCCCCGCCTGGCGTCGATCGTGTCGCGCGACGGGTTCCTGCCCCGCCAGTTCATGAATCAGGGCGATCGGCTCGCCTTCTCGAACGGCATCCTCGTGCTGTCGGCGTTCGCCGCCGTGCTGATCGTCGTGTTCCGCGGCGACACGCAGTCGCTGCTGCCGCTCTACATGATCGGCGTGTTCATTTCCTTCACGCTGTCGCAGACCGGCATGGTCATCCACTGGCGGCAGACGCGGGAGCCTGGCTGGAAGACGAGCGCGCTGATCAACGGCTTCGGCGCGCTCACGACCGGCGTGGTCCTGGTCATCGTGGCCGTCACCAAGACGTTCGAGGGCGCGTGGATCGTCCTGGTGATCATTCCGATCATCGTCATGCTGTTCCGCGCGACGCGCCAGCACTACGATCACGTCGGGGCGCAGCTGACGCTGCGCAACTACACGCCGCAGCGCAAGGTGCACAACACCGTCATCATCCCGATCGGTGGCATCCAGCGGGCGGTGGTGGAAGCGCTCCGCTACGCGGAAACGCTGTCGGATGATGTACGGGGCGTCTACGTGGACGTGGATCCGGCGTCGACCGAGCAGGTCCAGCGCGAATGGGGGACGTGGGGCGGACGAACGCAGCTGATCGTGCTGCCCTCACCCTACCGATCGGTGATGGAGCCGCTGCTCGAATATATCGAGCAGGTCGAGAACGAGCGGCAAGACGACTACGTGACGGTCATTCTTCCCGAATTCGTGCCGGCGCGATGGTGGCAGCACCTGCTGCACAACCAGCGCGCGTTGCTCATCAAGGGCGCGCTGCTCTTCCGGCCGAACACCGTCGTCACGAGCGTGCCGTTTCACCTGGCGAAGTGACGGATGGCCTGGCAGGCCGGGTCAGTCTGGTAGGCCAGGTGCGAAAAGCTTCCAGACCTATCCGACCCACCTGACCCACCCGACTTACCTGCCCTCCTGAGGCGCCGTCGGCGTCTTCGGCGCCTCTGGTCTGAGCGGCTCGGCCTTGATCGGATCGAGCTTCAGCCGCTGCAGCAGCTGATTCACCGGCGGCATACGCGTCTTCGACGTCGTGTCGAGCTTGCCCAGCTGTTCGTCGAGCGCGTTGGAGAGCGTCCGGAACACCGAGTATGCCTGCTCGGTCGGCCGGACGTCCGCGCTCTCAATCACGCCCTGCAGCGCAGCGATTTTGTTGTTCAACTTGATCGGAAAGTTCAACGGGTCCTGGCTGCTCTGCAGCTTCACCTGATAGATTTCGCCCTCGATCGCGCTCAGCGCCGCCGCGAAATCGTCGAGCGCTTTCGCAACCGGGGCCGACTTCGCATCCAGCTTCTTCTTGCGGTCGTCGATCTGCGCCTTGATGCCGCGCACCAGCAGCACGGCCTCGTTGGCCTGGCTGGACTTGTCGCGGACGCGCATCGCGAGATCGAACTCCTCCTGCAGATCCTGATCGCTGACATCCTTCAGCAGGTGCGGCTCGCGCGCGATCGCGAACGACTGCGTCGCGGTCTCGGCGTCGGCCGTCACTCGGACCTGGTAAGTGCCGGGAGGCGCAAGCGGGCCGCGAGAGCTGGCGGCCCACATGACGAGTCCCGGAAAATCGGTCGCGCCTGGGTAGCGCATGTCCCACGTCAGCCGGTGCAAGCCGGCGCTGACCGCCGGATGCGGCTCCGGCGGACGGCGCGGCCCATCGTCGTCGCCAGGTGATGGCGGCTTTCGTTCGGCATCGGCCGGCGTGCCGGTGAACGTGCGGATGGCTTTGCCCTGGGCATCGAGAAACGCCATCGTCACCTTCTGTGCCGGCTGCTTCAGGTAATAGTCGACGGCCACCGAGCGATCGAGGCCACGCCGCGCGTCCTCCGGCTTGTACAGCTGAAACGTGCTGGTCGCCGGCAAGCCGCCTTGCCGGAGCGGCGAGATGTTGTCCATGACATAGAACCCGCGGCCGTGCGTCGCGATGACGAGGTCGCGCTCCTCGACCGCGATGTCGTGCACCGGCGTGTCAGGCAGGTTCTGCCTCAGCGACTGCCAGTTCGCGCCGTCGTCGAACGAGACGTAGACGCCGTGTTCGGTCCCGAGGTACAGCAGCTTCGGGCGCTTGACGTCCTCGCGAATCGCGCGCGCGAAGTCGTTGGCGCCGACGCCCGTGGTGATCGACGTCCAGGTCTCCCCGTAGTCGTCGGTGCGGAACACATACGGCTTGAAATCGTCCTGCTGATAGCGATTCGCGGCGACATAGGCGGTGCCGGCGCGGAACGGCGACGCTTCGATCAGGCTGATGCGCGCAAAGTCGCCCAGCGCTTTGGGGGTCACGTTCTTCCAGCTCGTGCCGCCGTTTCGCGTCACCTGCACGTAACCGTCGTCCGAACCGGCCCAGATGACGTTGGCGTCGCGCGCGGAGGGCGCGATGGTGAAGACCGTCGCGTAGGTTTCCACGCCGGTGTTGTCCTTGGTAATCGGACCGCCGGAGGCCCCCATCGTCTTGGGATCGTGCCGCGTCAGATCGGGGCTGATCTTCGTCCAGCTCTGTCCCTGGTTCGTCGATTTCCACACGTGTTGCGAACCGACGTACAGGGTCCCCGGATCCGTCGGCGCGAGCACGATCGGGAACGTCCACTGAAAGCGTTCCACGATGTCGGCTGACGCGTAACCCATCGGGTTATCCGGATACGGATTGATCGCGCGCTCCTGACCGGTCCGGCGATCGAGCCTGGAGATGAGGCCGCCGTAGCTGCCGGCGAAAAAGATGTCCGGGTTGCGAGGGTCGCTGGCGATGTAGCCGCTCTCGCCGCCGCCTACTGAGTAGAACACCTGGTCGGCGCCGCCGCCGGATCCGCCCGGACCGCCGGTCGCGGGCTGGCTGGACACACACGCCGTGCTGTTGTCCTGCTGGGCGCCGCAGATGTGATACGGCGTGTGCTTGGTCGTGATGACATGGTAGAACTGCGCGGTTGGCATCGTCTCGGGCGTCCAGGTCTCGCCGCCGTTCACGGACACCGTGCCGCCGCCGTCGTTGGCTTCGACCATCCGGTTCGAATCGTTGGCCGCGATCCACAGGTCGTGGTTGTCGCCGTGCGGAACGCTCACCGATTTCCACGTCTTGCCAGCGTCGGTGGACTTGTAGATGTTGACGTTCAGGACCCACACGGTGTCTTTCACCTTCGGGTCGGCGTAGACGCGCGTGTAATAGAAGGCCCGCTGACGCAAATCGCGGCGCTCGTTCACCTTCTGCCACGTCGCGCCGGCGTCGTCCGACAGGAAGAAACCACCGTCGTCCGCTTCGATCTGGGCGTAGACGCGATTGGAGTCGGCGCCCGACACCGAGAGCCCGATCTTGCCGAGCATCCCCTTCGGCAAGCCCGGAGCCCGCGAAATCTCGGTCCAGTGATCGCCGCCGTCAGTCGACTTGAAGATTCCGCTGCCGGGTCCGCCGCTCGACATCTCGTAGGCATTCCGATACGCCTCCCACAGCGCGACATAGATCACCTGCGGGTTGTTCGGATCGATGATCAGCTCGTTGGCGCCGGTCTTGTTGTCGCGAAACAGGATCCTGTCCCACGTCTTGCCGCCGTCTTTCGAACGGTACACGCCGCGCTCCGGGTTCGGGGCCGCGTGATGACCGAACGCCGCGACGTACACCAGATCGGGGTTCGAAGGATGGACCCGGATTTTCGCAATCACCTGGGTCTCGGTCAGTCCGATGTGCGTCCACGTTTTCCCGGCATCCGTCGACTTGTACGCGCCGCCGCCCTGGATGATGTTGCCGCGGATGTCCGCTTCGCCTGTGCCGATGTAGACGACGTCTGGATTCGAGGCGGCGACGGCCACCGCGCCGACGGAGGAGTAATTGATCAGCCCGTCGGTCACCGGCTTCCATGTGGTGCCGCCGTCGGTCGTCTTCCAGAGTCCGCCGCCAGTCGCGCCCATGTAGTACTCGTTCGGGCGGGACGTGCTCCCGGCCACGGCAATGGAGCGCCCGCCGCGCGCGGGGCCGAGGCTGCGCCAGCGCAGCGCGCCAAATGGTCCGGCGTCGGCGGCATTGCCGCCGCCGCCGCCCCGCTGCGCGCTCAGCGCAGCCGGAAGGAGGATCACCAACAGCAGGAGTCTCGAGATGCGCAGCATGCCGGCGATCTTACCGCGGCTTGGTGACGACGACGAACCGAGCGGTCGGGATTTGATTGCGCCACAGGACGCGGCCCGACGTCGCCCACATGCCGCGGCGTTCGAGGCGCACGTCGAGCTTGACCCCACGGGCGAGGAACTCGTCCAGCGCCTCGCGTCGCATGATGCAGAAGTACGGTTCCGACGACGCGAGGAACGTTTCGGCTTCGTGCTGATCCTCGAGGAACTCGACGTGACGTCCCACGTGAAAGCGGAATGATGGATTCCACCGGTTGAGGCGATAGCTGGCGATGACCGCGTCCGGACCCGCTTCGCCGGCGACCCACGCCGCCACGTCGTCGACGACCTTCTGCCGCTCGATCGCCGGCATCACGAAGTGCACGAGGCCAATGTAGGTGACCATCAGGCCGACGGTAGGCAGCCACGGAATCCGCGGCAAACGCCCGCGGATGACAAGCACCGCAATCATCGCGACCCCGGCCAGCGTCAGCGCAAAGGGGATCGCCATCGCGAGCGGCGGGAGATCAAGCCGCACGACGAGAAAATAGCCGGCGGCGACGCCGAGGAGCACGAGGAGTGGGCCCGCGACCCATACGCCGACGCGCGATCCGGCGTGGCGAGGTTGCCGCGGTTCCTGGCGGGCATCCGACCAGGCCCGTGCGCACAACAGGCACAGAGCCGGGGCCGCCGGAAAGACATAGTGATCGAGCTTGAAGGTGGACAGCGTGAAGAAGCCGACGATCGCGATCGTCCAGGACCAGAGCAGCACTTCGATGCCGTCCACCGGCTCGCCGCGCAGCCGCGCTCGGATATCGTCAAACGCGCGACCGATGACGAGCCCGGTCCACGGCAGGAGCCCGAGCGCGAGAATCTGGAAGTAAAACCAGAATCGCGGCTGATTCGCGAACCGGCTCGACGCGAAGAGCCGGATGTTTTCGTCGAGGAAGTAGCCGTTCACGAAGTCCTCGCGAAATCGCACGTACATGTAAACAAACCAAGGCGACGCCATGACGATCACGATGGCGACGCCTGCGATCCAATGCAGCCCGAGCAAGCGCTTCCGTAGATCGGCGGACAGGGTGATTGCGAGCGCCAGCGTCAGACCGCAGAGAACCAGCGCAATCGGCCCTTTGGTCATCACGGCGAAGGCAATCGACACATAGCCGGGCCACTGCAGCGCAGGCCGATCCTGGATGGCCGCCGTTGCGAGCAGCGCTGAGCCGCCGAAGAGAAACATCGTGAACAGCGTGTCCAGGATGGCGTAGCGCGCAAGGCCGAACACGCCGGGGCTGGCCGCGAGCATCAACCCGGCGACGATCCCGACGTCCGGCGAGATCATCCGCGCGCCAAACCAGACCGTGATCAGAATCAGGATCAGGGCCGCCAGCGCGGGCAGCATCCGGGCGCCGAGCTCGTTCTGGCCGAAGACGAGCATCGACGCACCCTGGAGCTGATGAAAAAGGACCGGCTTGTCGAAGAACGGGACGTCGTTGTAGTACGGAGCCCACCAGTCGCCGGTGGTAATCATCTCCCGGGTGGTTTCCGCGTAGTGCGCCTCGTCGGGATCCCAGAATGTCGGCGCGCCCAGCCGCCAGAACAGCACGATAAAGAGCAGCAGGCCGGCAAGAATCAGAAGAGCCGGGTCCTGCCCTATAATCGTCGGCCTCTGCGACCGATACAGCGTCGGGCTCTTCGACCAATTGGGGAAGAAGAAACGCACAGTAGAGCTTACATTTTTTGATGGCGACCGATAGCGCTGAATTCCAGTCCGGAACACGGCCACATCCCGGTGTCCATCACTGCCCAGTCCTGATCGTCGAGGATGATGCCGACCTGCGCGACATGATGGCGCAGTTGCTCAACCTCGAGGGGTTCAACGCCGCGACCGTGGCGAATGGCCGCGAAGCGCTCGAGTATCTCCAGGAATCCGACCGGCCCGATGTGATTCTGCTCGATCTCATGATGCCCGTCATGGACGGCTGGGAGTTCCGCCGGCGTCAGCAGGCCGACCCGGCCGTCTCCAGCGTACCGGTCATCGTGCTGTCCGCGCTCGACCCGACCCGCGCGGCAGACGTGAACGCCAACGCCTTCCTGAAAAAGCCGCTCGATTTCGACCGCCTCCTCGCCCTCGTTCGCAGCTACTGCCGATAACGTACCCACAGAAACGCCGTGGGCAGCTCGGCCGCCGGCCGGGCACGACCGTTGATACCATTCTCGACAGGTGACGCGCTTCCGCCGTGTGCGAACGATCTCGACCCGACTCGCGAAGGCGATTGTCGGACTCGTGGCCTTCGCTCTCATCCTCGTCGGTGTCGCGCTCGTGGTCGTGGAGACGACGTGGGCGAAGGAAGCGATCCGCGGTCTGATTGTCCGACAGGCCAACCAGTACCTGACCGCCACCCTTTCGATCGGGCGGCTGGAAGGATCGCTGCTGCGCGGTATCGCACTAGCCGACGTCAGTGTCGCACGCGAGGGCCGGACGCTGATTCAGATCGAGCGAATCGCGTTCAGCTACAGCATTCGCGAGCTCGTGCAAGCCGGTGTCGTCGTGCGTCGCGTTCAATTGACGCGCCCGCGGATCGTCGGCAGCCGGCAGCCGGACGGGCGCTGGGATCTTGGTGCACTCGTCCGGCGTGACACTCGCGAGCAGGAGCGCACGGGGCCGAGCCGGCCGATCGAGGTCCAATCGATCGAGGTTGTCGACGGCCGCATCTCGCTCAGCGATCCGCTCGATTTCGGCCCCGCCCACGTGCCGACCCAGTTCGAGGCGCTGAACGCGAAATTCGCGTTCGCCTACTTCCCGGTTCGCTGGAAGCTGACGTTCGATCACGTCTCGTGGATCGGCCGCGCACCCGAGCTGTCGGTACAGCGGCTGGCCGGCGTGTTCGGGCGCGGACCGGGCGGCTGGTTCTTCGAGCATTTCTCCGTGGCGACGGCGCGCTCCGCCTTCACACTCGACGGCCGGATTGACACGTCGCGGAAACCGACCGGGCTCGAGCTGCAAGTGCGCGCGCCGCGCTTTGCCTTTCAAGAATGGTCCGGCGTCCTGCGCGGTCTGAAGAACATCGCGGTCGAGGGCTCGTTCGACACGTCGCTGACCGGTCCGGTGAATCAGCTCGTGACCAACCTGAACCTCGCCGGAACCGGCGGATCGGTGAAAGGCACGCTGACACTCGATACCTCCGTCCCAGGCTGGCACGGCAAAGGCGCCGTGGACGTCGAGCGGGTGAATCTCGCCAGGTGGTTGAATCGTCCGGACCGGCCCTCCGACATCAGCGGGCACGTGACGTTCAACCTCGCCCTCGAACTCGGTCGCCATTTCCCGCGCGGCGTCTACGCGTTCGAAGGACGCCATGCGATGTACATGGGCTACGAGGCCAGCAACGTGCGCGCGCGCGGACAGTTGACCGAGACGAGCGCTCTCGTCGCGTCCGCCGACGCTGTGGCGTACGGTGCACGCGTGACGACTGAGAACGCCTCGATCGGGATCGACGGTCCGTTCCCTTTCCGCTTCCAGGGTCACGTGGACGGCATCGATTTGCGCCGCGTGCCGCCAACGGTGCCCGTGCCACGAGTGCACAGTCTGCTGACCTTCGACTACGACATCTCCGGACGCTTCAGCGATCCCTACATCATCGGCGGCGCCACCTTCGCCCCGTCGCAGTTCCTCGGCGCCACCGTCGGCGCCGGAACTATCGGGTCGATCGACACTCTGCAGAAGCCGCTGCACTTCACGGGTGACGGCGACATCGACAATGTGAACCTCCGGGTCTTCGGCGAAGGCCTCGGCGTCGGATGGCTGCAGGAACCACGCTATGCCGGCACCGTGTCAGGACACTTTCAGGTGACGGGAACCGGCACCGATCGAACACTGACGCTGACTGGAGGGGGACGCCTGACACGGGCGGAACTGTTCAGCGGCACGCTGTCGGACGCGGACGTCTCGATCGGTCTCGACGGCGGGACGCTGAACGCATCGTTCGACGGGAGGTTCGACACCATCGACCCGGCGGTGCCGTTCATGGATCCCCGGTTGAAATCGTCGCTGACGGGAACCGGACGCGTCACCGCGACCGTGCGCGACCTTCTGCTGCGGACGGTCAGCCTGCCTGACTATGACGTTCGCGGCACCTTGTCGCTGGCTCCCTCGACCATCCGTGATATCCCGATTGAAAGCGCGACGCTCGACGCCTCGCTCGCCGATTCGACGCTGACGGTTGCGGATGCGCGCGCCACCGGTCCCGCGGTCGCAGGGCACGTCGCCGGCACCATCGGCTTCGCCGAGCCGGTATCGACCGACCTGCAATACGAGCTGTCCCGCGTGGACTTGTCGCAGCTGCACGCACTCACCGGAACCAGCGTGTCCGCGGTGGTCTCGACCACCGGACACCTGAGCGGGCCCGCGGACGCCCTTCAC
>Ga0068862_100004896_pt1 | contig 11281 bp, 8 predicted proteins | sample KBSSwiS52_FD_66598 | JGI IMG/M metagenome (GOLD analysis project Ga0068862, IMG submission 66598) | Switchgrass rhizosphere microbial communities from Kellogg Biological Station, Michigan, USA - KBS Switchgrass S5-2 | ecosystem: Host-associated > Plants > Roots > Rhizosphere > Soil ... | reverse complement strand
TGCGCCTTGGGATCAGGAACGCGAGCACCCGCGACATCGAAGGTGTATCGGTACGTGCCGGGCTCCACCGGGCCAAGGGTCGTCGACCAGAAACCGTCGGCGTCCTTGGTCATAACCTGTCCGCCGGGGTCCTTGCCGAACGTCCCGGGCGGGACGCCGGGCATCTCGGAACTGACGAGTTTGACCGCCGCAGCCCCTGGCAGGCAGATGCGGAATTGCACGCGTCCGTCATCGAGGACCGTGGGCGACTGATAGACCAGCGGTAAAGGCGCGTTCACCGTCTCGGGCGAACATACTGTGTTCGCTGCCTGAGCGTGCCCCTCGACGGCAAAACCAAAGACGGCAAGCGCGACGGTTGTGCCAAGCATGGCAATGCGTTGCATACGAACGAGTCCTTCGATGTGACGAACGGGATGCGCGAACCGGGGAGGCGATCGGCCTGCGACCGCCTCCCCATCGATCAAAACTTCACGCTGCCGCGCAGCCCGAACGTGCGCAACTCCCGCAGCTGCGCAATGAGAGCCGAGTTCGGCGTGAAGTGCGCAAAGCTTGGATCGATCAACACACTATCGCCAACGCTGTAATAGGCCTTGCTGTTGAACACGTTGGTCACATACGCCTGCAACGAGAACGTATCGTTCTGGACACCGAGCGTGGCGTTCACATTGGTGACGTCCGGTCCCTTCACGATATTCGCGACATTCGTGTAAGCGCCCGATTTGTAGGTCGTGTCGATACGGGCCAGACCATCGAGATCGCGCGATGTCCCAAGACTTGTGAGGTACTGAAGCGCCGCGGTGCCGGACCACTTCGAGGTCAGCGGCATCTGATTGCCCGAGAAATCGGTGATGCCGGTCAGTGCCGTGGCATTGGCGTTGACGGCATCCTTGATCTTGGAATCGGTGAGTGCGCCGGCGACATCGAGTGTCAGCCCCTTGGCCAGCGTGTAGCCCAGCGAGGCCTCAAGGCCTTTGATGTGCACGTGACCCGTGTTGGTCGACGCCAGCAATTGCTGCGGCGTGCCCGTGCCGTCCAGATAGGTGAATGCCTGCTGGTTGATCTGGTGGGTCCAGTTCTCGAAATACGCGGAGACTTCGTAGCGCAGGCGCTTACCGAACAGCAGGCCCTTGAAGCCGATCTCATAGTTGTCGAGCTTCTCGGGATCGACGATGACGCCGATCTTGTTTGCCAAGGCAATATCCACCGCCTGCTGCGTGCTGGTGAGCAGTCCCGTGTTGAACGCGCCCGGGTTCACGCCTTTGGAATACGAGGCGTAGACCATGCTGTTCGTATCAGGCTTGAACTGGACAATGGCGCGCTGCACGAAGTTCTTGTAGGTGCCGCCTGCGAATTTCTCGTTCTCGGCATAGAAGCCAGGCGTGACCCCAAAGCCGGCGTTCGTGACAGTCGTCCCACCCGGCCCAGCGTACGATGCCAGCTTGTCGATTTGGTAGCGACCATCGATATTGACGGTGATCTGGGACGTGAGATCATATCCCACCCCGAAAAACGCACCATAGGTCTTCGATCCGGAAGCGCCGAAGGTCGCGAAGCTCAAGGGCAAGTTGATCGCGACGGAACTGCCATTGCCGAACTTGCTCCTGGCATTGAGATAGCTTGCGCCAAGTGTCGCGTGAAACGGCCCTCCATTCTCGAACGTCGCACGCAACTCCTGCGAAAAGTCGCGAGACTTGGAGTCGATCATGAACAGGAAGTTATAACCTCCCAGCGCCGTGAAGCCGGTGAAGTTCGTCGGCCCGATATTATCGAGATCGGCAAGCTCGCTGAAGCGCTCGTGGTTCCAACCGGTGTTGGAGGAAAGGGTCACGCCGGTGTCACCCAGTTTCCAGTCCGCACTCAGGTGAATGTGATAGTTGCGACTTACGAGCCCCAGGCCGTCCGGACTGTCGGACGCGCTGAGCAGTTTGTTAGTTCCCTGGCGAATGGACGCGCGCGTGGCTTGCGACAGCGACGTCGTTTGCGCCGGCGTGGCGGACGAGAGCCCGGGCGCGCGCCCGCAGAAGAACGGGTTTCCGTTCACGATACAATTGGACTGGCTGGGAACGACGAGCGCACCGTTCGCATCATCGACATCGTAAGCCGAGATGAGCCCTTGCGCCGGCGCGCCATCCTTGTTGTCGGTCAGCAGGCCGAACGCCTTGATCGTCAGCCCCTCCAGCGGCCGAGCGACGAGCAACAGCGAGCCGGTCTTGGTCGATTGATCGCCCAGCGTCTGGCCGGGATCCGCAGCGTTGCGATACGATCCATGCTTGCCATAGGCGCGCGTGGTGGCCCGGAAGCCCAGAGCATCGCCCAGCAGCGGCCCGCTGAGCTCGATGGTCGCGTCGTAGTTCGCTCTCGACCCGGCCAAACCGGAAAGGTCGGCGGTCAATTCATCCGAAGGCAGCTTGTTGACGATGTTGATCGCGCCCGCGAATGTCTGCCTGCCGAAATATGCCGACTGCGGCCCCTTGAGCACTTCCACGCGCTCGGGCGCCGTGATGGTCTGAAGAGCGCTTGCCGAAGCGACCGGCACGCCATCGATGAAAACCGATGCTGTCTGAAGCTGCGACGCCGAGGGGGAAACGCCGCGCAAGACGACGGCTTGGAAGGATCGATCCGAGCGTCCGCCGTTGGAGGCCTGGTTGATGACGTTGGAACCGGGAATATTCTGCGCGAGATCCTGCAGGCTGGTGATACGCCGGGCATTGATCTCGTCGCCGGTGATCGCGCTGATGGCGATCGGCGTATCGAGGAGGCGCTCCTCCTTGCGACGCGCCGTAACCAGGATATCGCCTTGCGCCTGCTCAGCTCCATCGACCGACTGGGCGGTGACCTGCTCGGGAAGACTGATGATCGCCAGCAATGCGACCGCCACTGCACGGCGAGATACCTGACCCCCAAAGTACCGAAAATCTTCCCTGTTCATGTAACCTCCGGATGCAATAGCTTGCACGGTACCAAGTATTCTGAGGACTATCGCGGCGACATCCGCGCCGGATGCGCTTGGCAACATTCATTTTTCACGGCGCCAGCGCCACCGATCCAGCATTCGCGCTTGACGATCCAAAAATTGCCAGCGTCTTCGTTTGAAAGCGCATGTCTGATTTAGCGATAAACCTCACACGCGATGCTCTTGGCGTTCGATATCGCGCAGCCACCGTAATGCTGAATTCGTTCCCCTCCGAGGAATCATATGATGATATTGACCATCAGGCGGACATCTTGTTAGCAATCTTGGCCGATTATCGAACGAATTGGCAGTGCCGGCGGCCGCTGCCGAGCACCGCGCGCTCTTGCCGGCCCAGGCGGCGGGCCTTTGCCTTGCCGGACTTGCATTTGGGATCGATGTTCGGCAACCGGCAGGAATTGGCCTGACAGGAGGCTCATGCCCCGCTCCCAGTCCTTGAAGACCGTCACGATTCAAGACGTTGCACGCCTCGCCAAAGTCTCTGCGATGACGGTTTCCAACGTGTGCAATGCCCGGGGCCGGGTAAGCGATGAGACTCGCAACAGGATTCTCCGCGTCATCAAGGAGACCGGTTATGTGCCCAACCAGGCGGCGCGGCGCCTTGCGGGGATAGACGTTGCACGGGTCGGTTTACTCTTCGCGGCAGCCGATAGTCTGTTCATGAACACCGCCGTGGGTGCCATTTCGATCGCCGCCTCGACGCGAGGACTGCAGATGATCGTCCAGGAAGCGACGGAGCTCTCTCATGATCGCGTCCTTTGCCACGTCGAGTCCCTGATCCGCGCCGGTGCGGAGGGCCTCGTCCTGGTGCCGCCTTTCGTCGAACTATTGGCGGAGAGCCCGCGCTTCCGGCGGTTGGGAGTGCCCGCCGTCGCGCTGGCAACCGCGTCGCCGCTCGTATCCATCGCGACCGTCCGGATCGACAACCGCGGGGCGATGATGCAACTGACCACAAGCCTCATCCAGTCAGGCCGAAAGCGTATCGCGCTTGTTTCCGGCCCCTTGCAGCATTCCGACAGCGTTCCGAGGCTCGACGGCTACAAGGCCGCTCTGCAAGCGGCCGGGCTATCGTTCGATCCCGATCTGGTCGTGCAAGGCGACTACATGATGCCCTCCGGACTTCGAGCGGCCGAACGTCTGTTGTCCCTGAAAGAGCGGCCCGACGCGATCATGGCCACGAGCGACGACATGGCGGCGGGCGTCATCACCGCAGCCCATCGAGCCGGTCTGGAAATCCCGCGTGACTTGGCAATAACCGGCTTTGACGACACCGCCATCGCCACGCGGGTCTGGCCAGCCCTGACGACTATCCGGCAACCGCTATTCGAGATGGCCGAGAAGGCGATCGATCTGCTGTCCTCGACAATGGCCCCGGATGGCAGGGGACGGAACCGGGATGTCGTTCTGGACTTCTCCCTCATGATGCGGGACTCGGCATGACACCTTGCCCGGGATCGCACTCATAAGCGATCGCCCGCGACTTCGTTCTTGCGGGTTATATCCAGGCCCGGCTCAAGATCAAAACGCGCGTGGTCGCGCCCCGCGCGTCGGCGCCGGTGAGCATGGCAGGCAGGAAAAACCGGACGGCGGGTGCTGGCCTGATCTAAAGCGTCTCCGCCTTGCTCCGGAGCAGGATCCAGGGCACGCGGTAGCCATCGAAATCCATACGTTCCCGGCGCGCGAGAAACGGTGGCATGTGGTCGCCGACGATCAGAAAGTCGGTCGGCGGCAATGCCGGGTCCATCACAAGTCGCGTGATCGCTTCTGCAAGATCGTGATGCGCCAGGGACAACCGGCATTCGAGCAGCGATTTGCTCGAAAGGTATGTGCCTCCCTGGTCGCATACGCCTATTCCGGGGGAGGCGCCGGCAAGGACGGGAAGGTGCGAGTTCAGTGTAACCCAGTAGATCAACTGCGGGCGGCGAGCCGACCTCAGTCGCTTCCCGATGATGTCGGCGATGTCGACATCGCAAGCGCCCGGCCACATGCCGCCACAGGATCTGGCGCCCTGCGCGATCAAGTCGTCGCCGAATGCCATCGTCGAGAAGCCCACCTTCGGCCACCAGGTCGACCTTTCGAAGAAGCCTCCGTCGAACCCGTGAAAGCCCACGGTCTCATAGCCGGCTCGGGCATAGCGGCGAGGCAGGCAATCGGCGCGCCGGAAATCGACGTTGTCCATATCACTGTAGACGAGGCACAGTTCCCGCAGCGAGGCATTGATCGTGGAACCGTAAAACGGAATGGCCCCGTGACTGACTGTGTACGCTTCGGCCCAGCGCGGCCTGAACCAGTCGGCCTTGAACTGGCGACCCACCATCTCGTCCACCGGTATGCCCAGCGATTCGACCAGGATGACGACAGTGTTGCGATGCCGGGCATCGGGGGAAAAGAGACCGGTCGACTTGGTCGCCGATTGCACCGGCATATCGCGGGATGGCAAGCGCTTGTAGCTGTTGCTCGTTGCCGCCGTTGCGAAGCTGTCGAACTGGGCAAATCCCAGAGTGAGGACAAACGCGGCAATCATGTGCAGGTTGCGGCCTTCGCGAGGCAGTGGCGTGACGCCGCGAACCGCCAGAACGGCCGCGGTTGCCACTATGCCCGCCGCGGCGACATAGGTCAGGCTTTCCAAAGGCCTTGCATGCTCGGCGAACTGGGCCAGGGAAAGCAGCCCGTTCGCCTCCAGATTGAAAGCACTGAGCACGTATTGGAGCGAACTGTAGATCAGCAGGAGAATGGCCGCCGCGCGCAGGAACATCATGCTCCTGGATCGCGAGACAAGAATGGCTACACAGCCTGTGACCAATATGGTGAGGTACATAGGCGGACCGCCGATCGGCCACATCAAGACGATGATGATATTCGGCAAAAACAGCCAGTACGCGGACCATTTGGCCCATCCCATTGCGTCGAAAGTCATGAACCCGCCCCACACGAATTAAATGTACTGTCGGGGCTATTTGTCTACAACCGGTTAAGGCGCGGGATCAGGACGTCGAATGGCCGCGCCTGTGCCATTAAGTGACACTACGCAGGCGACGCTTTCGTGCGCGCCAAGCCTGCTGTATCCGCATGACGATGTCGATATCGGCTTTCATGTGCCGCTTGCGCTTGCACCGCCCGAGCGCAACATTGGCGGAGAACGGACCTTTGATGGTGAGCCGTTGCTCGCGCTGCGGTACTCAGATCATACGCGAGCGGCGCCAGCTTCTTTGGCAGACCGTCCCGCGTGGCAAGCGGATCGTCTGGCGCGCGCCGGACGCGCATGAGATGACTTGGCCGATGCAACTGCTTTGACTGTGCAAGCTCACTGCGATCCCGATCAACTCCGCGTCGCCATCGTCCACCCCTTCCTTGTTAGTCGCGGCGGCGGCGAAAAGGTGATCGACGCGCTCGCGGAGCTCTTCCCGCGCGCCGAGTTCTTTACGCTCATGCTCGATCGCAGCACGCTATCGCCCCAACTGATCGGCCGGACGATACATACGACTTTCCTAGATCGTGGTCCTCTCACCTGGCGCTACTACCAGCATCTTTCGCCCTTGTACGACGCCGCTACGGCCCGCCACGACCTCTCTGGCTTCGATCTGGTCATCAGCTCGGGAGGCCCCGGGTCCAAGACCGCGAGAGTTCCCGCCGGCATCCCGCACATCCATTACTGCCATTCGCCGGTACGCTACTTATGGGACCAGTATGAGACGTGGCTTGAGCGCCTGCCCCGTGCATTGCGACCCGCTTTCGCGCTCACCGCAAGACGACAACGCCAACGGGACCTTGCGGCTGTAGGACGGATCAACACTTTCGTGGCGAATTCCCGCTACATCGCAGAGCGCATCGCACGCTACTACGGCGCCCAAAGCACTGTCGTATATCCGCCAGTGGAGCTCAGCAGCGCTCCTGTCTCGACGCGGCCTCTCGATTACTTCCTCACGGTGGGACGCCTTGTCCCGGGCAAGCGGATCGAATTGCTCGTGGAAGCCTGCAATCGGCTCGGGTGTCATCTGATCGTCGCTGGCACCGGGCCGGAGCTGACGAAGCTAAGGTCGCTTGCTGGGCCAACTGTCGAGATCATGGGACGGGTGAGCGACGAGGAACTCACGCGCCTCTATACAAACGCACGCGCCTTCCTGTTTGCGGCGGACGAGGATTTCGGCATCGCGACTGCCGAGGCTCAGTCCTATGGACTGCCGGCGGTGGCGTATGCCCATGGCGGTTCGCTCGAGATCCTGAGCGAGGGTGACGAGGCATCTCCGGCCGACGGGATTCTCTTTCCCGAGCAAACGGTCGATGCAGTTGTCGGGGGGATCCAGCGATTCGAAGGGATGGAGCATTTTTTCGATCGGGAGCGAATCCAGGCCCGGGCACGCCGCTTCGGTATGGACCGGTTTCGCACCGGGATCATGGAAGTGGTAACAAATGCTCTTAACAAAACTCTAGCCGGATGATCGCGACCTTTCTTAATTCTCGAACGTCGCACCTCGAATAATGAACCAACTGTACATATAGTCAGGTTGCATGGGGATAATGCGGAAATCCCTTTTCGCCCGCCTTACCTAAATTACTCCAATATACGATAAATGTCCCATTTCTGGACATTAATTTGCGGACGGTAGTCAAAGGCTACGACCTGCAAATCCAAACTCCTTAAAAATTACTAATTATGATCTCGCTTTTCTTTAGCCAGACTTCAGGCTCGGCCGTGAAATGGCACCCGATGCCTAACTAGATTGATTTACATAGGGTTAATTGGATTTGTTAGGAGTTTGTTAACCTGATACCATCGGCAGATGGCTTCTACCTGTCCCATTCCAACCCCGATCGTGGCGGCAGCGCCGCGGCCCCGAGTTCAAGCGCTCGGAATTTCCTTTGACAGCACGGACGTTGCAGAGACGGCCGCCTTGATCGCGCAGCTCCCTTCAAAGCGGGAGAACAGCGCTCGCATCTATGTGACCCCGAACATCCAGCATGTGGCGGAGATGCGGCGAAACCCGGAATTGCGGCGCGCGATCAACGAAGCCGATCTTCTGACGTGCGACGGCTTTCCTCTGGTGAGCTATGCGCGTCTTAGTGGTTGTCGCCTTCCCGGCCGCATTACTGGTCGCGAAGTGGCCGAGCGCCTGATGCTGCACACGCCCTTGGCACCTGACCATGTGCTGTTCTTCCTGGTGGACAGCGCCGAGACGGCAAACGCAGTCAAGGAGTGGGCCAGACATCGCGAGCTTGCCGGACGGGTTCTTGTCGAAGTGGCGCCTCCCCGCTTCGGAGAGGATCGGGTGGCCTGTGCAGCGCTTGCGCAGCGCATCCGTGAAGCGCGCACTACGATCCTGTTTCTAGGGCTTGGCGCGCCCAAATGCGAACTCTTCGCGAGTCGGTTCCGTGGGCAGCTAGGTGGCTGCTGGGCGCTCTGCATCGGTCAATCGGTACGCGTCGCGCTCGGCCTTGTGAACGCGCCACCCGAGCTGTGGGTCAAGCTGCGCATGGAATGGGCGTGGCGGATCATAAAGGAACCGCGACGGCTGAGCAGGCGCTACGCGAGCGCATCGCTGGGCTTTGCGGCTGCCGTTCTCAGCGATGTGCTTTCGTCCGAACGCGCGCGCTTGACGACGCCGGCTGTTCCAACGCGCAGTTAGTGCTCGGGACGCCCCAGCATAGCCGCAAATCGGTTGGGCGAGGATCGATGTCCCAACAGGATGAAGCCCCGTACCGTCACCTGCATGTCGCGCAAGGCTTCGACGAGGTTCTTGGCAAAAGTCCTGCGGGTAGTCTCGTTGTGCACTAACAGGAGAACGTCGTCCGCGAGGGCCGCGGCGACGAGACCCGGCGCCCCATACGCGACTTGCACGCTCGATGCCGCGACAGGCGGGACGAGGATGATCGTCCGGCGGTAGGAAAGGCGTAGGCAGGCAAGCAGACGTTCGCCGGTAGAGTCGATTGTCCAGGCGACGCTTCCCACCTTGATCCACGCTCGCCCCTTTCGCGCAGGGATCAGCTGTGCAAGGCTCCGCCCCGACAACGCATAGGCAGTTTCCTCGAAGCTCACGACGGCGACCCGCCCGCCGTCACGGCCTTCCACGAGGGCAATCAAGCTGGCCAATTCCTCACCGAAAGCGCTCGGTTCGGTGGCGACAAATGCGATGACCTGCCCACGATGTCGATCGGCCGCATGCCCGAGCAGCGATGCCAGGCGGTTGTCGCGCAGAGCGCGTGACCGATCCAGCACAAGCGGCACGCCAAGACTCTCGCTCACCTCACTGGCATCCGCAAACCCCTCGTCTTGGACGATGAGAAAGAAGAGCAGGCCGCTCGCGATCGCCAGTCCTGCGACGATGCTGCCGGCGATCAACATGAGCGGCGAATTGCTCCGATGTTCGGGCAACGATGGCCGCTGGATGACCCGCACGTTGGTACTGCCTGTGGACGCCTCGAGCTCCCGGGCGCGGGCCTCTTCCAGTTGGGTCGTGAGACTGCGAAACCGTTCCTGCGCTGCGTCCCTCTCGGCTTGAAGCTTGAAGACAGTGCCCGCGATCGTGTTGAGATCGCGCAGGTGCAGCTGCGAATCGGAGAGTTCGTGGCCGAGCCGGCCGATCTTGGCCGCCTGCCCCACTGCCGCCGCCTCGCTCTGCATGGCCCGGTCCTTGGCCTCATCGTAGTAGCTGTTGCGTCCGATGCGGCGCGCTTCGCGCAGCTGGCCACCCTGCTTGCCGATCGCGGTGCGAAGCCCCGCTATCTGCTTGTCGACCTGCTCGATCAGCGGCGAGCCCTGCATGTAACGCCCCTGCAGGTCCGCGCGCTTCGCTTCCAGGGACAGGATTTGGCCCTGCATCTCCGCGATGGCCCTGGTGGCTTCGGTATCGTCGCGAAACAATTCGACGTTGCGAGGCACGGCGGCACTGGAACTGCGCAGCTGGCTCGCGTTCGAGCGCGTCTGAGACAAGTCCGCCCGGGTCGCCGCCAGATCCTGGCGAAGCGCCGAATCCAGCGCCACGGCACCATTCACTTGCGCTTGGATATCGACGATGCCGTTGCGTTCCTGGAAGCCGCGCAGCGCCGCGTCGGCGCTGTCCAGCTGCCTGCGCGCCGCCTCGCGCTCCTGGGCGATCAATTGCGAGCGCCCGGATGTCAGCACCCGCGCCCGGGTCTTGAAGTAGATGTCGAGCAGCTCCTGGAGCCGCGCCATGGCCTCCTGCGGCCGCCCGGCGGTGTAGCCAAGCTCGATCACATTGGCGCCGTCGACACGAGCGATCGATAGGTTTTTCGCCATGGCCTCGCGAGCCCGCTCAAGCGCAACGGGGTCATTCGCCGGAGCGCCGGAGCGGATCAGCACATCGCGCTGCAGGTCCTGACTGGACAGCAACTGCATCTCGACATTGGCAAGTTCTTCAGGCTTGAAGGCCTCGGCAGCCCCGCTGTCGGCCTTATCGCGGCCACGCACCGCATAATAATCGGCGGGCAAAGTCAGCAGCCGCGCTTCGCTGCGGTACTTGGCGGGCATGACCAGAGCCAGGACCACGCCCAGCAGTACCGTCGCCAGAAAGACCAGCAACGCCTTGGGACCATGACGGATGGCGCCACGCGAGACCCTGGCCCAGCTCTGACGCGAGACCATCGGCGCGGCTCTAAGCCGAAGACTGGTCGCGTGTTCATCCATATGTCTGAGCAAAGATGTCCCGAAACAGACCGCGCAGGTCTGGAAGCTGTTGTTCGTGCGCCGCTGGGGTATATCTGCTGCGCTGCAGTAGGAGAAGCACAGGTGAGCGCCCAAACCCGCCTGACTCATGACGGTCTCGCAACGGGACACCGGAGTTGGGCAATGATTAACGCGTGGATCGTGGCCCTGCTGCTAGCGCTTGCCGCAAACGGCGCCGCAGCACAGGATTTGTCGCCGGCAGCTCCCGAGTACCGGCTGCTGGCGGGTGACGAGATCGCCGTGAAGATGCCTCTGAACCCCGAGCTCGATACCAACGGCCCGATCGGTCCTGACGGCCGGTTTTCCATACCGCTTGCCGGGCGCGTCGCGATCGGCGGCATGACGCTTGGGCAAGCGGAGGCAGCCATTGCCCAGGCTCTGCATGCGGCGAAGGTCGTCGCCAACGCCCGCCCCGGGATCGTGGTCTCGAAATATGCCGGCCTCGTCTATGTTGGTGGTGAGGTGCGCACGCCTGGCCCCGTGCCGCTGAATCGCGCGCTCGATCCCTTGCAGGCGATAGTCAACGCCGGCGGCCTCCTCGACACCGCAAGGAGCAAGAGAGTCGCGATCATTCGCCAGGCCGGGATCGGTCCACGGCGCGTGGAGATCGTGAACGTCCGCGAGATCGT
>Ga0068862_100004894_pt1 | contig 11282 bp, 11 predicted proteins | sample KBSSwiS52_FD_66598 | JGI IMG/M metagenome (GOLD analysis project Ga0068862, IMG submission 66598) | Switchgrass rhizosphere microbial communities from Kellogg Biological Station, Michigan, USA - KBS Switchgrass S5-2 | ecosystem: Host-associated > Plants > Roots > Rhizosphere > Soil ... | reverse complement strand
TGGAACGGGTGGCGCAAATCTCGATGCGGGGAATGGACTTGTTCCTTCATGGCTGGCTTCGGCGCTACCACTCGATCTGCGCGCGCGACGTGGCCGATGCCATCCTGAACCTCGCCGGACGTTCGGAACCGGGACAATTCGTGCACGAGTACGCCGCGATCCTCGGCGCAGCGCGGGGCTCGGCGTAGAGGTCCGAAACGTACGAACCAGGCCCGCACCGTGGATTAGTGCCAGTGACGGCGCGCACCGCGTTGACTCGTCCACATGGCTCCCCCAAGGTCGAGGCTATCGCTGACAGCGCGGGAGAGACCGGCGCGATTCGCAAGGATCGGGCCGGCGCCGAAGGAGCAACCGCCCCGGAAACTCTCAGGCAAAAGGACCGCACGGCGTCTATAGCGTGACTCTGGAAAGTGCCTCTTCCGGTTCGGGACAGGCCGCCGAAGGTGTAACCCCGTCGTTCGACCGCGAACCCGGGGGAAAGCTCTCAGGCTTCCGTGACAGAGGGGGCACCTGATCGGTGTGCCGAAACTGTGCGGAGTCGTGTCTTGAGCGAACTGGAACCTGTAGACGACGATTTCGAGCCGCTGGAGCCGCAGCTCCTCCCGCTTGACCCGTGGCATCGCGCACGTGGCGGTCGCATGGTCGAGTTCGCCGGGTACTGGATGCCGGTACAGTACGAAGGGATCATGGCCGAGCACTTGTGGACGCGCGAGAACGCGGGTCTGTTCGACGTCAGCCATATGGGACAACTCGGCGTCTCGGGCGAAAACGCGGCTGCCGCTCTCGAGGCGCTGCTGCCGGGCGATATCTCCGCATTGAAAGCGGGTCGGTTGCGCTATTCGCTGCTGCTCGACGAGAACGGCGGCATCCTCGACGACCTTATGGTGCTGAACACCGGCAAGGATTACTCCGTCGTCGTCAACGGCGCGACCAAGTGGGACGATATCGCCCACATGCGCGAGCATCTGCCGGACGAAATCACGCTGACGCATCATGACGAACAGGGTCTCCTGGCTCTGCAGGGACCCAAGGCTGCGATGGCGCTGGATCGGCTGGGCCTGATGCCGAAGCACGCGCAGGGCACCCCGGTCGCCGATCTCAAGTTCATGCAGGCCGACATCTACGATTGGGGCGGTCGTTCCCTGGGGGTCAGCCGTTCGGGCTACACCGGTGAGGACGGCTTCGAAATATCGGTGGGCGGCGAACACATAGAAGCGCTTGCAGACGCGCTGTGCGAGCAGCCCGAGGTGAAGCCGATCGGTCTTGGCGCGCGTGACTCGCTGCGTCTGGAGGCTGGATTGCCGCTTTATGGTCACGACCTGTCGCCCGAGACCGATCCCGTCAGCGCCGGCCTGGCCTTCGCGCTGTCCCGGCGGCGGCGCGAGGAGAGGGGGTTTCCGGGAGCGGAGCGCATTCTCGGTCTGCTGCGCGAAGGATCGCCGACCACGCGCGTAGGGCTGGCCCTGGAAGGGCGCCAGGCCGCGCGGGAAGGGGCGACGGTGTGGTCGAGCGACCGGCAGGTCGGTACCCTGACCTCGGGTGGCTTCTCGCCCAGTCTCCAGCGCCCCATCGCCATGGCCTACGTCGACACCGAATTCGCCGGCGAAGGCACCGTTCTGGACGTCGAGGTTCGCGGGAAGCGCCTCGGCGCCACCGTGGTGCCTATGCCGTTTGTCCCCCACCGCTATCACCGTTGAGGACCACCATGACCCGCTATTTCACGCAAGACCACGAGTGGATCGAAGTCGAAGGCGATACTGGCACTGTCGGCATCACCGACTATGCGCAGGGCCAGCTCGGCGACATTACCTTCGTCGAACTGCCCGCCGAGGGGGCTCCGGTTGCCAAGGGCGACTCCGTCTCGGTGGTGGACTCGGTGAAGGCCGCGTCGGACGTCTACACGCCCGTTTCGGGTGTCGTCATCGAAGCCAACCCGGCGCTGGCGGACGCACCCGAACTGGTCAACACCGATGCTGAAACCGGCGGATGGCTGTTCCGCCTCACCCTCAGCGATGCTGGCGAATTGTCCTCGCTGATGGACGAGGCCGCCTACAAGGCCTTCGTTGAGGGACTTTGACTACTAATTGCGGAATACACTGATGCGCTACCTGCCGCTTACCCCCGCCGACCGGTCCGCGATGCTGGATGTCATCGGTGCCGCTTCGGTGGACGACCTGTTTGTCGACGTACCCCAGGAGGCTCGCCTTGCCGGGCCCGTCGAGGGGCTGCCGCTCCACGCGAGCGAACTGGCTGTAGAACGCCACATGAGCCGGCTTGCCGCGAAGAATCTCAGCGCCGGCAGCGCGCCGTTTTTCATCGGGGCAGGCGCCTATCGGCATCATATCCCGGCGTCGGTCGACCACCTGATCCAGCGTGGCGAGTTCCTGACGGCCTATACGCCTTACCAGCCGGAAATCGCGCAAGGCACGCTGCAGGTGCTGTTCGAGTTCCAGACACAGGTCGCGCGATTGTTCGGAACGGACATCGCCAACGCGTCGATGTACGATGGTTCGACCGCATGCTGGGAAGCGATCCTCATGGCCGCGCGCATCACGCGGCGCAACCGCGCGGTGCTTTCGGGAGGCCTGCACCCCCATTACGCCGAGGTGGTCAAAACCATGGCGAAGTTCACCGGCGACAAGATTGTTGCCGGGCTTCCCGAGCTTCAGGCAAATTGCGACGATAGCCATGTAATTGGCTGTATCGACGGGGAAACGTCATGTGTCGTGGTCCAGTATCCCGATATTCTGGGCCGCATTCCGGACCTTTCTGCCATCGCCGAGGCAGCCCATGCCAAGGGCGCGCTACTCGTTGTAATGGTGACCGAGCCGGTGGCGCTGGGCCTGATTGAAGCACCGGGCCACCTCGGCGCCGACATCGTGGTGGGTGAGGGCCAGTCGCTGGGCGTCGGCCTGCAATTTGGCGGCCCTTACCTCGGCCTGTTTGGCTGCCGGGAAAAGTTCGTGCGACAGATGCCTGGTCGCCTCTGCGGTCAGACGGTCGATGCCGACGGGCGGCGCGGCTTCGTACTGACGCTTTCTACCCGGGAGCAGCATATTCGCCGGGAGAAGGCGACCAGCAATATCTGCACGAATTCAGGACTTTGTGCGCTTGCCTTCAGTATCCATATGACGCTTCTTGGTGGCGATGGGCTTGCTCGGCTCGCCCGCGTCAATCATGCGCGGGCGCAGGCTATGGTTGGCCGAGTGACGCGAGTGCCCGGCGTGTCGTGCCTCAACACCACCTACTTCAACGAGGCGACGCTGATTCTTCCGAAGGATGCGCGCGAGGTCGTCAGGGCGCTTGCTGAGAAGGGGGTGCTCGGCGGCGTCTCATTGGGGCGGCTCTATCCAGGCGTGGGGGGGTTGGCGAACGGCCTGCTTGTCACTGCGACCGAGACGGTCACCGACGAGGATATTGAGACCTTTGCCACGGAACTCGAAGGAGTGCTGGCATGACCATCAGCAACACCGCCGGCTGGCGTCCCACGATGGGCGATACGACCGCTTTCGGTGAAAAAAGCATCACATCCAGCGGCGATTACGCACTGATGCTGGAAGAACCTCTGAGCTTTGAAATCGGGGGCGAGGGCAAATGCGGCGTCGATCTGGACGAGCCTGAGATGGCACCCTTGGCGGGACTGCCCTTGCGCGACGCCGCGCCGGAGCTTCCGGGTCTCACCGAGCCCGAGGCGGTGCGGCATTACACACGCCTTTCGCGCCAGAACTACGCGATCGACCTGGGTCCTTTCCCGCTCGGCTCATGCACGATGAAGCACAACCCCCGCCTGAACGAGAAGGTCGCTCGCCTTCCAGGCTTTGCGGACGTGCACCCCCTGCAGCCGCAGCAGACAGTGCCCGGCGCACTCGAGGTCATCGCGCAACTGGCCGACTGGCTTGTGACGTTGACAGGCATGGCCTCGGTGGCGATGTCGCCCAAGGCCGGGGCGCACGGAGAACTGTGTGGCCTCCTTTGCATTCGTGCCGCCATCGAAGCGCGGGGCGAGACGCGCGACACCGTGCTCGTGCCGGAGAGCGCCCACGGAACGAACCCGGCCACGGCGGCTTTCGCCGGCTTCAAGGTGGAAAGCATCCCCGCGACGGCGGCGGGGCGTGTCGACGTGGCGGCGCTTAAGGCGAAGCTGGGTCCCAACGTTGCGGGTGTGATGATCACCAACCCGAACACATGCGGCTTGTTCGAACCGGAGATGAAGGCAATCGCTGATGCGGTGCACGCGGCGGGCGGCTACGTCTATTGCGACGGCGCCAACTTCAACGCGGTGGTGGGCAAAGTGCGACCCGGTGATCTCGGCGTCGATGCGATGCACATCAATCTTCACAAGACCTTCTCGACCCCCCACGGCGGGGGCGGCCCGGGCGCGGGACCAGTAGTCCTGTCGGAAGCACTGGCGCCTTACGCGCCGCTTCCCTTCGTGAGCCGTGGCGCAGACGGTGTGCTCCACCTGGTCGAGGAGGAGACGGCGAGTGCGGACCATCCCGACAGTTTCGGGCGCATGGTCGCCTTTCACGGGCAGATGGGAATGTTCACCCGCGCGTTGACCTACATCCTGAGCCATGGCGCGGACGGGCTTCGTCAGGTGGCCGAGGATGCGGTTCTGAATGCCAACTATGTCCTGCGCAGCCTCGAGGACGTGCTGGACGCGCCGTTCGCGGCGAGCGGTCCCTGCATGCACGAGGCGCTGTTCAGCGATAAGGGGTTCGCCGCCGGCTTTTCGACGTTGGATGTGGCCAAGGGCCTCATCGACGAGGGGTTCCACCCGATGACGGTGTACTTCCCGTTGGTGGTCCACGGGGCCATGCTCGTCGAGCCGACGGAGACCGAGAGCAAGGCTGGTCTCGATCGCTTCATCACGTCACTTCGCAGCCTTGCGGAGAGGGCGCGCGAGGGTGACACTCGCCTGCAATCGGCGCCGCACTTCGCTCCTCGCCGCCGGCTGGACGAGACGCTGGCGGCACGCAAGCCGGTACTCGTGTGGAAGGGCGCACCAGGCGTGCCGGGTACTCCCTCTCTCAGCGAGATCGGGGGCAGTTGAGCCGACGCGACAGCCGGCACTGCAGAAGGGATCGTGGCATCCCGGAGCGGTGCCGGCTGTCGAGGGCCTTATTTGCCCTTAATCACGTCTTCGCCGGCCTGGCCTGCCGACTGAACGTCGCGGCCGGCGCCCTTGACGGTGTTGCATGCGCTGGCTCCGAGCGCGAGGCTGCCCGCCACGAGTGCGAATACGACTTTCCTGAGCATTTCTGATCCTTTCGCGTGAGGGCGCCGGCAGCAGGTGCCACGCCTGACCACCGAAACTCGCATCGCACGTTCCTGTTCCTTCAGTCCTCTTCAAGCGCGGAAACGGGTGTTATCCCGCGAGCGAGGCGATATTCACGCCACGTCACCAAGAGACTGGCTGCGATGATCAGGGGAGTGCCCAGCCATGTGGCCAGCGGTGGAAGGTGGTTCCACAGCGCCCATCCATAAAGGGTCGACCAGATCAGCATCGTATAGTCCATCACCACGACGGTCGCCACCGAGGCTTGCCTCAGCGCGGCGGTGAGCAACAACTGCGCTCCCAGTCCGCTGACGCTGATCGCTGCCAAGAGTGCCCATTGTGCGGGGTCATGCCGCGTGGCGACGAACGGGAGCAGCGGTGCGGTGGCCAGCGCACCGAAAACCGCGAACCAAAAGGCGCATGTCACAGGTGCCTCGGTGCGCGACAGATCCCGTATCTGAAAGCTGACCGCGGCCGTGATGCACCCTGCGCTTAGGCCCGCGACAAGCCCCAGGGGCGATACCGGCTCATGACCTGGCTGAGTGACGATCAGAACGCCTGCGAAGCCCAGCGCGACGGCCGACCAACGCCAAGGCCCGACCTGCTGCCTCTTGATGAGCGCCGAGATGATGACGGCGAAGATGGGTGTCGTGAAACTGAGTGTGGTCGCTTCGGCAAGCGGCAGCAGCATGGCCGCGCTGACGGTGCACAACAGCCCGAGCGTTCCCAAGAGCGACCGCCGCGCGTGACTGCCTATCCGCGTGGTCCTCAGCATGCGGATGTGGCCTGAGGCGAGCAGAACGAGCAACAAAGTGGGGATGCTCAACGATTGGCGCCAGAATATTACCTCGGGGGCAGCAAGGCCCGTCTCTCCGGCAATCTTGACGAGCATGAACATCGTCGCGAGTAGCACCATCGCGCAGGCTCGCAGAAAATTGCCGAAAAGGGGGCGCTCGAGGCGTTCGTTCATGACTGGCCGTGTAGCGACGCCTCGGGATGGAGCAAGTGCGTGTGAATCTGGACCTCACCGACGCCTCCACACAGCTCGCAGTCGCGGCGGCCGTCATGGCCTTGTTGGCGAGCCTGGCGGTGATGGCCGACCGCCGTAGAGCACGCCGTGCCAACCTTGACCGCGCCGGCTTCATGCCTTGGGCGGGAATATTCTTCTGGTGCGTGCTCTTGGCGGCCTCGCTTGCGGGCCTGGCAATCCAGGCATGGTCGTCGCGCTGAGCCGAGCTGTCTCAGGCGCGCAATGAAAGGCCGGCGCGAGCATCCCGCGCCGGCCTCGTTGTGCCGCTTTGTTTGCTAGGCGGTCTTATTCGCCGGAGGGCTGAGTCTCGGCGGTCTGCGCGCTCGCACCAGCCTTGGCGTCGGCGCTGGCCGGTGCTGTCGCCGCACTTTGCGTGGCTGCGGCAACGGCCGACTTCAGTTCGGCCGCCTTCATCGTGAGAGCCAGGGTCCCATCGGCGCCTGTGGTCAGATACTGCTTCGTGACCGTGACCGGGCCACCGTCGGTCAGCGCCAGGGTCACATTATCGCCCTCGACCTTCTGGACCGTGCCGACCACGACGCCATCGCTGCTCTTGACCTGTGCGTCAGCGACCAGCGCGCTGCTGGTGGCGGTAGCGGTCTTGGCCTCGGCCTGGGCCACCGCGGCTTCCAGCGACGCCTTGTCCATACTGATCAGCAGGCCCTTCTCGTTCTTACCGAAGGCCGCGAGCGGAAGAGTGGCGCGCTTCGCGCCGGTGTTCACCACTGCGTTGGCGGCATCCACCTTTTCGACCGTGCCAACTTCGCCGCCGTTGGAATCAAAGACCTTGGCGCCTACCGTCGGCGAGACGGCTGCCTTGGCGCCAGCTTCTGCGGCAGGGGTACCCTGGGCGGCGGCGGCAGGTGTCGGAGTGGCCTGTGCATGCGCCGCGAGCGGCGAGAATGCGACAGTGGCAAGCACGGCAGTGAGTACGTGTTTCTTCATTGCAAATCTCCTTCATCAAACCATTGGCTTGGGATTTGAACGCGACATCTTGCGGGTCGTTCCGACTGGATGTGATCTTGTCGGGTACGAAGCTCTGCTCGTCAGTGCAGCCGAATTGGTTAGCGCTGGTCAAACCCCTGAAGTAACAATACGCATTAAATCAGTTGGTTATTCCAACGTGACAACCTTGCGGCTCTGCCAGGACGATATTGTTCATCGAGAGCTAACCGCAACTGAACACGCGGCGAAGCGAGCCATTTTGCCGGTGCACGGCGGGGGCGGTTTCGTCGCCGGGAACATCACGGCAGTTCGCCGCTTCATGGGCTCAGGCCGTCGCGCTAGGGTGGGGACATGCACGATCGAACTGGTCAGATCGAGGAAACATCGTGCGTGTGGCGTTATGCCAAGGCCACGCGGGCGCACGTCGTAATAGACGCGGCCGACTACTTCGAACTCATGCGTGAGGCGATGACAAGTGCGCGCCAGCGCGTGTTCCTGATCGGCTGGGACTTCGATACCCGAATTCTGCTGTCGTCCGGCAGGCGCTGGTGGCGCATCGGCAAGCGTGATCGCTATCCCGCCAGGCTGGGCTCGTTCATGCTCTGGTTGGCGCATCACCGGCCGGGCCTGGAAATTCGCCTGCTCAAGTGGAACTTGTCGCTGCTGAAGTCGGTCTTTCGCGGAACCATGGTGGTGGATCTGGTGCGCTGGGCGGCAAGCCGTTCGATCCGTTTCAAGTTCGACTCCGCGCATCCGGTAGGCTGCAGCCATCACCAGAAGATCGTCGTCATCGATGATCGGATGGCCGTCTGCGGTGGCATCGACATGACGTCGGAGCGCTGGGACACGCGCGAGCATCGGCATAAGGACCGTCGGCGTCGCGTCGTCGCGCGCAGGCCCTATCCGCCGTGGCACGACATGACGATGATGGTGGAGGGCGAAGTCGCGGCGGCGCTGGCGGAACTGGGCCGCGACCGCTGGCGGGTGGCGGGAGGCGGCGAGATGCCACCGTGCGCTCCGCAGGATGAGAGCGCGTGGCCTGAGCGGCTCGAGGCCGAGTTTCGGAACGTGGAGATCGGCATCGCGCGCACTCGCGCGTCCTGGGGTGAGTGCTGCGCGGTCAACGAGATCGAGGCTCTGTTCGTCGAGCAGATCCGCCGGGCCAAACGGTTCGTCTATGCCGAAACGCAGTATTTCGCCTCGCGACGCATTGCCGAGGCAATCTGCGAACGCCTTGCCGAACCCGATCCGCCGGAATTCGTCATCATCAACCCCCTGAGCGCGCATGGCTGGTTGGAGCAGGTCGCCATGGACTCCGCTCGTGCCGAGCTGGTCCGCGCGGTTCAGGAAGTCGACCATGCAGGCCGGTTCCGCATCTTCGTGCCATATACGAGCGGTGGCGAGGCGATCTACGTTCATGCCAAGCTGACAATCGTCGACGACGAGATCGTCCGGGTCGGCTCGGCCAATATGAACAATCGCTCGATGGGGCTCGACAGCGAGTGCGACGTCTTCATCGACAGCGCTCGTCCGGCCAATGCCCATGTCGGACCCGTCATCACCGGCCTGCGGCACTCGCTGCTGGCCGAGCATTGCGGCCTTTCCCAGGACGAAGTCGGACCGCTTATCGAGCAGCATGGCACGATGTCGGCAATGATCCTCTCACGGACGCAGGAGGGCAAGCATCTGCGCCGCCTCGAACTGCCCGAACTCAATGAAACGGAGATGGCGCTGGCCGACAGCGCTCTCCTCGACCCGGAGCGACCGGAGGAGATCTTAGAGCCCATCGCGCGTAGAGGGCTTTTCCGAAAGGGCGGCTTGCTGCACAAGCCGGGCCTCCGGAAGAACAGCGCATAGGGAGAGTTTGTCCATGAGTAGCCTGGACGGCCCTGACGAAGACGAAGACCGCGGGAAGGTCCCCGTTCCTGCAGACGTTGAGGACGCGATCCGTACGCTGATCCGCTGGGCGGGCGACGATCCGATGCGCGAGGGACTGCTCGATACCCCGAAGCGCGTCGCCCGTGCGTGGCGCGAATATTGCCAGGGCTACGAGGAAAATCCGGCCATCCACCTTTCGAAAGTATTCGAGGAGGTCGGTGGATACGACGAGGTCGTGCTCCTTCGGGACATCCCCTTCCAGTCGCATTGCGAGCATCACATGGCGCCGATCATCGGCAAGGCGGCGATCGCCTATCTGCCGCGTGACCATGTTGTGGGCATTTCCAAGCTTGCGCGCGTGCTCCACGGCTTCGCACGACGTCTGCAGATCCAGGAGCGCCTTACCGCGGAAGTGGCGCAGTGCATCTGGGACCATCTGCAGCCGCACGGCGTCGCGGTGGTGATCGATGCGAGCCACGCCTGCATGACCGCGCGGGGCGTGCGCACGCCGGGCGTGGGTATGATTACAAGCCGCATGATGGGCACGTTCCTCGACGACCAGCGCTCACGCGAGGAAGTTCTCAAGCTGATGGGCTATTGACGCGCGTTCCCGCTTGAGGCCCGCCGCTGCTGCGGGTAGCTGCGGCACAGAAGTCGGAAAAGCGGGGCGCGGGTTCTTGCTCGGAAACGTACCAGCCCTGGATCAAAGCGGTGCCTTGGCGCGGTGGCGCGGCGTGGTCGCCGCACTGGTGCCCGCTGCAATGCTGTGCCTGCTGCTGCTCAGGCCGGTGTGGGACGTCGATATCTTCTGGCAGCTCAAGCTGGGGGAACTGATCCTCGCAAATGGCGGTCCGATCCTGCGCGAACCCTTCGCCGCCGCCCATCTCGGTGAACCGCTCCCCGCGGTAGCCTGGGCGGGTCAGGCCTTGTTCGCGGCGGCACGGCAGGCAGGCGGATGGACGGGATTGCGGCTGGTCGATGCGCTCTGCTGGTGCGGTGGCTTCTGGGCTGTCGCGGCGGCGTGTCGGCGCCGTGGCTCCTCTGCCGGAGCGACGGCTGTTGCGCTGGGGCTGGGGTTCATCGCCGCACTGGCGACGGCGAGTATTCGCCCGCAGAGCTTCGCCGCGCTTGCCTTCGGGTGCCTGCTGGCACTCTTGAAGCTGAAACTGCGGCCATGGATCACTATCGCCCTCGCGCTGCCGCTCCTTGTGGCCTGGCAGAATCTCCACCCGTCCGTGAGCCTGGCGGCGATAGTACTTGCGGCTCAGGCCGCCGGCGGCTGGGCGGCATGGGCTCGCGACAGGACTCGCGCCCGTCCCTGGGCGCCAACGCTGCTGATCCCGGCGGCGATCGCCGCGATGTTCGCGACGCCGGACGGTTTCGCCATTCTCGCGATCTCAGCGCGCAACGCCCAGGCCAGCATGGCGGTAGGGGCGAGCGAGTGGCTCCCGCTGTGGCTGCCGGCGAACTGGAACAATGCAGTCTCGGTCCTGGTGGTGGCATTGCTGTCTCTGGGCTTGGTGAGGCGACACTTCGCTCGAGTCGAATGGGGGGATCTGGCAGCGATGCTGATGCTTCTGGCCATGACCGCCTTGGCCTACCGTTTCGTCCTGTTCTGGGCGATTGCCACCGTTCCTGTGATCGCCACGGCAGCAACGGCGAACGTGGCACAGTGGAACGCCAGGCCGCTATGGGGTGCGCCGCTGGCCGTCGCGCTGGTCGCGGCGGTGACTCCGTTCGTGAAGCCGACGCACTTTTCGGAAAACCTTCCGATGGCCGCAGCGGCGAAGCTGGCGGAGACGCGGCTGGCGGGAACGGTGTTCACAGAGCCCGAGTTCGGCGGCATCGCGATCGATACCGGCTACCCGCGCTGGCGCGTCTCGTACGATGGGAGGTACTATCGCTACACCGACGAGGAATGGGCTCGTTATGGCGATATTCTCGCCGGAAACTACCGGCTGCGCGCGATCGAGCGCCGCTATCGTCCCGTCGCGTTTCTCCTGCGCCCCAGCCACTCCACGGCCCTTTCGGCCGAACTGGACCGGAGAGGCAGTGGCTGGCGCAGGATCTGGCAGGATGAGGGCTCGGCGGTCTGGACGCGCCGCTGAGCCGGGGAGGCGAGCGACCTCAGGACGCTCGCCTCGATCGGGA
>Ga0068862_100004892_pt1 | contig 11283 bp, 8 predicted proteins | sample KBSSwiS52_FD_66598 | JGI IMG/M metagenome (GOLD analysis project Ga0068862, IMG submission 66598) | Switchgrass rhizosphere microbial communities from Kellogg Biological Station, Michigan, USA - KBS Switchgrass S5-2 | ecosystem: Host-associated > Plants > Roots > Rhizosphere > Soil ... | reverse complement strand
CAGCTTCAGCAACCTGATCATCAACGAGATCTTCAAAGAGCTTGGGCCGGCGGTGGAAAAGCGCATGAGTGAAGTCTCCGGCCTCTATGGCCAGTTCATCGGTCATGTCGGCGGGCCGGCCGCCGGCAATGGCGGCGCCCGGTGAACGCACCAATGGATTCGGGGGCGAAGCGCGGCGGCGAACCATCGGGCGGGTTGGCCTTCGCCCGGATGCATGGCTGCGGCAACGATTTCGTGGTGATCGACGACCGCGCCGGGCTGTGGCATACGCGGCGCGAGGCCCTGGCGCGAGAGGTTTGTGACCGACGCAAGGGCCTCGGCGGCGATGGGTTGATCCTGATCGAGAACGGCACCGACGGCGCCGATTTCCGCATGGTCTATATCAACCGCACTGGAATGGACGGCGAGATGTGCGGCAACGGTGCGCGCTGCACGGTCTTGCGCGCGGCCCAGCTCGGGTTGATCCGCGGCGCCGGCACGATGGCGACCGATGCCGGGCCGATCCGGGCGACGCTCGAGGGCGCGGTGATCACCTTGCAGATGACTCCGCCGGTCGATGAGCGTCCCCCACTCCGGCTCGAAATCGCCGGGCAGAGCTTCGAATGCTTCACCATCGACACCGGCGTGCCGCATGTCGTCATCTTCCTGGACGGTGAAGCGACACTGGATGCGCTTGATGTCGACGTCATCGGCCGGACCCTGCGGCATCACGCGGCCTTCGCGCCACGCGGGGTGAACGCCAATTTTGCGGTGCGCCGGGCGGACGGCACCTTCCGCATGCGGACCTATGAACGCGGCGTCGAAATGGAAACGCTGGCCTGCGGGACCGGCGCCGTGGCGGTCGGGTTGATGGCGCATCGCAAGTTCGGCAGTACCACACCCGTGCGCATCCATCCGACCGGCGGCGGATTGCTCAAGATCGGGTTCCGCGCATCGGCGAATGTGTTCACGGACGTTACGCTGGCCGGGCCGGCGGAGCTGATCGCCGAGGGCGAGATCTCAGACGCCTGGCTGGCCGCGCACGGCCTCACCTCGGCTTTAGCCGAGTGATCTCCCTCCAGCGGGCGTAGAACAGGAACATCGCAAAGGCGAGCTCGATCCCGATCGGCACGAAATCGGTGCCGATATTGCCGGTCGCGATCGGCACCACGACCGGGAGCAGATGCGGTGCGCCGGTGACCCAGAGGATCGCGGCGAGCGGCCAATAGGCCAAGGCGAGATAGATGATGCCGGCGACATCGGCCTTGGCGCGCCAGGGGCTGCAGCTGAACCAGAGCATGACCAGCAGGTCGCGCAGCACGAACAGCATCGTCAGCACCAGCGAGGCCGAGAGGTGCTGCGGCACCATCATGGCCATCTGCAAGGCCGGCGGCGCATTTTCCGGAACATATCCGACGTCTATGGCGCTCGGCAGGCCGAGCACCAGCACCGTGCCGACCAGCGCGGCGAAGATGTAACTGACCATCCACCACGGAACGGCGGCGAAAGTTTCCGGCCAGTTGCGCTCGCGGATCGCCTGCAGCGCCCAGCGATAGCGCACCGGGTCGCGATGATCGGCGAAGAACGCGGCATAGGTGAGCACGACCAGAGCGATGAACGCGTAGCCGAGCTGCGGCGAGGGTGGAAATCCCGCCACGAACAGCACGACGAAGACGATGAACAGGGTCCAGATCCAGGGCTGGCTGCGATACTGCAGCTCGTTGCGCATCAACCGATAGGCGCCGAGCACCGCCCAGGCACAGGCGATCCCGAGCACGGTGATGCGGAAGAGGTCGGTCGGATACTCCCCGCCATACCAAGTGACGCTGCCGCCGAGCCAGACCGCATCCGAGCGAAACCGCGCCGGCGTCTGCCCACCGAACCCGCCGCGGACGAAGAAGAAATACAGCAGGAAGCCGCAGCTCTGGGCCAGGGTGATGGTCAGACGGCGGTAGCGCGCCGCCTTGCGCATCAGGATCAAGGCAATGGCGAAGGCCGCGGCCTGCGCCATCAAACCCCCGACCGCGAAGTTGAAGATCACCTCGAAGGGCGGGCGACCGATGCCGCCCGAGGCCTCGATCTGGTTGCTGCTCCACAGCACCACCAGCACGGCGATCGCGGCGCAGTACCAGTTGAAGGCGGTGCTGCCGATCAGCTTCCCCCAGGTCATCTGCCAGGCGCCGAGCCCGGACATGCGCTGGCTGTCCCAGGTGCCGCCGCTGACCTCCTCGGCCAGTGAATCCGCGGCGCGGCGCGTGCCCAAGAGGCCGATGATGACGCCGCCGCCGATCAGCTCCGCGGCATTCTGCAGCCAGCGGTAATCGTGATCCGAGATCATCAGATAGCCATAGGAGGCAATGAGGGTGAGCAGCGGCGCCGCCAGCAGGCGGGTCCAGGTGAACTGCACCCAGACATTGCGGCGAAACTCCGGATTGATTCTCATTCCGACCGACCGCCGGCCGCGCGCATCCGCGCGAGATAGGCATCCTGCAATCCCGTCCGCTCGGCGGTGAACTCGACCACCGGCAGGCCGGCCTCGACCAGGCCCTTCAGCAAAGCCTGGCGCGTCGTGGTGCCGCCATTGGTGGTGAGGACCGCCGTGCGCTCGTCCGCGCGCTCGACCACGATGCCGGGAACGGCGTTCAGGACCTGGGGCAGCCGCGGATCCGGCTCCGCCAGAGTGACGGCGATCCGCACAGGATCGCCGGGCGCGTTGCCTAGATCGCGCAGCGGCGCGTGCTCGATGATCTTGCCGTCGCGGATCATCAGGATATGGGTTGAATAGTCGTCGAGCTCGGCCAGGATGTGCGAGGAGACGATGATGGTCATGCCCTCGGCGCAGAGCGTCTTCAGCGCATTGGCGAGGCCGATCCGCGCCTCGGGATCGAGACCGGAAGCCGGCTCGTCCAGCATCACGAAGACCGGGTTGTGGATGGTCGCCTGGGCAATGGCAAGGCGCTGGCGCAACCCGCGGCTCAGTTCCCCTGCCCGCTGATCGAGCCGATCCGAAAGGTCCATCCGCCCGGCGGCGAGCTCGACCGCGTCGCACTGCTTCTGCTTGGAGACACCCTGGGCAGCCGCCCGGTATTCCAGGCATTGCCGCACGGTCATTTCGTCATAGAGACCGAAGAAGTCGGCGAGATAGCCCATCCGCCCGTGTGCTTCGCGCGGGCTTTCGTGAACATCGATGTCCTGCAGGCGCACGCGGCCGGCAAACGGCCGATCCAAGCCGGAGCAGACCCGCATCAACGTTGATTTGCCCGCGCCGTTGGGACCCACCAATGCGGTGATCGTGCCAGGCTTGATTTCGAAGCTGACGTCGTCGAGGGCGCGGTGACCCGGATAGTCGAAGATCAGGTGCTCGACGCGGATCATCGCTCGGTTCCCGCCGCCGCGAAAGAAATGACCGGCTCCCGATGGACTCGCCGTTGGAATCCTTGGGGGCCGGTCAGATCATAAGAGCAGCGATCAGATGCCGCCAAGGCACATGTATTTAATCTCGAGGTAGTCATCGATGCCGTATTTCGACCCCTCGCGGCCAAGACCGGATTCCTTGACGCCGCCGAACGGCGCCACTTCGGTCGAAATGAGGCCGGTGTTGATACCGACCATGCCGTATTCGAGCTGCTCGGCGACGCGCCAGATGCGGCCGATGTCGCGGCTGTAGAAGTAGGAAGCGAGGCCGAACTCGGTGTCGTTCGACATCTGCACCGCTTCCGCATCGGTCTTGAAGCGGAACAGCGGCGCCACCGGGCCGAAGGTCTCTTCCTTCGCGACGGCCATGGCCGGCGTCACGTCGGCCAAGATGGTCGGCTCGAAGAAGGTGCCGCCCAAAGCATGGCGCTTGCCGCCGGCGATGATCCGGGCGCCCTTCTTCACCGCGTCGGCGATGTGCTCTTCGACTTTTGCCACAGCTTTATCGTCGATCAGCGGGCCCTGCTGAGTCTCGCCCTTCAGGCCGTCGCCGACCTTGAGCTTGCCGACCGCCGCCGCCAGCTTCGCCGCGAAGGCGTCATAGACACCGTCCTGCACCAGCAGGCGGTTGGCGCAGACGCAGGTCTGGCCGGTGTTGCGATACTTGGAAGCGATCGCGCCTTCGACCGCCGCGTCGAGATCGGCATCGTCGAACACGATGAAGGGCGCGTTGCCGCCCAATTCCATCGAGGCCTTCTTCACCGTGTCGGCACATTGCTTCAGCAGCACCTTGCCGACCTCGGTCGAGCCGGTGAAGGTCAGCTTGCGCACGATCGGGTTCGAGGTCATCTCGCCGCCGATCTCGCGTGCCGAACCGGTCAGCACGTTGAAGACACCGGCCGGGATGCCGGCGCGCTCGGCGAGCACCGCCATGGCCAGCGCGGAATACGGCGTCTGAGTCGCCGGCTTGATCACGATCGGGCAGCCGGCCGCCATCGCCGGGCCGGCCTTGCGCGCGATCATGGCACTCGGGAAGTTCCAGGGCGTGATCGCCGCGACCACACCGATCGGCTCCTTCTGCACGACGATACGCTTGTCGTTCTGCCAGGTCGGGATCACGTCGCCATAGGTGCGCTTGCCCTCTTCGGCGAACCACTCGATGAAGGACGCGGAATAGGCAACCTCGCCTTTGCTCTCGGCAAGCGGCTTGCCCTGCTCCGCCGTCATCAGCATCGCCAGGTCGTCCTGGTTCTCCATCATCAGATTGAAGAGCTTGCGCAGGATCGCCGCGCGCTCCTTGCCGGTCTTCTTGCGCCAGGCACCCCAGGCGGCATTGGCCGCCTCGATCGCACGCTTGGTTTCCGCAGCACCCATGTTCGGGATCGTGCCGAGAGTCTCGCCGGTCGCCGGGTTGGTCACCGGCAGGCTCTTGCCGGAATCCGCATCGACCCACTTGCCGTCGATGTAGCACTGCTCGCGGAAGAGCGATTTGTCCTTGAGCGGGAGGGAAGCCGCAGTCGGCGCCTTGGCGGCAGCTTGCGACATGAGAAGACCTCGGTCGGTTGTTGGAAAGCGCGGAGTATACGCCCCAGCATGGTAAATGCAACGCGGGCGCGGATCGGTTTTTAGTAAACTAGATCAGATAGATAGGGTATTTCAGGTCGCATTCAACCCTCGCCGCCGCGATCCCAGATCTGCGGCTGCAACAGAGGTCGAGCGCCACCACCAACGCGGCTTGGGCAACCCTGTTCCGGTGATTTGTTATCGCTCGAGTTGGGCGGCGGCGGTGAAGCCGGAGCGGATCGCACCCTCGATGGTCGCGGGCCAACCGGTGTCGGTCCAGTCGCCGGCGAGAACGAGATTGCGCCAGCGGGTGCGGGCCTTCGGCCGGCGCAGCAATTGCGCGGGCGTCGCGGCGAAGGTCGCGCGCTTCTCCTTCACCACCCGATGCGGCAGCAGGCGCGCGGGATCGAGGCGGTAGGCCCGGGCGATGTCGTTCCAGAGTGCCGCCGCGAGATCCTCGGCATCGCGGTCGATCATGCGGTCGGCGGCGCTGGTCGTGGTCGAGATCACGCCGGGCTTCAGGAAGATCCACTCCGCCGTGCCATTGACCACGCCGAGGAAGCTGTATGGTTCGCCGGGCAGCGCATCGACGCGAAAATGCGCATTGATGATGGCGCGGAACGCGTCGGGCGTGCTGAGCTCGGGGATCAGGTCCTTGGCGACCGGTGCGGTGACGGCGAGGACCACGCTGTCATCGGCTTCGAGCGCGACTTCGCCGCGGCCGAAATCCAATGCCACCACACGCTCGCCTTCGAAGCGCAAGCCACGCAGGCGTTGGCCGAAGCGCACGACGCCGCCCTTGGCTTGCAGGACGGCGAGAGCCGGATCGACCAGGCTCTCGCTCAGGCCTTCCCTGGGATAGAGCGGATGCAAGCCGGCGCCGCCGCGGCCGAAGGTCTCGGCGAAGATCATGCCGAGCAGCCGCGCCGAAGCCTGATCGACCTCGGTGTTCAGCGCCGCGACCGCAAGCGGCACCCAGAGCCGCTCGTAGATGACACGGCGCGCATCGAGGGTCTGGCTGATGGTCGCGGTGGCGTCGGCCCGCGACAGCTTCAGGGCGTCGAGGTAATCCAGCGCGCCGGTGCCGGCGACGCGACGGCCGGCGACGAACAGCCACCAGGGCACGCGGCCTTCGGTCGGGCGCACCGACCAGCGTTCCTGGCTCTTCAGATCCAGGAAGGGAAAGGCGGCGATGTCGGCGGTCACGAAGGTTGCGGCGGCGTTGGTCTCGGCGACATAGGCCATGGCCGCGGTGTTGCCGCTGACCAGCAGGTGGTTGCCGTTGTCGAGGCGGCAACCGAGCGTCTCGTCGAAATAGGAGCGGCAGCGGCCGCCGGCCTGGCCCGCGGCATCATAGAGCGCCACAGGCCGCCCGGTCTGCGCGAGGCGCACCGAAGCGGCGAGGCCCGCCATGCCGGCCCCGATCACATGGACGGTGCCGCCTTTCATTCGAGGGGCATCTCAGAGGAATCCGTAGCGGAAAGCCAGCCAGAGCTTCTGCCATTTCGGCAGCTTCACCGGTTCGTTGAGCCGGCGCCAGTCGGCCCTGATCAGGCGTTTCAGGATCGCGCGATAGACGGCGCCCATGATCGCCGCCGGCCGCATCGGTCCCTTGGCACAACGATCCATTGCACTCCGCGCCTTGGAATAGTGATCCAGCGCCAGGATGGCGACGTCGCGGCAGACCTTCTTCAGCTTTGGATGCGCGAGCACCGCCAGCGGATCGGCATAGGGGATCCCGTGCTGCTCCAGCAACTCCTTCGGCAGATAGAGCCGGCCGCGCTCGCCGTCCTCGGCGAGATCGCGCAGGATGTTGGTGAGCTGCAGCGCGCGGCCGAGGTGATGCGCGACCGTGTCGGCTTCCGGTTCGGTGGCGCCGAAGGCACGCACCGACAGATGCCCGACCGCGCTCGCCACGCGATCGCAATAGAGGTCGAGGGTCGCGAGCTCCGGTGCGACGATGGTGGTCTCGGCATCCATCTGCATGCCGTCGATCACCGCCAGGAAGTCCTGCTTCCTCAGGCTGAACGCTTTCACCGGCGTGAGCAAAGCTTGCGCGATCGGCTTCTGCGGCGCGCCGGCATAGATGCGGTCGATCTCAACCCGCCATTCCTCGAGCCCGGCGCGCTTGGCCTCCAGCGAGCCGCCCTCGTCGGCAATGTCGTCCACCTCGCGGCAGAACGCGTAGATCGCATACATGGCGTTGCGGCGCTCGGCGGGAAGCAGGCGCATCGCCGAATAGAACGAGGTGCCGCTGGCCTGGACCTTGGCGGCGATGGCGGATTGCAGCTGATCTATCGCCATATCGGTCACGACACGGCCTCGCGCGGCTTGCGCCGCAGGCCGACCATGATGGCCCAACCGATGCCTTCGAGGCCGGAGAAGGCGAAGTCGCGCTTGCTCGGCTTCACCCGTTCCGCCAGCGGGTCGCGGCGGCGCAAGGATGCGATCATGCGATCGGCGAGGCGGACGATGGTGGCGCTTTCGGCACGGAGGCGAAAATCCTTCAGCACATGGGGCAATTGGCGGGCATCGATCATCAGCTTGTCGGTTTCATCCAGCAATCTGTCGAGGGACTTACGCAGGCCGGGGCTGGAGATCTTGCCGCGCAAGTGGCCGATATCGGCCCCGGTGGCCGAGAGATGATCGAGCGGCGCATAGATCCGGTCCATCTCCAGGAAATCGACCTGCACGTCCTGCAGATGGTTGATCACCTGCAGCGCATTGCAGAGCGCATCCGAGGCGAACCAGCCCGCCGGGTCCTCGCCGTGGAGATCGAGCAGATAGCGCCCGACCGGAGAGGCCGAGTAGCGGCAATAGGTCATGAGCTCGCCCCAGTCGGCATAGCGCTGCTTGGTCGCGTCCATCTTGAACGCGGTCAACAGGTCACAGCTGTGCTTGGGGGAGACGTAGGTCGCGGCGAGGCTGCGGCGGAGGTCGGCGCCTTCGGGAATGTCCTCGCGCGCGGGATCGAGCAACACGTCCTGCATCATGGTGAGACGCCGGACCTTGTCCTCGGGTTCGAGCGCCGGATTGTCGGCGATGTCGTCGCCCATCCGCGCAAAGCGATAGAAGGCATGCACATGGGGGCGCAATTCGGCGCGGATCAGTGCCGAGCCGACCGGGAAGTTCTCGTTCCCGGCATGCTTGCCCGAAGGTGTCGCGATGTCGACGGCGGCGGCGGTCATGCCTCGCCCTCCGCGCCACGCCCCTGTGATGAAGCTTGGGCCTGCATCCGGCCCTTCCACTGCCCGCCCCGTCCCGACCAGTAGCGCAAGGCGGAATCGATCGTGGCCGCCGTGTAGAAGGTCGCGACGGCCGGCATAGCCAGGGCCCAGAGCGCCGACAAGCGATGATAGCGGAGCGTCGGCTGATAGGCGAAGACCATCGCGACGAAAGCCGCGGCCCCCAGCAGGCGCGCGGGGCCTTCGGCGAACAGCACCAGCGCCAGCGGCAGCACGTAGGTTGCGAGCATCATGGCGGTCGACACCGCCAGCATGCCCAGGCTGAAGCCGAGCTGGGTGAAGGCCGAGCGTGCGATCAACATCCAGACATCGCTCCAGCGCGGATAGCCGCGCAAGCTGGCGACGCCGTCCGCCAATCCCAGCCAGATCGGACCCTTGGCCTTGATCGCCTTGCCGAGCGCGCAATCGTCGATCAGCGCGCTGCGGATCGCGGCGATACCACCGATCGAATCCAGCGTCGCGCGATCGACCAGCATGCAGCCGCCGGCCGCGCCCGCCAGTTTGTTGGCAGGATCGCTGACCCAGCCGAAGGGATAGAGCTTCTGGAAATAGAAGATGTAAGCCGGGATCAGCGCCCGCTCCGCCAGGGTTTCGGTCTTCAGCCGCGCCATCAGCGAGACCATCTTCAATCCGCCCTGCTCCGCGCGGCTCACCAGCTGACGCAGGCTGCCGCGCTCATGCAGGATGTCGGCATCGGTCAGCAGCACGTATTTGGCGTTCGGCGCCAGACCTACGGCTTCATTGAGTCCGCGATTGACCGCCCAGAGCTTGCCGGTCCAGCCCTGCGCCAAAGCGGTGTTCTTCACGACGGTCAGCTTGTGCCGGCTGAGCGACTTCGCCGCGGCGCGTTCCGCCGCTTCCGCCGTGCCGTCGGCGCTGTCATCGTCCACCAGAACGATGTGGATCGCACCCGGATAATCCTGCGCGAGCAGCGCCGCCATCGACTGGCCGACCACGTCCGCCTCGTTGCGCGCCGGCGTCACGACGACGACCTCGGGCCAGCTTTCGAGCACGAGGTCCGGCGCGGGCTTCGGCGCCTCGCGCCAGAAGAAGCCGCGGAACAGCAGCAGATACGTCCAGATGCCGACCGCCAGGATCGACAGGATGAAGCCCAAACTCAGCATGCTCGAATCTTAAATCTTCCGTCCCGGTCCATGAGAAATTTTTGGGGGCGATCTTTTGCCAGAGTCTAGACAATCCGGCCGCAGATAGCAAAAACCCCGCCGGAGCTCCGGCGGGGTTTTCGTCACATTTAGGCGAAGTAAACGTAGGCTTTAGGCAGCGCCCGCCTTCGGCTCGGCCGAGGCATCCGGCAAAGCGGCCGGGGCCCTCTCCGCCTGAAGCTCCTTGTCGCGCGCGGCGGCAAGCTGCTTGAAGCGGGCCATCACCGAGCCGGTGCCGGCCGGGATCAAGCGACCCACGATCACGTTCTCCTTGAGGCCGATCAGCGTATCGACCCGACCCGAAACCGCCGCCTCGGTGAGGACGCGGGTGGTTTCCTGGAACGACGCCGCCGAGATGAACGAACGCGTCTGCAGCGAAGCCTTGGTGATGCCGAGCAGCACCGGGGCTCCCTGGGCGAGACGCCCGCCATCCTTCAACGCCTTCTGGTTCTCTTCCTCGAACTCGCCGCGATCGACCTGCTCGCCGGCCAGGAAGGTGGTGTCGCCCGGCTCGGTGATCTCGATCTTCTGCAGCATCTGGCGAACGATCACCTCGATGTGCTTGTCGTTGATCTTCACACCTTGCAGACGATAGACCTCCTGGATCTCGTTGATCAGGTACTGCGCCAGCGCTTCGACGCCCATGACGTTGAGGATGTCATGCGGCACCGGGCTGCCGTCCATCAGGTAATCGCCCTTCTGGACGTAGTCGCCTTCCTGCACCGAGATGTGCTTGCCCTTCGGGATCAGATACTCGAACGACTGCTGGCTGGCATCCTCCGGCACCACGACCACGCGACGCTTGGTCTTGTAGTCCTTGCCGAATTCCACGCGGCCGGCGATGTCGCTGATGATCGCGAAATCCTTCGGCTTGCGCGCCTCGAACAGCTCCGCCACCCGCGGCAGACCGCCGGTGATGTCCCTGGTCTTGGTGCCTTCGCGCGGGACACGGGCCAGCACGTCGCCGGCACGGACCGGCGCACCGTTCTCGACCGAGAGAATGGCGTCGACCGAGAGGAAGTAACGCGCTTCCACGCCGCTCGGCAGCATGATCAGCTCGCCCTTGTCATCACGGAGCGTGATGCGCGGACGCAGGTCGTTGCCGCGCGGCTGCTGCTTCCAGTCGATGACCACGCGGTTCGAAATGCCGGTGGTATCGTCCACGACTTCGCGAACCGACACGCCCTCAACGAGATCGATGTAGTTCACGATGCCGTCGCGCTCGGTCAGGATCGGCAGGGTGTACGGATCCCACTCGGCCAGCTTCTGGCCCTTGGTCACCTTGGCATCCTGGTCGGCCAGCAGCTTCGCGCCGTATGGCACGCGATGGCGCGCCCGCTCGCGGCCCTGGTCATCGACCAGAACCAGCTCGCTGTTGCGGCCCATCACCACCGGAACGCCTTCGCTGTTGACGACGATGTTGCGGTTCTTCACCTGCAACACAGCATCATACGTCGCCTCGATCGAGGACTGCTCGGCGCCGCGCTGGGCGGCACCGCCGATGTGGAAGGTACGCATGGTGAGCTGCGTGCCCGGCTCGCCGATCGACTGCGCCGCGATCACGCCGATCGCCTCGCCGATGTTGACCGGAGTACCGCGGGCGAGATCGCGCCCGTAGCACTTGCCGCAGACGCCGGTCGGCGCCTCGCAGGTCAGCACCGAGCGGATCTTCACCACGTCGATGCCGGCCCGGTCGATCGCATCGACCAGAGCTTCGTCGATCAAGGTGCTGGCCTTGGCCACCATCTTGCCGGAGAGCGGGTCCTTCACGTCCCAGGCCGTGGTACGGCCGAGGATACGCTCGGCCAAGGGCGCGATGACCTCGCCGCCCTCGACCACCGCCTTCACGGTGAGACCGTCCGCCGTGCCGCAATCCTCGATCGTGATGATCGCATCCTGCGCCACGTCGACCAGACGAC
>Ga0068862_100004890_pt1 | contig 11285 bp, 11 predicted proteins | sample KBSSwiS52_FD_66598 | JGI IMG/M metagenome (GOLD analysis project Ga0068862, IMG submission 66598) | Switchgrass rhizosphere microbial communities from Kellogg Biological Station, Michigan, USA - KBS Switchgrass S5-2 | ecosystem: Host-associated > Plants > Roots > Rhizosphere > Soil ... | reverse complement strand
GCCGGTACGACCGTAGAGGTGAGAACAACTGAAAAGATCGATACGCAAACGATGGACGGACGGATCTTCACGGGCACCGTTGAAAACGACGTGCGCGACACGCAAGGCCGCCTCGCGATTCCAAGCGGCTCACCAGCGGAGCTCGTCGTGCGCCGTGGTGAAGACAACGACCTCGTGCTCGACCTGGACTCGGTGACGGTCAACGGTCGTCGGTACGGTCTCGACGCCACGCGCAATCCGGTAGGCACGAGCGGGAACGTTATCAAGGACAGCGGCATCGGCGCGAACAAGGACACCGCGATTCATGTTGGCGGCGGCGCGATTCTCGGCGCGATTCTCGGCGCGGCAATCGGTGGCGGCGATGGGGCGGCGGCGGGCGCGGCAATCGGCGCCGCGGGCGGCGCGGCAACCCAGATTCTCACGAAGGGTCGCCGTGTGAACGTGCCGTCAGAGTCGCTCCTGACCTATCGTCTGCGGAGCGATCTCAACCTGGATGCGCTCGACAGCGGCTACGACCGCGACGGGCACCACTATCACAGCGGCGAATAAGAACTGACGCACCATTGGTAGACTGGCAGATTGCGAGATTGGTAGATTGTTGGCAGATTGATGATTGGTGATTGTCGTCCGACGTTCGTCGGCGGGCTGCCAGCGAGCCAACCGCGAGAGCCGGCGCCGGCCGGCTCTCTGGCGCGCTCGACGGCTACAACGAAGCTGCCACCGTGAGCGCTCGCGGTCGGTTCTCAGTTGTTGTTGCTTTCAGGAATTCGAGAACGACGCGGGTTTGCGGAGGCAGTATGTGGCCCTCGTTGTTCAGATAGATAACCTGTAGTTGCCGAACCAGGCGCTCCATTCGTTGCCGCGTTTCCTGTGACCGGAGCATCACGTCCCTGCCGCCCAGAATCAGTTGGACGGGCATCTCCAGGCGGGCGAGTTCTTCATCGGTGCGGATTGGTATTCGTTCTCTGCGCGGACGAACGTGCTTGAACACCGTCGTGATCGCATCGCTCAATGCCTTCGGCACCGGACGCCCTGCAACCAGTGCGAACGACTTGCGCAAGCCCCACGTCCCGCACATCCGAAGCAGGCCAAGCTTGAGAAGCGTCGCGACATCCTGGCCCCCGATGCCGGCGGGCGACAACAGCGAGAGCGAGATCACTTTCTCGGGATGGCGCACGGCGTAGTCGACCGCCAGCCAGCCGCCAAGCGATATACCGACCACGCTGGTTCGCTCGATGCCGAAGTAACTCCACACGTCATCCAGCCACGTGGCATATCGGTCCGACGCCAGCGGAGGGCGGGAGGGCGCGCTCATTCCCGGTTCTCCAATGGTGTCGATCGCATAAACGCAGTAATGCTGAGACCACTCCGCCACGTCTCGAATCCATCCCATTGAGTTTGTGCCGGCACCGTGAAGGAGTACCAGGGGTGTCGCATCCGAGTCGCCCGACACGATCACCGAGGTTTCTCCTTCACGGGTATTAACGACAACTTGCCGGTACGGCACCGGCCATCGTTGTAGCGCCGCACGATACATCGCGCGAACGGCCTCTTCACCTGCCTGCGATCGATAGATGTCAGCCACGTCCGGCCTCCAATAGCGCATCGATCATTCGAAGCAACTCACACGTGAGCACTGGATTCGCGGTGATCATGATTCGCAGCCCAGCGCGTTCCGGGTAATAGATGCTGTCCACTCGCGGGAAGTCGCCCTCGCCACGTCGCGCATTGAGTCCCGCCATGATCATCGTGGTCACTCGATGACTTTCCTCGGGACTGATTGCATCGACGTCGACGATGCTCGACACAATCACCTGTCGAGTACGCGGCACCGGTTCCTCGGCGGCGGATGTGCCGCCCGCGAATTCATCAAGATCCGTTCGCGTGATCCGGTACTCCTTGCCGATCCGTTTCGCGTTCAGCCGGCCTTCGCGGATGTAGCGACGCACGGTCTTCGGGTGCAGATTGAGGCGCTTCGCGACTTCGTCAACGGTGAACAGATAGGGCGTCATGCGCTAGGCCTAATAAATACCTCATAATTCTCTATTGTATCAATATAGCGGCGATTATATGACTCGATATAGGATTATTAGGCTCTGCTGTTTGGCCGTATTTCGACGGCCGGGGCCTCTATCCACCCCGGCCATCTCTGGCCGCGGTGTGGCGAAACACGTGCGGCGTGATCGGGCGGGCGGACGAACGAAGCAGGACTCCAGCATGGACAGTCTCCTCCCTGCCCAGTGGGCGAAGGAGAAATCCTCTGCTGGCTCACCTAGTTATGTGGCCTGATGTCGCGGAGCGATGCTGATGAGGGATGGTGCGAAGTCCCTAAACCTGTTCCTGAAACAGCGACACGACCGCCTGCAGCGATTTGGCGAGCGCGCCGCGGTTGCGCCACTGTTCCAACGTGATTTTTTCGCACCCTTGCATGTCCTGCGTGAAAATGCCTTCCAGCTTCCGGGCCAGCGTGACGTCGGAGAAACACACGTTGTTCTCTTCGTTGTGCGCGAACGAGCGGCTGTCGAAGTTCGTGGTGCCCACGGTCGACCACACGCCGTCGACGACCATCGTTTTCTGGTGAAGCATCGTGTGGTTGTACTCGAAGATCTCGATGCCGGCCTTCAGGAAAGGACCGTAAAGCCGGACGCTGTTTAGCCGCGCCATCCAGTTGTCGTTGTGGATGCCCGCCACCATCACGCGGACGTCGACGCCCCGGGCTCTGGCGGCCACGAGCAGATCGATCGCGCCCTGGTCGGGCACGAAGTAGGGATTGGCGATGAAGATGGATCGGCGCGCCGCGGCTATGGACAAGTAGTAGAACGTGCGGGCCGTGGACGCACCCGTTTCGGGAGAGCTCAGGATCGTCTGCACGGCGAGGTTGCCCGCCGGCGCCTCGAGGTCAGGGTAGAACTCGAATCCGGTCACGATTTCCCCGGTCGATTGCTGCCAGTTGTGCGCGAACCCGGTCTGCAGCGGCACGACGGCTGGCCCCTCCATGCGAATCTGGATGTCGCGCCAGTGCTGCCCGTCTTCGGCGTGCCCCATCCAGTGGTCGGCTATGCCCGCGCCCCCGGTGAACGCGATACGGCCGTCGATGATGAGCGATTTTCGGTGCGTCCGGTGATTGAATCGGCCGATGCTGTACGGACGTGCGGGGTTGTACCACGCGAGCTGGCACCCGCCTTTTTCGAGCACTTCGAGAATCTCGTCGCCGATCGTCGACGAACCCACGGCATCGAGCAGGATCTTCACGCAGATACCGGCGCTGGCGCGTTCGGCGAGCGCGGCCGCGAACCGCCGGCCGATGTCGCCGGCCCAGTAGATATACGCTTCGATCGTCACGGAGCACTGTGCGCGCTCGACCGCCTTCAGCATCGCCGGGTAGAACTCGTCGCCGTTGTTCAGAATCTCGATGGCGTTGCCCTCGAAGAACGGGATGCCCGTCGAGCCTGCCATCGTCGTCAGAAACTCTTCGTCGTCCACTGAGAACTCGTGATCGAGACCGACGCGAGGCGGAACTTCAGTTGGCCAGACGAGGAAGGCGAAGGCCGCCATGAGCCCGGTTCCGACCGCCCAGCCCCAACTGTCGTAGATCAACGCGACAATCAGGGCCGCGGCCCACACCCACCACGTAAAGACGATCTGCCGCACCTTGGCCCACACCGTCCGTACGCCGATCTGACGGCGCGCGCTCGGATGCTGGTGGAGCCCCGCGCGCCATCGCCTGGGCACGCGACGGCGCAGGTTTGACGGAAGACGCAGCGTATGGCGCCGGCGGGGAAGTACGTGCGCGACTGGTTCGGTCGCCATTTCAGTGGACCCCCGTGCAAACGAAGGTCCAAGGCACGTGTATTGCTGACTTGCCTGCGCGATGCCGGGATCTGTATGACGACGCTACACAAGCTGTCGAAGTCCGACGCTCAACGCAGCGACCCTGAAGTCCCGGTGTGGCCGTTGGACGCGCTCGATGCGAAAACGGCAGCGCTCATCGTCATCGCCTTTGGCGTCATCGTGTTTCTGCTGCAGTACATGCAGGCGCTGCTGGCGCCGCTCGCGTTTGGTCTGCTGCTGTTCTACGCCCTCGATTCGGGCGTCGATGCGATGGAACGGATACGAGTGCCTCGATGGCTAGGCGCCGCGCTGGTGCTCGGCCTGACAATCGGCGCGATTTTTGGCGGAGCCTACGCGCTGCAGGATCAGGCGCTGACGGTCATCAACGAACTGCCCGCCGGTGCCCGGCGCGTTGCGACGCTCGTCGAGCGGCGGCCCAGGACCGACCCGGGTCCGCTCGACAAGGTGGAACAGGCGGCAGACGAGCTGGCGAGAACCGATAAACCGAAACCTGCGCCTGGCGTGGTGCGCGTGCAGGTGGAGGAACCCAGAATCACCGCGACTGGCCTGATGTGGTCGGGATCGATCGGCGCACTCAGCGCGGTCAACCAGCTGATCATGATTCTCTTCCTGACTTACTTCCTGCTGCTTTCAGACAAGCTGATGCGCCGGAAGTTTGTCGAGCTTGCGGGTCCGACGCTCTCGAAGAAGAAGGTCACCCTCGAAATCATCAACGACATCTCGTCGCAGATCGGACGATTCCTCGGCGTGCAGATCTTCACGAGCATCGTCGTCGGCGTTGCGACGTGGGCCGCCCTGGCGTATGCGGGCCTCGACCAGGCGGCGATGTGGGGCCTGCTGGCAGGCGTGTTCAATTCGATTCCCTACTACGGTCCGCTCATCGTCAGCGGCGCCCTGTCGCTCGTGGCATTTTTGCAATTCGGCACGATGTCGATGATGCTCGCCATTGCCGGCATTTCCCTTGTGATTACGTCGCTGGAGGGCTGGCTTCTGACGCCCCTGCTCTTAGGCAAAGTCGCGGCGATGAATCGGGTGGCGGTCTTCGTCGGCCTCCTGTTCTGGAGCTGGGCGTGGGGCGTGTGGGGCCTGCTTCTGGCCGTGCCGATGATGATGTCCATCAAGGTGATTTGCGACCATGTCGAAGACCTGAAGCCCGTCGGCCGTTTTCTGGGCGAGTAGGGAACAGCCCGCCTTCGTGTAAAATTTGCTGCATGAAATATGTGCTTTCACTGGGCGTTCTCGTGCTTGCCGGGGCCGTGATGATGCACGCGCAGACGCAGAAACCCGCACAACCTGCCGCGCCCACGTCCGTGACGTCGGATCGGGCGGCCGCGGGGCCTGCCGCGCCGAAGCCCGCAGGTTTGGATCGGGCGGAGGCGGGGCCGAGGTTTACCGCCACCGGCGAGCTGATCCGTCCTACCGATTTTCGCGAGTGGAGCTTCGTGACCGCCGGCCTGGGCATGACCTACAACCAGCCGACCAGCGCGGCACGCACGCCCAACTTCACCAACGTCTGGGTGAACCCTTCGTCCCATCAGGCGTTCATGAAGACCGGGCAGTGGCCCGACAAGACAATGCTCATTCTTGAAATCCGGGCATCGTCGAGCGAAGGGTCGATCAACAAGGGCGGGCACTTCCAGACGAATCTCGTGGTCATCGAGGCGGCAGTGAAAGACGAAGCGCGGTTCCCGGGTAAATGGGCGTACTTCGATTTCGGCCGCGACATGAAGCCGCAGGTGCAGGCGCTGCCGGTCACCGAGCGCTGCTACGCCTGTCACTCGGAGAACGGCGCCGTCGACAACACGTTCGTGCAGTTCTATCCCACGCTGCTCGAAGTCGCGGAGCGGATGGGCACGCTGCGTCCCTCATATACGAGTACGCCGGCCGCTCACTGACGGACATGGTCCGGGTCTTCGTGTGTCTCCTGTGTGTGTTGTGCGGCGAGGTCTCTGGTTTCGCGCAGGACCGGGAGGAAACCTGGAAGCGGTGCCGCGGCAACGACCCCGACGAGCGCCTGACGGCGTGCACGGCGCTCATCGAAGGCGGGCAGGAGCCGCCGGCGGAGCTCGCCAACGCCTACTACGCGCGCGGGTCGGCGTACCAGCAGAAGAATCTTTTCGCGCTCGCTCTCGACGATTTGAACACGGCGATCAAGGCCAACCCTGATCTGATCGATGCGTACGGCGATCGCGGCATCACGCTCACCGTCATGGGCCGCTTCGCCGACGCCATTCCCGACTACTCCCGTGTCATCGAGGCGTACCCGAAGCTTGCCTATGCGTACTACAACCGGGGGTTGTGCTACGAGCTGATCGGCCTGGATGATCTCGCGCTCGAAGACATCACGGCGTCCATCGAGATCGAGCCGCGCGCGGAGTACCGGTACGAACGACGCGGCACGATCTATTTCCGCAAGGATCAACTCGACAAGGCGCTCGCCGACTACGAGGAAGCGCTGGTGATCAACCCCCAGTACCCGGCCGCCCTCTACGGCCGCGGCATCATCCGCATGAAAAACGGCGACCTTGCCGGCGGTGGCGCCGATGTCGCGCAGGCGAAGCGTTACCGCGCGACCATTGCCGAAGAGATGGAGCGGGCCGGCGTCAGAAGTGCCCGCTAGTGCGCATTCGTACGTAGGTCAAATCCTGATGGCTAAAAGAGTGCATTCGCATCAAAATTCTGTGCAGACGCATGGCACGTATCCTCGTTGTCGACGACGAATCCACGATTCGAGACATCCTGGCGCGGCGGCTTTCCCAGTGGGGACATGACGTCGTGACGGCCCACAACGCGGAAGCCGCTGTTGAGGAGATGACCCGGGCGCCCGCGCAGATCGTGTTCTCCGACGTCATCATGCCGGTCAACGACGGCGTGTGGCTCGCCCGGCAGATTCGCGAGCGGTGGCCCGACACCGTGATTGTGGCGGTCAGCGGCGCGCAGGAGATGGATACGATCGTCAAGATGCGAAAGTACGGCGCCGTCGACTACGTGGTGAAGCCCATCGGCCGCGAGATGCTGCACCAGGCGCTCGAGCGCGCGCTGGCCAGACTCAGCGAGCCGCAGACGCCAGCAGGCTGATAGAATTCGCGGAATCGATCCGCACCCGCCGCTTTCCGCATCGTTTTCCGACGCCGAGCGCCTCCGTCTGGCGCTCGAGGCCGCGCGTCTCGGCGACTGGAGTTGGGACGCCGCCAGCGACGTCGTCACCTTGTCGCCGCGTGCCGCGGAGATCTTCGATATTCCTCCCGGTCCGGTCCTGACCTGGACCGAGATGCGCGAGATTCTCCACCCCGACGACCGCGAGCGCGCGCGCCTCGCGGTGGAGCAGGCCATCGCCGACCGCTCCGAGTACAACGTCGAGTACCGCATCAAGACCCAAGCAGGCGAACGATGGGTGGCCGCGCGCGGACACGCCGCGTACAGCGAGCACGGCGTCGTCCTGGGCATGCTCGGCATCGTGCAGGACGTCACCGAACAACGAGCGACGAAAGAGCTGTTGCGGGACCAGGCCGAGACGCTGCAGATCATCAACAACTTCGGACGCGTGCTCTCAGCCGAGCTCGAACTGCGGAAGCTGGTGCAGGCGCTCACCGACGCCGCCACCGGGCTGGCAGGCGCCGAGTTCGGCGCGTTTTTCTACAACGTCCTCGACGAGGGCGGCGGGTCGTACATGCTCTACACGGTGTCGGGCCTGGACCGCCGGCACTTCGAACGGTTTCCGTTACCGCGCGCGACGTCGTTGTTCGGCCTGACGTTCCGGGGCGAGGGCAGCGTCAGGCTTGGCGATGTCACCACGGATCCGCGCTATGGGCTGAACGAGCCCCATTTCGGCCTTCCGCGAGGCCATCCAGCGGTGCGGAGCTATCTCGCGATTCCGGTCGTGGGCCGATTGGGAGACGTGCTCGGCGGCCTGTTCTTCGGCCACTCCAAGCCGGATGTGTTCGCGGAGAACGCCGAACGCCTCATCGAAGGCCTCGCGGCCCAGGCCGCCATCGCCATCGACAACGCGAGGCTGTTCGATGCGGTTCAGAAAGCCCGGGAGTCGGCGGAAGTCGCCAACCGCTTGAAGGACGAATTTCTCGCGACGGTGTCGCACGAACTGCGCACGCCGCTCAACGCCGTGCTGGGCTGGACGTCGTTGCTGCGCAGCACGAACATGGACGCCGAGCGGCGGGAGAAGGCGCTCGAGACCATCGAGCGCAACGCGAAGCTTCAGCAGAAGATCGTGGAAGACATTCTCGACGTGTCGAGGATTGTCGCGGGGCAGCTGCGGCTCGACCGGGAACCCATGCCGTTCCGGCCGGTGGTGGAGCAAGCCATCGAGTCGATCCGCCCGATGGCCGCGGCGAAAAGCCTTCAAGCCACGATCGAGCTGGACGACGACCCCGCCATCATCATTGGCGATTCCGCGCGTCTTCAACAGGTCGTGTGGAACCTGCTGGCGAACAGCGTCAAGTTCACGCCCGATGGGGGCCGGCTGCGGGTGACGTTGGCGGTGACCGAATCGTGCGTCGAGCTCGTCATTGCCGATACGGGCATCGGCATCTCGCCCGAGTTCCTGCCGCACGTGTTCGAGCGCTTCAGACAGGGCGACGCGCGCGTCAGCCGTACACACGGAGGCCTCGGCCTGGGCCTGGCCATCGTGCGCCATCTCACCGAGATGCACGGGGGGACTGTCGCCGCCGTGAGTGCCGGCGAAGGCAAGGGCGCGACGTTTATCCTCCGCCTGCCGACCGCTTAACCCGCGTGGATCTTGCCGGTCACGGTGGCGCCGTCGGCCATGCTGAACCGCGGGGCCGTGATGTCGCCGGTGACCGAGGCGGTGGAGCTGAGGTCCACCTTCTCGACCCCTTTGATGTTGCCCTTCACCTTGCCGCTGATCACCACGGTCTTGGCGAGCAGATCGGCCTTGATGTTGGCTTCCTGCCCGATCGTCAGGCTGTGGCCGCCGAGCTCGATCGACCCTTCCACATCGCCGTCGATGGTCAGGTCCTCGCCGCCGATGACCTTCCCCTCCACCCGGACCGCCTTGCCGATCCATGCCACCACGCGGCGTTCGGAGGCATATGGCGATGGCGGTTTCACATCTGTAGCATTCGACATGTCGTTTGACTCCCTGGACTGGACACGGCCCGGTCCCTAGCCGGACACTAAAGTTCGTCGGATGCGCAGGACTGCAGTCGCGCTCTTACTTTTATCGGCACTGTGGCGCTCCAGCGTGAGTGCTCAGCCGCGCTGTGGCGACCCGGACCCCGAAATTTCCATCAGCGTCTGTTCCGCCCTCATTCAGTCGGGGCGGGCACGGGGCCCCGACCTGGCCACCGCCCACGTCGAGCGCGGCATCGCGTATGTCACGCTGCTCGATTACGATCGCGCGCTCAAGGACTTCGACGAAGCCGTCAGGCTCGATCCCAGGTCGGCCCGTGCCTTTGCCAACCGGGGCGCCGTGCACGGGGCGAAGCAGGATTTCGACAGGGCCATCGGCGATCTGACCCAGGCCCTGAAGCTCGAGCCGCGCTCCGCGACCGCGTTTGCCGATCGCGCGGGCATGTACCGCCTCAACGGCCAGTACGAGGAGGCCATCCGCGACTACGGCGAGGCGATTCGCCTCGATCCCAGTTTCCAGGACGCGCTGCTGAACCGCGCGTTGACGCTTGCCGGCACATCGCGCTGCCCCGACGCGATTCTTGATTTCACCCGCGTCATCGAGTTGAACCCGAAACAGGCGCTGGCCTACATCGATCGCGCCGTGTGCTACGAAGGCACGGGGCGCGACGATCTCGCTCTGGCGGATTTCTCGAAACACATCGAGATCGATCCGCGCTCGGGCGAGGGCCTCGAGCGCCGTGCGGCTTTACACTTCCGCACCCGTGATTATGCGCGTGCCCTCGCGGACTTTGCCGAGGCGCTGGTGATTAATCCCAGCTCCCCGACGGCGCTGTACGGGCGAGGCGTTGTAAAGCGTACGATGGGCGACACGCGCGGCGGGACGCAGGACATGGACACGGCGACCGCCATGCGACCAAATGTCGCGACAGAACTCGCCAGGCGCGGCCTGAAGCCGCCCGAGTGAGCGGCGCGGCCGACGTCCGTGACAGCCCGGGCACCGACGCGCCGCCGGCGTCCGTCAGCGCGCGCGCGAGCGCGCGAGTGTCGTGGCAATGTAACCGCGGCGCGACCGTACGCGATGGCCGGGACTGGTGGCCCGCACGCGAATGCTGCGGTAGCTGCCGTCGAGCGGCTTCTGCGTGTGATAGCCGAGCACGTACTGGCTGTTGAGCTCTTCGGCGATACGGGCTGTCGCCTCGACGATCTCGGTTGTCTGATGCACGAGCTCGGTGTTTCCACCGCTGCCGCCGGTAATCTCGTTCAGCGCGCCCACGTTGACCGTTTCGTTGATGGCGCGCTTGGCCGGCGGATCGACCGCGATCGCATACACGAACGCGTCGGTGCGGATGAGCGCCGACCGCACTTCCCGCAGGGTTGCGTCGCTGGCCGTATCGGCGCCATCAGAGATGATGACGATCGCGGCGCGTTGCTTGGCGCGGGTATTCATCATCGGCAGGACCGTCAGCAACGAATCGTAAAGAGCCGTCGAGCCGAACGGCTTCAAGGTCGACATCGCGTCCCGGACGACATCCGGCGCCTGCGTCCACGGGGTCAGCGGCCGTGCTTCGTGATTGAACGCGACGACTGAAAACTCGTCGCTCTTGTCGAGCAGATCGAACAGAAAACGCTCGACGGCGGACCGCGCGTCGACGAGGCGTTGCCCGTACATGCTGTCGCTCACATCGAGCATCACGGCCAGGCTGACGGGCACTCGTTCGTTCGTGAACTGCGTGATCGTCTGACGCTCGCCATCTTCGTAGACTTCAAATACCTCGCGGGGAAGGCCTGTGACCAGATGTCCTTCACCATCCACGACTGTCGCGGTCACGCTGATGAGATCGACTTCGCTCCGAAATCGAGCTGAGTCATCCTGGGCGGTGAGGGTGAGACTTGCCGCGGCCAGCAGGAGGAGGGCGCCGAGGGCGCTTCGCACGGGACTATCCTACGCTTAATCCCTGGCCTTATCGACCGCCCAGGCGATGAACACGCCGGCTGCGGTGCCCGCCGCTGACCACGTGAAATCGCGCCAGGACGGCGTGCCATGGCGTCGATCGTAGAGCTCCTTGCCGGCCGCGGCACCGAGGCCGGCGCCCGTGCCCAGCACGACGCGCCACCCTTTTTTCCGCGTCACCAGCGTGCTGCCCGCGTATCCGCCGGCGGCGATACCGGCGCCGGCGCCGAAATGTTTGGCCTTGTCGGCTGCCAGCCACTTGTCTTCAGCCGCCACGCCCCGCGGCACGACGAGCAGGATCAGGATGAGGAAGACACCAGCACGGCGACCCATGTCTGGTGTTATCGGCCGAACCCTACGAACCCACGAACCT
>Ga0068862_100004889_pt1 | contig 11286 bp, 10 predicted proteins | sample KBSSwiS52_FD_66598 | JGI IMG/M metagenome (GOLD analysis project Ga0068862, IMG submission 66598) | Switchgrass rhizosphere microbial communities from Kellogg Biological Station, Michigan, USA - KBS Switchgrass S5-2 | ecosystem: Host-associated > Plants > Roots > Rhizosphere > Soil ... | reverse complement strand
AAGCCGCCACCACCGCCGCCGCCGAAGCCGCCACGGTCGCCGCCGCCAAAGCGGTCCTGAGGGGCGAAAAAGGGATCGAACTCGTCCTCGCCGCCAAACCGATCGCGCTTGTCGCGTCCCCTACCGCGACGTCCTTTATCAAAACTCATCTCTTCGAACGTACCTTCGTTCCGCCCCATAAGCAGTAACCCCGGCCGCGTGGACGACGCGCAAACCGGGCATCAGACAAAGCGACGCGCTTCGCGCAACCCTTTCCTGCAATTTCGCTCTATATACGAGTTGCCGTCCATTGGCGAACAGAATTGTGCCGATTTATCGGAGGATTGTCGTTTCACTCCGCGGTTGTGTTAGAGAGCGAGCCCGTCTGGTTCGCCCGCATGGGGCGCCGACACCGACCGGAGAACAAGTCCATGTTTCGCAAGTTGACCGACACCGTCTACGCCAGTCCGCAGATCACGCTCGACGATGTGGCGGCGGCACGGGATCTTGGCGTCACTCTCATCGTCAACAACCGCCCCGAGGGCGAAAGTGACGACCAGACCGCCGGAGCAGAGATCGAAGGCGCCGCCCGCGCCGCCGGGATCGACTATGTCGCGATCCCCGTCACCCACGCCGGGTTCAGCCAGAGCCAGGTCGACGCGATGAGCGCGGCTCTGGAACGCGCGTCCGGTCCGGTTCTCGCCTATTGCCGATCCGGCACCCGCTCGACCCTGCTCTGGGCCCTGGCGCGGGCGAGGCACGGAGACAATCCGGATGCGCTGGCCGAGCAGGCCGCCTCCGCCGGTTACGATGTGACGCCGGTGCGCCCGCTAATGGACATGCTGGCAAGCGGCGGCGCCTGATCGGCCGCGTCCGGACGACACGCCAGCAACCCGACGCCCATCCGCCAACGAAAAGAGGGCCGGAGCGGCTGGCTCCGGCCCTTTTCAGTTTGTGTTCGCAGGAGGAACACCGGATGGCGGGGTGAGAAGGAGGAGAGGAGGAGTTTCCCGCCCCCGCCAAACTCGGAACTTCGTCTTAGTGGTTGTAGGCACGCTCGCCGTGGCTGGTGATGTCCAGACCGGCGTTCTCGTCCTCGACGGTCGGGCGCAGACCGATGGTCTTGCCGATGACGAAGTAGAGGACTGCCGAGATAAGACCCGACCACAAGAGGGTGAACAGCACCGCCTTGATCTGGGTCACCACCTGAGTTGCGATCGAGTAGGTCGACGGATCGAACGCGGCGGGGAACACGGTGTAGTCGTACACACCCTGGCCACCGAGCGAGGGAGCGGCGACGATGCCGGTGCCGATGGCACCGACAATGCCGCCGATGCAGTGCACGCCGAACACGTCCAGGCTGTCGTCGTAGCCGAGCTTGATCTTCACCTGGGTGACGAAGATGTAGCAGATCGGCGAGACGACAAAGCCGAGCACGATCGAGGTCATCGGCGCGCCCAGACCCGCAGCGGGAGTGATCGCGACGAGGCCGGCGACGGCACCCGTGGCGGCACCCAGCATGCTGGCCTTGCCGTGGTGGAACTGCTCGATCAGCGACCAGCTGACGGCGGCGGCGCAAGTGGCGACCATCGTGTTGACGAAGGCGACCGCGGTGACGCCGTTGGCTTCAAGGTTGGAACCGGCGTTGAAGCCGAACCAGCCCACCCACAGCAGGCTCGCGCCGATCATGGTCATGACCAGCGAGTGCGGCGGCATCGGCTCCTTGGGATAGCCCGTGCGCTTGCCGATGAAGAGGCAGCCGACAAGGCCCGCGATACCGGCGTTGATGTGCACGACGGTGCCGCCCGCGAAGTCGAGAGCGCCCCAGCCCCAGAGCAGGCCGTAGTCGGTCGGAGTATCGGCCAGGAAGTCCGGGCCGGCCCAGTACCAGACCATGTGTGCCATCGGGTAGTAGACCAGGATCGACCAGAGCACGACGAACACGAGGAGCCCGCTGAACTTCACGCGTTCGGCGAAGGCGCCGACGATGAGGGCCGGCGTGATCATCGCGAAGGTCATCTGGAAGACGACGAACGACAGCTCGGGGATATAGACGTTGTTGCTGAACGTCGCACCCACGGTCGTCGCATCGACGCCCATCAGGAACGCCTTGGAGAGACCGCCGAAGAAGTGGTTCTCACCGCCCGAGGTGAAGGCGATCGAGTAGCCGACGCAGGCCCACAGCAGGCCGCAGACCGAAACGATCATGAACACCTGCATGCAGACGCTCAGCATGTTCTTGGCGCGCACCAGGCCGCCGTAGAACAGCGCCAGGCCGGGGACCGACATCATCAGCACCAGCGCGGAGCAGATGAGCATCCAGGTGGTGTCGCCCTTGTTGATCATCGCCGCGGCGGCAGCGGCGTCGGGCGCCTTGACGGGACCGGCGGCTTGCGCCCACGCGGCCGTGGCGGTGCACAGCGACGCGATCGTCGCTCCTACACCGCAAAGAAGCTTGCGGTTCATCATGGAAGTCCCCCTCACAGCGCGGTGTCGCCGGACTCGCCGGTGCGGATGCGCACGGCCGAGGCCAGATCGAGAACGAAGATCTTGCCGTCGCCGATGGCTTCGGTGCTGGCGACCTGCTGGATCGTCTCGACGATCTTGGCGGCCAGATCGTCAGGCGCGGCGACCTCGATCTTCACCTTGGGAAGCATGTTGGTCGAATATTCGGCGCCGCGATAGATCTCGGTCTGACCCTTCTGTCGGCCGAAACCCTTCACCTCGGAGACGGTCATGCCTGCGACGCCGATGGCGCCAAGGGCTTCCCGCACTTCGTCGAGCTTGAAGGGCTTGATGATGGCGATGATGAACTTCATGCCTATCCCCCTGTTAGCCACCGGCCCCTTTTGCCGGCAGCACAGGTAAAGCAACGATCGTGCCAGTTAAGAATTAAGCAGGATTTGCGACAGGCGGGCACGCAATGACCCGTATGAGCAACGTTCCGTCGCCCGATTCCTGGGCACGGTGCCTAAATTTTAGGCAGTTCCAGCGAGGCATAAACCGGAAGATGGTCCGAGCCGCGCGCAGCCAACGCGCTGCGGTGCACACCGGTTGCCACGACCTTGCAATTCGCCGAAACGACGATCCGGTCGAGTGCGGCCACCGGGCGGCGCGAAGGGAAACTGCGGCCCGGCGCCAGCACCTGCCACGGAGCGTCGAACTCGCGAAAGCAGCCGCCAGCCGCCGACCACTCGTTCATGTCACCCATCAGCACCGTGGGCATCTCGTCCGGACAGGCCGCGACATGGTCCAGCACGCTGCGGACCTGGTGCCGGCGGCGCAGGCCGGACAAGTCGAGATGCATGCCGACCACGCGCAGCCGGCGCCCCCGGATGAGCAGGTCGGCACGTATGGCGCCTCTCGGTTCCAGTACCGGCAGCGGCACCGGCGCCGCCTCTATCAGATCGAACTCGCGGCGCACGAGCAGCGCATTGCCGTGCCACCCCAGACTGTCGGGTTTCGTCGAAAGCGGGACAGGACGGTACGGCGTATGCTCATGGATGGCTTCGAGCGGCAGCACGCTCATGCGCCGGCCATAGCGCCGGTCGGCCTCCTGCAGCGCCACCACGTCGGCGTCGATCTCGCGCAGGATCGCCAGGATCCGGTCGGGATCGCGCCGCCGGTCGAGGCCGACGGCCTTGCGGATGTTGTAGCTGGCGAGGGTGATCTGCACGGAAGGGGTAAGTACCCTGGCCGGTCCGGGTTCCGCAACGGCGGGGAGAGGCCGGGCCTTACCGCTCCTTGGTGGCGCTGAACGCGAGTTCGGGATTGCGTTCCTGCTGGTAGTTCACGTCCCACGCCGAGCGGGCCATGAACACCGGATCGCCGTCGCGGTCCTTTGCCAAGTTCATCTTGTTGAACTCGGCAAAGCCCTTCAGCGCCTGGTCGCTGCCTTTCAGCCAGCGCGCGGTGTCGAACGGCGAGGGTTCCAGCACCGCCTCCACCTTGTACTCCGCCTCCAGCCGCGAGATCAGCACGTCGAGCTGGAGCTGGCCGACCACGCCGACGATCCACTGCGAACCGATCTCGGGGTAGAACACCTGGATCACACCCTCTTCCGAGAGGTCGTCGAGCGCCTTCCTCAACTGCTTGGTCTTGGTGGGGTCCTTCAGCTGTACACGGCGCAGGATTTCCGGCGCGAAGTTGGGCAGGCCGGTAAAACGTACGTCGTTGCGCTCCGACAGCGTATCGCCCACGCGCAAGGTGCCGTGGTTGGGAATCCCGATGATGTCCCCCGGCTCGGCGCTATCGGCGATCTCGCGATCCTGCGCGAAGAACAGGATGGGCGAGTGAACCGCGATCGGCTTGCCGAGGCCAGAGGGTGTCAGCTTCATCCCCCGCTTGAAGGTGCCCGAGACCAGCCGCATGAAGGCGATCCGGTCGCGATGCATCGGGTCCATGTTGGCCTGCACCTTGAAGATGAAGCCCGTCACCTCGTCCTTCTCCGGCAGGATCGTGCCCTGCTCGCTGGGCTGCGGGCGCGGCGGCGGGGCATAGCGGGCGATCGCGTCGATCAGCTCGGCAACACCGAAATTCTTGAGCGCCGAGCCGAAGTAGACCGGCGTCAGGTCCCCGCCGCGATAAGCCTCGACATCGAACTCGGGATAGCCGCCGCGCGCCAGCTCCATCTCTTCGGCCACGTCCGCGGGCAGCGTCGCGTTCTCGTCGATCTTGCCGAGGAACTCGCGGCTCGGTCCTTCCGGACGGCTGACCGCGCCGGTGGCGATGTCGTAGATGCCCTCGAACACGCCTCCCATGCCGACCGGCCACGACATCGGGCACACGTCGAGCGCGAGCATGTCGGCCACCTCGTCCATCAGGTCGAAGCAGGCACGGCCCTCACGGTCGACCTTGTTGATGAAGGTGATGATCGGCACCGAGCGCAAGCGGCAGACCTCGAACAGCTTGCGCGTCTGCGGCTCGATGCCCTTGGCCGCGTCGATCACCATGATCGCCGAGTCGACGGCGGTCAGCGTGCGGTAGGTGTCCTCGGAGAAGTCCTCGTGGCCCGGCGTGTCGAGCAGGTTGAAGGTGATGCCGTCCCTTTCGAACGTCATCACCGAGCTGGTGACGGAGATGCCGCGTTGCTGCTCGATCTTCATCCAGTCCGACCGCGCCCGCCGCGCCGCGCCGCGCGCCTTGACCTGGCCGGCAAGGTGGATGGCGCCGCCCTGCAGCAGCAGCTTCTCGGTCAGCGTGGTCTTGCCCGCGTCCGGGTGTGAGATGATGGCAAAGGTGCGGCGGGATGCATGGGCGCTCATGCGGGCGCATCTACGTGGGTGCGCGGCGGGCTGCAACTCTCCGGGAGCGAGGTGGGCAACCGCCTTGTCCGACACCTGCGGGAATAGCCGATCCGCGTCAGCCCTCCCGCGCCACCTGGAAGCCCGCGAAGGACTGGCTGACCGGCATCAGCTCCAGCGTGTTGACGTTGAGGTGGGGCGGCAGGCTCGCGATCCACAGCACCGTTTGCGCGATGTCCTCGGCGGTCATCGGGTGGGCGCCGCCGTAGAGCGCGTCGGAGGCGGCCTGGTTGCCGCCGGTGCGCACCAGCGTGAACTCGGTCTCGACCATGCCCGGCTCGATCGAGGTGACGCGCACGCCGGTGCCGGCAAGGTCCGAGCGCAGCCCGAGCGCGAACTGGCGCACGAAGGCCTTGGTGCCACCGTAGACGTTGCCGCCGGCATAGGGATAGCTCGCCGCCACCGACGAGATCATGACGATCGCGCCCTTGCGCGCAATCAGCGCCGGCAGAAGCTTATGCGTCAGCGAGATCAGCGCGACGACGTTGGTATCGACCATCGTACGCCAGTTCTCCAGCGACGCCGCCTGTGCCGGCTCCGTCCCGAGCGCGAGGCCGGCGTTGTTGACCAGGCAGTCGATCTCGCGGAACGCCCCGGGCAAGGCCGCCAGGGCAGCATCGCGCGCCGCTTCGTCGCGCACGTCGAACGCGCAAGCGTGGGCCTTGTCCGCCCCCAGTTCGGCGACCAGCGCATCGAGGCGCTCCGCGCGGCGGCCGGTGACGATCACGCGCCAGCCGGCGGTGACGAACGCCCGGGCACAAGCCTCGCCGATACCGGATGTCGCGCCGGTGATGAGGGCGGTTTTCATACGTATCTCCTCAGCCGCCCTGGATCACGGTTACGTCCATGCGGAACGTCCGGCTCTCGCCGGGGGGCAGGCTCACGATGCCCGGCTTGTCGCGCAAGTCGCCCGTATAGCCGACCGGATCGGCAATCCCTTGCCAGGGCTCGATGCACAAATAGGCGGCGCCCGGCTTTTGCCAGATGCCCAGCATCGGCGTGTCGGGAAAGGCGATCGCGAGCTGCGTCGCCCCAGCGGGGCCGTACGTCAGTGAACGGCTGGCAAGATGATCCCAGATCAGCGCGTCCGCCTCGAACAGTGCGGCGTCGGGCGCGAGGGTGTGCCCTTCGACAGGGGTCGCGAAGGTCTCGGGAAGCAAGAGGCCGCTCGCGGGATCAATCCGGCGAACCGGCTGCGGCTCCGGCTCGGCAAACGCGATGACGTGCTCCTCCTTCGCGGCGCCGCCGGGAAGCGGCCAGGCGAAGGCGGGATGGAAGCCGAAGCTGAACGGCAATGGCCCATCGCCGGGGTTGGTCACCGTGGCGGCCATGCGCAGCGTCGCGCCTTCCAGCGAGAACGCCAGGTCGAGCTGGAAGGCGAAGGGGTAGACGGTGCGCGTCGCCTCGCTGTCGCTCAGCCGGAACACCACGCGCGCGGCGGATTGCTCGACCACGGCGAAGACACTGCCGCGCGCGAAGCCATGCTTTCCAAGCGGGTAGGTCCGCTCGCCGACCCGGTATTCGCCGCCGTTCACCATGCCCACGATCGGGAAGAGTACCGGCGCGTGCCCGGTCCAGAACGCCGGGTCGGCATCGGTCATGTACTCGCCCCCGCGCGCGTCGGTGAGCGACCACAACTCTGCCCCCAGCGGCGCGATGCGGGCGGTGAGAGCGTCCGAGGCGATGGTGACGAGGTCGGTCATGGCGCCATCTTGGCCGATCGACGCGACGGTTGCGAGGCCCTTCTCCCTCGGGGAGGGAAACGGCCAGGCATCGCGGTTACCAGCGAAGGCCCCTCACCCCCGCAGCGTGGCACCAAGCTTCGCCGCCGCTGCCGTCACCTTGTCGGAAACAGCCTTGATGTCCGCATCGGCATAGCTCTTTTCGCCCGGCTGGAGCGTCACTTCGATCGCCAGCGACTTGTGCCCCCCGGGCACGCCGGTGCCGCGGAAATCGTCGAACAGGCGCGCGGCGACGATGTTCGCCTTGTCCGCTCCTGCGACGGCGCGCACGAGGTCGCCCGCCGGCAGCGTCACCGGGACCAGGAACGCGAAGTCGCGTGTCACCGCTTGCAGCGCGGGCGGGGCATAGCCGGTGCGGGCAAAGCCGCCGGCGCCCTTCTTCGCCGGGATCGCATCGAGGAACAGCTCGACCACCGCGACCGGCCCCTCCACATCGAACCGCTTGGCGCTCGCCGGGTGCAACATGCCAAAGCGGGCCAGCACCGTCTTGGGACCGAGCCGCAACGTGCCCGACTGGCCGGGGTGAAACTGCGGCCCCGCCTCCCCCATCACCTGCAACTTGTCGACCGGCGCGCCGGCCTCGGCCAGCAGTGCCATGGCCTCGGCCTTGGCATCGTAGGCGTCGAACGGCGCGGCCTTGCCGGTCGTCCAGCCGCGCGGGGCCTTGTCGCCCGCCAGCACCGCGCCCAGCGTCAGCCGTTCGTCGCTGGCGCCGCCCTCGCCGCGCAGATAGCGGCGTCCGATCTCGAACAAGCGCAAGCTGCGGGCGCCGCGATCGAGGTTGCGCTTCGCGGCCGAGAGCAACCCCGGCAGCAGCGAGGGGCGCATCGCCTTCATGTCCTCGCTGATCGGGTTGGCGAGCGTCCACACGCCCGCGTCGGCGGGAGCGAAGTGCTCCGCTTCGGCCACGGGCAGGAACGACCACGTGACCGCCTCGTGGAGCCCGCGCGCCGCTGCCGCGCGGCGAACGCGGCGCTCCAGCTTCTGCGCCGGCGTCGCCGTCGGTCGCGCCACGCCGTCCTCGCGGGGCAGCGACACGCTTTTCACCTGGTCGAGCCCGTGGATGCGCACCACTTCCTCGACGATGTCGGGTGCACCGTCGATGTCGGGACGCCAGCCGGGGACCGTGATCGCCCAGGCCTTGTCGAAGCCTGCTTGCGTGGCGACGACCGAGAAGCCGAGGCTTTCGAGGATGCGCTGCTGCTCGGGCAGCGGCACCGCGACGCCGCCCAGCCGCTCAGTGAGGGCGGGATCGAAGTGGACCGTCCTCGGCGTCGTCGGCGCGGCACCGGCTCGCACCGCCTCGGATGCTTCGCCGCCGCACAGCTGCAGGATGAGCGCGGTCAGCAGTTCCAGCCCCTTGTCGAGGAATGCGGGGTCGATCCCCCGTTCGAACCGGCTACGCGCGTCGGAAGTGAGGTTCAGCTTGCGCCCGGTGCGGGCGATCCGCTCGGGATCGAAGTAGGCGATTTCGAGGAGCACGTCGGTCGTGGCCTCGTCGCAGCCCGAGTGCTCGCCCCCCATGATGCCCGCGATGTCGTGGACGCCGGCGGCATCGGCGATCACGGTCATTTCGGCATCTAGGGTGTACGTCTTGCCGTTCAGCGCGACGACCTGCTCGCCCTCGACCGCACGGCGCGCAACGACGGCACCGGTCAGCTTCGCCAGATCGTAGGCGTGCGCCGGCCGGCCATAAGCGAGCATGACGTAGTTCGTCGCATCCACCAGCGCCGAGATCGGGCGCTGGCCGGCGGCTTTCAGCAGGTCCTGCAGCCACTGCGGCGAGGGACCATTGCGCACCCCCCGGATCACGCGGCCGTAGAACGCCGGGCAGCCTTCCGGATCGTCGGTGCGCACGTCCACCGGGCAGGCGAAGTCGGCGGCGAAGTGCGCCTCGGCCAGCGGCTTCAGCGTGCCGACCCCCTTGGCCGCAAGGTCGCGGGCGATACCGTAGACGCCCATGCAGTCGGGCCGGTTGGGCGTGATGGCGACTTCGACGACCGGGTCGGCGCCGCGATACGTCGCGAAGTCGGTGCCGACATGCGCATCGCCCGGCAGCTCGATGATGCCGTCGTGGTCCTCGCCCAGCTCCAGCTCACGGGTGGAGCACATCATGCCGTTCGATTCGACGCCGCGGATCGCGGACTTCTTCAGCACGAGGCCATTTGCAGGGACGACCGCACCGGGCAGCCCGAGCACGCCGACGAGGCCTGCCCGCGCATTCGGCGCGCCGCACACGACCTGCAGGGGCGCCCCCTCTCCGGTATCGACGGTCAGCACCTGCAGCTTGTCGGCATCGGGATGGCGCGCGGCGGTGAGCACCCTCGCGACGCGAAAGCCGGCGAGCTTCGCGGTCGGGTCCTCCACGCCCTCGACCTCGAGGCCGATGGCGTTGAGTGCGTCGAGGATCGCGTCGAGCGACGCCTCGGTGTCGAGATACTGGCGCAGCCAGGTCAGCGAGAACTTCATGGGTGTTTCCTCTGGCTCAGGCGGCGGGCGTGCCGACGCCGCCCGAGAGGGTCGGCACGTCGAGCGCGGAGAAGCCGTAGTGCGCCAGCCAGCGCACGTCGCCGTCGAAAAAGGCGCGCAAGTCGTCCATGCCGTACTTCAGCATGGCGAGGCGATCGACGCCGGTGCCGAAGGCGAAGCCCTGCCACTCGTCGGGGTCCAGCCCGGCGGCGGCGATCACCTTGCGGTTGACCATGCCGCTGCCCAGCACTTCCATCCAGCCTTCCGACCCGCCGATGACGCGCTTTCCATTGATCAGCGTATAGCCGACGTCGACCTCCACCGAAGGCTCGGTGAACGGGAAATAGCTGGGGCGCAGGCGCAGGACGACGTCGTCGCGCTCGAAGAAGGCCTTGAGGAAGGTCTCGAGCGTCCACTTCAGATGGCCGAGGTGAATGCCCTTATCGATGACGAGGCCCTCGATCTGGTGGAACATCGGCGTGTGCGTGGCGTCGCTGTCGGAACGATAGACGCGGCCGGGCGCGATGATCCGCAAGGGCGCACCGCGCTCCTGCATGGCGCGGATCTGCACCGGCGAAGTGTGCGTGCGCAGCAGCATCTCGCGACCCTGCGCATCGCGGTCCGGGAAGTAGAACGTGTCGTGCATCGCGCGCGCGGGATGGCTCTCGGGCATGTTGAGCGCGGTGAAGTTGTGCCAGTCGTCCTCGATCTCGGGACCGGTGGCGACGGCGAAGCCCATGTCGGCGAAGATTTCCGCCAGCTCATCCATCACCTGCGAGATCGGATGCACGCTGCCGCGCGGCGTTTCCGGAGCCGGGAGGGTGAGATCGATCGTCTCGGAGGCAAGCTGGGCTTCGAGCGCCGCATTCTCCAACGCAGCCTTGCGGTCGGCCAGCGCTGCGGTGACGCTCTCGCGCAAGGCGTGGATCTTCGGCCCCTCGACCTTGCGCTCGTCCGGGCTCATCGCGCCCAACGTCTTGAGCAAACCCGAGATGCTGCCCTGCTTACCCAGAAAGGCCACGCGCAGCGCTTCGAGCGCGTCGGGGTCTTCGGCTGCGGCGATGCGCGTCAGCGCGTCCTGCCCGGTTGCTGCGTGGTCCACTGTGTCCGCCTTGGTTTGGTCGCGAGCCGCGTCCTTAAACAGGTGCGGCGAAATGGCAAATGGGGGCCGAACGAAGAAGGGCGCGGGAAGCTTTCGCTGCCCGCGCCCTCATCTGTTTCGCTGCGAAGTCGCGCTTACGCGGGAAGCGCGGCCTTGGCCTGAGCGATCACCGCGCTAAACACGCCGCCTTCGTTCATGGCGAGGTCCGCCATGGTCTTGCGGTCGAGTTCGATGCCGGCGAGCTTCACGCCGTGGATGAACTGCGAGTAGGTCAGGCCTTCGTTGCGGACGGCGGCGTTGATGCGCTGGATCCACAGGGCGCGGAAGGTCCGCTTCTTAACCTTGCGGTCGCGGTACGCGTACTGGCCGGCCTTTTCGACGGCCTGGCGCGCGACGCGGATGGTGTTCTTGCGGCGACCCCGGTAGCCCTTGGCCTGGTCCAGAATCCGCTTGTGCTTGGCGCGGGTGGTGACACCCCTCTTGATACGGCTCATGTGCTAGCGCTCCTCAGTTCAGCCCGTAGGGCGCCCACTTCTTGATCACCTTCGCGTCGGCGTCCGAGATCACCTCGGTGCCGCGGTTCTGGCGGATGTACTTGCCGTTGTGGCTGATCAGGCGGTGGCGCTTGCCGGCGACGCCGTGCTTCACCTTGCCGGTGGCGGTGAGCTTGAAGCGCTTCTTCACGCCGCTC
>Ga0068862_100004886_pt1 | contig 11288 bp, 11 predicted proteins | sample KBSSwiS52_FD_66598 | JGI IMG/M metagenome (GOLD analysis project Ga0068862, IMG submission 66598) | Switchgrass rhizosphere microbial communities from Kellogg Biological Station, Michigan, USA - KBS Switchgrass S5-2 | ecosystem: Host-associated > Plants > Roots > Rhizosphere > Soil ... | reverse complement strand
GATCGAGCTCGGGCTCCTGCTCGAGATAGCCGACGGTGATGTTCTCGCCCGGCCAGGCCTCGCCGGTGTAATCCGTGTCGATACCGGCCATGATCTTGATCAGCGTCGACTTGCCGGCGCCGTTGGGGCCGACGATGCCGATCTTGGCACCTTGATAGAACTGCAGGCTGATGTCGGACAACACCGGCTTCTGGGCACCGGGGAAAGTCTTCGTCATGCCCTTCATGACATAGGCGTACTGGGCGGCCATCGAAAATCCTCTGGGATCAGTCGGTATGGGGGAGTTGGCTGGCGCTCTACAGGCGCGTGGACGTCACCGCAAGGTGGGCGGGCGGCGGCGACTGGCAACTGGCTCTCCCGCGCCGCACCGGCTATCGCGCCTTCATGAGCGCGATCGTACCCGACACCCAGCACCGTGGCCTCGTCTCGATGTTGCCGCCGGCTCTGCGCGACTTTGCGCTGCTGGCGCGGTTCGACCGGCCGATCGGCTGGTGGCTGTTGTTCTGGCCGGGCGCGTGGGGCGTGCTGCTGGCCGGCGGATTGCGGCAGGCGCAGCCTGAACGGGGCTTGGCCCTGATCGCGTGGCTGCTGCTCGGCTCGATCGCGATGCGCGGGGCGGGCTGCGTCTACAACGACTTGTGCGATGCGGATATCGATCGCAAGGTCGCGCGCACCGCGGCGCGGCCGATCGCCAGCGGGCGGGTGAGCCGCAAGGCGGCCTGGGCGTGGCTGGGCGCGCTGTCTCTCGTCGGGCTGGTGGTGCTGCTCCAGCTGCGATGGCAGGCGCAACTGGTGGCGCTGGCGAGCCTGCTGCCGGTGGCGGCCTATCCTTTCATGAAGCGGATCACCTGGTGGCCGCAGGCTTGGCTCGGCCTCGTGTTCTCATGGGCGGCGCTGGTCGGCTGGGTGGAGATACGCGGCGACGGGCTGGCGGCGCTGGCGCTGCTTTATGCGGGGGCGGTCGCGTGGGTGATCGGCTACGACACGATCTACGCGCTGCAGGATCGCGAGGACGATGCGCTGGTGGGCGTGCGCTCATCGGCCTTGCGGATGGGCCGACACGTGCGTGGCGGCGTCGCCGCCTTCTATGCGTTGGCGCTGGGCTGCTGGTGTGGGGCGTTCTGGCTGACCCGTGCCGACTGGGTGGCGCTGGTCGGCCTCGTGCCGATGGCGGCGCACCTCCTCTGGCAGGTCGCGACGCTGGACCTCGCGGACGGCGGCAGCGCGCTGGATCGCTTCCGATCGAACCGCACAGCCGGGCTGCTGATGGCGCTTGCCTGCTGGGCCGTGGGAACGGCCTGAGCCAGGATGGAGCTGCCGGTCAGCCCTCGTCCGCTTCCCACAGCTCGATTGGGTTGCCTTCCGGATCGTGAATGCGCGCGAAGCGGCCGACGCCGGGCATGTTCCATTCCGGCTTGGTTGTCACTTCGATGCCGGCTTTGCCGAGAGCATCGCACAGCCCGTCGAGATCCTCCACGCGCAGGTTGAGCATCCAGCCGCGATCCGCCGCGAAATAGTCGCTGTCGGCGGGGAAGGGGGCAAAGACGCTCGGCCCCGCCTGAGTGTCCCATTGCCCGTAGGGCGCCGAGCCGACGCCCAGATGCTCGGCGTACCAGGCTTGCAAGATTTCGGGATCCCTGGCCCGGAAGAAGAACCCGCCGATGCCCGTCACGCCCATTGTCGCCTCCTTGCTGGAAGGGGGAGCATATCAGCGATGGCGACCCGGCGGAATGGTGGCGCGATCCTGCGTCAAAGTGCCGCCGCGACCTGATCGAGCCAGTGGCGGAAGCTGTCGGAATAGCTGCGGAAGGTGGCGATCTCGAAAGTGGGCCGCGCATCGCGCTGCCACACGATCGCGCCGATATGCGCGATCACCATGGTCGCTGCCGAGCCGGGACCGAAGGCCTGGGGGTGGAAGTCGATCGCGGCGCCGCGCTGGAGCACGGTGCGCGCGCCTTCGCCCCAGAGCCGGGTGATCGCGTAGCCGTCCGACTGGTCGGAGACCGACGCCAGCCCGTCCAGCCGCTCGCGCAGAGCCTCCGCCCAGAACGGCGGCGGCGCCTCGGCATAGGCAAGCCATGTGCCCTGGCCGGTGCCGATCAGCGCGATGCCGTCGTCGGCCCAGGCGATACCGGGCCGGGTGGGTGCCTCCAGGCCCAGCGCCGCGCCGATCGCGCCGGCTGCCAAGTCCTTGCGCGCCATGATCGCGACGAGGCCGAAGCCGCTACGGGCTTCGCGATGCAGTTCAGCCACGAACGCGCACTCCTTCGGGGTCGACGAACACGGCATCGCAGACCTGCGCCAGCACGTCGGCCCCGCGCACCGGATCGTGGACGACGATCCGCTCACCGTGCCGTTCCCGCCCGCGCCGCAGCAGCCCCAGCGCGATCGGCGTCCCCAGCGTGGGCGAGTGGGCGGCAGAGGTGACGTAGCCCTCGTCGTGAGCGGCGACCGGCGGTGCGCCCTCCGGCAGCAGATGCGCGCCGCCCCTGATGCGGCTGGTGCCATCGATCGGCCGCAGTCCGACCAGTGCGGGCCGGTCCGGATCGGTAAGGCCGGGCCGCTTCGCCATGATGCGGCCGATGTAGTCCTTCCTGGCCGACATCATCCGCCCCATCCCGAGGTCGGTCGCCGTGGTCGTGCCGTTCAGCTCGTTGCCGGCCGGATGTCCTTTCTCGATCCGCATCACGCCCAGAGCCTCGGTTCCGTAGGGCGTGGCGCCAAGGTCCGCGCCCAGCGCGAACAGCGCCTGCACCAGCGCCTCGCCTTGCGAGGCGGGCACGGCGATCTCGTAAGCCAGATCACCCGAGAACGAGAGGCGGAACAGCCGCGCGCTGCGGTCGTTCCAGACCAGCTCACGCGCGGCCATGTAGGGGAAGGCGGCGTCGGACAAGTCAATGTCCGGCAGCAAGCGCTCCAGCAGCGCGCGCGAGCGCGGACCGGCCACGGCATAAGTCGCCCACTGTTCCGTCACCGATGTCGCCTGCACGTCCAGCTCGGGCCAGAGCACCTGCCGGGCATAGTCGATGTGCTGCATCACCTTTGCCGCGTTCACGGTGGTGGTGGTGACGAAGAAGCGGTCCTCGGCAAAGCGCGTGGTGGTGCCGTCGTCCATCACGAAGCCGTCCTCGCGCAGCATCACCCCGTAACGCGCCTTGCCCACGGCGAGGGTCGAGAAGGTGTTGATGTAGAGCCGGTCGAGCAGAGCGCCCGCGTCCGGCCCCTGCACGTCGATCTTTCCGAGCGTCGACACGTCACAGATGCCGACGCCGTTGCGAGTGGCGTTCACCTCGCGGTCGATGGTCTGCCGCCAGTCGTTCTCGCCGGGAAGCGCGAACCACTGCGCGCGCTTCCACTGGCCGGCGTCGGTGAAGGTCGCCCCTCGCGCCTGTGACCAGCCATGCGCCGAGGTCTTGCGGACGGGGCGGAAGTCCTTGCCGCGATGGTGACCGGCCAGCACACCGATGGAGACCGGAAGAAAGGGCGGCCGGGACAGGACCGTGCCGGCTTCGGCAATCGTCCTGCCGGTCGCGGCGGCGAGCAGGGCGTGGCCGTTGAGCTGGCTGGTCTTGCCCTGATCGGTCGCCATGCCCAGCGTGGTGTAGCGCTTCAGGTGCTCGATCGAGACGAAGCCCTCGCACGCCGCCAGCTCGACGTCGCTGTCGGTCACGTCGTGCTGGAAATCCACGAAGGCCTTGGCTTTGCCGGGGACGTGCCAGAGCGGCGCCGATCCGGCCGGGTCCTCGCTCGCCGTGAAAGCGGGCACGGTCGCGGCGCGGCCAAGCTCGCTCAGCGCCGCGGCGGCCACCCGCGCGCCGTCGGCCAGCGCCTCGCCCAGCGCGAATACGCCCCGTGCCGCGCCCGCCGGAGCGAGGTCGGGCGGCGTGGCGTCCAGCACAAAGCCATGGATCGCCTCGGACCACACCGGCCGCGCGCCCAGGTTGCTGCCGATGCCGATCGCGGGGTTCCAGCCGCCCGCCATCGCGAGGAGGTCGCAGGAGAAGCGGCGCGTCTCTCCCGTGGCGGTCCGGACGCTGACCGCCCGCAGCGAACGGCCATGCGCCTGCGTGACCACGGCCCCGAACAGCGCCTCCACAGCCATGGTGCGGGCGATCCTCCGCGCCGCTTCACCCGCTGGGCGGCTATCGACCACAGCCGCGACGGCGACGCCGGATCGCACGAGATCGCGGGCCGTCGCCCATCCGCTGTCGGTCGCGGTGAAGACCACCGCCCGCTCGCCCGGAGCGGCGGCGAAGCGGTTGAGATAGGTGGAGACGGCCGAGGCCATCATCACGCCCGGCCGGTCGTTGCCGCCAAAGACGACCGGCCGCTCGATCGCGCCGGTCGCGAGCACGGCGTGCCGGGCGACGATCTTCCACAGCCGCTGGCGGGGCTGGCCCGGAGGTGGCTCGGCGAGATGGTCGCAGACGCGTTCCACGCAAGCGTATTCCCGCCCGTCGTACGCCCCGAAGACGGTCGTGCGCGGCAGCAGGCGGACGTTGGGCAGCGAGGCCAGTTCGGCCATCGCCCGCGCCGCCCAGTCGTGACCGGCCAGGTCGTCCACCTCGTGCCGCTCGGCCAGCAGGCGCCCGCCGGATGTCGCGTCCTCGTCGGCGAGGATTACCCGCGCGCCGGCCCGCCCCGCCGTCAGCGCCGCCGCCAGCCCGGCCGGACCGCCGCCGATGACGAGCAGGTCGCAGAAGCCGTGCTCCCGGTCGTACGTGTCGGGATCGGGCAGCATCGACAGTTTGCCGAGGCCAGCCGCCCGCCGGATCAGCGGCTCGTAGAGCTTCTCCCAGAACGCTGCGGGCCACATGAAGGTCTTGTAGTAGAAACCCGCTGCGAACAGCGGCCCGGCAAGCTGGTTCACCGCCATCAGGTCCAGCGAAAGGCTCGGCCAGCGGTTCTGGCTGGAGGCGACCAGGCCGTCGAACAGCGGCACCGTCGTCGCGCGGGTGTTTGGCTCGGCGCGGGCACCTTCGCGCAGCGTGACGAGCGCGTTCGGCTCCTCGCTGGCCGCCGTCAGGATGCCGCGCGGGCGGTGGTACTTGAACGACCGGCCTACCAGCCGCACTCCGTTGGCGACCAGCGCCGAGGCCAGCGTGTCGCCCGCGAAACCCCCGTAGTCGCGCCCGTCGAAGCGGAAGCGCAGCGGCTTGGCGCGGTCGATCAGGCCGCCGTTGGCGAGCCGGCTCATGCGCCGTCGTCCCGGGCGAATGCCGAACCGAGCATGGCGTGGCTCACCGTATCGCGCCGCACGGCGATCCAGGTCCGGCAGCCCTGCGCGTGGTACCAGTGCTCGGCAATCGGGCCGGCGGGGTTCGAGCGCAGGTACACGTAGTCGAAGAAACCGTCTTCGTCGTCCGGCCGCTTGGGGCCGGCATCGCCGCGATAGACGAATTCCTGCGCGTCGCGCTCGCCGCAGTAGGGGCAGTTTATCCGCATCGTGCTGCCCCTTCAGTGCAGGTTCGGCTGGGCACCCTGGCCCTTTTCGTCGATCAGGTGCCCCGTGCGGAACCGGTCCAGCCGATAGTCGGCCGCGGTCTCATGCGGGGTGTCGGTGGCGAGCAGATGGGCGAAGCACCAGCCCGAGGCAGGCGTCGCCTTGAACCCGCCGTAGCACCAGCCGGCGTTGACATAGAGGCCCGCGATGCCGCTGCGGTCGATGATCGGCGATCCGTCCATCGTCATGTCCGCGATCCCGCCCCAGCTCCTGAGCAGGCGGGCGCGGCCGATCATCGGCATGATGGCCATGCCGCCTTCGCACACATCCTCCACCACCGGCATGTTCCCGCGCTGCGCGTAGCTGTTGTAGCCGTCGATATCGCCGCCGAAGACAAGGCCGCCCTTGTCGGACTGGCTGATGTAGAAGTGCCCCGCGCCGAAGGTGATGACGCCCGGGATCACCGGCTTCAGCGCCTCGCTGACGAAAGCCTGGAGCACGTGGCTTTCGATCGGCAGGCGAAGGTCGGCCATCGCCGCGACGCGCGAGCTGTTTCCCGCGACGGCCATGGCGACCTTGCCGGCGCGGATCGGGCCGCGGCTCGTCTCGACACCCACCACGGCGCCAGCGCTGTCGGTCAGGAAGCCGCGCACCTCGCAGTTCTGCACGATGTCGACCCCACGATCCGAGGCGCCGCGCGCATAGCCCCAGACCACAGCGTCGTGCCGGGCGGTGCCGCCGCGCGGCTGGTGGATGCCGCCAAGGATGGGAAAGCGCGCATTCTCGAAGTCGAGGAACGGCGCCAACCGCCGCACGCCATCGACATCGAGCAGTTCCGCGTCGGCACCGTGCAGCCGCATCGCGTTGCCGCGCCGGGCATAGGCATCGCGCTGGGCATCGGAGTGGCACAAGTTGAGCACGCCGCGCTGGCTGACCATCGCGTTGTAGTTCAGCTCCTGCTCCAGCCCCTCCCACAGCTTCATCGACCACTCGTAGAACGGCTCGTTGCCGGGCAGCATGTAGTTGGAGCGGATGATCGTGGTGTTGCGCCCCGCGTTGCCGCCTCCGATCCAGCCCTTTTCCAGCACCGCGACGCGTGTGATGCCGTGAACCCGAGCGAGATAGTAGGCGGTGGCGAGGCCATGGCCTCCGCCGCCGATGATGACGATGTCGTATCCCTCGCGCGGGGGCGCATCGCGCCAGACCGGCCGCCAGTGACGCTGGCCGGAGAGGGCATTGCGTGCGAGGCTGAGCAAGGAATAGCGTGTCATCTGCAGCGGCGCCCGGCGGTTGCGGTCTGGGCAGAATAGGGGCAGGTGGCAATCATGCTTGCTCTTGAGCGACATAATTGTGCCTGAAGGCGACATCGCCACCGCGCCCCGTACTCTCGGGCTGCTGCTGCTGGATGGCTTCGCGCTGATGTCCTACGCCTCGGTGATCGAGCCGTACCGCGCCGCCAATCTGCTCGCCGGCCGCCAGCTCTATCGCTGGGCGCATATCTCGGTGGACGGCGAACCCGGTCGCGCGTCGAATGGAGCGACGATCCTGTGCGACCACGCGATCGCCCAAGGGCCCGCCATGGCGCTTCACTGCGACACGCTGTTCGTGTTCGCCGCGGGCGATCCCACCCGCTTCCACGATCCGCGCACGTTTGCGTGGCTGCGGGCGATCGCCGCGCGGGGAACGGTGATCGCGGGGATCTCCGCCGGTCCCTATATCCTCGCCCGCGCCGGGCTGCTGGACGGCTATCGCATGACCATTCACTGGGAACACCGGCCCGCGCTGGTGGAGGAGTTCCCGGCGATGGAGCCGCAGCCGGGTCTCTACGTGATCGACCGCAGGCGCGTCACCTGTGCCGGTGGCATGGCGGGCATGGACCTCGCGCTCGAACTGATCGAGCGCGAGCAGGGCCATGCCCTTGCCGCCCAGGTCGCCGAATGGTTCATCCGCAGCGAACCGCGCGCCGCCGACCGACCCCAGCGGTCGAGCCTGCGCGACCGTTACGGCGTGGCCAACGACCGCGTGCTCAAGGTGCTTGCCCGCATGGAGACGCATGTCGAGGAGCCCGCCACGCGCGAAGAACTGGCCGCGGTTGCCGGGGTCTCCGTCCGCCAGCTCGAACGGTTGTTCGCGGTCCATCTGCGGGCCAGCGTGGGCGATACCTATCGCGGGGTGCGGCTGGCGCTGGCCGAACAGCTCCTGCGCACCACCGCGCTGCCCATCACGCAGGTGGCGCTGGCGTGCGGCTATTCCAGCGCGAGCCATTTCTCGCGCGCCTATGCGCGGCATTACGGAGAGGCGCCGAGCTTGTCCCGGTCTCGCGCCCAGGGGGCGCCGCCGCCGCGATAAGCGCCGTTTCCGCTTCTTTCCGCTTGCCCCGCTGGGCCGCGTGTAGGAAAGCGTGGAACACCGGATCGGTTCGCCGTGCCCGGTCAAGCGAGGGCCCATGATAAACCGCATCCGTGACATCCGCATCCAGAAGGGCATGACGCTGGCGCAGGTCGCTGCCGCTTGTCAGCCCCCGACGACGGCGCAGACCATCGGGCGGTTGGAAACGGGGATGCGCAATCTCTCGCTCGTCTGGATGAACCGCATCGCCTCGGCGCTGAAGGTCGAGCCGGAACTGCTGCTGCGCAGCGAGAGCGCAGCCGAGCCGCGCATCACCGCCGTGCTCACCCAGGCCGGAGCGGAAGCGCCGCATGCCGCCGGAGACGCACTGCTGCCGACCGATCTGGGCGGCGGCGCGGGCCTGCGGGTGTTGTCGGTCGAGGCGTCGGTGGGCGAATATCGCGCGGGCGACCAGATCTGGCTGCGCGAGATCGCGCTTGCCGATGCCGCCACGGCGATCAATCGCGACGTGCTTGTGCCGCTGCCTGCGGGACGCTTCGCTTTCGGGCGCCTGTTCGAGAGCGCGGGCAATCGGGTGGGCCTGCTGCCGCCTGGGGGGACCGAGCAAGTGGCGATCAACGATCCGGCGTGGCTGGCCGTTGCCGAGATGCTGGTGCGCAGGCTCTAGGCTTTGCGCCGCCTGCGCATACTTTCCATCGCCACGCTGTTTCCGAACCCGGTGCGGCCGGCCTTCGGGATCTTCGTGGGCAACCAGATGCGCGCGGTGGCCGCGCGGGGCGATGTCGATCTGACCATGATCAGCCCGATCGGCCTTCCGCCCTGGCCGCTCTCGACGCGCACGCCTTATGCCAAGCTGCGGGCGATCCCGGCGCGATCGGATGCGGTGGGGATCGACGTCCATTATCCGCGCTTCCTGCTCGTCCCCAAAGTCGGGGGCGACAGCAACTCGCGCCGGATCGTGCGCGCGGTGCTGCCGCTCGCGCGGAAGCTTCACGCCGAGCAGCCGTTCGACCTTGTCGATGCGCAGTTCTTCTTCCCGGACGGGCCAGCCGCCGCGGCCATCGCGCACGAGCTCGGCCTGCCGTTGACGATCAAGTCCCGCGGAGCCGATATTCACTACTGGGGCGCGCGGCCCGGCGCGCTCCGACAGATGCAGGCGGCGGCGCATCGGGCCGCCGGGCTGCTCGCGGTGAGCCAGGCCCTGCGTGACGACATGATCGCCCTGGGGATGCCGCCCGAGCGGATCGTGGTGCATTACACCGGCCTCGACCGGGAGCGGTTCCGCCCTATCGAGCGGGCGAGTGCGCGAGCCTTGCTCTCGACGCTGCCGGGTATGGCCATCCCCCCGGGCGGGCCGCTGTTGGTGACGCCGGGCGCGCTGATTGCGCGCAAGGGCCAGCGTCTGGTGATCGCCGCGCTGGCGGGCCTGCCGGGTACGCAACTCGCGCTCGCCGGCATGGGTGAGGACGAGGGTCGCCTGCGTGCCTATGCGCAAGAGCTTGGGGTGGCCGATCGAGTGCATTTCCTCGGGCAGGTCGGCCACGAGACTCTGCCGAGCCTGCTGAGCGCCGCCGATGCCCTGGTTCTGCCCTCCGCCAGCGAGGGCCTGGCCAATGTCTGGGTCGAGGCGCTGGCCTGCGGGACGCCGATCGTGATCCCCGACATCGGGGGCGCCGGCGAGGTTGTGCAGCACCGCTCGGCGGGGCGAATCGCGGCGCGCACGCCCGAGGCGATCGCGGCGGCCGTCACAGACATCCTCGACGATCCGCCCACGCAGCAGGATGTCGCCGCCAACGCGGGCCGCTTCAGTTGGAGCGCCAATGCGGAGAACCTGGTGGCGTTCTGGAACAAGGTGCTGACAGGCCAGGCGCTGACCTGAAACCCTCCCGCCTCCGCCGGAAGTGCGCGGCCCGCTATCCCCCCAGCCCGTTATCCGGTCAGAGTGTCGCCTCGATCGCCCGCGCGGCGGCGAGCGGGTCCTCCGCGCGGCTGATCGGGCGACCGATCACCAGCACCGAGGCGCCGGCATCTCTGGCCTCGCGCGGGGTGACCGTGCGTTTCTGGTCGCCGTTGGCCTTTGCCGCTGGACGCAGGCCGGGCACCACGAAGTACCCGTCCTTCCACTGCTTGTGCACCGCGCCGACCTCGTGACCCGAGCAGACGATGCCGTCCAGCCCGGCGGACTGCGCCAGATCGGAAAGACGCAGCGCGTGATCGTAGGCGGAGCCGGCGATGCCGGTGGCGGCAAGGTCGCCATCGTCGAGGCTGGTGAGCACGGTGACCGCGACCACCTTGCAGTTTTCTCCCGCCGCTGCCTTGGCGTCTTCCATCATCGCGCGACCGCCGGCCGCGTGAACGGTGACGATCGAAGGTTCGAGCACATGGATCGACTGCATTGCCGCCGCCACGGTGTTGGGAATGTCGTGCAGCTTGAGGTCGAGGAAGATCGGCAACCCGACTTTGTGCAGCTCGTGAACGCCGTGATGCCCGTGGGCGCAGAAGAATTCGAGGCCGAGCTTGATGCCGCCGACATGGCCGGCGACCTTGCGGGCCAGAGCTTCGGCGGACTCGAGACGGGGCAGGTCGAGCGCGAGGTAGACGGGATTGTGATTCATCTTTGCCGCTTTCAGGTGTCAGGCATCCGGCGCCAGGTCAGGTCGGGAATCGGGCCGGGGTTCGAGAGTTGCGGGCGCCTCGGCCGCGGGCGCGACGACGCTGGTGGCGCGCACCGAGTTTTCCAGCGAAGCGATTCGCCGGTTGAGCCGCCACTTCGCGGTGCGGGCATAGAGCCACATCGGCAGCGCGCCGAGCGCGAAGAACAGCAGCGCGACGATGCCCACCGGCCATTCGAAATGCAGGTAGCTGCCATTGTCGAGCGGCCACAGGTTCACCGGCACCTTGGTCCAGTTCATGGCGATGAAGGCGACGAGGATCGCGGTGACGAGGATCCAGAGGACCGTGCGGAAGATCTGCATATGGTTTCGCTCCCCTCCGGCGACTGAGCGGAATGCTAGGCCGGTTTGTCGACGCTGGAAACCCCGCGAGTCGGGGTGAGGTTGCCGAGCGTGGTCTTCTCCCGAAAGGGAGCGGGAAACGCGGCCTGCCTCCTTCAGCTCCCGAACACGCGGTCGAAGATGCGGTCGACTTCCTTGAAGTGGTAGTCGAGGTTGAACTTCTCCTCGATCGTCTCGGCCGGAAGCGCGGCGGCGACTTCGGGATCGGCCTTGAGCAGTTCGAGCAGCGAGAGCTGGCCGTCCGATTCCCACACCTTCATCGCGTTGCGCTGGACGAGGCGATAGCTCTCGTCCCGGCTGAGCCCGGCCTGGGTCAGCGCCAGCAGGACCCGCTGCGAGTGGACGAGCCCGCCCAGCCGGTCGAGATTGCGCTGCATGGCGTCGGGATAGATCACCAGCTTGTCGACGACATCGGCGAGCCGGTTCAGCGCGAAGTCGAGATGGACCGTGGCATCGGGCGCGATGCCCCGCTCGACAGCCGA
>Ga0068862_100004877_pt1 | contig 11296 bp, 11 predicted proteins | sample KBSSwiS52_FD_66598 | JGI IMG/M metagenome (GOLD analysis project Ga0068862, IMG submission 66598) | Switchgrass rhizosphere microbial communities from Kellogg Biological Station, Michigan, USA - KBS Switchgrass S5-2 | ecosystem: Host-associated > Plants > Roots > Rhizosphere > Soil ... | reverse complement strand
AGCCGCCGTACTGATCCCAGAGGCCGATCCGCACCGGCTTCAGCTTCATCGCGTCGCCGGCCGGCGACGCGATGAAGCTGAAGCCGGTGCGGATCGGCCTCTGGGATCAGTACGGCGGCTCGATGCCGTCTGGCTGGACGCGCTGGCTGTTCGAGCAGTACGAGTTCCCGTTCGAAGTCGTGTTCCCGCAGACACTCGACGCGGGGAATCTGAACGCGAAGTACGACGTCCTCGTGTTCGTGGACGGCGCCATCCCGGAGCGCGATGGCGCCGCCGGTGGTGGCGGCGGCGGATTCGGCGCTCAGCCGCCGGCTGACAGTGTGCCCGGGGAATTCCGCGGCTGGCTCGGACGCACGACCGTCGCGAAGACGGTGCCGGAGATCAAGAAGTTCGCCGAGAACGGCGGCACCGTGATCACGATCGGATCGTCCACGGCGTTGGGGCATCATCTCGGGTTGCCGATCAAGAACGCGCTGGTCGAAATCGTCAACGGCGTGGAGCGACCGCTGCCGCGCGAGAAGTACTACGTGCCGGGATCGATTCTGGAGGCGCGCATCGACAACACGAACCCGCTCGCCTACGGCATGAACCAGCGCGCGATGGTCTTCTATGACGAGAGTCCGGCGTTCCGGTTGATGCCCGAGGCTGCGCTGAAAGGCGTGAAGCCGGTCGCGTGGTACGAGAACGCGACGCCGCTGCGGAGCGGGTGGGCGTGGGGCCAGCAGTACCTCGATCAGGCGGTCTCGATCATCGAAGCGCCGGTCGGCAAGGGACACGTCGTGCTGTTCGGCAACGAGGTGAACTGGCGCGCGCAGCCGCACGGCACGTTCAAGCTGCTGTTCAACGGCATCTACTACGGGTCGGCCGCGGCGGCGGGCGCGAGCTCGCGAACGACCGACCAGCCGTAGGCCTGGAGCGCCGGAATCAGGCGAGCGAAGGCGAGAACCGTACACCGTGGACCGTGTAACAGTGACGTGGGGAGGCGCTGCAAATAGCGGCCCTTCTGTGTCACCGTGTGCAACGGGCTGCCACGAGCGTCACGGCGGGGGCGGTGATCGGTTTGCACCGACCCCAGCCGTGGCGATCTCCCTGAAAGTCGAACAGCTCTGGGCGTTTGCCGACGGCACCACCTGTCTGATCGTCGAGCGCGAGGAGGAACCGCGCTTCGAGGTCTGCGTGATGCGGGGCGAGCGCGTGTTGCACCAGGACAGGCTGTCGTTCCGCGCGGCCGCGCACCTGCGATCGCAGGCCTGGCGCGCCGCGTTGCAGCCCGCTCCGCAGGTCACTCACTAAGACCCACCAGCCACTGCCGCGTCTGGAAGCGCACCGCCGGCACGCCGAGCCACGGTACTGCTATAGGATTCCGGCATGAAGCGCAGCACAACGATCCTGACTGCAATCCTGACCTCGGTCCTGGCCATTGCTGTCTCGGCGCAGCGCGGCGGACGCGGCGGCGCGCCGGGCCAGCAGGGGACGCCGACGCCTCCGGGCCCGCCGCGGGTCGAAGAGTTGAAGAAGGAAGTCGCCGCCGACATCGAAACGATGAAGGTCGCGACACAGCAGATGGTCGATCAGGTCTTCAGCTTTGGCGAGCTCGGGTTCCAGGAGTTCGAGACCTCGAAGTACCTGACGGGCATCCTCGAGAAGAACGGCTTCAGGATTGAACGCGGGTTTGCCGGGATTCCAACGGCGTGGGTGGCCACGTGGGGCAACGGCAAGCCGGTGATTGCCCTCGGCTCCGACATCGACGACATCCCGCAGGCCTCGCAGAAGCCCGGCGTCGGATACCACGACCCGATCATCGAAGGCGCGCCTGGTCATGGCGAAGGGCACAACTCCGGCGTCCCGCTGAATGTCACTGCCGCGCTCGCCGTGAAGAAGATCATGGAGCGCGAGAAGCTTCCCGGCACGTTGAAGCTGTGGCCGGGGGTGGCCGAAGAGCTCGTCGGCGCGAAGATGTACTACATCCGCGCCGGCATGTTCCGCGACGTCGACGTCAATCTGTTCGCGCACGTCGGCTCCAATCTCGGCGTCAGCTGGGGAGCGGGCTTCGGCACCGGCCTCCAGTCGGTCGAGTACACGTTCACGGGCGAAAGCGCGCACGCCGCGGCGCAGCCGTGGCGCGGCCGGTCGGCGCTCGACGCCGTCGAGATGATGGACATCGGCTGGAACTTCCGCCGCGAGCACCTGCGCCTGCAGCAACGATCGCACAGCGTCATCGTCAACGGCGGCGATCAGCCGAACGTCGTCCCACCGAACGCGAGCGTCTGGTACTACTTCCGCGAGACCGACTATCCGCACATCAAGGAGCTGCGGGAGATCGGCGACGCAATGGCCAAGGCCGCCGCGATGATGACGAATACCGAGGTCACGTCGCGGATTCTCGGCGCCGCGTGGCCGCAGCACATGAACAAGACCGTCGCCGAGACGATGTACACGAACATCCAGAACATCGGGCTGCCGAAGTGGGACGACGCGGACATCACACTCGCCAAGGGCATTCAGCGGGAGCTGAAGCAGCCGCAAATCGGGCTGGCGACGCAAATCGGCCAGCTGCGCGGCGGCCTCGATCCCGAGCAGAACATGGGCGGACCGTCGGACGATATCGGCGACGTGTCGTGGAACGTGCCGACGGCGACGCTCGGCTATCCGGCGAATATTCCGAACCTGCCCGGGCACAACTGGGCCAACGCCATCGCGATGGCGACGCCAATCGCCCACAAGGGCGTCACCGCGGGCGCCAAGGTGCAGGCGATGACGGTCATCGATCTGTTGATGCGCCCTGAGCTGGTGCAGCAGGCCTGGGACTACTTCCGGAACGTCCAGACGAAAGACCAGAAGTACATCCCGTTCATCAGCGACAAGGACCAGCCGGCGCTGTGGCTGAACGAGAAGATCATGCAGAAGTACGGGCCGGAGATGAAAAAGCTGTACTACGACCCGACCAAGTACAAGACCTATCTCGAGCAGCTGGGAATCAAGTATCCGACCGTGCGGTGACGCCGGCGGATCGAACGCCGAGCTCGCAAAGCTCGCAGAGAAGAATGGTTTTCTTTGCGTGCTCTGCGCGCTCTGCGTTGATCGTTGTTTACTTCGGCACGAGCTCCGGGGACGGGATGAAGTTGTAGAGATGCCGCCCGACGATCTCCTGGATGACGACATCCGGGTGTTCCTTCAGGACTTCGGCGGCATCGAAGTCGTTTTGCCAGAGATAGACCGCGCGGCTGAAGTGTTCGGACAGGAACGGCACCAGCCGCGACACGAACGAGTCGCGGAAGATCACGGCTCGAGGCAGCGACGGATCGTCGACCTCAGTGACGAGCCGGCCTTCTTCGTCCATCTCGTGGCCGCCCGCCGGCTCCACGACGCGCGCGCGGCGCGGCCGAACCGGGACCAGCGCGAGGTCGGTCTCCCGCAGCACGCGCGTCAACCCCATCATCCCCGCGAGATCCATGCCTTCCGTCGTGCGCTCGACGGCCTCGAAATCGTGCCGCGTCCAGGCCGCCGGGGTGGAGGGGACGCGCGCGCGGACTGCGTCGATGATCTGCTGATAGGCGACGAGCGCGCCGCGGTCGTTCCAATGGGTGTCCGTCTTGTGATAGATGCGCTCCCGCTGTTTGGCCTCGAAGAGCGCCGGCCGCGTATCGACGGCGAGACCGGTGTCCTGCAAGGCGACGAACAGCTGATCGGCGCGCGACGTGTCGTGGATGCGGGCGATGGTTGAGGGGAAGGCTTCGGCGTACAACACATGCTTGTCGGGCGCGATGGTGAACACGTAACCGATTCCCCGGGCCTGCAGCCAGTTCCGTGCGCGCAGCACCGCTTCACGCCAGTTCGAGATCGCCGCGTCGTCCAGCAGCTCCACGTTCGCGTAGTCTTCGACCGCCTTGTCGTCCGCGTAGAAGAACCAGCCGTCGCGTCCGACGATCACGGCCGCCGAGGGCGAGACGCCGAACCCGAACAGGCGGCTCTCGCCGTACCCGCGCACCAGCGCCGACCGGAACCCGAAGTGATCGCCGAACCAGGCGGTGACGCCATCCTTCCAGGCCGCCAGCTCCCGATGTTCGGCGCCCGGATCGGCGCCGTCGACGCCGGCGAGGTTTGCCGCCAGCGGCAGCGAGATGATGACGACGAAGAGGGCGGTGAGCGCGCGGTTCATCAGAATCGGAAATAGATGAACGGGTTGTAGGTGCGCGCGGCGATCGAGACGATCGACGCGACCAGCAGCGCGGCAAGCGCCGTGGTGCTGACGAGCGACACCGGCCAGTCGAACGGCGCCGGCTCGGTGCGTGCACGCCGTCGCGCGAGCGCCACCACCCACGGTGTCGAACCGATCACGCCGGCCGCGAGGGTCAGCCACAGCTCGGGCGTCAGATACCAGCGCAGCGTATATATCGTCGGCGCCGCGTCAGACAGTCCGGCCATGGCGCGAAGAAACGCCACCGCGCCCGGCAGGGTGTCGGCCCGGAAGAACACCCAGCCGATCATGACCACAAGCAAGGTGTACGCGTGGCCGAAGAGCGTCCACGCGCTGACGGCCACATCTGGTGATTTGGTGATTTGGTGATTTGGTGATTGACGATTTGGTGATTGGTGACGGCGCGACTGGTGGAGGACCCTCTCGATGACCAGGAACGTGCCGTGCCACAGACCCCAGATGACGAAATTCCAGCTGGCGCCGTGCCACAGGCCGCAGAGGAAGAACACCGTGACCAGATTGACGTAGCGCCGTGCCGGGCTGACGCGGTTGCCGCCGAGCGGGATGTACAAATAGTCGCGGAACCAGGTCGACAGCGAGATGTGCCAGCGGCGCCAGAACTCCTGCACGCTGTCGGCGATGTAGGGCCAGCGAAAGTTCTCGGGAAAACGAAACCCGAACATCCGGCCGAGGCCGATCGCCATGTCGGAGTAGCCGGAGAAGTCGAAATAGATCTGCAGCGTATAGCACGTCAGGCCGAGCCACGCGTGTCCCGCCGACAGCTCCGCGACCGGCATGGCGAAGATGCGATCGGCCGGTCCGGCGACGACGTTGGCGACAAGCACCTTCTTCGCGAGGCCGATGATGAACCGCCGAACGCCGTATCCGAAGTCGTCCACCGTCACCAGACGCCGCGCGAGCTGATCGGCGATGTCCCGGTAACGGATGATCGGGCCGGCGATGAGCTGCGGAAAGAGCAGCAGATACAGCGCCGCATGCACCGGACTCTTCTGCGCCGTCGCGTCGCGGCGGTGCACGTCGACGACGTACGAGATGGCGTGAAACGTAAAAAAGGAGATGCCGATCGGGAGCAGCACCCGCGGTACGGCAATCGGCTGTCCGCCCGCCATTCTCAACAGCGCGTTGATGTTGTCCGCGAAGAAATTCGCGTACTTGAAGACGCCGAGCACCGTCAGGTTGACGGCGATCGCGAACGGCAGCCAGCGCTGGTTGCGGCTGACGAGAATCGCCATCCAATAGTTGAACGCGATCGAGCCGAGCATGAGCCAGGTGAAGCTGCCGCCGCCGGTGGCGTAGAAGACGACGCTCGCGACCAGCAGCAGCCAGTTGCCGTAGGCGCCGTGCTCGCGCGAGCGGGTGATGAAATACAGCGCCAGAAGGACGGGGAGAAAGAGAAAGAGGAAGGTGGGCTCGGTGAACAGCAAGCGGACTCTCAGACGGGGCTAGGGGCCAGGGACCAGCTGCCAGAGACTCACGGCTTGGGCGTGAAGATCAGAATGTGCTGGCGCGGCAGCGCCTCGTCGACCTTCGCAAGTGTGAAGCCTTCGGCCTCGAGCTCCATCTTCGCCTCGGCGATGCTCATCTTGTGCTCGAACTTGATCGGAATCGTTGGATCCTCCTTGCGGTACTCGAGCAGCACGAGACGGCCGCCCGGCTTGAGCGCCGCGCGCAGGCGCCGCAGCATCGCCTGCGGCTGCGAGAGCTCGTGATAGACGTCGACCATGATTTCGAGGTCCACCGACGCGGGATCGAGCTTGGGATCGTCGATCGTCCCTTGCACCAGCGTGACGTTCGTGATGTTCCGCTGCGCCAGCCGGCGGCCGAGGATCTGCAGCATCTGCGGCTGCAGGTCGTTGGCGAACACGCGGCCGGTCGGCCCGACGCGCGCCGCCAGCCGTTCGGTGATGAACCCCGAGCCGGCGCCGATGTCAGCGACCGAGGCGCCCTCGGGAATCTTCAGGACGTTGAGCGCGATGTCCGGTGCCTCTTCTTCGTCCCGCTCGGATCGTTCCAGCCAGTCGGCGCCCTGATAACCCATCACCGGCGCGAAGCGGCGCCCGCTGATGGGGTGGATGCCAGGCACTTGCGCCGCGACGACCACCGCCAGCAGGAGCGCAATCGGGGCGCTCCACGTCAACCGCTTCATGTCAGTAGAATATCAACTAATGACCGAGACGACGCTCACCCCCTCGCGCCTCTGGAAACGGATGTCGTCGGACCAGCGGCAACGCGCGGCGCTCGCGTTCTGGGCCGACCCGGAAGCGACCGACGACCAGGTGCAGGCCGCGTTTCTCATCGCCCAGCAGAAGAAGTTCAGGCCGAAGACCGTGATCGGGCTCGATCTCGATCGCAAGGCGAAGCACCTGGCCACCGTGCCGGGCGTTCCCGACCAGATCGCGGCGCGCGCGCTCGTCACCTACCATCTCGCCGAGCAGCGCCCGATGATGGGCGCGTTCCTCGACGCGCTCGGCATCGCCCACGAGAACGGGTTGATTCAGGAAGAGAACGTCAAGCCCGACACCGCCAGGATGAAAAGCGCCGTCGAGAAAATATCGGCCGAGTTCCCGGCGGAGGACGTGCAGATCTATCTCAACACACTCCTCTGTCAGGATCCGGAAACGTGGGGCGGCCTCGAAGAGACCGTCAAGAGCTTCGAGGAGTCGGGACTGGGCGCCAGGGGCTAGGTATCAGGCAGCGCGTCGGGGCGACGCGCTGCCTGGTAATCGCGGTCGAGTGTCGATCAGCGTCGGATACGGCGGCGGAACGCGGCGCCGGCCAGCCCGAGTCCGAAAAGCGTGAGCGTCGCGGGCTCGGGAACGATCTGCCCCTCGAGCTGACCACGAATCTCGCCGCCGGGGAACACCGCGTTGTGGATGTTTACGTACGCGTTGCCGGCCAGGATGCCGTTGATCAGCGCGGCCTCGGCGCCCGCGGCGGTGCCGCCTCCGAAGTTGTTCAAGAATGCCGCGGTGTAGATCGAAGGATCGAGCAGATTGAAGACGTGGAAGTACGAACCACTGGTGGTCGACGGAAACGCGGGGAATCCGACCGCGACTCCCACGTTGGTTCCCGGAGCGGTGCAACAATGAATGTGCGCCGCCGCCGGGTTGCCGCCGATCAGGCCGGCCCAGTCCATATCGACCGTCAGCGTGTCGCCCACAATCGTGATGTCGGCGTCGCCGACCGCCGGTGACGCATTCGGCGGCACTTCGTTGACGCCTAAGAGAGTGGTGTCCGCGGTTATCGTGGTGGCGTAAGCAGGCGCGCCGAGGAGACTGACTCCAAGGGCAGCGCCCAGGATGACCGGAACGAAGCGGTGTCGCCGAAGCATGGTGGCTCCTTTGCGCAAAAGTGCGCCGAGCTCTGCAGTTTCGGTACCAATGCCGGCCGCACGAGATGCTAGGGAAGCGTGAAAACCGCAAGGAAGATCGCGTGGAAGACCCTCCTGAAAACGACTATTGTCGGCACGGCTACAGCTGAGGCGGGCTGCGAGCGCCGCGGCGCCACCGTCACAGCGGGTATGGAAGCGTGAGACCGAGCAGCGTCACCAGCACGATGACGACTGGCGTCAGCGCGAGGAAGACGACGATCGTGTAACCCATCACATCGCGGGCCCCGAGCTTGAACAGCCCCAGCACCGGCAGCATCCAGAAAGGCTGGACCAGGTTCGCCAGCGCCTCACCGAGGTCGTACGCCGATACCACCCAACCGAGGTGGACCTTCAGCGTGTGTGCCGCCGCCATCACGTAAGGCGCCTCGATCACCCATTTGGATCCGCCGGACGGCACGAACACGCCGAGGACCGCCGAGTACACGGCGACCAGGGCCGGAAACGCCTCGGCCGTCGAGAAGCGCACGAACACCGCCGCGAGGCGCTCGTTCAAATGCGTGCCGGTGATGATGCCGGCAATGCCGGCATAGAACGGAAACTGGAGGATCACGCCCCAGACCGCCGGCGTCGCTTCTTGAAAGGCGCGCATCAGCCGCGCCGGCGTCTTGTGCAGCAGGAAGCCCACGAGCAGGAACGCCAGGTTCAGGATGTTGAGATTCAGCGCGTTCAGCGGATCGCCGGCCGCCGAGAAGTACCTCGCGAGGTAGCTGACACCGAGCGCGACGACGAGCCAGGTGAGGATCGGAGAGTGTTCCAGCCAGGCGCCAGGAGGCACCGGTGCCGCATTCTTCGTTAGAGGGTCTAACTTCTCGGTTCTACCTTCTAAGTTCTCAGTTCTAACTTCCAAGTTCTCGAAGAGATCGATTCCGAGGTCTCGCGCCGTCTTGCCTTCGCCAGCGGCCGGCGTGGCGAGCCACATGACGGCGGTCACGACGACCGTCTCGACGAGCACCGACACCAGGCTTTGCCACAGGAAAATCGTGTGCGTGAAGCCAATGATGCCGCCCGGCACCACACCGCCCTGCGACACGATCTCGCGGATCTGCGGCTGCAGGGCGCCGGGGGTGGCCATCTGCAGCGCCGCGGATCCGCTGAGGCCTTGTGCCCAGATGCTGCCGAGACCCAGGACGCTGGCCGCGGCGAGCGCCCGATAGTCGACGCCGTCCACGCGCCGCGCGACCTCTTTCGCCAGCACCGCGCCGAACACCAGACTGAATCCCCAGTTGAACCAGGAAGCGACCAGGGTGAAGAAGGTCACCAGCGCCACGGCTGTCCGCGGTGTCGACGGCAAGCCGGCGATGGCACGGATGACACGGCCCATCGGCTTTGAGGTGGCCAGCACGTGTCCGGTGATGATGATGAGCGACATCTGGAGCGTGAAGGGAATCAGCTCCCAGAAGCCGCGGCCCCAGGCGTCGACCGTCTGAGCGAGCGATGCCGGCGTCGCGACCAGCGCGCCGCCGAGGACGATGAAGGTGGCGAGCAGGGCGAAGATGAACGCGTCGGGAATCCAGCGCTCGGACCATGCGGTGAGCGCCAGCGCGAGCCGGGCGATCGGTCCGGAAGACGTCACGAAGCGTTCTTCATGTCCTAAACTGCCCCGAGCTTCGTCCAAGCGAGCGCCGTACCTTAGCATAGGGTCCCTGCATGGCCGACGTGCTCCTCGATTCGTCGCCGCTCGCTCCGGGACGCTCGCCGGTGCGGATCCACTACCGCGACGCCGGGGACGGGCCGGCAATCGTCATCCTGCACGGCGGCTGGGGCTACGACGCGTACCCATTTGACCGTCAAATCGCCGCGCTGGCATCACGCCATCGGATCGTGATTCCCGACCGCACGGGTTATGGGCGCTCGGAGCCGATCAACGCGCTGGCGACCGACTTTCACCAATCCGCCGCGGACGAGACGCGCGCGGTGATCGAAGCGCTTCACCTCGATCGGCCCATCCTGTGGGGGCACAGCGACGGGGCGATCATCGCGCTGCTGATGGGGCTCCAGGCGCCCGATCGGATCGCCGGCACGATCGTCGAGGCGACCCACTACTTCAGGCACAAGCCGGCGTCCCGTCCGTTCTTCGAAGGCATCGTCGCGAAACCCCGCGCGGCATTCCGCGCGCTCCATTCGCGGACGTGGATCCGTATCGTCGACGAATCGGCTCCCGGCGACGACTTCTACGGCGGCCGTCTGTCCGCTCTGCGCGTTCCGGTGCTGCTCGTCCACGGTGCACGCGATCCGCGGACGGAGCCGGGCGAGTTTGAGGCGCTGAGCGCCGCTCTTCAGACCGCTCCGTTACGAACGCTTCTGCTCACGGAGGGCGGTCACAGCCCTCATAGCGAGCCCGCGACCACGGCGCAGGTCACCGGCGCGGCCGCGAGCTTCGTCGACGACCTGCGTCGTCGCGAGTCGCCGAGTCTCCTGCACGTGACTGGTCCGCCATCGAGATGACCGCCCTCGAGCTGGAATCAGTCTCCAGACAATTCGTCACCCCGGATGGCGGCAGCTACCGCGCGCTCGACAGCGTGTCGCTGGCCATTCCCGCCGGCGCCTTCGTGGCCATCGTCGGTCCGAGCGGTTGCGGGAAGTCGACTCTTCTCAACATCGCGGCCGGGCTCGTCCCTCCATCGTCGGGATCCGTCCGCGTGGACGGCGAGGCGCTTTCGGGTCTGAACCGGCGCGCCACCTACATGTTTCAGCAGGACGCGCTGCTGCCGTGGAAGAACGTACGCGAGAACGTGGCGCTGGGGCTCGTGCTCGCCGGCGTCGCCAGCGCCGACGCGAACGCACGGGCGAACGAGTGGCTCGCGCGCGTGGGGCTGTCGGCGTTCGCGGCGCATTATCCGTCGCAGCTGAGCGGCGGGATGCGCAAGCGCGTGACGATGGCGCAGAACTGGATTCTCGATCGCGGGATGCTGCTGATGGACGAGCCGTTCAGCGCCCTCGATGTCCACACCCGGCAGCGGATGGAAACCGAGCTGCTCACGCTCTGGGAAGCACCCGACGGTTATCGCGGCCCTGAAAGGGCCGCGCTACTTCGCGGCACGAAGATCGTAGCGCGGCCCTTTCAGGGCCGCGATCGTCAAGAGAGAAAGACCGTGGTCTTCGTCACCCACGATCTCGAGGAAGCGATTGCGCTTGCCGACGAGGTCGTCGTGCTCTCCGCCGGCCCGGCCAGCCACGTCGTCGCGCGTCACCCGGTGGCGCTGGATCGCCCGCGCGACCTGTTCGAGCTCCGGACCTCCGCGGCATTCATCGATCTGTATCGTTCGCTGTGGGCCGTCCTTCGCGATGAAGTCATCAAGAGCCAGCGCAACGCGTAACGGGGTGGTGCTGGCGTGGCAGATCGCCGTCGGCGCGATCGCGATCGCCGCGTGGCAGACGCTCGTCACGCTGGGACTGCTCGACGCGTTCTTCGTCAGCCGGCCGTCGGACATCGCGAAGCGGCTGTCGACGTGGGTGGTCTCAGGCTCGTTGTGGGGACACCTGGCGACGACGCTCGAAGAATCGCTGCTTGGCCTGACGGTGGGCGCCGCGCTCGGGATCTCGCTCGGCTTCGGCTTCGCGCGATCGCCGATGGTCGCGCGCGTGTTCGATCCGTACATCAAGATGCTGAACGCGGTGCCGCGAGTCGTGCTCGCGCCGCTGTTTCTGCTGTGGTTCGGCCTCGGTATCTGGTCGAAGGTCGCGCT
>Ga0068862_100004876_pt1 | contig 11296 bp, 10 predicted proteins | sample KBSSwiS52_FD_66598 | JGI IMG/M metagenome (GOLD analysis project Ga0068862, IMG submission 66598) | Switchgrass rhizosphere microbial communities from Kellogg Biological Station, Michigan, USA - KBS Switchgrass S5-2 | ecosystem: Host-associated > Plants > Roots > Rhizosphere > Soil ... | reverse complement strand
TTGGCCGGCGCGATGACCTCGAGCTTGGCGCCGGCAACTTCGAGGATGTCTCCGATCGCGAGAGCCTGCCCCTCCGGCAGGACGCGCACGCCGTTGACACTGGGCGGGGTCGCGCCTTCGATCGGGACGACGCGCACCTCATCGGGCGCGCGCCGGAGCGCCACCACTTGAACGCCGGCTCGGCCGATGAGCGTTTCGTCCTTGACGAGCGCGACGATGCGGCCGGCCTTAGCGCCGCTCATCACCCTGAGCGCGGCCTCGCCGTCGAAACGCGGAACGGTTCGTGTCGGCGGTTTCGGAGCGGTCGCGTGAGCTTCCGCATATTCGGCGTCTGGCGCACGAGGAAACTCCTGCGTCGCCTCGAGGCGGGAGGTGCCGACCTTCGCAGGCGAGCTCGATGCCACCGCCGCGGCCGCGGGGGCGAGCGGCGGGACCATGTCCAAACGTCGTCTCCCGCGCGGCGGCGAGGCGTCCGCGGATGCACGAACAGGCGGTCGCTCGGCTACGGCCTTGTCGTCGGCGAGATAGACGAGCACGTGCCGGCCGATATCGATCTCGTCGCGGTCGCGCAGAAAGTATTTTGCGACGGCGGCGCCGTTGACGAGCGTTCCGTTGGTGCTTCCCAGGTCTTCCAGGAAAGAATCGTCGAGGATCGTCACCACCACCGCATGCTCACCGCTCACGGCGGGATAAGGCAGGCACACATCGTTGTCGGCCCGGCGGCCGATACTGATACGCTGGCGATCGAGCAGGATCTCGATCGGCGACCCGTCTGCCTTAAAGTGCACAAGCTTGCCCAAGTTGAGCCTTTCCTGACCCTCTAGCTCGTGCGTTTTTTGGCGAGCCAGCGCTGCGCCCATGCCGCGCTCGGCAGGAAGTCCTTCGGCACCCGGACGAGCACGACGGAGATGTTGTCGCGTCCGCCATTCTCGTTCGCCACGTCGACGAGTTCCTTCGCAGCGTCGGTCAGGTTGTCGCGCTTCTTGTCGATGATCGTGTGGACCACCGAAGGCTCGACCATGTCGGTCAAGCCGTCGGAATTGAGCAGGTAGATATCGTCGGCCTCGGCGCGATACTCGACGATGTCCGCCGGCACGATGGCTTCGATTCCGAGCGCGCGCGTCACGAGATTCTTGTTGAGAGAGAACCGTGCCTGCTCGGGTGTCAGCTGACCGCCGTCGATCTGCTCCTGCAGCAGCGAATGATCGCGGGTGAGCTGCTCGAACTTGTCGCCGCGGAGCCGGTAGCAGCGCGAGTCGCCGATATGCCCGATGCTGACGCGATTGCCGCAGAACACGAGGCTCACGAGCGTGGTGCCCATTCCCGCGCACTCCGGCCGCGCCTGTGCCGCCTCGTAAATCCCCTTGTTCGCCACGGCGATCTTTTGCTGCAGCAGGAGCGCCGCGTGCGTAAGGCCGCTCCCGATGTCCACTTTCGACAACTCGCGGTCGGAGCGAAGCTCCGGCACCATGCCGCTGCTCACGACATTGACTGCGATCCCGCTCGCGACCTCGCCGGCGTTGTACCCTCCCATGCCGTCGGCGAGCACGGCGATCCCCGCGCTCGCGTCGACGAACACGGAGTCCTCGTTGTGCGAGCGCACCATGCCTTTGTGCGAAAGGACGGCGCAATCGAGCGGTGGACGATCGGGCATCGAATTGGGGGATCGGACGTTAGCTTCGGGGGCCGGCGTCAGGCTCTTGAGTTTAACGGGACGCTGCCGGAGTTGCGAGCGCCGGGTGCGCTAACCGGAACGCGGCATTCGCCGCGCGTTGCAAAAGCGGCAGCCGTCGCCGCAAAACGGCAGACGCTCAGGGCGCCACGGTGCGGCGCTGACGACGTGTAAGCCACAAGCCGACGGCGACAACGATCACGATCCCCGCGATCGGCGCTGCATAGTGGAGCCACGGAGCATTGGCCGTGATCCAGGCCTTCACCGTCACGTCCTCGATGGCGATTTCGCCGGCGATATAGCCGAGCAGCCCGCCGCCGGCAATCACGAGCCAGGGCATCCGCTCGACCAGCTTCATGATGAGCTGGCTGCCGACGACGACGAGCGGGATGCTGACCACGAGACCGAAGATCAGCAGGATCAGGCTGCCTTTGGCCGCGCCCGCGACGCCGATCACGTTGTCGATGCTCATCACGAGGTCGGCGATGATCACGGTCTTGACCGCCGCGAACAGCTTGTCGCTCGCGGCAATTTCGTGCTCACCCTCGCCGCCTTCGTCCTCGGCGATGAGCTTGATGCCGATCCACAAAAGCAGCGCGGCGCCGATGAGCTGCAGATACGGCAGTGCCAAGAGCTGCACGGCGAAGAACGTCAGGACGATCCGCAGCACGACCGCGCCGACCACGCCCCAGAAGATTCCCCACCATTTCTGCTTCGGGGGCAGGTTGCGGCACGCGAGCGCGATGACGACCGCGTTGTCCCCGGACAGCAGGATGTTGATGACGATGATCTCGAGGGCCGCGACCCAGAATGCCGGTGTGCCGAACTCCACGTAATCTCCTCCTCTGGCGCTTCGTCCCGCGAGCGCCTACAGCACCGATTGCAAGAGCTTCCCCATCTCGGCCGGGTTGCGGGTGACTCGAATCCCGCATTCCTCCATGACCGCGAGCTTCTCCTGGGCGGTGCCTTTGCCGCCGGAAATGATGGCGCCGGCGTGGCCCATCCGCTTGCCGGGCGGTGCCGTGACGCCGGCAATGAAGCCGACGACCGGCTTTTTCATGTGCTCTTTGGCCCAGAGCGCGGCGGTCTCCTCGTCGGTGCCGCCGATCTCGCCGATCATCACGACCGCATCGGTGTCGGGGTCGTCGTTGAAGAGCTTCAGGACATCGATGTGCTTCAGCCCGTTCACCGGATCGCCGCCGATGCCGACCGCGCTCGATTGCCCCAGCCCCAGCTCCGTCAACTGGCCGACGGCCTCATACGTCAAGGTTCCGGACCGCGATACGACGCCGATGCGGCCCCGGCGGTGAATGTGCCCCGGCATGATGCCGATCTTGATCTCGTCGGGCGTGATGACGCCCGGGCAGTTGGGCCCGAGGAGCAACGTCGGCTTCCCTTGCATCCGGTAGCGCGTGCGGATCATGTCGCGCACGGGAATGCCCTCGGTGATACAGACGACGAGCGACATTCCCGCGTCCACGGCTTCGTCGATGGCCGCCGCGGCGAACGGCGGCGGCACGTAGATCACGCTGACGGTAGCGCCGGTGGCCGCCTTGGCTTCGCTGACGGTCGCGTAAATCGGGATCCCTTCGAAGTCCTCGCCGGCCTTCTTCGGGTTGACGCCGGCGACGAACGCGTCCTTCCCGTTCGCGTACTCGCGGCACATCCGCGTGTGGAACTGCCCCGTCTTGCCGGTGATCCCCTGCGTGATCACTTTGGTGTTGCGATCGACCAGGATGCTCATTTCGCAGCCTCCGCGCTCGTCGCTTCCGCGGTGGCGCTTCCACCGCCGACCGCGGCGACGATCTTCTGCGCGGCGTCGGCCATGTTGTCGGCCGAGATGATCGGCAGGCCGGAGTCGGCGAGGATCTTTCGCCCGAGCTCCTCGTTCGTGCCTTTCATGCGTACGACGAGCGGCACCGCGATGCGCGTCTCGCGCACGGCGGCGACGATGCCGTTGGCAATGGTGTCGCAGCGCATGATGCCGCCGAAAATGTTGACCAGGATTCCCTTGACCTGCGGATTCCCCAGCATGATCTTGAAGGCTTCCGTGACTTTCTCGGCCGTCGCCCCGCCGCCGACGTCGAGGAAGTTCGCCGGCTCGGCGCCGAACAGCTTGATCGTATCCATCGTCGCCATCGCGAGCCCCGCGCCGTTGACGAGACAGCCGATGTTGCCGTCGAGCGAGATGTAGGAAAGGTCGAATTTCGACGCCGCGATCTCCGCCGGGTCTTCCTCGTCGAAGTCGCGCATCGCCACGATGTCGGGGTGGCGGAAGAGCGCGTTCGAATCGAAATTGAGCTTCGCATCGAGGGCGATCACGCGACCGTCGCCCGTGACGATCAGCGGATTGATCTCGGCGAGCGAGGCGTCGGTCTCGTCGAAGGCGCGATACAGTCCCTGCAGCACGGCGCGCGCCTGCGCAATGCTGCCTGCGGGAATGCCGATCTTGCGCGCCATCTCGTCCGCCTGCGCATCGGTGAGATCGAGTCCCGGATCGATGAACGCGCGATGGATCTTCTCCGGCGTCGTCGCCGCCACCGCTTCGATGTCCATGCCGCCCTCGGAGCTCGCCATCAGGCACACGCGCTGCGTGCCGCGGTCGACGATCATCGCGACGTAGAGCTCCTTGCGAATGTCGGCGCCCTCTTCGATCAGCAGCCGGCGGACTTTCTGGCCGGTCGGACCCGTCTGGTGCGTGACGAGCTGCATCCCGAGGATCCGCCCGGCCTCCTCGCGCACCTGATCGAGCGAGCGCGCAACCTTGACGCCGCCGCCTTTGCCGCGGCCTCCGGCATGGATCTGTGCCTTGACGACCCACACGTCGCCGCCGAGCGATTCCGCCGCCGCAACCGCCTCCTCGACGGAGAACACCGGAATGCCGCGCGGGGTCGGCATGCCGAACCGGCGAAAGATTTCCTTGCCCTGGTATTCGTGGATTTTCACGCCGGCTCCTGCGTCGTCGAGATTGGGAAGAAAGTGTCGGCGTCGTCACCGCCGCCTTGACAGGCAGCGAAAGTCCAATGCGGGGGGATCACTGCATTACGGCGGCTACAATACGGCGGAACGCGGCATTCTACGTCGGCGCCGACAATGGCCGCAACCAAGAGCGTCCGCGGGGCGCGCACGAGGAAAGTCACCATGTCATTCATCCTGGCGCTCGATCAGGGCACGACCAGCTCGCGCGCTCTTCTTTTCGATCACGCGGGCGACGTGCGCGCGGTCGCGCAACGGGAATTCCGCCAGCACTTCCCGCAGCCCGGCTGGGTCGAGCACGATGCCGCCGAAATCTGGGCGACGCAGGCGGGAGTCCTGCACGAAGTGCTCGCGAAGGCCAAGATCGGCGCACGCGACGTCGCCGCCCTGGGCATCACCAACCAGCGCGAGACAACCGTCCTGTGGGAGCGCGCCACCGGCGTGCCCGTCGCGCCGGCCATCGTCTGGCAGGACCGGCGGACAGCGCCGCTTTGCGATGCCTTGCGCGCGGCCGGGCACGCCCCGCTGATCGCCCGCAAGACCGGGCTCGTCCTCGACGCCTACTTCTCGGGTACCAAGCTCAAGTGGCTGCTCGACAGCGTTCCCGGAGCGCGCTCCCGCGCGGCAAAAGGCGAGCTCGCCTTCGGCACCATCGACTCCTGGCTCGTCTGGAACCTGACCCGCGGCGCCGTCCACGTCACGGACCCGTCGAACGCGAGCCGGACGCTGCTGTTCGACATCCGCAGCGGCGCGTGGGACGACGAATTGCTCGCGCTGCTCGACATCCCGCGCGCGGTGCTCCCGCAGGTCGTGCCCTCGTCGGCGATCTGCGCCAGCGCCTCGATCGACGGCGTCGACGTACCGATTGCGGGCATAGCCGGCGACCAGCAGGCCGCGCTCTTCGGCCAGGCCTGCCACTCACCGGGACTCGCGAAGAACACGTACGGCACCGGCTGCTTCCTGCTCCTGAACACGGGCACGACGGCGGTCGCCTCGGCGAACAACCTGCTGACCACGGTGGCGTGGCAGCGCGACGGCAAGACGGACTACGCGCTCGAAGGCAGCGTGTTCATCGGCGGGGCCGTCGTGCAATGGCTGCGCGACGGGCTCAAGCTGATCCGCGCGGCGTCCGAGATCGAGGCGCTCGCTGCGAGCGTGTCCGACAACGGCGGCATTTATTTCGTGCCCGCGTTCGCGGGCCTCGGCGCGCCGCATTGGGACTCCTACGCGCGCGGCGCAATCTTCGGCTTGACGCGCGGCGCGTCCGCGGCGCACATCGCGCGCGCCGCGCTCGAGGCGATCGCGTTCCAGAACGTCGACGTGCTGGCGGCGATGCAGAAGGACGCCAACATCACCCTGACCGAGCTTCGCGTCGACGGCGGGGCCACCGCCAACAACCTGCTGATGCAGTTCCAGGCGGACATCCTCGGCGTTCCGGTCGTGCGGCCGAAGGTGCTCGAGACCACGGCCCTCGGCGCCGGCTATCTGGCCGGCCTCGCCGTCGGCTATTGGAAGGACTCCGCCGACGTCGCCGCCAACTGGAAAGTCGAGCGCGTGTTCGAGCCGGCGATGGATCGCGGCCGCGTGCAGCAATTGCTCGCCGGGTGGAACAAGGCGGTCGAGCGGGCGAAGCACTGGGAGTAGGCGCTCCCAAAGCGAATAGCCATTCCCCAGGGAATCGGGCGTCCGCTGCGGGTTGCATCAGGCGCAAAAGGTGCATATACTCGCAATTGCGTGCACCTGCACCTTTATGGATACCACCACCCCGCCCGATGCAACGCCATCCCCCGCCTGCACCTGCGGGCGGCTGCGCCGCGCCACCCGCGCGCTGACCCAGCGCTACGACGACCTGATGGCGCCGTCGGGCTTGCGGGTCACGCAGTTCTCGCTGCTGCGGACGATCGCGTCCTCCGGCACTTGCCGGCTCTCCGATCTCGCCGAAACTCTGCTGCTCGACCGGACGGCGCTGTCGCGGACGCTCGATCCCCTTGCCGAGCGGCGGCTGGTCGAGATCGCGCCGGGTCGTGACGCGCGCACCCGCGAAATTTCGCTGACGCGCGCCGGAGAGCGGACACTGAAGGCCGCGCTTCCCCATTGGCAGCGCGCACAGGCCGAAGTCGCGAAGACGATCGGCAACGACAAGCTCGCCGCGCTGATCGCCACGCTCCGCGACATCGAAGCCCTGCATCCGGACCCCGGCGGCCGCGGCCGCTAGGCACTTCCGCGAAGGAACGCATCATGTCCACCACGACCCGCGCCGATTGGCGCACGCCCACCGTCATCCTCGTGTGCGGCGGCATCGTCCTGATGCTGGGCATGGGCGTGCGCCACGGCTTCGGGCTCTTCCTGCAGCCGATGAGCGCCGACCTCCATTGGGGACGCGAATCGTTCGCGCTGGCGATGGCCGTGCAGAACTTGGTCTGGGGGGCGATGCAGCCGTTCGCGGGCATGATCGCGGACCGCTTCGGCACGGCAAAAGTCGTGCTGGCAGGCGCGCTCCTGTACGTCGTCGGCCTTGTCGCGATGGCGCACGCGACGACCCCGCTCGCGCTGGTCCTCACCTGCGGTGTGCTGATCGGCATCGGACTCTCGGGCGTCACGTTCAGCGTCATCTCCGGCGTGCTCGGTCGCGCGTATCCACCCGAGCGACGAAGCATGGTGCTCGGCATCTCCGCTGCCGCCGGATCCTTCGGTCAGTTTGCGATGGTGCCGGGAACGCAATGGCTGCTGTCGCATCTCGGATGGTACGGCGCGCTGCTGGGCCTTGGCGGCATTGCCCTGCTCATGGTGCCGCTTGCCGTCGCGCTGGTGGAGAAGCGGGCCGTCGCCATCCATTCGTTTCGCCAGTCCGCCGGCGAGGCGATGCGCGAAGCGTTGTCCCATCGGGGGTACATGCTGCTGACGATCGGGTTCTTCGTATGCGGATTCCAGGTCGTCTTCGTCGGCGTCCATCTGCCCGCCTATCTCGCAGACAAGGGCATGCCGCCGCACGTGGCCGTCACCGCACTCGCTCTGATCGGCCTCTTCAACGTCGTCGGCACCTACCTCACGGGCTGGCTAGGGTCGAAGGTTCCCCGCAAGTACATCCTGTCGACGATCTACTTCGCGCGCTCGGTGGTGATTGCAGTCTTCATCTGGCTGCCGCTGAGCGCGGTCACCGTCTACGCGTTCGCCGTTGCGCTTGGCCTGCTGTGGCTGTCGACCGTGCCTCCGACCAACAGCCTCGTCGCGCAGATCTTCGGGGTGCGCTACCTGGCGATGCTGTCCGGATTCACGTTCTTCAGCCACCAGATCGGCAGCTTCCTGGGCGCGTGGCTCGGCGGGCGCCTCTACGACCACACGGGAAGCTACGACGTCGTCTGGTGGATCTCGATCGGCCTCGGCATCGCCGCAGGACTCATCAATCTTCCGATCGACGAGCGCGAGATCAAGCGGCCGCTCGCCGCCGCGGCGTAGAGCGACTGCCCTCCGCTACGCGAGCGGCACGGGTGGCGGCAGGGAATCTGCGGGCACGTGATCGACCGAGTCGGTGATGATCGCGTCGACACCCCATGCGGCCAGCGTGGCGATGCGCTCCGACTCGTTCGGCGTCCAGGTGAGCACGCGATAGCCGGCGGCGTGGGCTCGCCGGACCGTCTCGGAGTCGAGCAGGCTGTGATCGACGTCGAGGGCTACGCAGTCGAGTCGCACGAGCCGCTCCTTCCAGTCGGGAGGCAGCGCGTGGTCGATGAGCAGCGCACGCGGCAGCTCGGGCACCGCGGCCCGCGCCGACTCGAGCGCAAGCTCGGAGAACGACGACAGGAGCGGCGGCACTTCGGCTTCGCGCCACAAGGTGGCGGCGTCGAACGCCACGGCAGCGCCGGTTTCGCGCTCGCGGCCCGGCGTCGGCTTGATCTCGACATTGCAGGCGACGCTGTGCGCGCGGGCCCAGCGGGCGATCGACGCGAAAGTGGGCAGCGGCTCTCCGGCATATTTGGCCGAATGCCAGCCGCCAGCGTCGAGCCGCGAGAGCTCGCGCCACGGCAGCGCGTCGGCGCGGCCACGGCCGCTGGTCGTCCTCTCGAGCGTCGCGTCGTGCAGCAGGAACGACAGGTTGTCGGCCGACAGCTTCACATCGAACTCGACCATCCGGTAGCCGTGCGCGTGGCCGACGCGCATCGCCGTCAGCGTGTTCTCCGGCGCCACCTTGCCCGCACCACGGTGCGCGACCAATCGCGGATAGGGCCAGTCACGGACGATTTGAGCGGTCATCTCAGTGCCCGCCCGGCCGCCCGAAGGGCACTGAGTGCCCCCTTGGGGGGAAGCGAAGCTTCGGGGGTCGTTTCATCCTAGCGAATCCTTACGCCCGTGGCCCGATCGAAAACGTAGACGCGCGACGGGTCGGCTCCGAGCGTCACCGTGCTTCCCACCTCTGGCGACACGCCGTGCGGCAGGCGCGCGATGACTTGTGCCTTGTCCGCGGCCACGTGAACCAGCGTGTCTGCCCCAAGCTGCTCGATCATCTCGACCGTTCCCCGAATGGCAGTATCGCGGGCGCCGTGCTCGGTGCCTGGTGTTTGACCGCCGAGCACGAGATGCTCGGGCCGCACGCCGATCGTGACCTCGCGACCCGACTCCATGCGGACATCGGTCCGCACCCCGCCCGCGGCTCCGAGCGCTACGCGCCCGTCGGCTTCGACGACTCCCGGCACGAAATTCATCGCCGGCGACCCGATGAATCCCGCGACGAAGATCGTCGCCGGGTTCTCGTAGACTTCCATCGGCGTGCCGATCTGCTCGGCCCGCCCCGCGTTCATCACGATCATCCGTTGCGCGAGCGTCATCGCCTCGACCTGGTCGTGCGTGACGTACAGGCTGGTCGTCTTCAGGCGCCGGTGGAGCTTCTGTATCTCGAAGCGCATCTGGACGCGGAGCTTCGCGTCCAAGTTGGACAACGGCTCGTCGAACAGGAACACGGCCGGCTCGCGGACGATCGCGCGGCCCATCGCCACGCGCTGGCGCTGCCCTCCCGAGAGCTGCCGCGGCTTGCGCGGCAAGAGCGCTCCGAGCTCGAGAATCTCGGCCGCGCGGTTGACGCGCGTCTGGATGTCGTCCTTGGCGAGCCCGCGGATGCGCAGGCCGTAGGCCATGTTGTCGAACACCGTCATGTGCGGATAGAGCGCGTAGTTCTGGAACACCATCGCGATGTCGCGCTCCTTGGGCTCGAGCGTGTTCACCACGCGGTCGCCGATCGCGATCTCGCCGCCGGTGATCTCCTCGAGCCCGGCGACCATCCGCAGCAGCGTCGACTTGCCGCATCCGGATGGGCCGACCATCACGATGAACTCGCCGTCGGCGACGTCCACGTCGACCCCGTGGATCACGGCATTGCCGCCGTAGCTCTTGTGAACGTCGCGCAGTTGCACCCGGGCCATCCGTCATTTCTCCGTGTCGACCAGGCCCTTGACGAACCACTTCTGCATCACCAGCACGACGAGCGCGGGCGGCAGCATCGCGAGCATGGCCGTCGCCATCACCAGGTTCCATTCGGTCGCGGCGTCGCCGCCGGCGATCATCCGCTTGATGCCGATCACCGTCGTATACATCGCCTCGTCCGTCGTCACCAGCAGCGGCCACAGGTACTGGTTCCAGCCGTAGATGAAGAGGATGACGAACAACGCCGCGATGTTCGGGCGCGACAACGGGATCACGACGTCGAAGAAGAAGCGCATCGGCCCGGCGCCGTCGATGCGCGCCGCCTCGGCGAGCTCGTCGGGTATGGTCAGGAAGAACTGGCGGAACAGGAACGTCGCCGTCGCCGACGCGATCAGCGGCACCGTCAGGCCGGCATAGGTGTCGAGCATCCCGAGGTCGGACACGACTTTGTACGTCGGCAGGATGCGCACCTCCACCGGCAGCATCAGCGTCACGAAGATCATCCAGAACGCGAGGCCTCGCAGCGGGAAGCGGAAATAGACGATCGCGAACGCCGACAGGAGCGAGATGGTGATCTTGCCGAAAGCGATGACGAGCGCGGTGACGAGACTGTTGAACATCATCCGGCCGACCGGGGCGCTCGTCACATTGGACGACACGCCCTGGCCCAGCACCTTCTTGTAGTTCTCGACGAGGTGCGTCCCCGGGACGAGCGGCATGGGCGCCTGCAGGACCTCGTCGACCGCGAGCGTCGAGGCGACGAACGTGATGTAGACCGGCAGCGCGACGATCGCGATCCCGATGGCCAGCACCACGTGCGACACGAAGGTGAGCACCGGCCGGTTCTCGATCATTCCCTCGCGCCGGCTCGCGCGCCACGTCCGCGGCAAGAGCTGCATGAGCACGAGCCCGGGTATGCGCCAGCCGGCCATGCGCTTGCCGGAATCCCGGTCGGTCGCGGATCCGCTGCGCTCGGTCACCGACTCGCTCATCAGTACTGCACCTTGCGCTCGACGTATCGGAACTGCACGAACGTCAGGGCGATGACGATCGCCATCAGCACGACCGACTGCGCGGCCGAGCCGCCGAGATCGAGCCCCTTGAATCCGTCGGCGTAGACCTTGTAGACGAGGATCTGTGTCGCCTGCGCAGGACCCCCGCTGGTGGCGGCGTCGATGATCGCGAACGTGTCGAAGAACGCGTACACGATGTTGACGACGAGCAGGAAGAACG
>Ga0068862_100004873_pt1 | contig 11299 bp, 13 predicted proteins | sample KBSSwiS52_FD_66598 | JGI IMG/M metagenome (GOLD analysis project Ga0068862, IMG submission 66598) | Switchgrass rhizosphere microbial communities from Kellogg Biological Station, Michigan, USA - KBS Switchgrass S5-2 | ecosystem: Host-associated > Plants > Roots > Rhizosphere > Soil ... | reverse complement strand
CGCCGGCGACGCCGGCCCCCTACCCGCGCACCTCGGTGCAGGCCCAGCAGTTGGTGGACCTGATCCTGGTCCAACCGGCGAAGCGCGACCGGCCGCTCGGCTCCGAGCCGTGGATCGAGGCGGCCCGGCCGGCGCGCAGCTTCCAGATCCGCCGCGACGACGCCGCCGACGTGCGCCGCATCGCCCGGATCCTGACCAGCCAGTCGGTGGGCCTGGTCCTGTCCGGCGGCGGCGCGCGGGCCTATGCGCATGTCGGCGCGGTCAGGGCGCTGCGCGAGCGCAGCGTGCCGATCGACTTCGTCGGCGGGGCGTCGATGGGCGCGATCGTCGCCGGCGGCGTCGCCATGGGCTGGGACGATTCCGAGCTGGAGCGGCGGATCCGCGAGGCCTTCGTCGACACCAGCCCGCTGGACGACATCGCCCTGCCGCTCTTGGCCATGACCCACGGCGTGAAGGTCAGCGAGCGTCTGGCGCACCATTTCGGCGACACCGAGATCTCCGACCTGTGGCTGCCGTTCTTCTGCGTCTCCTCGAACCTGACCACCGGCACCTACCACCTGCACCGGCGCGGGCGGCTGCGCGACGCGCTGCGGGCCACGATCGCGCTGCCTGGCGTGCTGCCGCCGGCCACCGACGGGCAGAACGTGCTGGTGGACGGGGCGGTGATGAAAAACTTCCCCGCCGACATCATGCGGACGAGCCACCGGGGGCCGATCATCGGAATCGACGTGACCCGCGGCCGCAGCATCACCGCCGCGGACGTGGCCCGGCCGGAGTCGGTGTGGCGCTGGATCATGTCGGGGCAGTGGCGCAAGGGCCCCCCGATCGTCTCGCTGCTGATGCGCGCCGCGACGGTCTCCAGCGGCCGGGACCTGGCCGCGGCGCGGGAAGCCACCGACGTGCTGGTGACCCCCGACGTGACAGGCGTGGAAATCCGTGACTGGTCGGCCTTCGAGCCCGCCGCCCGGGCCGGCTACGAGGCGATGATCGCCGCCCTCGACCGCCTCGCCCAGCCGGTGACCGAACTTCGCCGCCACTCGGCCCTGACCGACCCCGCCCCCGCAGCCCCGGTCCCGGCGCCGGCGCCGGCGTGAGGCCTCCCCGGCCCTGATTTTCGCCGCTGACGGGCCTGTGATCCCGGAAGGGTTGCGCGGGCTTGCGCCGGCGCGGGAGGCCCCCACATACTGGCCGTCCCGTTAATCAACGAAAGGAGGTGATCCAGTGTCTCATAGTTTCATCCGTAGTACGGAAACCGTGACCTGGGCCTCCGCTTACGAGGTCCGCGCCTAAGCCATCGGGTTGGCAGGTCGCGAGCCGCGCTGCGGTCCGACTATGGAAAGGCCGCCCCCGACAACGGGGCGGCCTTTCGCATGTCTGGGCGGTGGAGCCGACGGCCGGTCAGGCTGACCGGGCGCGCAATCGCCTGGCCTGGGCCAGGTCGACCACGGAGCCCCGGCCGGCGCCGCCGTCGGCCTCGGCCTCGGCCAGCGCCCGCCAGGACGCCGCCACCCTGAGCAGCAGGTCCCGGGTGGCGTCGTGCGCATGCTCGGCCGCTACGGTCAGGGTTTCGGCGAACTCGCGATAGTGCTCGGCGTTCTTCATGCCGGAAGGATAGCAGGTGGCCGTAAACGCTTCCTGATCGGCCGCGGCGGCCATGAGGCGGGTCGGAAATCGTCAGAACGAGACGCAGGCCGGCTGGGTGATGAGCAGCACGGAGTCCTGCTTGAACCGGGTCTTGTAGGCGTCGCGCACGGCGTTCAGGCGTGGAGCCCCCGGCTCGGCCTTGGGCAGGATCAGGAACACGATCTTGGAGGACTCGCGGATCAGCACGTCGGAGGGCCCACGCCACTGGCCGCCGCCGTCGAGGACGGTGAGGCCGTCGGGGAAGCGCGGGGTGATCTCGTCGTCGACGAACTTGCTGAAGTCGGCGTCGGTGACGCCGGGCCGGTCGCCGATGTTGCGGCCGAAGAACAGCTTGGCGGTGGTGCGGGCCTCGTGGCCGACCGGGCAGTCGACGACCATTCGGCGCGGCTCGGTGGTGGCGGAGGTGGTGGCGCAGCCGGCCAGGGCGGCGGCGATGACGGCCATGGCGCAACTGCGCGCCAGGGTACGCAAGACGGTCATGGGATGCGGTCCAGCCCCCTGTTGGAAGCTTGACCCTAGGGTGTGTCGGTTACCAGACCGTGCGCGCCGGCCCCAAAACCTCAGGCGCCGATCAACTCGCGTCCGATGAGGAATCTGCGGATCTCGTTGGTCCCCGCGCCGATGTCGTAGAGCTTGGCGTCGCGCAGCAGGCGCTCGACCGGATAGTCCTTGGTGTAGCCAGCCCCGCCCAGGGCCTGAATCGCCTCCAGCGACACCCGCACCGCGCTCTCGGACGCCATCAGGATCGCGCCGGCCGCGTCGAAGCGGGTCGTGCGGCCTGCGTCGCAGGCCCGGGCCACCGCATAGACGTAGGCCCGCGCCGCGTTCAGGGCCACGTACATGTCGGCCACCTTGCCCTGCATCAGCTGGAACGCGCCGATCGGCTGGCCGAACTGCTGGCGCTCGCGCACATAGGGCAGCACCACGTCCAGGCAGGCCTGCATGATCCCCAGCGGGCCGCCGGCCAGCACCGCCCGCTCGTAGTCCAGACCGCTCATCAACACGCCCACGCCGCCGTTCTCGGGACCCAGGACGTTGTCTTCCGGCACCTCGCAGTCCTCGAACACCAGCTCGCCGGTGTCGGAGCCGCGCATGCCCATCTTGTCCAGCTTCTGGCTGACCGAGAAACCGGCGAAACCCTTCTCGACCAGGAAGGCGGTGACCCCCTGGCTGGCCGCCTCCGGGTCGGTCTTGGCGTAGACCACCAGCACGTCCGCGTGCGGGGCGTTGGTGATCCAGAACTTGGTTCCGTTCAGCACATAGCGGTCGCCGACCCGCTCGGCCTTCAGGCGCATGGAGACCACGTCGGAGCCGGAGCCGGCCTCGCTCATGGCCAGCGCTCCCACATGCTCGCCGCTGATCAGGCCGGGCAGGTAGCGCTGCTTCTGGTCGTCGGTTCCCCAGCGGCGGATCTGGTTGACGCAGAGGTTGGAATGGGCGCCGTAGGATAGGCCCACCGAGGCCGAGGCCCGGCTCACCTCCTCCATCGCCACCACATGCTCCAGGTAGCCCAGGCCGGCCCCGCCGAACTCCTCCTCGACGGTGACGCCCAGCAGGCCCAGCGCGCCCAGCTGAGGCCACAGCTGGCGCGGGAAGCTGTTGGTGGCGTCGATCTCGGCCGCCAGCGGGGCGATGCGGTCGGCCGCGAACCGGGCCGTCAGCTCGCGGATCGCATCCGCCGCCTCGCCCAGGCCGAATTCAAGGGTGGGTCCGTGGTTCGGGATCATGCCGCGTGGGGTAGCACGCGGCGGCCGGCCGGTCAGCCGGCCAGTGTGTCATCGTGGTCGGCGTGGCCCAGGCGCTCGAACAGGCGATAGGCCGCGAGACTGAAGAAGGTCACCCCGGCCACGCCCGCGAGCCAGCCGACCGCCAGCGCGCCGGCCTTGCTGACGCCGGCTTCGGGCGCGAAGCGGAACGCCCAGTAAAGGCCGCCGACAAACAGGCCTGCGCCCAGGATCGCCAGCACGCCCAACGGCGTGAGCGCCCGCAGCGACAGCGGCGCCTCGCTCGTGCGGGCCTCCCGGCGCACCACCACCACGTCGGCCGCCACGGCCGGGCCCGTCGCCGTCTCGTCGCCGGCGGTCAGGCGGTCGAACAGCGTGAGCTCGGGCTCATCCGCGGCGGTCGCGCCCGCCCCGTCCACATTGGGGAACGCCTCGCCGAAGGGCTGCGGCTCGTCCGCGGCGGGCTCGCGGAAGATGGTCGCCAGCTGCGCGGTCATTTCCTCGGCGGCGACCACCGCCGGATGCTCGCGTTCCGCGAATGCGTCAGCGTCGCGCTTCAGGAGCACGTTGTCGCCGTCCGTGGCGGCCACCACCGGCGTGGGCCGCTGTTCGGGAACGGCGCCGGACGAATCCAGGTCGAGGGCGGGTTGCAGGATCGACGTCGGGGCCGGAACCCAGGCCCCGACGGGGGTGAGGAACAGCGCCTTTTCGGCGGCGCGGCGGCGGACCAGGGCGTCGACGACGAGGGATTCGCCCTCGACCTCGGCCCGGCGCCACAGCTCCATGGCGCAGGCCGCCTGCAGGCGCTGGCCGGCGTTCAGGCGGCGCAGAACCGCCGAGCCGCGGAACGCCTCCACGCCGATGTTGAACACGAAGGAGACCAGGGCGTCGAACTCGTTCTGGGTGAGCGGCGTGAAGGCGCGCTCGTTGATCTCGTGGGCGACGGCGATGAGGTCGTAGATCAGCAGGGCTTCGGCGTCGGTTTCCGACACCTGCACGCCCTCGCGGGCGGTCAGCGTGTGGCCATAGCCGATCGTCCAGCGCCCGCTGGGCGCCTTCGCGGCCTTGCGGCGATAGCCCTCGAGCCGCTTGATCAGTTCGATCGCGGCGCGGGAGACCTGGTAACGCGGTTTCATTCGCCTTGCTGACCCAGATTGACACGGACGCGACGCGCCCGGCTCCGAATTCGCAAGATGGAGGCCGCTTACAACAGGATCATCGCAGCCAGGCCCAGGAAGGACAGGAAGCCCATGAAGTCGGTCACGAAGGTCACGAAGATCGAGGATGAGACGGCAGGGTCGCGCCCCAGCCGCTCGAGGGCCAGCGGGGCGAGGATGCCGGCCACCGAGGCCACGAACACATTGATGATCAGGGCCAGGGCCACGGTCAGGCTGAGGCCCGGGTCGTGGAACCACAGGTAGACGGCCACCGACATCACCGCCGCCAGCGCCGCCCCGTTCATCACCCCCACCGCCATCTCACGCAGGATGATCCGCGCCGCGTTGGCGGCGTTGAGCTCGCGGGCGGCCAGGGCGCGGACCGCCACGGCCAGGGTCTGGGTGCCGGCGTTGCCGCCCAGGGAGGCCACGATCGGCATCAGCACGGCCAGGGCCACCAGCTTCTCGATCTCGGCCTGGAAGGCGCCGATGACGCTGACCGCCACGGTTTCGGTGGCGAGGTTGAGGACCAGCCACGGCAACCGGGAGCGGACGATGCCGGCAACGCCGGCGTCGCGGCCCGCGTCGGACACGCCGGCCAGGGCCAGGATGTCCTCGTCGCTCTCCTCCTGGATGACGCCGACGATATCGTCGACGGTGATCTGGCCCACCAGGCGCCCGCCGGATTCCACCACCGGGGCCGAGATCAGATGGTACTTGTCGAAGATGTAGGCCACCTCCTCCTGGTCCATGTCGACCGGGATCTCGGTGACCGGGTCCATGATCTGGGCGAGCGGCGTGGCGGGGGCGGCGCGCAGCAGCTGGCTGACCGCCGCAGCGCCCACAGGGCGGTAGGCCGGATCGACCACATAGACGTCGAAGAACAGCTCCGGCAGGTCGTCGCGGCCGCTGCGCAGGTGGTCGATGGTCTGGCCCACGGTCCAGAACTGCGGCGCGGCCACCACCTCGCGCTGCATCAGCCGCCCGGCGGTCTCGTCCTGGTAGGAGAGCGTCGTCTCGATCGCGATCCGCTCGCTCTCGGGCATGGCGGCCAGCACCTGGGCGCGCTTGTCGGCCTCCAGATCGTCGACGACGTCCGCGGCGTCGTCGGACTCCATTTCGCCCAGCGCCTTGGCCAGGGCGTCGGAGGGCACGTGCTCCAGCACCTCCTCGCGGATCTCGTTGTCCAGCTCGGAGAGGAACTCCGCCATGGTCTCCGGATCGAGGTGGGCGATCACCTCCTCGCGGTAGTCCGGCGACAGGAAGCCCATCAGGTCGGCGATGTCGGCCGGGTGCAGGGCGTCCAACAGCTCGCGCAGGCGTTCGGCGTCGCCCCTGTCGGCGGCGTCGATGACCATGGCGACGAATTCAGGGGCCAGCGCATAGTCCTCGCGCAGGGCCATGTCTTCCAGGTCCTCGGCGGCTTCCGGAGGGACTCTGTCCGTCACGTCGGTGGGGTCGGCCGGATCTCGGCTCATGCGGACCTCCCTACCCGGACGGATTGACCTCTGTCGGCTGCTGCTGACCCTGATTCACTGGTGCGGTCGAGAAGACTCGAACTTCCACGGGTTGCCCCACAGCGACCTCAACGCTGCGCGTCTACCAATTCCGCCACGACCGCGCGTGGTGAGGCGCGGGGCGTAGCAAACCGCCGCTGCTTTGTGAAGGCCGCAGAAAGGGTTTGCACAAGGCAACTTTGGTTAAGAACGCCGGTAGATGGCGTAGCTCGCCGGAACGCCACGCACTAGGCTGCCCGCCGGCGCGAGAGATCGACGGACATAGGCCTGCGGACTAAATTCAACCTGTTGCTGCTGTTCGTGGCGGTGTTGGGAGTGGGCCTGTTCGCCGCGGCCGCCACGCCGATCCTGCGGAACGTGGCCAAGGAGGAGGTGCTGCAGAGCTCGCGCATCATGATGGAGAGCGCGGCCGGCGCGCGCAAATACACCTCCGAACAGATCGCGCCCCGGCTGGTCCAGCGCGAAAAGGCGCTCGCCCGCTCCAGGCAGGAGCTCTGCGCCCGCCTGGGCGAACACATCCCCGCCGAGCGGGACCGGAAGACGTTCCTGAGGGACGTGGGGTCGGGTTAGGCCGCGCCGCCGGCCATATAGTCGTAGACGTCGGCCGCACGGGTGACCTGAATGGCGATGCGGTCTTCGTGGATCTGGATTTCGCCGCGCGCGACCGGGTGGTTGTTGGCCAGGATCCACACCTCCTCGTGGACATTGGCGTCGAGCGGGATCACCGCGCCGCGGCCCATGCGCAGGAGCTGCTGCATGGGAAGCGTGGAGCGGCCGAGCACCACGGCAATCTCCACGTTGACGGCGTTGACCTGACTCAAAGCGTAATGCCCTTCGGAACTTCGCGGCCGGGCTTTGCGCCAGACCGACCTTGGCCCCACATTGCACTGCGCATGCTTGACCGGTCGTTAAACCCCGCCCTCGAAACCCCGCCGTTCGGCCGCATGGATGGCGGCATGGCGGGCTGGGCGACCTCGCCGGGACGGGTGGACTATCCGGCCGCCGTAGACGCCATGGAGGCCCGGGCGGCGGCGATCGCAGAGGGTCACGCGGGCGAGCTTGTCTGGCTGCTGGAGCATCCGCCGCTCTACACGGCCGGGGTCTCGGCCAAGCCCGCGGACCTGATCGACCCGGACCGCTTCCCGGTGTTCCAGAGCGGCCGCGGCGGGCAGTTCACCTATCACGGGCCGGGCCAGCGAGTGGCCTATGTGATGCTCGACCTGACCCGCAGGCGGCGCGACGTGCGCGCGTTCGTGGCGGCGCTGGAGGCCTGGCTGATCGGGGCGCTGGCGCAGCTGGGCGTGGCGGGCGAGATCCGCGAGGGCCGCGTCGGGGTCTGGGTGGGACGTCCCGGTCGTGAGGACAAGATCGCCGCGATCGGCGTGAAGCTGCGCCGATGGGCGTCGTTCCATGGGGTGGCGCTGAACGTGGCGCCGGACCTGGAGCACTTCTCGGGCATCGTGCCCTGCGGCGTCACGGCGCACGGGGTGACCAGCCTGGCCGAGCTCGGCGCCCCGGCGACGATGGCGGCTGCGGACGCGGCGCTGAGGACCAGCTTCGAGGCGGTGTTCGGGCCGACGGCGGCCGAGCAGGCGCCGATATAGGCCTCTTGTCATGGCCGCCCGGTGGCGATACTAAAGCGATAACTTAAGTATAAAAGCCCAAGGCCGCCCATGTCGCTGACGCTGCATTACCACCCGCTGTCCTCGTTCTGCTGGAAGGCGCTGATCGGGCTCTACGAGAACGACACGCCGTTCACGCCGCTGCTGGTGGACCTGGGGGACGCTGCGTCCCGCCAGGCGTTCGCGGAGGTCTGGCCGCTGACCAAGTTCCCGGTGCTGCAGGATGACGCCCGCGGTGAAATCGTGCCGGAGTCCAGCGTGATCCTGGACTATCTGGATCTGCATTATCCGGGTCCCGCGCCGTTCACGCCGGCGGGGGACGCGGCCTGGCGCACGCGGCTGTGGGACCGGGTGTTCGACAACTACATCCACCTGCCGATGCAGCGCATCGTCGCCGACCGACTGCGGCCGCAGGGCCAGAAGGACGCACAGGGGGTGGCCGACGCGCAGGCGCAGATCACCCGGGCCTATGCGCTGGTGGAGGCGCAGACCGGCGGGCGCGAATGGATCACCGGCGACACGTTCGGGCTGGCCGACTGCGCCGCGTGCCCGGCCCTCTACTACGGCGATCGCGTGGCGCCCCTGGGGTCCGATCACCCCGGCACGGCCGCCTATTTCGAGCGGCTGAAGGCGCGGGCCTCGTTCGCGCGGGTGCTGGTCGAGGCCGAGCCTTACTTCAAATTCTTTCCGGCCTAATGTGATGCAAGAGGCGCCTCGGAGCGCCGGCCGGGAGGAGCCGCATGATCAAGGTGATGTTCTTCATCAAGCGCCGCAGCGACCTGACGCTGGAGGCCTTCAAGGCGCACTACGAGACCGTCCACGTGCCCCTGTCGCTCGAGCACCTGCCGCTGATGCGCAAGCACGCGCGCAACTATGTGCACCGCCGCAAGGGCGCGCCGGAGCCGGAGTTCGACTGCGTCACCGAATGCTGGTTCGACGATTGGGACGCGCTGAAGGCGACATCCGCCCTGATCGCCGCTGAGAAGAAGGAACTGATCGCCGAGGACGAGGCGCGGTTCATGGACCGCGGCTCGATCCGCTCGATGATCGTCGAGGAACAGGTGACGCTGCCGGCGTAGCGCGGCCTATGGCGCATCGAACGCCGCAGACTTAAATTGTCGGCATGAGCCAGCCAGCCCTCTCTCCCACCGCCTACGACCTCACCCCGCCCAGCGCCGAGGAGCGCCAGCGCCTGGAGGCGGGGCTGACGCGCGAGGAGGCCGAGGTGCTGCTGCGCCACGGGACGGAGGCGCCGTTCTGTGGCGGCCTGCTGGGCAACAAGGAGGACGGCGTCTACTGCTGCCGCCTGTGCGGCCTGCCGCTGTTCCGCGCCCACACCAAGTTCGAGAGCGGCACCGGCTGGCCGAGTTTCTACGCGCCGATCGAAGAGGCGAACGTCAAGGCGGTGAAGGACGTCAGCTACGGCATGGTGCGGATCGAGACGCGCTGCGCCCGCTGCGATTCCCACCAGGGCCACGTGTTCCCCGACGGGCCGCCGCCCACGCGCCTGCGCTACTGCATCAATTCGGTGTCGCTGGAGTTCGTGCCGGACGGCGCGCCGCTGAGGGACCCGCTGGGGCGCGGAGACAATTCGCCGATCGCGCCCTAGCCCGATCGCCGGTCGAGCCCACCTACGAAGTGGGGAGTGGGCCGCCACCCAAGGCTTGGGGGGCGGCCCGATCCGTCAATTGCGCCGGTCGTCGTCGTCGATCGAGCGCGGGGTTTCGCCCTTGGCCTGGGCTTCCAGCACGCTGTCGCCGAAGCCGCGGCCGGGATTGGTCAGCGGATTGCCGCCGGTGAAGGGCTTCGTCCCCTGCACCTGGCCGATGCGCAGGTTGTTCTGCACATGGTCGACGCCGCTGATCCGCTCCACGATCCGCTCGGCGCGGTGCTTGGCCTCGCGGTCCGCAACGACGCCGGAGAGCGTCACCTCGCAGGATGAAACGGCCACGGTGACCTCGGTGGCGTCCAGGTAGGGGTCGTCCGTGAGGGCGTCGTGGACGTCGTCGCTGATCCGCTGGTCCGAGCGGCGATAGCCGCGGGGGCCCTTGCCGCGGTGGCCCTGCCAGGGGGCGCCGGCGCGTTGCTCGCCGTCGCCGCCGAACCAGGAGGCCACCCGATCGGCCGCCCGGTCCAGGAACCCGCGCCCTTCGTCACGGCGGTCCCGCTCGCGCGGCTGTTCGCGGTGCGCGGCCGGGTTGACGTCATGGCCAAAGCCGAAGTCCGCATACTGGCCCGGACGCTGTCCGCGTGGCTCCGTCGCCGCATATCCGCCGTAGTTGCGGTAGGTCTCGCCGCCAATGGCCCGCACCCCGCCGTACGGGGGGGAGCGGGTGTAGCCGCCGCCGCGGCGCGTATCGGGTGGGCCGGAATAGCCGCGATCGCCGTAGGCGGCCGGGCCGCGATCGTAGCGGGCCGGCTCGGGCGGGCCGCTGGCGTAGCGGGGATCGTCATACGAGCCTTGGTTGTAGGCCCCGTCCCAGTCGGCGTCGTGCTCATGGCTGCGGAAGGTGCGGCCTTCCAGCGGCCCGGTCAGGTAATCCGGATTGTCATCGACATCGCTGCGTTCGTCGTGGCCGTGGTGCTCCTGGCGATAGCGCGCCTCGCGCCGCCAGCGGTCGTCGCGGGGATCGTTCCATCTGTCGGGCATGACCTCTTCTCCCTTGTCGCAGGCGCGGTTTCGCCTTTTCGGGGTAACGGCGGCGACAGGCGCTCGTTCCGTGACTCCAGCATGAACTTCGGCTCAGGCCAGGCCCTCGAACCAGCGGCCCAGCATGCCGGCTTCGATGCGCAGGCGGGCGGTGCGCTGGGCGGCCTCCTCGTCGACGCCCCACTGATCTTCCTGCCAGGCCTCGTCCAGCCGCGACAGGTCGAAGGCGGCCTCGGCGGAGGTCCATCCGCGCAGGGCCGCGACCGCCAGCGCCGCCGAGCCGAACAGCGCAGCGCCGAACGCCAGGCCAGCCAAGCGGAAGTCGTCCTGCGCCAGCGCCAGGTCGCGGATGCGCGCCAGGGTCTCGTCCGGCTGAGCCCGGTGGACGATCCCGGCGGCGCGGACGAAGGCCAGCCCTTCCTCCGCGCGCGCGCGCTCCAGCAGCGGGTCCCAATGCTCGGCCTGGCGACGGACCAGGGCCTGCGGGGCCTCGGCGCGGTAGCAGAGCAAGTCGGTGGCGGCGAAGTCGGCCACCGATTGGGCGGTGGCCTCGCGGGCGGCCGGGATGGCGTCGATGGCGGTGTTGGCGAGGCGCGTGGCATGCATCACGCCCATCTCGAGGCGCGGACCTTGCCCGGACCAGTCCTCGGCGACCTGCGCGGCGACGGCGGCCGTCGGCAGCAGCAGGTGCGCGCCGCCGGGCGTGCGTACGGGGCGCCCGTCCAGCAGCACCGCAAAGCCGCCCTCGGCCGGGGCCGTCTCCACCACCTTGTAGAACCGCCGGGGCTTGTCGCCCGGCTCCTTGAACCCACGCTGCATTCGGCCTCCAGCGCGCCCGGCGACGGAAACCCAGGGCGCTGGGCGTGGAATGGGGGCGACGGGACGTTTTCGCAAGGAGGCGCCGGCCTTGATCGACAGGGACCTGACCGTCTACCCCGAGAGCGGGGCGACGAAGCCGACGACGGGTCTGGTCTGAGCGCCGCCG
>Ga0068862_100004867_pt1 | contig 11306 bp, 9 predicted proteins | sample KBSSwiS52_FD_66598 | JGI IMG/M metagenome (GOLD analysis project Ga0068862, IMG submission 66598) | Switchgrass rhizosphere microbial communities from Kellogg Biological Station, Michigan, USA - KBS Switchgrass S5-2 | ecosystem: Host-associated > Plants > Roots > Rhizosphere > Soil ... | reverse complement strand
CCCGCCGCGGGCGACCAGGAAGAGGTCGTGTGTCCCCTGAATCGGCGTGTTGAGACGACTTTGAATGTTGGGCCGCTTCAGGACCCCGGCCAGTGGCCCTGTTGGGCTGTCCAACCGGATCTCGAGTGCAGCTGCGTCGCCAGTCATATCCGCATGAAATGCACTCGCCGTGCCCGCAAAATCAACCCGATTGAACCGCAGCCAGCCGCCATCCCTCATCGTCATTCGATATTCCCCGGAACGGCCCGGCTCGGCGGTCACACCCTGGCTGGCGTGGAACTCGGCGGCTTCGCGCCGGGGCGCGAATGCATCGAGGCTGAGGACACTCTTGCCAGGTGTGCCGGCTCCTGCATCGGTTGCAGGATCGAGGGTCTGCAGGGACCCATCGCTGTTGAACGTGAGATGGGTGATTGCAACTTGTCGATGGTGGTCGTCGAACGGCGGCTTTTCCTCGTGAGCCACGTGGTACGCCAGATAAAGCTCACCCCGAAAGGAACACACACCCTGCTGGGTGGACTCCTGGCCGGTGAAGGCGCGATTCAACAGGCGTTTGGGCGGACCGTCGAATGGACCCCAGATGCTGTCGGCAGTCACGTATTGAACGTACGAGCCCTTCGGGTCGCACTTGGGTCCCTTGTCTTCTTTATAGGCAACGTAGGTGAAATACCATTTGCCGCGAGCGTGAAACAGAAACGGGCTCTCGTAGTATTCGAGGTTGCCGCAGGCGTCCTTCTCAGGAACCTGCAGACGCCGCGGTGTCGCGGCCAGCTCGATCCGATTCGGCTTCAGGGGAGCGAGCCACGCCTCATGTTTCTCGGTGTCACCGGCACCGAAGATCAAGTACGGTGAGCCGTCTTCCGCGGTGATGACTGTGGGACTCAGTCCCAACAACGGCGAGCCATCGACATTTTTCATCGGGCCGCCATAGACATCCTCGTAGGGTCCTGCAACGTGATCGGCGGTGAAAACGCCTATGTTGAATTTGCCGTAGTTCTGTTCGCTGTTCGAGTTGATGCGAAACGGAGCGTAGGCGTAGAAGCGACCGTTACCCGGTATTCCGGCATCGCCGTCCCATAGTGCGGCGCCGGCATTCCAACTTACGTCACGTCCTGTAAGGATCGAGCCATGGTCCACCCAGTGATCGAAGTCCTGCGTGGTGAGCGCATGGAAGGCGAACATCCCCCGATAGAACGTGTTGGGACGTTGGAATTGAACAGTGAACGGGTCTTGGGTGGTGAAAAGGTAGAACGTGTCGCCGATCTGGCGACAGGTGGGATCCGAGTTGAACAGATAATCGGGGGTGATGAGTTTGGCGGCGGTCGTGACGAAGACGGCGGCGAACAGTGCCAAAATCCGGATGAGATGCATCAACCCACCACCTCCACCGCACGTCGAGGGTAAATCGTATCCACTTTCGAGTAATGAGCCGGTTTGCCCAGAACGCCGGGCTGACAACTGAACAACGCGCCGGACAGCGGTGCTTCCAGCAGGTCCTCGTTGCTCAACCCGATTCGCGCTGACGTGATGTACAAGGTATCCAGTGCGCGCCCGCCGAAGCACAGCGAAGTGACTCGGGGCACCGGCAACCACACGACCCGTTCAATGTTTCCTTTCGGGTCATAACGCGAGATGCGCCATCCGTCCCAATGCGCGCTCCAGACGAAACCTTCCGAGTCGACCGTCAGCCCGTCGGGGACACCATGCTCGGCGGGCACTGTGGCGAATATTTCGCGCCGCCCCAGCGTGCCGCTCTTCATGTCGAAAGGAAAACGCCAGATGAGGCCGCGTCTGGAATCGGTGTAATAAAACGTTCCGCCATCCGGGCTCCAGTCGAGCCCGTTGGACACACCAACGCCATCCAACACGCGCGTGACGGTCAGATCCTGATCGATGCGATACAACGCGCCGGTGAATTGCGCCTCGGTGTCATCCATGGTGCCGATCCAGACTCGGCCCATCGGATCTATTTTGCCGTCGTTGGTCCGATTTCCGGGGCGTCCGGCTTCGATGGGAGTCAGCACGCGCGGCGCTGCGCCTCGATATTCGGCTAGCACCAGGCCTCGGGTCGTTGCACACAACAGGCGCTGAGTGTCGGTGAGAAACACGGCGGACAGTCCACCGTACACCGAGCGGATGCGGGATCGCCCGCTTTCGCGGAACGACAGCAGGTCGTCGGTCTTGATGTTCACAAAGTGAAGCGCCTGGGACCTCGGATCCCAGACCGGCCCTTCTCCCAGGCTGGTCTGGGCGCCCCACGCGCAGCGGACAGTGGTCTGGTAATGCCTCAACGGTCTTGCGCCCACGTCATCTACCATTCTGGTCTACTAGAGGTTATGGTAGCCTATATTATAGGTAAGGCCAATTGGAGTCTCCCCCTGTTATCCGTCATTTGTGCAGAACCCGGAAGGCTGATTGCGCAGGATCGGCCCGAGCCGATCCGCGCTCCCGATGAGGTGCTGGTTCGCGTTCGTCGCGTCGGGGTATGCGGTACCGACTACCACATCTTCCGGGGCAAGCAGCCTTACCTGTCCTACCCTCGCCTCATCGGTCATGAGTTCTCCGGAGAAGTGGTCGAGGCTCCCGCAGGATCGGGCCTGGTCCCGGGGGATGCAGTGGCGGTCATGCCTTATTTGTCCTGCGGTGTGTGTGTCGCTTGCCGAAAGGGCAAGACGAACTGCTGCACCCGGCTGGAAGTGTTGGGTGTACACCGCGACGGCGCGATGACCGAATATGTCAGTGTTCCGGCGGCCTTCGTCGTGAATACCCGCGGCCTGAGCTTTGATGAGGCGGCCATGATCGAGTTTTTGTCGATCGGTGCGCACGCCGTACGCCGGGCCGAGGTGTTGGCTGGAGAACAGGTTCTCGTGGTTGGAGCCGGGCCGATCGGATTGGCCGCGACGGCGTTCTGCAAGCTGCGCGGCGCTCAGCTCACGGTTGTGGATTCGCGCGCGGATCGGCTGGAGTTCGCCCGCTCGGTGCTATCTGCCGATCACACTATCGTTCTGAGCGAGGAGACCCGCGAGGCGCTGGCTACAGTTACCAACGGCGAGTTCTACGACGTCGTGTTTGATGCAACGGGCAACCCGAAGGCCATGGAGACAGGCTTTTCATACGTGGCTCACGGTGGCCGCTACGCATTGATCTCGGTCGTGAGCGCTGAAATCCGGTTTTCGGACCCGGAGTTCCACAAGCGAGAAACCACGTTGCTGGCGTGTCGCAATGCCACCCTGGAGGATTTTGCGACGGTCGCTGACGCGATCCGATCAGGTCAACTGCCCGCGAAGGCGTTTAACACTCATCGCGCCAGCCTGTCCGAGGTTCCTGACCTGCTGCCGCAATGGGCCGAAGCGTCCAGCGGCGTGGTCAAGGCGTTGGTCGAAGTCTGACGCCAGCTGTGCAACTCGGGAACCTGGGGATGGGTTGCAGCGCTCTGGGCAACCTGTATCGATCGATGAGTGATGGCGAGGCACATGAGGCCGTTACTTCGGCTCTGGCCGCCGGCATCCGTTACTTCGATGTTGCGCCCCTCTATGGGTTTGGGTTGGCGGAACAGCGGCTGGGAAACGCACTGGCCTCCGATCTGGAAGTCGTGATCTCTACGAAGGTTGGACGCGTTCTGCGGCCCACCACATCCAGTGGGGTTCGCGACGGATTTGTGGACGCACTCGCCTTTGCGCCGGTGTTTGATTACTCGTTTGCGGGCGTGATGAGCTCCTACGAAGCCAGCCGTTCAAGGCTGCGCGATTCACGTGTGGAGATCCTTCTCGCCCATGACTTGGGCGCTCAAACCCATGGCAGCCGTTCCGCCGAGATGACCAAAACGTTCCTCGAAGGCGGATATCGGGCGATGCGGCAGTTGCAGGCGGCCGGCGAGATCGATGCCATCGGGATCGGTGTTAATGAGACAGCCATTTGCGAAGAGCTGCTGGATACAGTCGACCTGGATGTGATTCTGCTGGCGGGGCGCTATACCCTGCTCGAGCAGGGTGCCCTCCCCCTCCTCGACCGGTGCGCGCGTTTGGGCGTGCAGGTCATCATCGGTGGACCTTTCAACAGTGGCCTCCTCGTCGAGGCAGACACGCTCCACTACAACTATCAAGCGCCCCCACAGCACATCGTCACCAGGGTTCATGCGCTACGGGCGGTATGCGCGCAGTTTGGGGTGCCGCTGCCGGCTGCTGCCTTACAGTTCCCCACAGCGCATCCAGCCGTGAGCTGTGTGCTACCCGGACTGGCCAGCACGCAACAGGTTGAACAAACGTTGCACTGGCGGAGTCAACGGATCCCCGCCGAGCTTTGGGAGGCTCTGCGCGCCGCCAACTTGCTCGACACCGCGGCTCCTGTTCCTCGAGACTCAATGTAACCAGGCGTACAGAGCGCCGACGGTCACCAACAGGTACAGGGAGACGAGGCGCGGATCGTTCCAGCCGGCGAGCGGGCCCCGAAGGAATTCAGACGGTCGATTCCACACCGTACCCTCCAGTTGCCGGGGGTCCATAGCCGGTGTGAGCAGGCTGACGGTCACAAAGAGAGCCGCACAGAAGACGGTCAGAATCGGGCCGACCAGCATGAAGGGGATGCCCAGACCCCGCTCAGGGTCTGAGATCAAGCCAACAAACGACACACCTTCGGGCACGTGCAGAAATCCTCGACCGATGGACGGCAGGTCGAGAACGAAGTAGGTGATGCCCAGCAAAGTGCCGATATAGAAAGTGATCATTGCGCCCTGCCGGTTGCCCCGCTTCCACAGGACACCCAGGACAAACAAGGTGGTCACCGCCGGAGCGAACGTCATCGGAATCTTGTTGATGGCTTCGAAGATCGTGCCGAACTGATCGCCCTGGGTGGACCAGAGGATGGCAAGGATCATGATGCCCGCGGTGGCGAAGCGCCCGATCAACACCAGCCGCGCCTGGGAAGTCTGCGGCCGCAGGCGACCGACGATGTCGAGTGAGACGAGCGTAGCGCAACTGTTGAGAGCGGCAGCCATACAACTCATCAGCGCGGCCGCCATACCCGCAGCCAGCAGGCCTTTGATGCCGGGAGGAATGAGCAGCGTGATGAGGGCCGGCAGCATCCTGTTGTAGTCCGGCCCGCCGCCGCCCGGCAGATCGGGCAGTTGCAAGGCGCCATGTTTCCACAGGACATACCCTGCCACGCCGGGCAAGACCATGAGAAATACCGGAGTGATCTTCAGGAAGCCCGCGAACAACGCCCCTTTCTGACCCGAGGGCAGATCCTTCGCACCGAGCACACGCTGGACGTGAGTCTGGTCGGCGCACCAATACCAGATCCCGAGAATCGGATAGCCCAGGAGGACGCTGAGCCAGGAGTAACCGTTGAGATGACCCTGGGCGTCGTGGATAGGCTGCAACATGCTGAGTTGGCCGGCGCCGGCCGCCTGCGTGAGGCTGGCCCAGTCTGTTATTCCATAGGGCACCAATGCCCGCAGCGAGAGAACGGTGACCAACACGGCGCCCCCGAGAAGCAGACAGACCTGAACACTCTCGGTCAACATCACTGCGCGCAATCCTCCTACCGCGGTATAAATGACTGTGAACAGTGAGAGCGTGACGATCGTGAGCAGCGGCGGAATGCCGAGGAAGCTCTGGAACAACTGCGCGGCTGCGTACAGGCTGATGCCGATGTGAATGAGCAAGGCGCCGAGCAGACCCACGATGGCGAGACAGGTGCGCGCCTGCGGGCCATAGCGGCGTTCCATGAATTCAGGCAGCGTCTGGATGTGGGAGCGAATGTAGAACGGAGTGAACAGCAGCGCGAGGAGGATCAGCGTGATGCACGCCATCCACTCGAAATTGCCGATGACGAGGCCGTCACGCGCACCTCCGGCTGCGAGGCCGACGAGGTGGAGTGTCGAGATGTTTGACGTAAAGACCGCGGCGCCGACGGTAAACCAACCCAGTGATCGACCGGCGAGAAAGTATTGTTGGGTCCCGGTATTGCGCCGGTAACCGACCAGAATACCGAAAGCGGTAATGCCCACGAGATAGGCACACATCACGAAGAGGTCGATCGGTGTCAGTGACATCCGATCGGCTCAGTCCTGCCACAGGCTCTGGATATCCTCCAGGCTCTTCTGCTTGGTCTCGGGCAGGTATCTGAGAACGAAGACGAAGCCGGCCAGGCAAATCCCTGCGTAGAACCAGAAGGTGCCGGCGGTGCCGATGGAGGCATTCAACAGAGGGAAGGAATAAGTCAGCGCAAAACAGGCCGCCCACAGCGAGGCCGTGCAGATAGCCATGAGCGTGCCGCGCACTGCATTAGGGAAAATCTCCGACAGGATCACCCACGTGATGGGCGCAAGTGTCATGGCATAAGCGGCAATGGCCGCTACGATGAGACCCAACAGCAGCACGCCGGCCTGGTGGGTGTGATAGCAGTAGCCGATGAGAACGTAGATCAGCGCCAGCGAGCCGCATCCAAACAGCATGAGAGCGCGCCTGCCGAGTCGCTCCACTGTTGCGATGGCGACGAAGGTGAACACACACATCGTCACTCCGGTGATGACGATGTTGAACAGGATGCCCGAGAGGTTGTAGCCGGCTGCCGAGAAGACTTCCTGGGCGTAGTTGAAGATGACGTTGATTCCGCACCACTGCTGCAGCACTGCGAGGGTGATGCCGATGACCAGGACGGGCCTGATCCGGGGCTCGTGCTGGGGTTGGGAGGGATGCGAGGCGAACGCGGTGCGCATTTGGGATATGACTTCGGTTGCATAGTCGGCGCCACCGAGTTTGGTCAGGACAGCCCTTGCGCTATCCCAATGCCCTTGCTTCGCGAGCCAGCGCGGAGTTTCCGGGATGAACGCCAGTCCGAGCAGAAAGACGCTCGCCGGAACGACGGCCGCTTCAAACATTCGCCGCCAGGCGAACAGCTCGTTCCAGCTGCCCTGCAGGTCGGCCAGGGTGGCGTTCGGAGCGAGGGGAACCGCGATGAGCCAGTTGACGATCTGCGCGGCCAGGATGCCGAGGACGATAGTCAGCTCGTTGAGGCAGACGAGCTTGCCGCGAATTTGCGCGGGAGCGATCTCGGCAATGTAGATCGGGGACAGGACGGAAGCCATTCCAATCGCTACGCCACCAACCATTCGCCATGCGATGAATTCGTTGAGACTCGCCGCCGCCCCCGTGCCGATCGAGGACGCGGCGAATGTGATGGCTGAAATCAGAAGCGTTCGGCGGCGGCCGAGCCGCTCGCTGATCGGACCTGAGCCGATGGCGCCGATCAGGCAGCCAACGAGGGCGCAGCTCATCACCCACGCCTGCACCTGCGGAGCGGTGATGCCGAAGTGGGCTTCGTAGAACGGCTTCGCGCCGCCTATGACGACCCAGTCATAGCCGAAGAGGAAGCCGCCGAGGGCGGATGTGGCCGCGGCGGCCCATAACTGTAGGGAGCCGAAGGCTGAATCTGCTTGCGCCTCCAGTGCTGCAAGCTTGGCGCCGCCTTCGTCCATCCCACCCCCTCGAATATAGTATCGGCATATCCTGTATTATAGGTTGGCGGATAGCAAGCCGTTACCGCAGGCGGTATACTCCTGTGTAGTAACTTATCTACACGTGATGAAATGCCTCCTCTGAACATCCGCAATGAAGAGACCGAACAGCTCGCAACAGCGGTGGCGCAACTGACGGGAGAGACGAAGACTGAGGCGGTGACTCAGGCGCTGCGCGAACGTCTGCAACGGCTGAGGCGATCCCGCACGAAACGGCGACTCGCAGACGATCTCGATGAGATCGCACTGCACTGCTCCACCCTTCCGCTGCGTGATTCGCGCAGCGCCGACGACATCATTGGCTACGATGACCACGGGCTTCCGCGCTGATGGTATTGGATACGTCCGCTGTTGTAGCAGTCCTTCAGGACGAGCCGGAGCGGCGCAGATTCAACGAGGCGATAGAAGCTTCCGAGTCACGATCAATATCGACTGCGTCTTTTGTCGAGTGCTCCATGATCCTCGAGTCGCGCTACGGCGCGGACGGTGTTCGCGATCTCGATCTATTCATCGCCAAGGCGCAAGTCTCCCTGGTGCCCGTCGATGAAGAGCAAGCTGACCTCGCCCGTCGCGCATACCGGAAGTTCGGAAAGGGAAGACATCCGGCTGGACTCAACTTTGGCGACTGCTTTTCATACGCTCTTTCGCGTGCGCTCGAGTTGCCTCTGCTGTTCAAAGGAAACGACTTCAGTCAAACCGACGTCGAGTGTCATCCCGCCAGCGGCTGATCCCGCGCGGCTTACACTTACTTCAGTCCGTAGATATCCAGTTCCCCTGGAATTGTTGTGGAGCTGTTTGCACCACCCCGGTTATTGCCGCGAGTCGGCACGTAGACGCGCCCATTGGCAATGGTCGGCACCGTGAATTTCACGGGGAAGCCGGCGGCATCGGCCGCCACCTGCGAACTGTTCCAGAGTTCGGTGCTCACGTCGGTTGCGTCATGCGCATAAAGAACCACTGGGCCGCAGGCAGTCGACCTTTGCGTGCAGTACTTACTCTGATCCAGCGTCCACACGATTCCGTTCTGCGACGCGGAGGACGCTGAGACCGACGAGGTCGCACCTGGCCACGGGAAGATGTGTGATGACTGCGACACGTGGCTGAAGTTGGCATTGGCAGGATTGAGCTGATACTGCTGCAACGCTCCACCGGCACCCGTCAGGTAGAGCATGTTGTTCCACAGTGCACCCGTCGAGAAGATCCCTGTGCCGAAATCGATCTGCTGTACTGAGGCGTGATCGCCAAACCCACCGAGCAGATCGCGGTTGATCACATATAGAGTCGTGTCTTTACCGCCCCCGATGATGGCGTGCACTACGGTATTGCCGGCAGGCAAGTCCGCGAGGATCGCCGCGCCACCGGAGCCGAAATCCTTGTCCACCGCATTGAGGTTGTCCTGATCGGACGGCGTAAAGTATTGTGACACGGTGAGTGTCGGGCTCAACTTCAGGAGCGAGTCGCCATAGTCGTTGTTGGGCGCGGAAGTGCTGGTCGCGTTGTAATCGCCGTTTCCGGTAATGACGTAGAGTTGGTTGCTCGCATCCACCGGTGGAGCGGCCCCGCTCATCCAGATTCCGGCCTTGGACTGGTTGGGTGCGAAGTTGATGACGTTCTTCTGCGTAAGCGCCCCCGCGCTGTACTGATAAGCCATCATCCAGCCGTAGTAGGGGGTCTGGTCTTCGTGAGAGGCCCAGGGAATGTAGACCATGCCATTCGCGAACACCAGGCCTGATCTCTGATGTTCGAAGTGAGGATCGAAGGCGACAGTGCCTCCACCTGATTTCGGGTAAGTGGCTGTGATCGCTGCCGGAGAACCGGCCTTCTCGGCACCCGTGAGCAGGTCGATAGCATGCAGGCGCTGATACCACGTCGTGTGCGAAGGATTGATCGACTTGGTGACGATGTACAGGATGTGGGTTGCAGGATCGATTACGGGCGTGCCCGTAACTCCGATCTCGGGCTGAATATTGCCGAACCCCTTACCGACCAGGGCAGCAGGGATTGGGGTCTCTCCCGTCGTCGCGCCATGAGCTGCATCCAGCAGGTTGGCCGACCACAGAGTCTTGCAAGGGACGGCTTCGGCGTCGTACGCAAACACCCCGTTATGCTGAGTCGCTACAAACACCACATTGTGCTTTGCGCCACCAATAGTCAGATTCGGAACCCATAGGGGTTGCGTATAGATCGCGCCGTCAGCCGTGCACGAGGTGAGCTTCCCGAAATGTGCCGTACTGACCGTGGCTTTCGTCAAGGCGTATTCCTGAGTGTTCACGCCGTCTCTGGCGAGATCGTTGTGGTATGTATAGACGCCTGCCAGGTCGGTGACGGCTACAAGTGAGGTGGCGCTCTGCGCCGTGTTAGCGGCGCTTGTCGCAACAACCGTATGCGGGCCAGCCGCGGTTCCCGGTGTGTAGAGTCCACTTGCACTGATGGTTCCCACTGTAGCGTTGCCATTGGCAAGGCCGTCAACAGTCCAAGTTGCCGAGCCGCCGCCCGGTACCGCGGCAGTGAACTGCTGTGTCTGGTTTAAAGTAATCGCCGCCGTGCCGGGCGATAGTCCCATGACCGCATTTGAAACACTCACCGTCGCAGTGGCTGCCGGGCTCGTCCCTGCCGTGCCTGAGCAGACCAACGTGTATGTCGTATCGGCACTCAGCGCACCCGTGTTCTGAGCGCCCTTGACCGCGAGTGCCCCGGCCCACCCGCCCGAGGCAGTGCACGTAGTGGTGTTGATTGATCTCCATGTCAGAACGGCAGTGCCACCTGGGGCCACCACAGTGGGATTCGCAGTCAGCGTCACCGCCGGGGTTGTGACAACCGAAACGCTCGCAGTTACCGCCTGGCTACTACCGCCATCGCCGGAACATGTCAGAGAAAATGTGGAGTCGGCATTGAGAGCAGAAGTGGCCTGAGAGCCACTGGTCGAGAGCGCCCCACTCCAGCCACCCGAAGCGGTGCAGGAACCGGCATCCGTTGAGTTCCAGGTCAGCGTGGAAGTCGTCCCAGGCGCAACTTGCGTCGGATCGGCGGTCAAGGTCGCAGTCGGAATCATATGCACGGTCGTTGTGACGGGCATGCTCGTGCCGCCACCCCCGGTGCAGGTCAGGCTGAAGTCAGTGGCAGCCTTCAGAGCGCCGGTGCTCTGACTGCCGCTCGCCGCGAGAGAGCCGCTCCAACCGTCTGATGCGGTACATGAAGTTGCGTTGGTTGACGTCCAGGTGAGAGTCGCCTGTTCGCCGGAGTTGACGGCTGTTTTATCAACCGTCAGCGTGGCGGTCGGCACGGGGCTCGAAGAGCCGCCGCCGCAACCCAACAGCAGCAAAGCAACCCCGCTGGCCAGCAGTGGGAGGGCAGGACGCATGGAGTCCCTGACAATCTAGTTGTTTTGCTCGATCATACATTACTGCCGTATTTTGTGGAAATCATGCAGAGGCGCCAGATAGCCCGGCGGTTGCAGCTGCCGATCGACCAGCAACACGGCCGCGCGGGGTCCGTCCGTGGAACCCTCTACCACCTTGCCCTTTCCGATCTGTACGCACTGCCCGACGAATATCTGCTCGTAGAGCGCAGCGTTGAATGCCTTGCGATGGCCTCTAATGCGCTCGAGCGCGTTGACTTCTTCAACCGAGCTGCAGCCGTAGGTCGTGTGACTGGCCACGTACAGCAGGTTCGAGCTTACGAGCAGAGCGGCTAGCAACATGGGTATTCAGCGCCGCACGTGGCGGTCGATCCAGTCGATGATCACATCCGCTACTTCCAGGTTATTCTTATCCAACATCATCATGTGGCTGTT
>Ga0068862_100004865_pt1 | contig 11308 bp, 10 predicted proteins | sample KBSSwiS52_FD_66598 | JGI IMG/M metagenome (GOLD analysis project Ga0068862, IMG submission 66598) | Switchgrass rhizosphere microbial communities from Kellogg Biological Station, Michigan, USA - KBS Switchgrass S5-2 | ecosystem: Host-associated > Plants > Roots > Rhizosphere > Soil ... | reverse complement strand
ATGACATGCTCTCACGCGCCTGCAGCGATCTCGTACGACGCCAGCCGCGCCGCGTGGTCGTAGATCTGCGCCGCGATCATGAGCTCGTTCGCACCCGTGCGCGCGACGATGGCAGCGAGGCCGTCGCGGACCTGCTCGCCTGTTCCGATCACCGTGTACGAGAGCATGTCCGCGAGCATCGCGCGCTCGAACGGGGCGAGCGTCTGCTCGAATCCGTTCTCGGGTGGTTTCAGCGGGCCTGGTCGCCCACGACGCAGGTTGATGAACGCCTGCTGCAGCGACGTGAAGAGCCGCCGCGCCTCGGCCTCCGTCTCCGCGGCGAACACGTTGACGCCGAGCATCACGTACGGCTGGTCGAGCTGCTCCGACGGCTGGAACTGCGCGCGGTAGATCTCGAGCGCCTGGTCGAGCATCGCCGGCGCGAAGTGCGACGCGAACGCAAACGGCAGGCCTAACGCGGCGGCGAGCTGCGCGCCGAACAGACTCGAGCCCAGAATCCAGATCGGCACATCGAGCCCGGCGCCGGGCACCGCGCGCACCGCCTGGCCGGGTTCCGCTGGCCGGAAGTACGCCATCAGCTCGAGCACGTCCTGCGGGAACGCATCGCCTGCCGCCGGAGAGCGCCGTAACGCACGCGCCGTCACCTGATCCGACCCCGGCGCGCGTCCGAGCCCGAGATCGATTCGCCCCGGGAACAACGAGGCGAGTGTGCCGAACTGCTCGGCGATCACGAGCGGCGGATGGTTCGGCAGCATGATGCCGCCGGCGCCAACGCGGATCGTCGACGTCCCGCCGGCAACGTGCGCGATGAGCACGGCCGTCGCCGCACTCGCGACGCTCGGAATGTTGTGATGCTCCGCCAGCCAGAACCGCCGGTAGCCCCACCGCTCCGCGTGCTGCGCGAGGTCGAGACTGTTCCGGAATGACTGGGTCGCATCGCTGCCCTCGACGATCGGGGCGAGATCCAGCACCGACAGCGGAATCACGATGCGCGCTCGGTGCGTCTGCTCCTATGGCGCGGAGTCATCGTCCGCGATGAGCTGTTGGAGGTCCAGCTCCTCCCAGTCGAGCTCCTGCTCGATGCGCTGGAACGCGGCGTCGCCGATCGTCCCATCGGCCCGCAGGGCGATGAGACGCCGCCGTTCGGCCGACGTGGCCGTCCGCACGATCTCGGCATCCACGGCGGTGGCGCCATCGTCCGCCGACGGCTCGGCGTTAGGCGACCGGTCGCCGTTCGCCAGATCCGACTCGGCGCGCCGCAGCAGCACTTCGTACCGTCCCCGCAGCATTCCCGACATCTCCTGCGGCGGCAGCTCCGCGGTGGCCGCGAGCGCGGCGCGAAGCGTCTCGACTCGCGCGAGCTTCACTTCGCGGTCCACCGAGCCGTCGTCTTCGAGCTTCAATGCGTTCATGAGAGGCCGGAGCGTCATCCCCTGCACCACCAGCGTTACGAGCACGACCGAGAACGCCGTGAACAGGATGAGGTCGCGATAGGGAAATGCGGTCCCTGCGGCACCGCCCGTCGGCAGCGCCAACGCGGCGGCGAGCGTCACGATGCCGCGCATCCCACACCACCCGACCACGGCCGCGGCTCGCCTCGACAGACCGACGTGGTCGTAAGGGCCCGGCGTGCCATCGGGCGCCGGACGACAACGCCAGCGGCTGAACGCCGCGGCTCCCGACACCCACGCAATACGCGCCAGGATCGTCGCGATGCACACAGCGACTGCAACGCCCGCGTATTCGACCAGCGTCCTCGCATCGATGCGGCCGAGGATGCCTTTCAGCTGGAAGCCGACGAGAATGAACGCGAGCACGTTCAGCACGAACACCGCGAACTCCCACACGGCGAACGACGGAATCCGGAGGCGCGCGGGGATGGTACCCGCGCGGCGAGACGTCACCATCGCGAAGACGACGACGGTGAGAATGCCGGAGAGGTGCAACCGCTCGGCGAGCATCCACACGCCGAACGTCCCGCAGAACTGCACGACCACGGCGGTGGCGACATCGTGGATCCGCGTGTTCACGGCCAGGATCGCGCGTGACAGCACGAATCCGAGCACCACGCTCCCGACCGTGACGACGAGGAGCATCGGCACCACACTGGCCGGCGACAGCGCGCCAACGAGGGTCGCACCCACGGCAAGGCGATAGACCAGGAGCGCGCTCGCATCGTTGAACAGGCTCTCGCCTTCGAGGATCACGAGCAGTCGGTGCGGCGGCCGCAGCTGCTTCAGCACGGCGGTCGCCGCCGCGGCGTCCGGCGGGGCGACGATTGCCCCGAGCGCGATGGCGGCGGCCCACGGCATGTCGGGCACGAGCAGCCGGACCACCACCGCGACGACTACGATGGTGAGCGCAACGGCGCCGAGCGCGAGGCCGGCCACCGAGCGCCAGTTCGCGCGCAGGTCTCGTGGTGATGCATCGAATGCCGCGTCGAGCAGTACCGGCGCGACGAACAGCGTCAGTGCCAGCTCCGGGTCGAGCACGAGCGTGGGCGTGCCAGGCACGAGCGCGAGTGCAGCGCCCGCGAGCGCGACCATGGCCGGATACGGCGTTCCGATCCGTCGCGAGAGCGCAGTGAGGCCGGCACCGGCCAGCAGCAGCGCGATGATGATCTCGAAAACGTACATATGATCGGAAGCTTTGCGGCCGAATGCCCGTGCCGCAACGCCTGCCTGCTGTCATTCCGAGCGGAGCCGCGCAGCGGCGCAGGCGAGGAATCGCCGTCGTCCCGACCGGGGCGCTGGTCCCTCTACCGGGAGGATGGCGATTCCTCGCCTCCGCGCCTTCGGCGCTCCGCTCGGAATGACAAGCCCCGGCGATTCCTCACCTCCGGGCCTTCGGCCCTCCGCTCGGAATGAAAGCCGACTGCTCAGGCCCCGTCGTACGCTGCCTGAAGCTCGGCGATCTCGAACTTGCTCATCTGGAAGAACGCGTCCATCACCCGCTGCGACGCCGCGGGATCCCCGCCACCGCCCATGAACCGCCCCAGCGCATTCGGGACGACCTGCCACGACAGCCCGAACCTGTCCTTGAGCCAGCCACAGCGCCCCGGCTCGCCGCCGTCTGCCGTGAGCTTCGCCCACAGGTCATCGATCTCCTCCTGGCTGTCGCACCCGACAAAGAACGAGACCGCCTCGTTGAAGGTGAACTGGGGTCCGGCGTTCAGCCCCATGAAGCGCTGGCCATCGAGCTCGAACTCGACCGTCATCACTCGTCCCTGGACGCGGGTGACGGCACCGGTTTTCGAGCGCGGGAAGATCGATACGTAGAAGTTCATGGCCTCTTCGGCCTGAGTATCGAACCAGAGGAACGGTGTGGGCGCGGTCGGCATGATCGGCTCCGGTTTTCGGTTGGGAATCTCGCGGCTTCGTCCATGAGTCGGAGCCGGTTTCCGATTCTCGACATCGGAGCCAACAAAAAAACATCTCGGTCTCCGCGCCGGAATTCGCGCGGGACGAATGGTGATCTCTCCTTGACAGCTTAGGAGAGGAATTCAAAAGCGATCAAGGGCTCTGACCCTCTTGATCGCCGTGATCCGAGTCTGACCCTATTTCCCTCAGGGGCGCCTGCCCTCGCGCATCGCCGCGACCTCGGCGGCGGTGAATGGAGGCGAGAACAGCTCGGCGCGCGCATGCCAGCATCGGAACAGATCGGTGATGTAGTGCATGCGCTCCGGGAGGTCAGCCCAGTCCGTCGCACCGCTTCGCGCTGTGGTGTCAGGCGTCGGATCGACGCTCGCGAGCAGCGCGCGGAGCCCCGGATGCTCGAGCGTGCGAAGCTCCGGCGGAAACTCGCCCGGGACGTCGCTTCCGAGCCGGAGCACGGCGCTCGGCATGCGAAGCGTCATGAGCAGATCGGTGACCACGAGCCGTAGACGACGCTGAACCGCCGCGACCAGCGCCGCAATGGCGATGTCCGCCGGGAGCGGTCGCCCGGTGAGACGTGAGATCCGCATGCGAGCCCGAAGCCACTCGGCGGGCAGCATGAGGGCGACGATCTGCGCGCGGACGCCCTCGGCGTCCAGCGATGCATCGAGCGACGTGCGGATCTCGGGCTGCAGCCGGGTCTGCTCGTGCATGCCGATGAGCAGGTTGCCGAAGAGGAGGAGTGAGGCACGCGCGTGGTCGTTAGGTGCGGCGCACGCCTCGCCGTAGGCGACGAACGCATCGCGGAGGCGCTGCTGCCCGCCCGGTGGGTCGCCCGGACGGAGACTGCCGCAGAACGCCGCCGTGGCAGCCGCGTCGGGCGCGCCGGTGGCCGCCGCGGTCGTTCGCCACCGCGCGAACTCGCGCCCGATCTCGACGAACACCTTGCGGTTCCCGACGGCAACGGCGTCCGCCGCGCGGCGGAGTGCGGCCTCGGGGTCGACGATGCGCCGGATCGCCGCCGGCAACGTGATGTGCGCGGTCCCACCCATCTCGCGTGCGGCGATGCGCGCGACGCCGGCTACGAGCTCAACGATCTCGGGGGAGCCGAAGATGTCGTCGGCGGCGCGTTCGAAGTCCTCGCCGCGAATGGTCTGTCCTGCCTGACGCGACGCCCACGTGGCGAACGTGCACCAGTTCGCGCCAGGCGAGACCCGCTCCGCAACAGCGGCCGAGAGCTCGTGGTAACACTGTGTGATGCGGAGGTTGCGGAGCACCGGGTCACTGATGCCGCCGATCGCATCGACTTCATTGACGGTTGGAACAGTCACGTCGGTCTCTCCCCACATGCGCCCGTTGGCTGCTGCTTGCTGCGAGTAGCTGCTAGCAGCTGCTAGCAGCTCGCCGACGGCCGCGTGCTGGTGCTGCTGGCTGCTCGCTGCTGGTACCAGCCGCAACGAGCCGGCACGCAGCGGCAGCTCGCAGCCTCAGTTCCCCGTTCCCAGTTCCCAGCCGCTACCCGCTTCCCGTCTCCCGTCTCCCGTCTCCCTCAATAAAGCAGATACGGCCTCCGGCTCTCCACGAACGCCGCCGCCTCGCGATCCCACTCGTCGAGCAGCGGCGCGAGACGGCCCGCATCGATCGCGAGTCGGACCTTGTCCGATCCCGTTAGGCGGTCGATCGACCGCGTCCACGCGAAATCGGTTGGATGCAGGCGGTGGATCTCGTCGATCAGCAGGAGCGACGTGCGCACGGGCCGGTAGGCCCGCTTGTCGGTGATCACGAACCGAATGCCCGGGATCGTCAGTCCCTTGTACTTCGCGGCGGTCGGTGCCACCGGCATCGTGATGGCTTCGAACCGGATGCCCGGCAACCGTCGTTCGTTCATGATCCGCGCGACCTCCGGTGCGTTCAACCACGGAGCACCGATCTGCTCGAACGGACGATCCGTGCCGCGACCCTCGGTGAGCGTCGTGCCCTCGAAGTAGACGGTTCCCGGATAGCTCGTCAGCGCGGCGAGTGAGCGGAGGTTGGGCGACGGGTTCACCCACGGCAGCCCCGTCTCGTCCTGCCACTGCGAGCGCTTCCAGTTTTCGGCCTTCACGACGATGAGGTCCGCGCCGATCCCAAACTTCCTGTTGAACATCGTCGCCAGCTCGCCGACCGTCATCCCGTGTCGCGCCGGGATGGGGTACATGCCGACGAACGACTTGAAGTTCGTGTCGAGCAGCGCGCCTTCCACGATCTCGCCGCCGATGGGGTTGGGCCGATCGAGGACCACGAACGGAATGCCCTTTCTCTTCGCCGCCTGCATCGAGAGCGCCATCGACGAGACGTACGTCCACGTCCGCCCGCCCACCTCCTGCAGGTCGTACAGAATCACGTCCACGTCCTTCAGCATCGGGTCGGTCGGCCCGAGATCCTCGGCGCTGTAGAGCGAGTAGATCGGGACGCCCGTCCTCGGATCGGTGCCGTCCGTGATCCTCTCACCGGCCATGACATCGCCCCGAATGCCGTGCTCCGCCGCGAGCAGCGCGACCAGCTTCAGGTCCTTGTGCTTCGCCACGAGATCGATGCCAAGCGTACGCGCTCGGTCGATGGCGCTGCTGTTGGTGAGGAACGCGACGCGTTTGCCGCGGAGGCGCTGAGGCACATCCGCGAGAAACACCTCGAGGCCAGGACGAACCACTCCTGTTGCGGGAGCCGCGGCAGCGCCGGTAGCGGGCGCCGGGTTTTGGGTCTGCGCGCACGCAGGCGCGAACAGCACGAGCGCGCTCAACGCGGCAGCGAATCCGGAACGATCTCTCATCGACTGTCTCACTGGCGAGGTTTGACGCTGGACGGCGAATCCGTCATCAGTCTCCGGCGGTCGCCGGCTGCGCACGCGACGTCACGGGTGCAGAACTGGCGAGCGGTGCGTCCGGCGTTGGGACCGAGGCGCGTGCGCGCCAGAAGATCCACGCGGTCACGCTGATCGTGATCGCCAACGCGGCGCCGAACTCGCTCGTGAGCCACCGCGTGGGTCCGGTGTCCACCGTGACGCGATCGAAGAACGCCTGCACGAACAGGTTGTGCGACGCGTGCAGGATCGCCGCCGGCCACACGCTTCCTGAACGCAGTCTGAGCCACGCGAACGGCACGCCGAGCGCGGTAACCATGATCACGAAGCACAGCACGGAGTACCACGCGGGCGTGCCGCCGTTGTAGTCCGCGAAGACGATGAGCGGCACGTGCCACGCCGCCCAGATCGCCCCGCTCAGGATCGCCGTGCGCCCGAACGACGTCGTTCGCGCGAGCGTCGGCACGAGGAAACCGCGCCACCCGAGCTCCTCGCCGGTGGCAGAGAGGAGGCTCTGCAGCGAGCCGAGGACGAGGAACGTGGCGATCGGCGTCTTGAATCGGGCGAGGTCCACGCCGCCGAGTCCCGTGAGCCACACGAGACCGTACGCCACGGTCGCATAGCCTAACGGGAGCAGGTACGCGAGCGCCGCCCATCGCGGCGCGCCGAGGCCCCATCCCTGCCCGCGCACGTTGCGCTGGAAGATGAGCCGCGTGATGAGCGCGCTGACGCCGGGCGACCACATCAGCGCGAGCACGTATCTGCCTCCCTGGGCGCCGAGGCTTCCCGCGGAGATGATCAGCCACCAGAAAACCGCGCTCAGCCCGAACGTGAGGCCGAGGAACGTCGTGAGCTGCGCTCGCGTGTCGGGCGCGCGGGTATCCATTGAGGTTGCTCCAATCATGACGTGCGTGCGTGTCAGGAACCGCGCCGGCCTGATTTCGATGACGTCGAGTGCGGCTTCACCAGGGGCGTGCGTGGTGTGACCGGCGCGGCGGTGAGTGGCGGCTTCTGGTCCGGCAGTTGGGGCGCTGCAGGACGCTTTCGCGAGAAATCGGGGATCGACCGATTGCCTTTCTTCTTCATACGACCTCGCATTCACGGTTGGTGGGAATATGCACGTCACCCACATCGACGGCGACGCGGTAACTGCCGCGCTCATCTGTTATCAACCAACTGGTTGACAACAGGTCGCACGCGCCCTACGTTGTTCATCAACCAATTGGTTGTGGACGCGAATCAGGCAGGTCTACGTGAGCGCTGACCCGCTTTCCCGAGTGTTTTCGGCACTGGCTGACCCGACGAGGCGCGATCTCGTCGCCCGACTCGCGGACGGAGACGCGACCGTCCGCGATCTGGCCCAGCCATATGACATGACAGTACAGGCCATCTCCAAGCATCTCAAGGTGTTAGAGGACGCCGGCCTGGTGACGCGGAGCCGTCAGGCGCAGCGCCGGCCTGTACACCTCGAGGCCGACGTGCTTGACCTCATGACCAAATGGATCGAGCGCTATCGCCGGAACGCGGAGGAGCGTTACAGGCGCCTCGATGCCGTGCTGGACGCTATGCCTGACGGCACGAAGCCAACACCATCAACCCATACTGGAGACTCATGATGCCGACCATTACCCGCGAGACCCAGATCATCGTCGACCAGAAGGTGCCGGCGGTGCGCATCATCCGAGAGTTCGACGCCCCGGTCGCCAAGGTCTTCCGGGCCCACACCGACGCAGCCCTGTTCGCGCAATGGATCGGCCCCCGGAACAACGAGACGCATGTCGAGCACTTCGATTGCCGCACCGGCGGGTCGTATCGGTACGCGAGCCGACGGAAGAATTTCGAGGCGTGGTTTCACGGGTCCTTTCACGAAGTGCGCCCATCAGCGCTGATCGTGCAGACCTTCACGTTCGAGGGCATGCCGGACGGCGTCGCGCTCGAGCGGCTCGTGTTCGAGGACCTCGGCGACGGCCGCACCCGTCTGACGGCGACGTCACTGGTCGATTCGTTCGAGGACCGCGACGCCTTCGTCGCGAGCGGCATGGAGAAAGGCGTGCGCGAGGGCTACGAGCGCCTCGACGAGCTCCTCGCGCGCTGACCTCCACCTCCCGTCTCTCCAACCGGCCTAACGTCCGAGCTCAGCGCCTGCCCTTGCGAGCCGACCACGCGATCGATATCGCCACATCGACGGTGGTCGGCCTTCCTCTTCGCAAAGAAGAGAAAGTCCGCGCGACTTCCGTCTAACACGACGTAGACGCATGGGAGGTAGCGACGATGGCTCGGAAGATCCTGTTCGTGATTCATGGCATCGGACAGCGCGCGCCTGACGATGCAGTCGACAAGCCGCGGTTCGCCGCGGAGAACTGGCCCGGCGACGTCATCACCAACTTCCTCGAGCTCGCCGGGAAGCACGCGCCCGGGGTGGACATTGGACTCAACCCCGGGCCAGCCGGTATCAAGGTCGTCCCGCTCCACTACTGCGACATCATCATCGAGCAGCTCGAGCGCTGGGACTCGCTCGGCGACAAGAACGTCGCGGACGCCGTCGCGAGGCAGTTTCCCGGACTGCCCACGCAATTCGTGGACGTGCTGCGCGACATCTCCACCGCCGATGCGCCGTTCTTCTGGCGGGGCGGCGTGGACATCCTGCTCTACCGCGTCTTTCACGACATCGCGATCCGCTCCCACGTGCGGGCACAGGTCACGCGCACGCTGTTCGACAATGCCGTGAACGGCGTGCTGCCCGCCTGCGGCTTCATCACGCATAGCATGGGCACGGCCGTCATGCACGACGTGCTCGCGGAGATCTTCGCGAACCCGATCGAGTTCGGCGGGTTCGTGAACATGGACATCGACATCTACGTGAGCCTCGCGAACGTCAGCAAGATTCTCGAGAACGTCGCGAACCCGCAGAAGTCGCCGGTCAGGCCGTTCGGTGCGCCGGGGATCGGGCGCGCTCGCTGCCGCGCGTTCGTGAACGCCCATCACGAGTCCGACCCGGTGCCGTACCTCGGCCTGTTCAATCCGGACTGGAGCACGACGACCACGCCGTACCGCGACGTGCGCATCGAGCGCATCACGCAACCGAACACCCACGCGTACGAAGGCTATCTCGAGAACCCGCGGGTGTGGATCCCGATCTTTCGCACACTGCTCGAGACACCGATCAGCAAGGCCGACGCCGACGCGCTGATCGACGAGTACGACGCCACACCGCCGCCGGCGTGCGCGCAGGCACTGGACGATCTGCGTGCCTCGGTGAAGAGGATCGCCGAGGCGTGGAAGAACCGCGCGGGCGCGGTGGGCACGTGGCAGTTCGTGGTCGAGCTGACGAAAGCCCGTCGCGTCCTCGCGGAAGCGAAGGCGCGCTGCTTCGGCGCCGCTGGTGGCGTGGAGGGCATGCTATGATCCTCACTACCGTCCTATTCCTGACGCAGCAGACGCTGCTCGCCACGTCGAGCGCCATGCCGGCCGCGTCGCCGCGCCTAACGCCATTCGTGAGCGCCGCGGCGCTCGGTCGCTGCGAGGATCCGTGGGGAGCCTCGCCTCCCCTGACGGGGAAGACGCGTGCGGTGCATCCCGACGGCCTGCGCGAGCGCTTCGCGCGCTCGATCGCGGCGAAGGGCTGGGCGACGGCGTTCGCCGGCTACGCCGCGGTCATCGACACGACGCTCGACCGTCTGGGCTCCCCGTCGTCGTCGGACTTCGACCAGCTGCGCCGGGCGTTACGCACCGCAACCGATTCGACGGCCATCGGGCTCGCCCGGGCGCTCCAGCGTCCGCCGGCGGAGCTCGCGGCGGCGCTCTCGGAGCTGGACATCAACCAGTTCCGGCCGGTGACGAACCTGGACGGCAACCTCATCATCCTGCAGAGCAACCGGATCCCGTTAGGCGTCCCGCTCGACAGCACGAAGCTCTCGGCCGACCAGTTCGAGGCGATCTGCTGGAGCGGGTGGAGCCTCCACCGACTCCTCGCGAACGTCAACTTCGAGACGATTCCGGGTGCGCTCGCCCGCATCGAGGCGCAGGAGCGGCGGTGGGAGCGGTACCGCACGCAAGGGCCGATGCAGCTGCCGCACGAGATGCTGCTCAACCGGGCCAAGCGATTGGTCGTACGCCCGAAGGGCTCATCGCGGTTCAATCCTCCGCGCCTCGACCTGGTGGCGGTGCACCCATTCGCCGGCATCGAGCTCGTGCGCGTCGATGGCGCTGTCAACCCGGAATCGTCGGTCGCCGCGGAGCTCGGCGGCGCCACGTTCTGGTTCAACGACTGGAAGCACCACGTTGGCGCCACGTGGGTGATCGCGTACGACCTCGACGGACGGATCGGCCGAGGCCCGCTCGTTAGGCTCGGCGGATACGTGACGGCGGGACTGCTGAGCCGCCGGGATGCCGGCGGCACGAGCCGGAAGTCGCTGCTCATCACCCTCGACGCTCTGCGACTGCTCAAGCCCGACGTCGTCCCGCAGGCGGTGCGACAGGCCCAGGGGATCGCCGGCGAGGTGCTCGACCGGCTGCCGCCGAGATAGCAGCAGACGGCGGAGATGTCGGCGATCGCCTGATGCACTCGCGGATTTGGCCTGACAGCGTCGCAGTGGCCGACGCCCTACTCTCCAGCCATCAGTGCAGCGACCAGCTGAGTTGGAGGGAGAAAGGCCCGCATGCAACGGTTAATGAAAGTCGGATCGGCCTCTGCGGAGGCGCGGCTCGATCGGCTGCCGCGGCCGGTCGCACGCTATTTCGCCTTCGCAATCCCGCCGGGCCAGCCGCGAATCCGCGGCGCGCATATCCGGTGGGCCGGCGAGTTCCAGCTCCGTCCGAACGCCGGGTGGAGTCCATTCACGGCCGAGCAGGACTTCACGACGAGGCCGCCGGGCTTCGTGTGGAATGCCAAGATCCGCATGCTCGGGTTCGTCCCGATGCGCGTGCGCGACTCGTACATCGGTGGAACCGGCGCGATGCTCGCGCGGCTCGGCGGCATCGTCCCGGTCGTGAATCAGCACGGCTCGCCCGAGATGGCGAGCGGCGCGCTCACTCGCTGGTTAGGCGAAGCCATCTGGTTCCCCACCGCACTGCTCCCGGACGGCAATCCCGGCGA
>Ga0068862_100004864_pt1 | contig 11308 bp, 11 predicted proteins | sample KBSSwiS52_FD_66598 | JGI IMG/M metagenome (GOLD analysis project Ga0068862, IMG submission 66598) | Switchgrass rhizosphere microbial communities from Kellogg Biological Station, Michigan, USA - KBS Switchgrass S5-2 | ecosystem: Host-associated > Plants > Roots > Rhizosphere > Soil ... | reverse complement strand
GGCAAGCACAAGGCGGTCTTCGACGTGCCCGAGGTCGAGAGCGGCTACGGCGTGTGGCGCGCCTCGATCTGGGCGAAGCAGTACCAGGAAGTGCTCGGCGCCGCGCCGAAGGACCTGTCGGCGGTGGTCGTGCTGCGGCACAACGGGATCGTGCTGGCGATGCAGCAGGCGTTCTGGGACAAGTACGGCATCGGGAAGGCGAAGAACGTCCTGCACCCGGTGACGCAGCAGCCGACGGACCGGAACCCGGCGTTGCTGTCGGCGTCGCGTGGTGAGGTACCGGAGCAGTTCGACGCGGTGGCGCTCGACAAGTTCCTCGCGCGCGGCGGCGTGGCGCTCGCGTGCAATCTGGCGCTGGCCGATTGCGTGGAACTGATCAAGTCGAAAGACGGCGTGAGTGACGCCGAGGCCCGCAAGCAGGCGATCGCGTACATGGTGCCGGGCGTGATCCTGCAGCCGTCTGGCGTGTTCGCGGTGATTCGCGCCCAGGAGGCGGGGGCGTCGTACATTCGCGCGAGCTAGACTCGCCATGCTCGCCTTCGTCATCGTCCTGCTCGGCGCCACGATCGGCAGGCCGCCTAACGTCTCACAGGCGACCTGGAAGGAGATCGGCAAGACGTCCGTCGGCAATCCGGTCTACGTCGATCCGAAGAGCGTGAAGAAAGCGCCCGACGGGATCGTCACGGCGACGTTGCGGGCGGTGTTCGTGAAGCCGATCGTCACGCCGAAGGGTCCGATCACCGCGTCGCGCACGGTGGCGATGTTCGACTGCGCCAAAAAGACGGTGGCGGTGAAGGAGAACATCTACTTTCATGACGAGAAGGCGAACACGGTGTACCAGCGGTCCGCGCCCGGGAAGCCGGGCTACGGAACGACGATCAAGGGGTCACTGCCTGACATCGCGATGGGGTACCTCTGTTCGAAATGACATCGCGCGGCGCCGCGGACAGTTGTCAGTCAGTCATCGGGCAACAGTCGCCAGTCGCAGTACCGAGGGGGCAGTACTGAGGGGGGTAGCGGGTAGCGGGAGAAACGGCGGCTGTCATTCCGAGCGGAGCGCCGCAAGGCGCGCAGGCGAGGAATCGCGATCATCCGGGTAGAGGGGCCGCTCGATCGGGACGACGGCGATTCCTCGCCTCCGCCGCTGCGCGGCTCCGCTCGGAATGACAACGAACTCGCTACCCGTCTCCCGTCACCACCGCGGCCTTCTGCGACGGCCGCGCCAGCAGCCCTGCGGGTTCTGCGTCTGCCGTTCGTTCTCTTCTGGAGTCAGCGCGGGATGACTACGGCGCGATGCGACGCCACGCGCCGCGCGTCACGATGCCGTCGATGCGACGCGCCTGCTGTATGTCCACGAGCGGATTCCCACGCAGCACCAACAGGTCCGCGCGCGCGCCGACGACGACTCGTCCCACGTCAGGCAGGCCAAGAAAGTCCGCAGCCGACGTCGTCCCCGCACCCAAGGCGTCGAACGGTGACAGACCCGACGCGACGAGCTCACGCAACTCGTCATGGATCGATGTCCCCGGCGCGACCACATCGATACCGGCATCCGTCCCGAGCAGAATGCGCCCGCCAGCACGCGAGAGCTCGCGCACGAACTGCCGGCGGTTCCGCACGATCAGCTCTCGATCCGCCGCCGAGTGCTGCTTCGCGAGCTCGGCGAAGATCGCGAGCGTCGGGCAGTTCCACACACCAGCGCGCGCCGAGCGCTCCGCGAGCGCGGCGAAGCGCGCGACGTCGGCGTCCACCCAACCCCAGGTACCCGCACGACCCGTTCGACTCACAGCGCGATCATAACCCGTCAGGTGCTCGATCGACTTCATTCCCTCATCGATCGCGTGACCGACGTCGACGTCCAGCGGGACATGGCCGAGCGCTGGAATCCCCACCGATCGCGCGGCGACCATCACCGAGTCGAACATCTCGCGCGAGAGCCGAGTGTAGACCTTGAGGTACGGCCATCCCGCGGCTGCCTGGGCGCGCACGATCTCACGCGCCTGCGACGCGTTCGTGAGGAGCAACGTCCCTGGCCATTGCGGGGGTGAGCCGTCGAGGCCCGGGCTCGCACTCACGATCGTCGGGCCCGCGCGCGTGCCTGCGGCGATCTCTCGCTGCATCGTCGAGATCGCGGCATGACCCCACATGTTGCGCACGGTGCCGATGCCCGCGTCGAGGTACGCGTCGAGATCCGCGCTCGCGAGGTGCACGTGCATGTCGATCAGCGCCGGCATTACGTAGCGGTTGTTACCGTGGATGACGACCGCTTCGGCTGGCAGCTGTGCGGTGGCGGAAGGTCCGATCGACGCGATCACGCCATCGCGGACGACGATCGTCTGATCCTCGAGAATCGTGCTCGACGTCATCGGCACGATGCGCACACCAACGATCGCGAGAGGCGTCGACCGCGTGGTCGCGGCGGGATCGCGTGGGTCGGAGCGCGGCTCGCTGCCGAGCGAGCGGCCGCACGCGATGCCGGTCACGGCGAGCATGACCGGAAGCGTGATGAGACGCATCAAGCGGCTCCGAGGTGGATCAAGCGGTGTCATGCACTGACGATGTGACCCAGGCGCCGTCGACGTGGTCTGCCCAACGGTGTTCGTACGGTTCTCGCACATGGCCAAGTCGGCAGATTAGCTTCCGCTGACCACCGACCACGTCGTCAGGGTTCATCTAATGAAGTCACTTCGCTCCATCTTCGTTGCCGGCGTCGCCGCGCTCGCTGCCTGCGCCCCGGCCAAGACTGTCACCGAGACGCCGGCCCCCGCGCCCGCGCCCGTCACGACCAGGCCGGCGCAGCCGGCACCCGCGACCCCGTCACCGGCTCCCACCGCTCGGCCCGCCGAGGCGCCGCGCGACTGGCAGATGCTCGACGTGTCGTCGGATCGCGTCGTCGGCACCAGTGCCCGCAAGGCGGAGCGTGAGCTGCTCGCCGGCAAGCAGGCGAAGCGCACGGTCGTCGTCGCCATAATCGACGGCGGCATCGACACCGCACACGTCGGGCTCAGGGCGAACCTCTGGTCGAATCCGAAGGAGGTCGCGGGGAACGGCAAGGACGACGACAACAACGGCTACGTGGACGACGTGCGAGGTTGGAACTTCATTGGCGGAAAGGGCGGCGACGTACAGTACGACGCGCTCGAGCTGACGCGGCTGTACGCGCGCTGCACGAAGCAGGCGCCTGGCGCGGCGGCGAAGCTTCCGGTGCCTGATGCCGCGACCTGCAAGCGTGCGAGCGAAGAGTTCGAGAAGGAGCGCGCCGAAACGCAACAGCTCGCGCAGCAGGTTGAGCAGATCTCCGTAGTCATGGCCCGCGCAAACGAAACTCTTCGCCGCGCTCTCGGTACCGATTCGCTGACCAGGGCCAAGGTCTCGGCCTATCAGCCGACAAGCTCGGAGACGCAGCAGGCGAAGATGATGTGGATGCGTCTCGCGGACGCCGGCATCACGCCGGCGGAGCTCGAGAAGGCAAAGGACGAGGTCCAGACGAAGACGAAATACGGTCTCAATCCGCAGTACGATCCGCGCACGATCGTTGGCGATGACTACGCGAACACCGCGGAGCGCCGCTACGGCAACGCGAACGTCATGGGGCCCGATGCGCGCCACGGCACGCACGTGGCCGGCATCATCGGCGGCGTGCGCGGCACGACGGGCGGCATCGATGGCATCGCGCCTAACGTAAAGCTGATGATGGTCCGCACGGTGCCGGATGGCGACGAGCGCGACAAGGACATCGCGAACGCTATCCGCTACGCCGTGGACAACGGCGCGAACATCATCAACATGAGCTTCGGGAAGGGCTACTCCCCGGAGAAATCGGCGGTCGACGAGGCGGTGAAGTACGCGGACTCCAAGGGCGTGCTGCTCGTGCACGCCGCCGGCAACGACGGGGAGAACCTGGCCGACAAGCCGAGCTTCCCCACGCCGGCGTATGCGGGGGGCGGCAAGCCTAACAACTGGCTCGAGGTGGGCGCCTCGTCGTGGAAGGGGCTCGACAGCCTGGCGGCGTCGTTCTCGAACTACGGAAAGGCGCAGGTGGACGTGTTCGCGCCGGGCGTCGACATCCTGTCGACGGTGCCGGGCGGCGGCTACGAGCGCGAGAGCGGGACGAGCATGGCGGCGCCAGTGGTGTCGGGCGTCGCGGCGCTGCTGATGTCCTACTACCCGAACCTCTCTGCCGCGGACGTGAAACGCATTCTCATCGACTCGGCCACTCGTTATGCGGACCAGCGGGTCCTGAGGCCCGGCGCGCAGAACGGCGAGCAGGTGCCGTTCGGGTCGCTGTCGATCACGGGCGGCGTAGTGAATGCGTACGCGGCGGTGAAGCTGGCCGAGCAGATGAGCAGCACCAAGCCGTAAAGACGGCGGCTGGGTGCTGGGTGGTCGTGCTGGTCGCTGGGTGGAGGAGCTGGGTGCCCAGTGGCGGAGCCGTGGCACGGTCACAGCGATGCCCGTTCTCGGATGACACCGCGACCATGAAGGGTGCGCCAGGCAGGTATCTGATGCCGGGTGCGCCTTTTCGGTTGTCGAGCACGGGGCCGGCGGCACTAGGTTGCCGTATGGACGAACCCGAGGGACTCGCCGAATGGGCCGCGACGGTGCCGGAAGTCATGCGCAACGACCGATCTGGCGGCTACCGGCATATCGCTACTCGTTGTTCCTCGCCGACCTGCTGCATCAGGATGTAAAGCGAATGCAAGGCGAGATTCGGAAACGGCGGCTTGTCGCGCAACTGCTCGATGCTGCCGAATCCATCAGCGCAAACATCGCGGAAGGTTACTCGCGCACGTCCGGGCCCGAACGAGCAAGGTTTTTCGAGTACGCGCACAGCTCTGCTCGGGAGGCACGGGAATGGCTGTTCAAGGCGCGGCACGCGCTTCCGCCTGAAGTAGCAGCCGCGCGAATTCTCTTGGTGACCCGCATCATGAAGATCCTGGCGGCGGTAATCCCGCGCGAGCGTGCGGAGCCCGAGACGCGGGCGCGCCGATGGGAGAGGAATCGAAGGGCGCCCACCACGTCAGCGGAGCTCCCCGACGGCGTCTAACGGCTGGCAGGCTGAATTGCGCAGCAGCCACCAGCCCTCAGCTTGAAGCTCCTCCACCCAGCGACCAGCACGACCACCCAGCACCCAGCTTGTAGTTATTCAGTCTAGTCTCCAGCCTGCACGACATTCTGCAACTCTACCCGCTACCTACTACCCGTTTCCCGAGCAACCGCGGCAGCAACCGCTCCCCCGCCAGGCGCAGCAGCACCGTCAACACCGCGAAGCGAATCGCGCGACCCACCAGCAGTGCCGGAAACAGCGCCGCGAACGGGACCCCGAACGCACCCGCGGCAATACACGTCAGCTTCGTCGACAGCGGCGAGATCGTGCTCACGAACACGATCTTCCACCCATGCTGGTCGAACATCCGCTCGCTCGACGCGATCGTGGCCGGGCTGACGCCCAGCATCGACAGGACCGGCCGGCCGAGCTCTTCGAACGCGCGCGCACCGATCAGGTACGCGATCGACCCGCCCACGACCGCGCCCGCCAGTCCCCACAGCGCAAGCCGCGGCGCGCGCGGCGGGTCGGCGACGGCCAGCGGCGCGAACACCGCACCGCTCGGGCCCGGTACGACGGAGCTCTGCATCACCTCCCACGTCGCGGTCGCCGCGCCGGCCCACCCGGACTCAGCCCATCGATGCAGTGCGGCAATGACGCGGGAAAGCATCGGCAGACTTTAGCGGCGGCCCGTCGACGGGACCGTGCGGTCGTGTCGGTGCATGGCATCGTGATGGACTACGGCGGTAGCTTGGCGTATGACGCCACCAGAACGCATCGACCTCACCCAGCGACACTCATGATGATTTCCCTTTCCGCTTTCGCCCGACGTTGCGCACCGACGCTCATGCTGGCTCTCTCATTCATGATCGGTGCCTGCCGTGGCGAACCGCGCGCCACGACGAGCGACAGCTCCGGCAATGTCGCGCCGTCGGTGGCAACCGGCGCGGCGACGACGCCGGACGCGCCGTTCGCGTTCACCGACGCCGATCTCGACGCGTACGAGAAGGGGATGCGCAAGGAGATCGAGCTCGTACACGCCGCGAAGGCGCGTGGCGACAGCGCGAAGACACCGGAAGAGCGCGGCGCGGCGAGCCAGGCGGCGTTCGAGTCGAGCACTGCGCCGGCCGCAGCGCAGGCCGTCGGCGCGCCGGTCGATCGCTATCAGGCCACGCGCCGCACAGTCAACCGCGTCTTCGAGACGCTCGACTTCCAGGGCAAGATTCCCGGGCCGATGGAGCTCGACACAGCACGTGCGAGCCCCGAGATGAAGCAGCGGCTTTCGGGTGACCCATTCGCCGAGCTCGCGCCGGCATCGGCGACCGCACTTCGTGCTCGGCTCGATGCGCTCAGCACGGTGTGGATCGAGTACATGAATCTCGTGGCCGTGGCCGGGTAGCATGCGCGAGTCGCCCGTGCCGCGCGGGTGCACGGGCTGCTGGTGATCGGCGCCTAACGCTTCCTCGCGAGGATCGTCCCGCGGCAGGTCGCCGCGCCGCAGTGGCACGGAAATCGGCGCTTCGCCGCCGGCGTGTGGCGTTCCTCGAGCATGTAGGCGTAGTCGTAGGCGAGCTCCTCACCAGGGGCGACGTCGCGAGTGGTCTCGATCCAGATGCGTCCGTGCTCGACGACAGCGTCGCAGTTCGGCGCGCAGGAGTGATTGATGAACCGCGCGTCGTTGCCGTCGACAGCGGCGTCGACGACGACCTCGTTGCCGTCATCGTCATCGATCGCGAAGAGATACGTGTGATGCCGCTCGCCCGGGACGTCAGGATACCTCGCCTCGGCCTCGGCGGGCGTGAGGCGCTGGCCGGCGTATTCGATGAGCCTAACGCCGGCGGGAATGTGCCGCGTCGCGAACGCACCGAGCCCCTGCATGGGCGAGGGACGGATCTCGAACGGGAAGGACAAGGAAGCGGGAAACGGGAGACGGGAGACGGAAAGCGGGGAAGAGGAACGTTGTCATTCCGAGCGGAGGGCCGCAGGCCCGGAGGCGAGGAATCGCAATCATCCCGCGAGAGGGGCCTCCCGGCCAGGACGAGTGCGATTCCTCGCCTCCGCGCCTTCCGGCGCTCCGCTCGGAATGACAACGCTCCGCTGTCTCCCGTCTCCTGTCTCCTGTCTCCCGTCTCCTGTCTCCTGTCTCCTGTCTCCCGTCTCCCGTCTCCCGTCTCCCGTCTCCCGTCAGTTCGTCCTTCCCGGCGGCAAGCGGTACAACCATCCCACCGTCGCACGGTCCGCGTCCGTCAGCTGGTACTGCCGGCCCTCCGTCGCCGCCGCCATGATGTCCCGGGTCTCCGGCGAGTGCCCCAGCCCGAGCACGTGACCCGCCTCGTGGCGCGCTGCGTTCTGTACCGTGTAGATGTCGTACGACGTCGACAGCACCACGTGCGCGAACGCGATCCATCCGGAGCCGCCCGTCATCCGGAAGGTCGTGCCGAGCTGCGTCGCTTCCGGCATCTGCGCGCGCCACGTCACGTGCACGTCCGCCTGCGTCGAATCGTCGACGATCGCGAACGAGACTCCGAGACCCAGCTCGTTCCACGCCGTGAACGCGCGACGCGTGGGCGAGATGAGCTCGGGCGAGAATCCCGCCTCCGTCGATTGCGGCTCCACCCATACGCGAATGGGCTCGCTCGATTCCCGCCACCGCGTAACCATGTCGCCGTCCTCCGCGAGCATCGCACGCAGATACGTGCCCTGGTCGGCAACGGCCAGCAGCGCGCGAAGCGAGTCCGGCGAGAGGTGCGTCGCCGAGTCGCGCCCAGCGACGTCGCGCTCCGCCGCCGCCTGCAGGCGCGCGATCTGAAGTTCGGAGAGCCACGCGGGCACCTCATAGGCGCCGCGTTTGGCAATGACCTGGCTACGGTACTGCGCGGCGATCGACGCGCTGTCGCCGCGCGTGAGCGAATGCTCCGCGGCCCCGCCGAGATTGTGCGGCGACGTCACCACTTGCGACGCCACGAACCCGACGAGCGCTACCACTGAACCGCCGAGCAGGATCTCTACGACCGATGGTCTGCGCGTCATACGCTGGATGACGCTCGAGACCGCTTTTTGGCTACGCGACGCGACCGGCGCAAAAAATTTCGGGCGATGCGCTTGCGCACACCGCGGTATCACCCATTACATTTTTCACCGTCACCCTCAAGTCTCACCCGTCACACGAGGAGGTGATCCATTGTCTACTGACCCTAGTACGGCGCGGATCGCCGGGAGCCGCTAAGGCTCGCTGGTAAGCTCGCTGTAATGGCTGACCGACGACCACCGCGCCGTTCGGTCTGACGAGGCCACCCCGCGTTAGGGCGCGGGGTGGCCTCCGTCGTTTCCGCCGCATTCCGACGACGCTAACATTCGCGGATGACCACTCCCTCCGCGGCCCTCCGGGCCCAGCTCCGTCGCATCCTTTCCTGGCAGGACGCGCACGTCGGCTTCGAGAAGTCCGTCGAAGGACTCTCGCCGAAACTTCGCGGCGCTCGAGTCGTCGGCTTTCCACACTCGGCGTGGGAGCTTCTCGAGCATATGCGCATCACCCAGCACGACATCCTCGACTTCTGCCGGAATTCGGGGTACACCGAGATCGCCTGGCCGGACGACTACTGGCCGAAATCAGCCGAGCCGCCGTCGGAGCGAGCGTGGGATGACAGCATCGCCGCGTTCCGGGACGACCGCGCCGCGCTCGAGGCGCTCGCGGCCGACGAGTCCATCGACCTGTTCGCGACGATCCCGCACGGCGACGGGCAGACGTACCTCCGCGAGCTGCTCCTCGTCGCGGACCACAACGCCTACCACCTCGGCCAGCTGGTCATGGTGCGTCAGCAGCTCGGCGCGTGGGGCACTGCCTAACGCCAATCGGGATGTGACCGGTCGGTCCGGACCCGGGTTTGGCAGCACAACCTCCGCACACCCAATGAGATTCCAGATTCTTCTTTCGAGTATCGTGCTCGTCGCGGCCACCGCCGCGTGCGCCACCGCCGGCGCGACCTACCAGAGCGGCGTCGCCCCCAAAACGTTCGACCGCCCTCCGTTCTACGCCGGGAACGCGACTCCTTCCACGGGGTCGCCGGTCGTACACCTCGCCATCCGCTACCAGCGCGGGGCCGAGCAGGCGCCGCTGTTCGAGCCGAAGGGCGACGCCGGTTCGGCGGCGGCCGCCCTCGTCGCCGAGATGAACGCGTTCCTCGACTCGCTCGCGGTCTCGAAGCGCGTCGCGATCAGCACGACAGAGGCCGGGACACCGCCCGACGTGCGCTTCGGCTGCCCCGTCGACGCGGCGGGCGATTGCACGGACGAGGGCGAGGTTCAGGGTGACAATCGCCGGCTCGAGCTCTCGGTCGGCCGCCCCTCAGAGGAGTGGATCACGTGGCTCGGCGGCGCGCTGGACGCGTCCACGGATCAGGCGCTGCTGATCAGCCTCGAGCTCGGCCAGTACTGGCCCCGCCAGAAAGGTCTGACCCTGTCGAAGGAGGTGCGGCTCGGCACGAACTACTCGGTGTCCGTTCCGTGGCTCACCTCACTCGAGCAGCCGGTGGCGGTGGTGCAGCTCACCGGCGCCGTCGTCGGGCGAGACGGCAAGGCGGTTCGCATCGGCGCCGAGGGAATGATGGCCAAGCGGACGAACATCGGGCTGAGCGCGCTCGGCGCGCAGATGCTCGTGTCGAACGACGACATCGAGAAGCTGCGTTCGGCGCGGAGAGAGGACCTGCCGGGTCAACCACTCGTGTGGCAGGTGGCGCTGCGGACGCTGGTTGGTCAGCTCACAGGCCGAACGGATCTCGCCGCACGGTAGCCGTCGTCGGGCGAGACGCTCGATCGACACCGCGCGCCAGGCGCGGCCCGCCGGCCGGGACGGCAACGGCAACGACCTGACGCGGAATCCGCGTCAGGTCGTTTTCAGATTGTCCCGGCCGAGGGGGCCCAAGTTGCGACACGTGGGCGGCGGCTCGTCCCACGGCGCTTGCGATGGATGCGACGGCCCATAGCATGAGTGGAGACCCATCCCGACCTCCACCCCATGAATCGCGTGACTCAGGCCAACGATCACTCGGCCATCAGCCGCCGCACGTTCCTTCACGCGGCCGGTCTTGGTGCGGTTGGCGCGGTTGCCGCCGCCTGTGATGTTGGAGGAGTGAAGGACGCACTCGCGCGGCCGGCGGGCGGGCGCCTGACTGCGCGTCCGGGAACGCCGACGGGCACCATCGCGATTGGCGAGCAGGCACTCTCGCTCGCGGACGGTCGCGACGGCCTCTTGTACATTCCCGCCGGCTACGCCGCGGCGAAGCCCGCTCCGCTCGTGCTCATGCTGCACGGCGCCACCGGATCGGCACGCGGAGCGTTGCGACCGTTCCGCGAGCTGGCGGACGACGCCGGGCTCGTGCTCCTCGCGCCCGAGTCGCGCAGCACCACGTGGGACGCCATCCGCGGCGACTACGACGCCGACATCGCGTTCATCGACCGAGCGCTCAGGTCCGTCTTCCAGCGCGTCGCGATCGACCCCGCACACCTGACCATCGAAGGGTTCTCGGACGGCGCGACGTACGCGATCGGCGTTGGCCTGACGAACGGCGACCTGTTCCAGCGTGTCGTCGCGTTCTCGCCAGGCTTCATTCTTCACATCGACCCGCACGCGAAACCGCGCCTGTTCATCTCGCACGGCACGCACGATCAGATTCTCCCGATCGACCAGTGCAGTCGTCGCATCGTGCCGGAGCTCCAGCGCGCCCGCTACGACGTGCAGTATCGCGAGTTCGATGGGCCGCACACGGTCCCGCCGGAGATGGCCAAGGCGGCCATCACCTGGATGAACGCCTGAGGGTAGGCGTTCCGAGCGAAGCACCGAAGGTGCGGAGGCGAGGAATCGCCGGGCTGTCATTCCGAGCGAAGCACCGAAGGTGCGGAGGCGAGGAATCGCCATCGTCCCGACCGAGCGGCCCCTCTACCGGGATGAGTGCGATTCCTCGCCTCCGCCGCTCCGCGGCTCCGCTCGGAATGACAAGGACCGCCGGTGCTCCGCTCGGAATGACACTAGCCCGGCCCTTGCACCAGCCCGGAGTGTCATGCGCACTCCTCGCAGCTCCCGTACGCCGAGCATCGGCCCCGCCGCCCTCGCGGTCATTGGTTTGATCGGCATTGCGATCGGCGCCGCGATCAAGACCGGATTCATTCAGATTCGTCGCGGCGGCGGCGCTTCCGGCGATTCGTCGTCCGTCGTCGTTCGAACCGGCGCTGGCGACGTCGTCATGGCGGACTCATCGTCCGGTA
>Ga0068862_100004861_pt1 | contig 11312 bp, 13 predicted proteins | sample KBSSwiS52_FD_66598 | JGI IMG/M metagenome (GOLD analysis project Ga0068862, IMG submission 66598) | Switchgrass rhizosphere microbial communities from Kellogg Biological Station, Michigan, USA - KBS Switchgrass S5-2 | ecosystem: Host-associated > Plants > Roots > Rhizosphere > Soil ... | reverse complement strand
CGCGACAAGATGCAGACGCTGAAGCGCGTGGGCCTGGGCTATGTGCAGGTGGGCCAGTCGGCCACCACCCTCTCCGGCGGCGAGGCGCAGCGGGTGAAGCTGTCGAAGGAGCTGTCGCGGCGGGCCACCGGGCGGACGCTCTACATCCTCGACGAGCCGACCACGGGGCTGCACTTCGAGGACGTCAAGAAGCTGCTCGAGGTGCTGCACGAACTGGTTGACCAGGGCAACACGGTGGTGGTGATCGAGCACAACCTCGACGTCATCAAGACCGCCGACTGGATTCTCGATTTCGGGCCGGAAGGCGGCGACGGCGGCGGTGAGATCGTGGCTGTGGGCTCGCCGGAGACGGTGGCGGCCAATCCGCGCAGCTGGACCGGGCGGTTCCTGGCGGATGTGCTCAGGCGCCAGGAAGAACGGCGCGGCGCGCGGCGGAAAAGGGCCTGATCGGCGGCCGCGCCTCAAGCGGTCTTTGGTCCCTTCTGAGAGCGGACGGGGCGACCGGCTCGCACCGACGTGTTCAGCGCCACGGCGGCGCGGACGAGCGCCTTCAACGCCGTCTCGTCGATCTCGTCGCCCTCGTGGAAATCGATGGCGCGTCGGGTGCTCCCTTCCAGGCTGGAGTTGAAGAGGCCTGAAGGGTCGTCCAGAGAGGCGCCCTTGGCGAAGGTCATCTTCACGGCGTCCTTGTATGTCTCGCCCGTGCAGATAATTCCGGCGTGCGACCACACCGGAACCCCTCGCCACTTCCACTCCTCGACCACGTCCGGGTCGGCCTGCCGGATGAGACTTCGGATGCGCGCGAGCGTCTCCCCTCGCCAATCCCCCAGCTCCTTGATTCTCGCGTCGATCAATTGAGCGGGAGAGGCTCCTGCGCCTTCCTGCGGGCCGCTCTCCGTCTTCGTCATGATCGTTGGCGCCTCTTCATGGTTGTCGTCGCCCGCCCGTGAACCAGACAGGCTGGCCGCTCACATTCGTTCGCCGGGCAGTTGGCTGGCTTGCTTCACCCAGGCGGCGAACTGAGCTTCGTCGAGCGGGTCGTCCTCATGGATGTCGAGGTAGCGCACGTCCTTGTGCTTGGACTGGCCGGGCGGGACGGGACGCAACGACGCGCCGCGGAAGAAAGCCACCTTCACGTACTTCGTGAAGCAATGGAAGTTGAGGAACCAGCCCTGGCCCTCGACGCCATAGAAGGGCGAGTTCCACTTCACGGCCTTGCGCACGCCGGGGACGGTGCGCCCGATCAGCGCGTCGAGGCGGCGCCCGACGTCACTTTTCCAGCCCGGCATGGCCGCGATGTAGGCCTGCACCGGGGCGTCGCCATCGCCCTTCGCGATCTTGGGATTGCCGCCGGCGAGGAGGGTCGGCTTCTCGGCGACCCGCTCGGCGGCGGCCTCTTCGGCGAGCTTCGACGACGTCTTGGACATCCTGCCGGCCATGGCGCTCATCCCTGTTCGCGCCGGGCCTCGATCACCTTCCATCCATTCCCCGACGGATCGCGGAAGCCGGCGTCCACGGCGCCGTAGCGGTCCACCGGCTCCTGCGTGAACTCCACGCCGCGGACGCGCATTCGGTCGCAGGCGGCGCGGCAGTCGTCGACGACGAGAACCAGCGGCGGCATCGCGCCCTTCGCCACGATCTCGCGCAGGGTCTGCGCGGTCGCCGCGTCGAGCATCGGCGCCTGCGGCGTGAACAGGCCGAGCTGGAACGACGGCTGGTCCGGATGCTGCACCGTGAGCCAGCGGTAGTCGCCGTTCCGCGCGTCGGTGTGGACGCGGAATCCGAGCTTTTCGACATAGAACTCAAGGGCTTCGTCCTGATCGCGAACGTACAGACCGACTACCCCGACACCCTGGCTCATGGGACCTCCGTTTCTTCGGACCCATTCATACGGCCCGCGTCCTGCCGTCGCTTCTCCGAAACTGCGAACGTGAGGTCGGGCCGGTGGGCGGCGCTGAGGAAGCAGGCCGGCGTCCGCTGGTGCTCATGCGGAGCGGCCTGCTCGCGCGCGCGAAGCTCGCCGGGGCTTTCGCCGGTGACGTCGCGAAAGGTCCGCCCGAACGTTCCCAGGCTCTGCCAGCCGGTCTCGAAGGCGATCTCGGTGATGGACAGGTCCGTATCGCGGAGCAGCGCCTTGGCCCGCTCCAGTCGACGCGTGAGCAGGTACCGGTGCGGCGGGATGCCGAAGGCTTCCCTGAACGATCGCGCGAAATGGGCCTCGGAGGCGCCGCTCACGCGCGCCAGCCGCCGGATGGGCCAGGCTTCGTGCGAGGCGGCGTCCATCCGGTCCTTGGCGCGCAACAGGCGGCGCAACAGTTCGGGGTCCTGTCCTGTGCGCCCCCGGCCTGGTTTGCTCCCGAGCCCTGTTCCCATGCGCGACCGATCGGGTTTCCTCAGCGCGACGCCTATGCAACTTTCTAGAGCAAGGTCGCCCGAGTTTGAATCGCTCTCAACTCCGCTCGTCCCGGCGAAGGCCGGGACCCAGGTGAAACCCACCGAGCGCTCAGGCTGAATCTGGATCCCGGCCTTCGCCGGGACGAGCGGAAATTGGATCAGCCTGGACCGACTTGGCTCTAGGCGGGGCCTAGGTCGCCGGGGCCGGTTCCGCCGGCGCGGCGGTTTTGCCCTCATCGGCGATCTGGTGGTAGGCGGTGGCGAGGGGGCCGCCGATCATGACGATCTGCAGGACCGGCAACAGCAGGATCTGCACGAAATAGGTGAAGACCAGGGCGAACAGCGTGGCCGGCGTGATGGCCGAGAAGTTCTGGATCGCCTCAGGGCCGCCCGCCAGCGCCACGACGGCGTAGCCGATGATCACCACCAGCAGCAGCACCATGATCCAGAAGATGATGGCCAGCACGAGCATTCCGGCCAGGCTCCAGAAATGGCCGCGGGTGAGGCGCCAGGAGTCGGCGATGGCGATCCGGCGGCGCACGAAGGTGGCCGGCGCCGCGAGCGACAGCCGCACCAGCATCCAGATGGTGAGGATGAAGCCCAGCAGGGCGATGATCGCCGGGGCCATGTGGGCGACCCCGGTCACCTGCGTGAGTGTGACCACGGCGAAGCTCGCGAACGCCAGGGCGGCGGCGATGAACAGCGGCAGGAGCAGCACGACGATGGTCAGCCTGAGCTCGTCCGGCCCGACCCGCAGCCAGGCGAATCCCTTCTCCTCGGGCCTCAGCACCAGGCGGAAGACGCCGGACACCATCACCGCATTGAAGAACACCGCCAGGATCAGGATCGGCCCGAGCTGCGGCGACTTGGCGAGGATGGCCGACATGGCGTCGACCTCGGAGGCGTCGCCCCGTTCCAGCATGTCGCGGAAGCTGGGTCCCAGGACCGCCAGCATGGCGAAGAACAGGACCGTGAGGCCCACGAAATAGAAGCCGGTCCAGGCCAGGATCGTCCACGGGCGCTCGCGCGTCAGCCGGAACCCCTCCAGGGCTGCGTCGCTCGGCGAAAAACGATCCATTTCGGTTCCCTGGCCGCGATACCTCTCAGCAAAACGAGTCGGCCGCCGGTTTAGCTGCAAGGTGTATAGCGCGACAGGCCGGCGCAAGGCGCCGCTCGCGATGGCGCGTGAACGTTGCTAGGAAGCCGCATGTCCCTAGATCCCATCCATGTGGTCGGCGGGGGCCTCGCCGGCTCCGAGGCCGCCTGGCAGATCGCCGCGGCCGGCGTCCCCGTGGTGCTGCACGAGATGCGGCCCGTACGCGGCACCGACGCCCACCAGACCGACCGGCTGGCCGAACTGGTCTGCTCCAACTCCTTCCGGGCCGACGACTGGGAAAGCTCGGCGGTGGGCCTGCTGCATGCCGAGATGCGCCGCTGCGGGTCGCTGATCCTGGCGGCCGGGGATGCGCACCAGGTGCCGGCCGGCGGGGCGCTGGCGGTGGACCGGGACGGGTTCGCGGCTGAGGTGACGGCGCGGCTGGAGGCCCACCACCTGGTGACCGTCGCGCGCGAGGAGGTGGCGGGCCTGCCGCCGGCGGACTGGGACAGCGTGGTGGTGGCCACCGGCCCCCTCACCTCGCCGGCGCTGTCCGAGGCGATCCTGGCGCTCACCGGCGAGGGAGAGCTGTCGTTCTTCGACGCCATCGCGCCGATCGTGCTGCACGAGAGCATCGACATGGGGGTGGCGTGGCGCCAGTCGCGCTACGACAAGGAAGGCCCGGGCGGGGACGCCGCCGCCTACATCAACTGCCCGATGACCAAGGACCAGTACGAGGCCTTCGTGGACGCCCTGCTGGCCGGGCCGAAGGCCGAGTTCAAGGCCTGGGAGCACGTGCCCTATTTCGACGGCTGCCTGCCGATCGAGGTGATGGCCGAGCGCGGGCGCGAGACGCCGCGGCACGGGCCGATGAAGCCGGTGGGGCTGACCAACGAGCACGACCCGCAGGAGAAGCCCTGGGCGGTGGTGCAGCTTCGCCAGGACAATGCGCTGGGCACCTTGTGGAACATGGTGGGCTTCCAGACCAAGCTGAAGCACGGCGCGCAGGCCGAGGTGTTCCGGATGATCCCGGGACTGGAGAAGGCGGTCTTCGCCCGGCTGGGCGGCCTGCACCGCAACACCTTCCTCAACAGTCCGCGGCTGCTGGACGGCTCGCTTCGGCTGAAGGCCGACCCGCGGCTGCGGTTCGCAGGCCAGGTCACCGGCGTCGAGGGCTATGTGGAAAGCGCCGCCGTGGGGCTGCTGGCCGGCCGGTTCGCGGCCGCCGAGCGGCTGGGCCGCGCCTGCCCGCCGCCGCCGCCGACCACGGCGCTGGGGGCCCTGATCGGCCACATCACCGGCGGCCACCTGGACGGCGGCAAGGGCTCGTTCCAGCCGATGAACATCAACTACGGCCTGCTGCCGCCGATGACGCCGCCGAAGCGGGACGCGGACGGGCGGCGTTTCGGGTCCAAGGAAAAGGGCCGCGCCAAGAAGAAGCTGGTGGGCGAACGTGCGCTGGCGGACATCGGCGCCTGGCTGGCCGGCGCGCCGGTGATGGAGGCCGCTGAGTAGCGGCTCAGATCCTGCCCCACGCCACCGCCCAGGTGAGCCGCAGGCGCTTGGCGAACTCCGAGGCGTGCGGATTTCGCGCCAGGGCCGCGTGGGCTATCGCCGGGAAGGCGGCGACGCTGACGCGCCGGGCGTGGGCGCGGGCGGCGACGAGGGCCTGGCGGACCGCGTCTGGGGACGGGGCTTCGCGGCGGGCCAGCGCCCAGGCGGCGCCGGCCGGCCGGGCGGCGTCGGCGGGCCCCTGCGGGTCGAGGATCTGCGCGGCCAGCACCGCGGCGGAGCCGGCGCTGTCGCCGGCCCACTGCAGGAGGTCGCCGGCCCCGTCATGCAGTTCGCGCACGCGGGCCTCGATCATCGCCTCGAGCGGCTCGCGCGGCAGGCCGCGCCGGCGGACGGCGGCGGCCAGCGCCTCGGCGGTCGGATGGCGGCGGACCGGACGGCCCTCGAACACCTCGTCCAGCACCTCGCGCCACCAGGTGAGGCGGATCTCGGCCAGCAGCGGATTGGAGGCCACCCGCGGCGCGCGTCCCAGCTCATGGTCGTAGGCGTAGAGGGCGACGACGTCGGCCCGGGCCGCGGGATCGGCGATGAAGCGGCTGGAGAGCCACCGGTCGGGATCCACCCGGCGGACCAGGGCGTCGAGGTCGTCGGTCTCGGCGTCGTCGGTCATGCGCTCACAAACGAGAAGGCCCGCCGTTGCGGGCGGGCCTTCCGTAGCTCAATCGGTTCGTCGGCGTCAGCCGAAGATCGTCTGGTTCATGGTCATGGTGACCAGCATCGGGATCGACAGCAGGGTGTTGATCCGCGAGAACAGCATCGCCTTGCGGGCCGCGGCGGCCTTGGCGTCGGCGTCCGCCTCGACGATGCCCAGCGCGATCTTCTGCGCCGGCCAGATGAAGGCCCAGACGTTGATGAACATCACCGTGCCCAGCCACATGCCGACGCCGATGAAGCTGTGCTGCGGCGCCTGGAAGCCTTCCAGCGCGCCGAGGGTCACCGCCTCGACGAAGTAGCCGCGGTTGACGGCCAGGATCACGCCCATCACCCAGGTGAACAGGGCCGCCCAGCGGAACCAGAACAGCGCCTCGGGGGCGATGTACTTGGAGACCGCGGGCTTCAGCTCGGCGGGGATCTCCGGCATTTTGCGCAGCTGCACGAAGTTGAAATAGTACAGCAGCCCAATCCACAGGATGCCGAAGGTCACGTGCAGGAAGCGGAACACCGCCTGCCAGAAGATCGCGTCCGCCGCGCCGTTGTGGATCTCGTAGCCGACGATGAGGATCACCGCGAGAATGAACGCGACGATCATCGTGTTACGCAGGTTCGCTAGTAGTCCGGCCATTTCTTACCCCTCGCGATTCCAACCCTATGGCGCAGGTATAGGGCGTTTATCGGTGGGCGGGAAGCAAGAGAGTCGGGGCCCCGCCCCGGCCCCGCGCGCCGCTCTCAGACCGCGATCAGGGCGGCGGCCAGGCGGCGGCCCTCGGCGGTGAGCACATTGTAGAGCCGCGCGGCCGCCGGGGTGTCCATGAACTCCAGGCCGATGCCGGCCCGCGCCAGGGCGTCGCGGACCGCGCGGGGCGGCAGGGCGTTGGCGGGGCCGACGCCCAGCAGGACGAACTCCACCTCCGCGCGGCCGGCCGCGAAGACCGGGGCCAGGTCGTCGACGGTGAGGTCGGCCAGGGCCTTCACCGGCCAGGCGCGCGCCTCGTCCTGCAGGATCAGCACCGAGCCCTCGCGGCGCTCGCCCGACAGGCGAAAGCCCCCCTGGCCGTAGGCGTCGATGGAGGGGGCGTCGCGGGCCATGACGCGGGCCGGGCCCTCAGGTCCGCGCGTTGGCGGGCTTGAGCGGCTCGGCCTCTTCCTCGCCGCGCTTCAAGCCCCAGAGCAGGATCACCGGCGCGGCCACATAGATCGAGGAATAGGTGCCGATGACGATCCCGAACATCAGGATCAGCGACATCCCGAACAGCGTCGGACCGCCGAACACCGCCAGCCCGCCCAGCGCCAGCAGGGCGGTCAGCCCGGTGATGATGGTGCGCGAGAGGGTCTCGTTGATCGACAGATCGATGACCTCGCGCAGCGGCATCCTCTTGTACTTGCGCAGGTTCTCGCGCAGCCGGTCGAACACCACGACGGTGTCGTTCATCGAATAGCCGATGATGGTCAGGATCGCGGCGATGGTGGTCAGGCTGAACTCCAGCTTGGTCACCGCGATCAGGCCGAAGGTCAGGATCACGTCGTGGAACAGCGCCATCACCGCGCCCAGCCCGAACTGAACCTCGAAGCGGAACCAGATGTAGATCAGCATCAGGCCGATGGCCAGAAGCAGCGCCAGGACGCCCTTGCCGAGCAATTCGCCCGAGACCTTCGGACCGATGACGTCGATGCGCGAGAACTTGACGTCGTCGCCCAGCACGCGGGTGATCTCGCCCTTCACCCGGTCGGCGGTCTTGGTGGGGTCGGAGCCTTCCGGGGTCTGGAAGCGCACCATCGCCTCGGACGGCGACCCGAAGGCCTGCACCTGCACGTCGCCCATGTTCATGGCCGAAAGCGCGCCGCGCACCGCCCCCAGGTCCACGGCCTTGGGGGCGGTGGTGAGCTCCATGACCGAGCCGCCCTTGAAGTCGATGCCGCAGGTGAGGCCGCCACAGGGCGGCTTGAACGGGAACAGGGTGAACCCCAGCGACGCGATCACCGCCACGATCGAGGCGACCGCGGCCAGGCGCGAGAAGGCCACGAACCGGAAGTGGGTCTTGACGGGGACGATCTTGATCAGCGGCCAGAAGGACATCGCGCGCTCCTAGGTGATCGGCAGGGACTTGGGGCGCCGGGCGCGGAACCACAGCGCCAGCAGCACCTGGGTGATCAGGACGGCGGTGAACACCGAGGTGAGCACGCCGATGAACAGGGTGAGCGCGAAGCCCTTCACGGCGCCGGAGCCGACGTTGAACATGATCAGCGCCGCCAGGATGGTCGTGACGTTGGCGTCGATGATCGTGACCATGGCCCGGGAGAAGCCGGCGTCCATCGACGCGATCACGCTGCGGCCGGCGCGGATCTCGTCGCGCATCCGCTCGTAGATCAGCACGTTGGCGTCGACCGCGACCGCGAGGGTCAGGATCAGGCCGGCGATGCCGGGCAAGGTCAGGGTGCCCTGCGTCAGCGACATCACCGCGATGATCAGCAGGCCGTTGATCATCAGCGCCACCACGGAGATGCCCCCGAACAGCAGGCCGTAGCTCAGCAGCATGAAGACCAGGATCGCCACGAAGCCCACTGTGGTGGAGATCTGGCCGGCGCGCACGGCGTCGGCGCCCAGCTCGGCGCCCACGGTCCGCTGCTCCACCACGTCCAGCGGGGCCGGCAGGGCGCCGGCGCGCAGGAGGACGGCCAGGTCGTTGGCGGTCTGCTCGGTGAAATTGCCGGTGATCTGGCCGGAGCCGCCGGTGATCGGATTGATGATGGTGGGGGCGGAAATCACCTTGCCGTCGAGCACGATGGCGAAGCGTTTGCCGACGTTCTGGCTGGTGGCGTCGCCGAACCGGCGCGCGCCCTGGCCGTTGAAGCGGAAGGTCACCACCGGCTGGGCGCTCTGCTGGTCGAAGCGCATCTGGGCGTCGGTCAGCATCGCCCCGTCGACCAGGGCGCGGCGACGCACCAGGTACTGCATCGCCGCCTCCTTGCCGTCGCCCGGTAGCAGCTGCGAGCCGGGCGGGACCCGGCCCATGGCGGCTTCCTGCGGGGTGACGCTCTCGTCGACCATCTGGAAGGTGAGCTTGGCGGTCTTGCCGATGACGTCGCGCAGCCGTTGCGGATCGCTCTCGCCGGGCGCCTGGACGACGATACGGTTGACCCCCTGGCGCAGGATGGTGGGTTCGCGGGTGCCCAGCTCGTCGATCCGGCGGCGGATGATCTCGATCGACTGGGTCACCGCCTGGTTGGCTTCGGCGTTGAGCGCCTCCTGGACGAAGCTGATGCGGATGCGCTGGTCGTCGGCGGTGGCGATGTTGACGTCACGCCCGCCCGGCGCGCCGGCCAGCGGCGAGCCCACCGCCTTGCGCAGGACGTTGGCCGCGGCGCCCACCTGGCCCGGATCGGTGATCCGCACCATCACGTCGCCGTTCACGTTGGCCAGGTCGGTGAAGGGGATCTGCTCGTCCCGCAGGGTCTTGCGGACGTCCTCGATCAGGTTGGTCAGCTTCTCGGCGCGCAGCGCGTTGGTGTTGACCTCCAGCATCAGCGAGGAGCCGCCCTGCAGGTCGAGGCCGAGGTTCAGCTTCTTGTGCGGCATCGCGGCCGGCAGCGCATCGAGCGTCGACTGCGGCAGGACGTTGGGCAGGCTGAACAGGATGCCGAAGACCACCGAAAGGATCGTCAGGACGATCTTCCAGCGCGAGAGGTTCATCATGGCGGGAAGGCCGGCTCTTCAGGTCTTGGAATCGTTGGCCGGCGCGGGTTCGCCGCGCGCGCGCACCTCGCCGATCATGTGCTTCATCACCTTGACGGTGACGCCGGTGGCGACCTCCAGGCCGACTTCCTTGTCCTCCACCCGCACCACCTTGCCGAGGATGCCGTCGTTCAGCATCACCTGATCGCCGCGCTTGAGGGCGGCGATCATCTGCTGATGCTGCTTCGCCCGCTTCTGCTGCGGGCGAATCATCAGGAAGTAGAACAGGACGGCCAGGCCGATCAGCGGCAGGAACTGCAGAATCATGTCGCCGCCCGCTGGGGCTCCGGCTGCGGTCTGGGCGAAGGCAGGGGTCGCGAACATTACCTCTCCGGCGGTGCGTCCGGGCTGCGAAAGCGCCCGAAATCAAGTCGGCGGAACCTAGGCGGGGTCGCCTGCTTTTGCAATGGAACCCCCCGGCGGATAAGCAGGCCGGCGATGGAACCCCATATCGCCCCCCTTCTGCAGCGCATCGCCGAGGCGCTGGAACGTCTGGCCCCGCCGAAGGCGGCTCCGCCCGACTTCACGCCTGCACGCCTTTTTCGCCACGAACCGGCCGGCGGCGCCTTCGTGGCCGCGCCGGACTATCCGCTGCCGCTGGCGGCGCTGGTCGGCGTGGAGCGGCAGAAGGCGCGATTCGTCGAGAACCTGCGCCGGTTCGCCGCGGGACTGCCGCACAACCACGCCCTGCTCTGGGGCGTGCGCGGCACCGGCAAGAGCTCGCTGGCGAAGGCGGCCTTCATGGCGGTGGCCGCCGACGTGGCGGATCTGAAGCTGGTGGAGGTGGACCGCGACGAGGTGACCGCCCTGCCCGCCCTGTTCGACGTGCTGCGGGGCCAGGCCGAGCGGTTCGTGGTGCTCTGCGACGACCTTTCCTTCGAGGAGGGCGCGGCGGCGGCCAAGGCGCTGAAGTCCGCGCTGGAAGGCGGCGTCTCCGGCCCGCCGGCCAATGTGATGTTCGTGGCCACATCGAACCGGCGTCACCTGATGCCGCGCGGCCACAGCGAGGACCGCGGCCTGATCGCCATCGCCGAGGACGCCGAGGAGGAGGTCAGCGTCTCCGACCGATTCGGGCTTTGGATCGGCTTCCCGGCCATGGACCAGCCCACCTACCTGGAGGCGGTGAACGCCTACGCCAGGCGCTATGGCCTCAAGGCCAAGGACCTGGAGCGGCGCGCCCTGCAATGGGCGCAGCTGCGCGGCGGCCGCTCGGGCAGAGTCGCCTGGCAGTTCATCCGCGACCTGGCGGGGGAACAGGGCAAGGGGCTGCCGCTGTAGGGGCAGCCGAGACAGCGCTTCCCCCATCGAGCTACGGCGTTCACACATCTCTCGCATCTCACGGCGCCGCGCACCCCCCTCGCCCCGCTTGCGGGGAGAGGATGGGTGAGGGGCGCGCCGCAAGGCGCGGGCGTCGAAGACGCCACTTGGGGCCGTGCCTGGGGCGCATTGCGGCGGAGAGGCCCCCCTCACCCATCCTCTCCCCCCGATTCCGGGCGGAGAGGCGGCTTATCCGGCGTTCACCAGCGGCGGGGAGATGTGAGAGTCCGGTAGCCTCACCTCGGCAACACCAGCGTCGGATCGATCGGCTTGGCGCGGTCGGCCGGGGTCGGGGCGTAGCGGATCTCGAAGTGGAGCTGGGACTCCGCGACGCCGCCGGTCGCCCCGACTGCGCCGATCTGCTGACCCTGGGCGACCTTCTGCTGCATCTTCACGTCGCTGCGGGCGAGATGGCCATAGGCGGTCACCCAGCCGTCGGCGTGCTTGATCAGCACCAGGTTGCCGAAGCCCGGCACCTGGTCGCCGGCGTAGACCACGTCGCCGGCCGCGGCGGCCCGCACCGGCTCGCCGGAGGGCGCGCGG
>Ga0068862_100004858_pt1 | contig 11313 bp, 10 predicted proteins | sample KBSSwiS52_FD_66598 | JGI IMG/M metagenome (GOLD analysis project Ga0068862, IMG submission 66598) | Switchgrass rhizosphere microbial communities from Kellogg Biological Station, Michigan, USA - KBS Switchgrass S5-2 | ecosystem: Host-associated > Plants > Roots > Rhizosphere > Soil ... | reverse complement strand
TCGCCGCCGTGGCCGCGCACGATGGTGCGGGCGATCGACAGGCCTAGGCCGACGCCGCCGGTGGTGCGGCTGCGCGAGCCTTCGAGGCGGAAGAACGGCACGAACACGCGCTCGAATTCCTCTTCCGGAATGCCGGGGCCGTCATCCTCGATCACGATCTCGAACGAGTCTTTCGACAAGGCGAGGCTGACGCGCGCGCAGCCGCCATAGCGCACGGCGTTCTCGATCAGGTTGCGCAGCGCGCGGCGGATGGCGGCCGGGCGGCAGCGGTACGGCACCTTGCCGCTCTCCGCAAAGGTCACGTTCCAGCCGAGGTCGGCGAGGTCGCTGCACACGCTCTCGGCCAGCGCGGCGAGATCGACCACGCGCGTCGGCTCGCCGGTCGCCTCCTCGCGCGCGAAAGCCAGCGTCGCCTCGGTCATCGCCTGCATCTCGTCGAGCGTCACCAGGATCTTGTCGCGCTCGTCCGGGTCGGCGACGAACTCGGCGCGCAGCCGCAGCGAGGTGATCGGCGTGCGCAGATCGTGGCCGATCGCGGCCAGCATGCTGGTGCGGTCCTTCACGAAGCGGTGCAGGCGCTCCTGCATCCGGTTGAACGCCTCGGCAGTGCGGCGGATATCGGTCGGCCCCTCTTCCGGCAGGCGCGCGATCTCCTCACCCCGGCCAAATGCCTCGGCCGCGACGGCAAGCCGGCGCATCGGCCGCGACACGCGATAACCGACCAGGATGGCAATGAGCGTCAGGACCACCGCCGTGATGCCAACCGACACGGTGGATTGCGAGCTCCAGATCGATCCGTAGGCCGGCTTGGCAAACGCCGCGTTCAGCCACGTGCCGTCGCGCAGCTGCACCGTCAGGCCCGAGCCGTAGGTGTGATCGAGCCGCACGTAGCGTGCGGTGCGCGCCAGCGACCAGGCCTCGGCGTCCACCACATTCCATGCGCCGAACTCCGATGCCTGGGCCGGCGTCACCAGCGACACATCGTCGGCGGACGCTTGCCGCTCGGGTGCCTTGCCGACAGGTTCCGGGTCGCCATAGCGCGGCAAAGGCTGCGCCAGACGGTAGAATGCTTCCTTTTTCCAGGCCTTGACGTCGTCCGGGCTCGCCTTGGTCAGCCAGAAGCGCGTGTAGTTGGTGGCGACGGAGCGCAGGATCTCCGGGTGATAGATCGCGGGGGTCGTCTCCAGCAGCTGCGCCACCGAGGCCGAGCGCACCAGGAACTCCTCCTTGGCGGCGTGGCGCAGCGCTTCTCCGCGTTCGTCCCAATAGATGAAGAAGCTGATGGTCTGCGACACCACGAGCGCCAGCAGCATGAAGCCGATCAGCTGACCGACCAGGCTCTTGGTCCAGAAACAGCGCGACCACAGGCAACTGATGTTCATCATGCCGGCGCCACTTCGGCGGAGAAGCTGTAGCCGCCGCCCCAATGGGTCTTGATCAGCATCGGATTGCGCGGGTCGAGCTCGATCTTCTTGCGCAGGCGGCTGACCTGGTTGTCGATCGAGCGGTCATAGACGTCGGCGGCGCGGCCGACGGTGAGATCGAGCAATTGATCGCGCGTCAGCACCATGCCGGGATGATCCACCAGCACGCACAGCAGCCGGTACTCCGCGGTGCTCAGCGGCACCGCGACACCGTCGCCGCCGATCAATTCGCGCCGGCCGACATCCAGCGTCCAGCGGTCGAAGCGGATCGCTTTGTTGCGATGGGCGGAGCGCTGCGGCGGCAGGCTGTTGGTGCGGCGGAGCACCGCCTTGATGCGCGCCAGCAACTCGCGCGGATTGAACGGCTTGGTCACGTAATCGTCGGCGCCCATCTCGAGCCCGATGATGCGATCGGTCTCTTCCGCTGCCGCGGTCAACAGGATGACCGGGAGGTTGCTGGTCGCGCGCAGATAGCGGCAGACGGAGAGACCATCCTCGCCCGGCATCATCACGTCGAGCACCACCAGATCCGGTGCGCTGCGCTGGAGAAGATGGCGCAAGGTCGCGGCGCTGTCGGCGGCGCTCACCCGGCAGCCGTGCTGCCCGAGATAGCGGCCGACCAGCTCGCGGATATCCTTGTGGTCGTCGACGATGGCGATGTGCGGGATGGATTCCATGGCAGCTCCGGCCGCTGTTTTAACACTCACCGGGCCCCCGCCCCAGGCACAAAAGTGTATCAAACTTTGTCACCCGGCGCCTGCGCGACAGGTTGCGGCAGTTGTGGGGCCGGATCGACAAAGTTCTGCGACCTCACTCTGCGAAGGTGCGCCCTCGAAGCCAGGAACACGAGGAGTTCGGACCATGACGCATTTCGAAGCCTACCAGTGGGAAGACCACGTGCCGCGCGCGGATAGCTGGAAGTTCAACCTTGCGGCGGGCGTGCTGGCCTTGGGGCTGATCGTCGCCGCTTTGCCTGAGGCTTCCAGCGAGGCGCCCACAACAATGCGCACGGCGGCGCCAGCGGCCATCGCCGATGATCCGGTGGCGGAGATTCAAAATCACCTGCCCGACGCTCGACCGATCGAAGGTGCCTGGGCCAGTTGCCCGACCGCGATGTCCGACCTGGCCAAGTCATGAACCGCGGCGCAATTCGCCCCAAAAAGAAAGACCTGCCGCGTTACCCGCGATAGCGCAGCGCGTCGACCAGCAGCGCAAAGGCTGGCGACGATTGGCGGCGGCTCGGATAATAGAGGTGATATCCCGGGAACGGCGCGCACCAGTCCGCCAGCACAGGCCGGAGCCGCCCCTTCGCGACATGCGCCGCCGCCAGGTCCTCGGGCAGGAAGCCGAGCCCGATTCCCGCCAACGTTGCCGTGACGATCTGTGTCAGCCGGTTGAGGACCAGTTGCCCTTCCACCCGCACCTTCAGTTCGCGGCCGTCCTTCTCGAATTCCCAGACATAGAGCCCGCCATAGGTCGGCAAGCGGATGTTGATGCAATTGTGACCGACCAGGTCCTGGGGGTGCTTCGGCACCGGCCGCTTCGCGAAGTAGGAAGGAGACCCGACCACCACCATGCGCATGTCGGGTGCGATGCGCACAGCGATCATGTCCTTTCCCACCTGCTCGCCGAACCGTACGCCCGCGTCGTAGCGCTCGGTCACGATGTCGGTCAGCGCCAGCTCGACGTTGAGCTCGACCTTGATGTCCGGAAACTTCGGCAGCAGCTTCGCGAGCGCCGGCCACAGGATCGTGTCAGCCGCGTGCTCGCCCGTGGTGATGCGGATGGTACCGGCGGGCTTGTCCCGGAGCTCGCTCAAGGCATCGAGCTCGGTCTCGATCTCCTCGAACCGCGGCCCGACATTCCGCACCAGCCGTTCGCCCGCTTCCGTCGGCGCAACGCTGCGGGTGGTGCGCGTCAGCAGCCGCAGGCCGAGGCGCGCCTCCAGCCCGCGGATGGTGTGACTAAGCGCCGATTGCGACACACCGAGCTTGGCCGCCGCCCGCGTGAAGCTCCGCTCCCGCGCCACTGCCAGGAAGGCCAGGAGATCATTGATGTTTTCGCGCATTCATGAATCCCACTCATAAGTCCATGCGCATTCTACTATCTAATCCCGTGCCGGCGCACTCCCTAGATTTCGGTCGCCAACATCCACCAACGGCAGTCTCGGAGCACGGACGATGCAGACGCGCAAACTCGGCAACAGCAACCTGGAAGTCTCGGCCATCGGTCTCGGCTGCATGGGATTAAGCTTCGGCTACGGTCCGGCGGTCGACAAGAAGGATGGCGTCGCTCTGATCCGCGCCGCCCTCGAGCGCGGAGTCACTTTCTTCGACACCGCCGAGGTCTATGGACCCTTCACCAACGAGGACCTGGTGGGCGAGGCGCTCGCACCCTTCCGCGGGCAGGTCGCGATCGCTACCAAGTTCGGCTTCAAGCTCGACCCAAAGACAGGGCAGCAGCAGGGCCTGGACAGCCGTCCCGAGCACATCAAGGCGGTCGCCGAAGCGTCGCTCAAGCGGCTCAAGGTCGATACCATCGACCTGTTCTATCAGCATCGCGTCGACCCAGAAGTGCCGATCGAGGACGTCGCCGGCGCGGTCAAGGACCTGATCCAGCAAGGCAAGGTCAAGCACTTCGGATTGTCCGAAGCTGGCGCGCGGACCATCCGCCGCGCTCACGCAGTCCAGCCGGTCACCGCGTTGCAAAGCGAGTATTCCCTGTGGTGGCGCGAGCCCGAGCAGGAGATCCTGCCGACACTGGGTGAGCTTGGCATCGGCTTCGTGCCTTTCAGCCCGCTGGGCAAGGGCTTTTTGACCGGTGCCATCACCGAGAAGACGACGTTCGAGAGCGGCGACTTCCGCAACATCGTTCCCCGCTTCTCGGCCGAGGCGCGAAAGGCGAACCAGACTTTGGTCGACCAGCTCCGCGCCATCGCGGCCCGCAAGCAGGCGACACCGGCCCAGATCGCGATCGCGTGGCTCTTGGCCCAGAGGCCGTGGATCGTGCCCATCCCCGGCACCACCAAGCTGCACCGGCTGGAAGAGAATGTCGGCGCCGCCGCTGTCGAGCTGACCAAGGACGATCTCCGCGACGTCGGCCGCGCGCTGTCCGAGATCGCGGTGCAAGGCGCCCGCTATCCGGAACATCTGCAGAAGCTGGTCGGCCGGTAAGCGCCAGATGAAGGAGCCTTCCCATGAAAACCATCTTTGGTGATCGTGGGTCAGCTGGGCCAGCTCGACGAGCCGTCCACCGTACCTCTGCTGCTGGGGCGCCGCCGGGTCGCCGGCTCGCCTATCGGCGGCATCGCCGAGACCCAGGAGCCTGCTCGACTTCTGCGCCCGCAAGAACATCCTGCCCGAGTGCGAGATGATCCGCATGGACCAGATCAACGACGCCTTCAAGCGCATGGAGCGCGCCGATGTGCGCTACCGCTTCGTCATCGACATGGCCTCGCTGAAGGCCTGACGGACGTGCGCATCGGCGTTCGCCTGTCGAACGTGGCCGACGGCAAGTACGTCGTATGGATGGAACAGGTCAGCGACGAGCAGTACCGCGACTGAGCGAAGCGGCGGGCGCCTTCGAATGCGCCCGCCGTCCACACAGTAGTCTCGATCTTACTTCGCGATGCAGGTGTCGGCCGTTTCCGGCGTGCACACGTCGAGGCCGGTATAGGTCGGATCGGCTGGAGCCGCCTTGCCGTCCTTGATGTCACGCAGCGCGAACATGGTCCTGTAGCCCATCTCGAACGGTCGCTGGCCAACCTGGCCCAGCGACAGTCCTTCCTTCATCTGGTCCATCTGCACCGGCAGCGTGTCCGCCACGATCAGTGCCAGCTTCTTGGACGCGATCTGGTCCTTGTATTTGCCGACCGCCGCCCGGTTGGCGTCCGGGATGAACTGCGGGAAGCCACCGGTCGGGAGGAAGGCATCGAGGTCCGGGTTCTTCGCCATGATGTCCTCGAATTGCTGCACCGAGAGCGGAAAGTCGTCGTTGGTATAGAGCGGGCAGCCTTCGATCTCGGTCCAGCCATTCTGGCCGGTGAGCCGGTCACCCGGCGAGGCCGCCGACTTCGTGCCGGACAGCGTGTCGCGGATGCCCTGCATGCGCTCATTGTGATTGGCGGCCGCGGCGCCACCTGACTGGATGCAGATAGTGCCGCCCTTCGGCTTGACCGTCTGCGCGATCTTCGCGAGATTGACGCCGATCTCGTAGTTGTGCGTTCCGATATAGGCTAGGCGCAGATCCTTGTTCTCCGGCAGCACGTCGGAGTCCCAGGTCAGCACCGGAATGTTGGCTTCCTTCGCCGCCTCGAGCGCAACCGCCATCGCGGCCGCGTTCGCCGGTGCGACGGCGATGCCGTCGACGCCCTTGGCCACGAGATCGAGCACGATCTGCACCTGCTCGTCACCGCCGCCATGCTCGCCCGGGCCGATATATTCGCACTTGAAGGCACCGGCCGATTCCGACTCCGCCTTCATGCAACCGTCGCGCGCCTGGTCGAAGAACGGATTGTTCATGTTCTTGGGCACCAGCGCGAAGGTATATTCCGCCTGGGCAGACGCGGCAGCCATCATCGCACCCAGGGCCACCGCCGTGCACAAAACAAGCTTCCTCATATCATTTCCTCCCGTTTTTGATCTTCACTGTTTGTCCGCAGTGAATCGGCTCTAGCGATGCTTCTTCGGAAAGAACTGCCCAAGGAGGGTCGTCATCAGCGACCTGCCGCTGGTCAGCATGCCAAGAAGAACCGCAAGAACGATGAAGGCGCCAACGAACGCGCCCTGCCAATTCGAATCGATACCGGCCATCAGCAGCGCGTTGCGGATGACCTCGAGAAACGCCGAGCCGATGACCGCGCCATAGGCCGTGCCCGCGCCGCCCATCAGGTTGGCGCCGCCGATCACGGTCGCGGCGATCACGCGCAGCTCATAGCCCTGGCCCATCGCATTGATGGCCGAGCCGTTGAAGCCCAGCAGCAGTAGTGAGGCGACGGTCGCGGTGAAGGCCGAGAACACATAGGCCTGGAACTTGACCCAGTCGACCGGCACGCCGGTCATGCGGGCGCCCTGCTCGTTGCCGCCGATGGCGAACACGTGCCGGCCCCAGGCCGTGAAGTTGAACAGGAAGCCGACGATCAGCGCCAGCACCACCATGGTCCAGAAATGCGACGACAGCTCCGGCACCCAGTGCGGCGCCCATCCGACCGGCGCATGCAGCGGCCACTTGGCCTGGCCGATCGCCTTCACGATCGGCGCGTCAGGCCCGAACTTGTAGAGCATCTGGTTGGCGGAGAACACCACCGCCAGCGAGCGTGCGAACGACAGCATGCCGAGCGTCACCACGAACGACGGCATGCCGACATAGGCGACGAAGAACCCGTTCACGATCCCGCACATGAGGCCCGTGATCATCCCCATGGCGAAGGCGATGTACCATGGATACTCCCAGGTCAGGAACAGGCCCGCGACGATCGCAACCAGGCCCATGACGGAACCGACCGACAGGTCGATGCCGCCGGTGATGATGACGACGGTCATGCCCAGCGCCATGATGCCGAACGGCGAGAAGTTGCGCGCCACATTGCCGACATTGTTGGCGGTGCCGAAGCTCGGCTCGATCGAGGCCATGATCACGACCAGAACAAACAGCGCCACCGTCACCCAGAATGGCTGGCTGGCGACGACCTTCTTGAAAAGAGTCTGCTCCTTGACGCCGACAACGTCGGAGATTGCCGCATGGTCGGGCTCGATCGCCATCTCTCGTTCAGGCGGCACGGATCGCTCCTGTAATGAGTCCGGTGATCTCTTCCGGCGACGTCTGTGCAGTCTCCTTGTCGGCCACCTTGCTGCCGCGGCGCAGAACGATGATGCGATCGCACACCTCGAACACGTCGGGCATGCGATGGCTGATGAGGACGACCGAGACCCCCTGCGCCTTCAGCCGCCGGATCAGGCCGAGCACCTCGGCGACCTGGCGGACGGAGATCGCGGCGGTCGGCTCGTCCATCAGGATGAGCTTCGCGCTGGTCAGCCTGGTGCGCGCGATGGCCACCGCCTGGCGCTGACCGCCCGACATTTTCTTGACCAGGTCGCGCGGCCGCGTTTCCGACTTGAGCTCCTGGAACAGCGCGTCGGCCCGCTCCAGCATGGCGCGCTTGTCGAGGATGCGGAACGGCCAGATGCCCTTCTTGAGCTCGCGGCCCAAAAACACGTTTTGCGCGGCCGTCAGGTTATCGGCCAAGGCGAGGTCCTGATAGACCACCTCGATGCCCCTGGCGCGCGCCTCGCCCGGCTTGTGGAAATGGCAGATCTCACCGTCCACGGTGATCTCGCCGTCGGTCGGCGGGAAGTTGCCCGCGATGATCTTGACCATGGTGGACTTGCCGGCGCCATTGTCACCCATCAAGCCGACGACCTCGCCCGCTCCGACGGTGAAGCTCAGCTCCGTCAGCGCGCGGATGGCGCCAAAGCTCATGGAAACACTGCGCACGTCGAGCAATGCCACGCGAATCCTCCCTGCGCGATCGCAGCTCTGATGGCCGCTTTTCCGCAATGAAACGATTGTTACGACAAAGCCGCCATCCCGCAATAGAAATTCTATAGCTGGAATGCAGGCAGCCGTGACGAGCCTGTGTACTACGTGTAGAGGGTCGGTTTCTCGGTCAAACTGATCGAGACCGAGCGGTTCTCGGCCAGTGACTGCAGGCCTGCCTCGGCGACGGCCGCGGCCGCATAACCGTCCCAGGCGCTGGCGCCGGAAGTTGCACCGCCGGCGATCGCACCGATCCAGGCCTGAGCCTGCAATCGATAGGCATCGGCGAAGCGCGGACGCCAGTCGGCGGGATAGGCGCTGCCATGCGCCAGATCGAGGCTGATCTCGGTTCGGTTTGGGGCGCCCAAGGAGACCGTGCCTTTTTCGCACACCAGCTCGCCGCGCACGTCGTAGCCGTAGGTGGCATCGATGAAGATCTCGATATTCACCAGTTGCCCGCGCGCGGTTTCGAGGACGAGGAACACCGGAGCACCGGGAGAGTCGGCGCGCGCCGCCTTCGGCCGGAACACCTGGATGGCGGCGAGCTCGGTCTCCAATAGCCAGCGGGCGATGTCAAATTCGTGAACCGCCGAGTTGCTGACCGCCATTCTGGAATCGAACCAGCTGGGCGCCGAGACGTTGCGATGCACGCAGTGAAACATCAGCGGGCCTCCGAGCCGGCCTGACAGCAGCCGGGCCTTCATCTCGACATAAGCGGGATCGAACCGCCGCATGTAGCCGACCTGCACCAGCCGGCGACCCAGCTTCGATTCCACGGCGAGGACCTCGCGGCACTCGGCCGCGGTCGGCGCCAGCGGTTTCTCGCACAGCACCGGCTTGCGCGCCTCGAGGCAGGCCAGCGTCAGCGCCTTGTGCGTTACATCGGGCGAGGCGATCAGCACGGCATCGACAGTCGGATCGCGCACCAGCGCGAACGCATCGGCGGCGACTGAGCGAGCGCCGGTCTCGTCCGCAACCGCCTTGGCGCGCGCCGCATCGGCGTCATGCACAACCTGCAGGACAGCACCGGGCACATGCGATGCCAGCACCCGCGCATGGTCGGCACCCATCACGCCGACACCGATGATTCCAACCCGCACGCTCACGTCGTTCCTCCGCTCCGCTTTACTCGGCCCCACTACACCTCAAGCCGCCGGCGATTCCAAGTGCATGGTTAATGAGGTTGTCGCAACCGTCCGCGCGATGTCCGCGCTCACTGCGGCGAGGACCTCCGAATAGCGCGACACGGGGTTGTGATGAAGAAAGGCCTGCAAATTAAGGTTAATCGTGCATGAACTCATAGCCCGGTGTATCAACTTGGCCGTGCGAGCGGATGACAATTTTAGAGAAATCATTAGATAAATGTATCCGACAACGACGGCGTATTCAGTTCCTCCGCACTCACTGACACCAAGGGAATTACGACCATGAGCAACATCTCGAGTTTGACCCATATGTACGAAGGCAACACGTCCACGCTCGCCGCGGCGCGTGCATCGGACGCTGCAATGGGCCTAGGCCCCAACCAGCTGAAGTGGCTGCGCGGCAACATCGACTCCTTCAAGGAGCTCGAGGATCAGCGGTGGCAGACGCGGCAGGATGCCGTGCGTGCCGCGCGCATCGCGGGCCTGATCTAGTTTGCGCCCGATCTAGTTTGCGAAAGGGTGCCGGCACCCGACACCGGCACCAGGACAAGGCTGGCAGGCGACACGCGCGGGGTGAGTCTACAAAGGCGCGTGGCGCCGCCAGCCGGTTTCCACCGACGAAGCTGCCCTAGGGGGCGACGCCTCCATCTTCGGCAACAAGCTCGCTTCATCCAGCGCCGCGCTCAGGCACACTCTCTCATATGCCATTCACTTGCGGCGCGGCGCCTTGGTGTCGCGTTGGCGCGGCGCCCGTGACGGCCTGGCCGAACTATCGCTGGTCTTCTCGACCTTGGGAGCGGCAGTGCTCAACGCGAGCCTGTCCGCCCCTTGTTGTGGCAGATTGAACGGATCCAGCCGCTCAATCATGCGCCGGGTATTACGGCTCACGATATCCCTCCCCACTACGAGATTGATCGCCGCCCGATGTGTGGCGATTGTGGCAAGGGCCGGCTTACGGATGGCTTACGCGACCGTGCTGTCGTCCGGACGAGCGCTTATTTCTGATAGCCGAGCTGCTTCATCAGATCGTTCAGGCCGGCATCCGCCTTGGCCATGGCGTCCGCGGAGCTCTTGTTCCCCGCCCAGGCGGCGAACAGCTCGTCATAGACGATGCGCTGCATCTCGACATATTCCGCGAAGTCGGAGGTCAGCGGCAGCAGCACTTCGGCATCCTTGACCGGCGCCAGGAACGGATAGCGCGCCAGCCACTTCTCGTCGCTGTAGACCGCGGCGCGATAGGCACCGGGTGCGCCGTTGTCGAGCATGATCGCCTGGCCTTCGTCGCTGGTCAGGAACGCGATGAAATCGTAGGCCGCCGCCGGCTGTGGCGCGTTGGCCGCGATCGCGATCTGGAAGCCGCCGAGATAGTCGTGGCGCTTGCCGTCCAGTGTGCTGCGCGGCGGCAACGCATATTTGACCTTGCCCACGACTTTGCTGGTCTCCGGGTTCTCGACGTCGGAGAAGGTCATGTACCAGTTGATGAACATCGCGCCGTTGCCCTGCATGAAAGCATTGGTCGATTCCGCGTAGCCCATCTCGTTGGCGCCGGGCGCCACGAACGGCTTGATGTCGAGCCACAGGTCCAGCGCCTGCCTGCCGTTGTCTTCGTGCGTCAGCGCCGACTTGAAGGACTTATCCCACACGAATTGGTTGGCATCGGGCGGCATGGGCAGGCTCGCCAGGCGCACCGTCCATTCGGAATAGCCGGCATCCTGCTCGCCCGGCATGGTGACGACGCCATAGATGCCCTTGTCCGGCTGGTTCAGCTTCTCCGCATAGGCGCGGAACTCGTCCCATGTCTTCGGCGCCGCGCCGAGGCCGGCCGCGTCGAACAGATCGGTACGATAGGCCATCACCTCGATGAAGAAGTCGATCGGGGCCGCATAGTATGTGCCGTTGAAGCGGTCGTACGCATCGACGATCCCCGGCACGAAGCCGTTCCAGTCGATCTTCTGCTTGGCGGCGGCTTCCAGCGGGTCGAACGGCTGCACCCAGTTGTTCTTCACGAACAGCGGCAGCCAGATGCAATCCAGCACCATGATGTCGTATTCGTCCGACGCCGAGCTGCCGAGCAGCGCTTCCTTGTTGTACGCCTCGGAATAGGGGTACTGGTCGACGGTGATCGTCACGCCGGTGCGCTGCTTGTAGATCTCCGCCGCCTTCTTCATCGCGGCGCCGTACGGTTCGCCGGTCGCGATCACGCGGACCTC
>Ga0068862_100004852_pt1 | contig 11319 bp, 12 predicted proteins | sample KBSSwiS52_FD_66598 | JGI IMG/M metagenome (GOLD analysis project Ga0068862, IMG submission 66598) | Switchgrass rhizosphere microbial communities from Kellogg Biological Station, Michigan, USA - KBS Switchgrass S5-2 | ecosystem: Host-associated > Plants > Roots > Rhizosphere > Soil ... | reverse complement strand
CGGCGCTGCGAGTTCAAGCTTTCGCGCAGGAACTGGAGGTAGGAGACGCCGGGGATTTCAACCGGATATTGGAACCCGAGGAACAGCCCCGCCGCGGCACGTTCGTGCGGTTCGAGCGCAAGCAAGTCACGGCCGTCGAAGCTCGCGCTGCCTTCGCTCACCGCATAACCGGGCCGCCCGGCAAGCACGTAGGCAAGCGTCGACTTGCCCGACCCGTTGGGCCCCATGATCGCATGCACTTCGCCCGCCGGGACGTGCAGCGAAACGCCGTTCAGGATCGGCTTGTCAGCGACCGTCGCGTGGAGGTTGGTGATCTTGAGCATCACTTGCCGACGTCCTTTCCGGCCGGGCAGTTGGCGAGGAAATAGCGGCGCATCGTGTCCATGGTGTCCTGGCGGATTCCTTCGAGCATGCGCTGGTCGTTGAGCGCGCGCTGGCGGTCGTCGAGCGCGGCTTCGTCGAGCTTGATCGCTTTGTCATTGGCTGTCCCGATCGGCCCGGCTTCGCGCAGCGCGCGGCGTTTATCGGCGAGCGCGAGCCGGTCGGCGACGATCACTTCCTGCGCACGGTAAGCGTCGAGCAGGAATTGGCTGCGGCGCGCGGTCTCGGACGCGAAGGCAGGGTTTGCCGTCGCGCGATCGCAGCGCACGACCGCCTGGTCGAGTGCATCGAGGTCGGCCGCCGCCGCGGCAAGCAACAATAGCGGCATCATCCGACAGACCCTTCCAAACTAATCCCCAGCAGCTTCTGCGCCTCGACCGCGAACTCCATCGGCAGCTGCTTCAAGACCTCGCGAGCGAAGCCGTTGACGATCAGCGCGACCGCGCTTTCGGCGTCGAGCCCGCGGCTCATGGCGTAGAACAATTGGTCCTCGCTGATCTTCGATGTGGTCGCTTCATGCTCGATCTGCGCGGTCGGGTTCTTGACCTCGATGTAGGGCACGGTGTGGGCGCCGCAGTCGCTGCCCAGCAGCAGCGAATCGCACTGGGTGAAGTTGCGCACATTTTCCGCGCGCGGGAGGACGCGGACGAGGCCGCGATAAGTGTTGTTGCTGCGGCCGGCGCTGATACCCTTCGAGACGATCGTCGAGCGGGTGTTGGCGCCGATGTGAATCATCTTGGTACCGGTGTCGGCCTGCTGGCGGTTGTTGGTCAGCGCGACCGAATAGAATTCGCCGACGCTGCCATCGCCCTTCAAAATGCAGCTGGGATATTTCCAGGTGATCGCGCTGCCGGTCTCGACCTGGGTCCAGCTGACCTTCGAGCGGTCGCCGCTGCACAGCGCGCGCTTGGTGACGAAATTGAAGATGCCGCCCTTGCCGTCCTTGTCGCCCGGATACCAGTTCTGGACGGTCGAGTATTTTACCTCGGCATCCTCGTGGGCGAAGATCTCGACCACCGCGGCGTGGAGCTGGTTCTCGTCGCGCATCGGCGCGGTGCAGCCTTCGAGGTAGGAGACGTAGCTGCCCTTGTCGGCGACGATCAACGTGCGTTCGAACTGGCCGGTATTCTCGGCATTGATACGGAAATAGGTCGAGAGCTCCATCGGGCAGCGGACGCCCTCGGGCACGTAGACGAAGGTGCCGTCGGAAAAGACCGCGCTGTTGAGGCAGGCGAAGTAATTGTCGCGCTGCGGGACGACACTGCCGAGATATTTCTTCACCAGCTCGGGATATTCGCGGATCGCTTCGCTGATGGAGAGGAAGATGACCCCGGCGCGCTTCAATTCCTCGCGGAAGGTGGTGGCGACGCTGACGCTGTCGAACACGGCATCGACCGCGACCTTACGCGCGCCTTCGACCCCGGCGAGCACCTTCTGCTCCTCGATCGGAATGCCGAGCTTCTCATAGACGCGGAGGATCTCGGGATCGACCTCATCGAGGCTGCCGAGCTTCGGCTTGGCCTTGGGCGCGGCGTAATAAAAGGCGTCCTGGTAATCGATTGTCGGGATGTCGAGCTTGGCCCAGTCGACCTCCTCCATTTCGAGCCAGGCGCGATAGGCCTTCAACCGCCAGTCGAGCATCCATTCGGGCTCGCTTTTCTTGGCCGAAATGAAGCGGACGGTGTCTTCGTTGAGGCCCTTGGGCGCGAATTCCTGCTCGACGTCTGAGGAGAAGCCCCACTCGTAGTCCTGCGAAATCTTCTCGCGCAGTTCCTTGTTCTTGACGGCCTCGTTCATTGCGCGAGCTCCGTCAGCGTGACCGCGCCGAGCGCGCCACGCACCGCATTGCCGACGATCCCCATGTGCGGCTTGACCCGGCAATGCTTGTCGAGCGCGCATTCATGATTGGTCGAATCCGCGCACATGGTGAGCGCGATCGGCCCTTCGACCGCCTCGACGATGTCGGCGAGGCTGATCGCATCCGCCGGTCGTGACAGAGCGAAGCCGCCGCCAGCCCCGCGCGAGCTCGACAGCAAGCCGGCGGTCGCCAGCTGGCCCATCAGTTTCTGCGCGGTCGGAAGCGGGACTCCGGTATCGCCCGACAGTTCGGTCGCACTGAGGCGCGCGCCCGCGGGGTAGCGGGCGGCGGCGGTCATCAACACGACCGCATAATCGGCGAGATGGGTCAGGCGCATAATGAATTCGGAGCTTTCCGGTATGATTTAGAGATTTGCGCCCGAAAACACAACCTGACAGACGAACAAGCGTGTCGCTCTACCCGCTCATCCGCCCGCTGGCGTTCGCGCTCGATGCCGAGACCGCGCACCGGGCAACCATCGCGGCGCTGAAGCTGTCGCCCAAGCGCCACCCGCCGCGCTTCCCGGTTGAGCTGAGGACGACGGTCGCCGGGCTCGAGTTCGCAAGCCCGGTCGGGCTCGCCGCCGGGTTCGACAAGGACGCCGAGGTGCCGGAGCATATGCTCGGGCTCGGTTTCGGCTTCGTCGAGGTCGGGACGCTGACCCCGCGACCGCAGGCAGGCAACCCGAGGCCGCGATTGTTCCGCCTCGCCGAGGACCGCGCGGTGATCAACCGTATGGGCTTCAACAATGCCGGCCAGCCAGCGGCGTGGCAGCGGCTGCAGGCGTGCATGCACTTGCGCGGGGTGATCGGGGTCAATGTCGGGGCCAACAAGGACAGCGCGGATTTCATCGCCGATTATGTCGCGGGGGTGCGGTCGATGTCGGCGGTCGCGCGCTACATCACGATCAACATCAGCTCGCCCAACACGCCGGGCCTGCGCGGGTTGCAGGACGAAGGCGCGCTCAACGAACTGCTCGCCGCGGTTGAGGAAGGACGGACCGACAAGCCGATCTTCCTGAAGGTCGCGCCGGACCTCGACGAGGGTGACCCGATCCGCATCGTGAAAGCGGCAATTGACCACAAGATCGACGGCTTGATCATCGCCAACACCACGGTGTCGCGGCCGCCGCTCAAATCGCGCTACGCGGGCGAGGCGGGCGGGCTGTCGGGCGCGCCGCTTGCGCCGCTTGCGCTCCACCAGTTGCGGGCGTTCCGGGCTGTATCGGGCGGGGCGATCCCGCTGATCTCGGTCGGGGGGATCAGCGACGCCAATGACGCCTGGTGGCGGATCCGCGCCGGCGCGTCGCTGGTCCAGCTCTATTCCGCGATGGTCTACGAGGGTCCCGGAATCGCCAGGCGCATTGCCCGCGACCTGGTTCGAATCCTCGCCAGCAGCCCGTTCGCGAACATCGCCGAGGCTGTCGGCAGCGACGATTAGCGCGGCAGGGTAAGCACCACGCCTTCACGCCGCGGGTCGGCGGCGCCATCCACCTTGCCATCGCGGATGAGCACGCCGGTGAGGCCGCTATCCTCGCCCTGGCCGGGCTTCAGCTCGATCCCGCGCTGGCGCAGGCCGTCGAGAATCTCGGGCGAGAATTTGGTTACCTCGCCGTTGAAGTTGGGCCCGCGCGCGACGAGGTTCGGCGCCGCCAGCGCGTTCGCCATGCTCATGTTCCAATAGGCCGACGCGACCAAAGAATGGGCGACGTAGGCGAGGATCGCATTGCCCCCGGCCGAGCCGATCGCCCCGGCGAACTTGCCGTCGCGGGTGAGCAGGATCGACGGCACCATCGACGAGCGCGGGCGCTTGCCCGGGGCGACGGCGTTGGCCACCGGGCGGCCCTGCGCATCGACCGGCGCGAACGAGAAATCGGTCATCTGGTTGTTCAAAAAGAAGCCGTCGACCATCCGCCCGGTACCGAAGATCGATTCGACCGTAGTCGTCATCGAGACGACATTTCCGTCGGCATCGCGGACGATGAAGTGTGAGGTGCCGGTCGGTTCGAGCGTCTTGTCGGCCCCGGCGGGAACGGCTTCGCGCGGCGTTCCGGCGGCCGGCGGCGGACCCGCCATGGTCCCGATCAGCTTCGCCCGTTCGGCGACGTACGCGGGGTCGATCAGCCCCGCGACCGGCACCTTCACGAACGCCGGATCGCCGACATATTTGTCGCGGTCGGCGTACATCAGGCGGCTCGCCTGGGCGAACAGGAACCAGGCCTGCGGGTCATTCGGACCGCGCGCGGCGATGTCGGTGCGGTCGAGCATCATCATCAGCTCGATCAGCCCAACCCCGCTCGACGGCGGCGGCGGCGCGCACAACAGATAGACGCGGAACGGCCCGCATACCGGCTCGCGCTTGACCGGCCGGTAGGCGGCGAGGTCGGCCATGGTCATCGACCCGGCGAGGTCTCCGGCGCGGATCCGGGCGACGATCCTCGCCGCGGTCGATCCCTTGTAGAGCGCGTCCGGGCCCTGGGCGGCGAGGCGGCGGAGGAAGTCGGCATAGGGCTTGTTGACCAGCCGCTCGCCGGCATTGAGCAAGGTCCCGTCGGGCTTCGAGAAATAAGCGATCACGTCGGGCTGGTGGTTCTCGGCGTAATCGGCGTGGATCATCCGCTGCAGGCGCGGGCTGACGATGAAGCCGTCATCGGCGGTCCGCTCGGCATCGCCGAACAGGCTCGACCATTGGAGCTTGCCGTGCTCGCTGTGGGCGAGGCCGAGCATCTTGACTGCGCCGGGGACGCCTGTCGCGCGGCCGCTGACAACGGCGGTATTGAACGGCAGCGGCTTGCCCGCCGAATCGAGGAACATGCCCGGCGTCGCCTGCGCCGGTGCGACCTCGCGGCCGTCATAAATGGTGATCTTGCCGGTGCGCCCGTCATAGTAGTTCATGAACGCGCCGCCGCCGAGGCCCGAGCTTTGCGGCTCGACCAGCGACAGCATCGCCTGAACCGCAATGGCCGCGTCGACCGCGCTGCCGCCGCGCTTGAGCACGTTTAGACCGGCCTGCGCGGCGAGCGGGTTGGCGGCGATGACGAATGGCTCGGACGCCGCCGTTTCAACAGCGACGGGCTGGGCGGCGGGCGCCGTCGCGCATGAGCCGAGGCCGGCGAGCGCGAACGCGGCGAGGAGGTTTTGATACAAACGCATGGCCGGGCGCCTAGCCCAACGGGAGTGGCGCTTCAAAACCATTCCGCTAAGAAGCGCCGCCGGGGAGTAGGCAAGCATGGCGCGTCAGCTCGAGCATTTCGAGAACCTGGTTTCGATGTTTTTGACGCGCGCTGCCGAAAAAGGCGATGCGCCGTTCCTCTGGGCCAAGCGCGACGGGCGCTGGCAATCGACTAGCTGGGCCGATGCCGCCCGCCAGGTGACTGCGCTGGCGGCGAGCCTCAGGCGCATCGGCATCCAGCCCGGCGACCGCGTCTGCCTGGTCAGCGAAAACCGGCCCGAATGGCTGATCTCCGACCTCGGCATCATGGCCGCGGGCTGCGTCACGGTGCCGACCTACACCACCAACACCGTGCGCGATCATTCGCACATCCTCGAGGACAGCGGCGCGCGCGCGGTGATCGTGTCCAACCCGAAGCTGGCGAAGAATTTGATCCCCGCCGTCCTCACCCAGAACGAATGCCGCCACGTCATCGGCATGGAGCCGCTCGGTGCGGGCCAGGCGCCCGACTGGGTGACCTGCCACGACTGGAACAAGCTGGTATCGGGCGAGGCCCGGATCGAGGAACTGAAGCGCGAGCTCAAAGGCGTCGGCCGGAGCGACCTCGCTTGCCTGATTTATACCAGCGGGACCGGGGGCGCGCCGCGCGGCGTTCGCCTGCACCACGGCGCCCTGCTCCACAATTGCGAGGGCGCGACCGACGTCATCTCGACCGATTTCGGCTGGGGCGACGAGGTATTCCTGTCGTTCCTGCCGGCCAGCCACGCCTATGAGCATACCGGCGGGCAGCTGTTCCCGATCGCGCTCGGGGCGCAGATTTATTACGCCGAGAGCCTCGAGAAACTCGCGACCAATATCGAGGAGGTCCAGCCGACGATCATGGTCGTCGTGCCGCGGCTGTTCGAAATGCTCCGCGCGCGGATCATGAAGCAGGTCGAGGCGCAGGGCGGGCTGTCGAAATATTTGATGGCCCGGGCGCTCAAGATCGGCGGCGACAAGGCCGAGGGGAAGCGCAAGCCGTGGGACTTGCCGATGGACGGGTTCCTGTCGCTGACCTTGCGCAAGAAAATCCGCGCCAAGGTCGGGACCCGGCAGAAGGCGTGGGTGTCGGGCGGCGCCCCGCTCAATCCCGAAGTAGGCCTGTTCTTCGAAGCGCTCGGGATCACCTTCCTCCAGGGCTACGGCCAGACCGAGACCGGGCCGCTGATCGCGTGCAACCGGCCGAGCGCGGGCATCCGCCTCGATACCGTCGGCCCAGTGGTCAAGAACACCGAAGTGCGGATCGCCGAGGACGGCGAGATCATGGTCCGCGGCGAACTGGTCATGCACGGTTACTGGCGCAACGAGGAAGAGACGGCGCGGGTGCTGGGCAAGGACGGCTGGCTGGCGACCGGCGACGTCGGCCATTTCGACGACAAGGGCCGGATCAAGATCACCGACCGCAAGAAGGATCTGATCGTCAACGACAAGGGCGACAACGTCTCGCCGCAGCGGATCGAGGGCATGCTGACGCTTCAGCCCGAAATCCTCCAGGCGATGGTCTATGGCGACCGCCGGCCGCACATCGTCGCTTTGCTGGTGCCGGACCCGGAGTTCGCAAAAGCCCCCGACCTCCAGCAACGGCTTCAGGCCGCGGTCGACCGGGTCAACGGCGATTTGTCGGTGATCGAGCGGGTGCGCCGTTTCATCCTCTCGGACGAGGCGTTCACGATCGAAAACGAGCAGATGACGCCGTCGATGAAAATCCGGCGCCACGTCATTTCGAAAGTCTACGGCGACCGGCTCGACGCACTCTACCGCAAGTAGCGCGCGCGATTCACGGCTTCTTGTAAACGACGAAGTCTCCTAGTTCGCAGACACTCGATATTCCCTTGTATGAGAATTCGAGCCGGTTGCCGTTGCAAACGCGGCCGACCCCGTGTTCGGTCATGACGACCGTCTGACGTTTGCCGATGTTTCCGCAGCCGAATCCGACGCGGACGTCATTGCGCCATATGCGCGGTCCGTCGCGAAAGAGGACGGTATGATCGTCCACCCCGATCGGATTGTAGGTAACCCGCTCTGGCACGCACGTTCGTCGCTCGCCCGCGATCCGTCCGTCGAGCCATTTATCGAGTACTGCTTGTGCCTCCGGCGTTCGTGGAGGTTCGGCTGGCTGAGCCACTCCGACCAACAGCACCGTCGCTGGCAGAATCAATAACCGATGCATGTACCGCCCCCAGACCGAATGTCCCGAGGGGCTATCGTCCGCGCGTCAGTTTATGCAACCGATCGAGTCAGGCCTTCGGCTTCGAGTAGGGCACGAAGTCGCCGAACACGCAGCTGCCGACGGTGAAGCGGTTGGTCAGGTCGACGACCTGGCCGATATCGCCGCGGCACAGCTGGGCGCTGCCGAACTGCTTGGTGACCAGGGCATAGGACCCGCCGAGGTTGGTGCAGCTGCCTTGCATGTGGTTGACGTAGACGCGGTTCCGGCCCTGCCGGAAGGCGATCGTCTGCTCGTCGATAATCACCATGTCGTCCTGGTGATAGCTTGGCAGGCAGCTCATCGGCGCCCCGGCGACCTTGCCGGCAAGCAGCGTCTCATATTGCTTCTGCGATTTGACCGACCGGACCGGTTGCTCGGCCGCGGTGGTGGCGCAGGCCATCAGGCCGGCGGCGCCAAGGAAAAGCGAGATTCTACGCATATTTGACCTCCTCGCGAGTCCCTCCGCTCCCGCAATAGCGCTTCGTTTCATGAACGAAACCTGTCTTTGTCCGAGCGGAGCTGGGCGAATTGCTGCGGGTCCGCAGCACGAACGAACGGGTTGGTCCGGCGTTCCTGTTCGACCGTCGTCGGCAGCGTGATCTGGCCCGCCGCGCGCAGGGCTTCAGCCTCGGCCAGGCGCTCGGCAATCGCCGCATTGTCCGGCTCGACGTGGGTGGCGAATTTGGCGTTCGCGACCGTATATTCGTGGCCGCAATAGATGCGGACATCCTCGGGCAGCGCGGCGATACGCTGGAGGTTGGCGTACATCTGCTCCGCCGTTCCCTCGAACAGCCGGCCGCAGCCCATGGCGAACATCGTGTCGCCGACGAAGATCATCCCTTCGTCCGCGAAGTAATAAGCGACGTGGCCGGCGGTGTGGGCCGGGATTTCCCACACAATCGCCTCGGTACCGCACACGGTCACCCGGGCGCCCTCGGCGACGCTGCGGTCGACCTTGCTGACCCGCTCGGCCTCGGCCGGGGCGGTGATCGGGGCGCCGGTCGCGGCCTGGATGCCGGCGTTGCCGCCGGTGTGATCGGGGTGCCAGTGGGTGTTCAGGACCTGCGTCAGCCGCCAACCCTTCGCCGCTGCTGCCTCAAGCACCGGGTCGGCGACCGACGGATCGACCGCCGCGGTCTCGCCGCTGGCGCTGTCGTGAAGCAGCCAGACGTAATTGTCGGTGAGGACGGGGACGGCGACGATTTCGAGCATCACCACTCCCCGCTGTTGGGCATCGACGCCCACGGCTCGGCGGGGGCGAGCGCGGCACCCTTCTGGAGCAGCTCGACCGAGATATTATCGGGCGAGCGGACGAACGCCATGTGGCCATCCCGTGGCGGCCGATTGATCGTGACTCCGCCCGCCTGGAGCCTGGCGCAGGTCTCGTAGATATCGTCGACCTGGTAGGCGAGGTGGCCGAAATTGCGGCCGCCGGCATAGCCGCTCTCGTCCCAATTATGGGTGAGCTCGACCTCGCCGCCCTCGTCCCCCGGAACGCCGAGGAAGATCAGGGTGAACTTGCCCTGCGGCACGTCGTGGCGGCGGCGCTCTTCGAGCCCGAGCAGTTGGAAAAATGCCACCGTGGCGGCGGGGTCGGACACGCGGATCATCGAATGCAGGAATTTCATTTCGCCTCACTTCCAGAAGGTCCGGATGGTGACGACGATCGACTACGCCTTCGGATTCAGGCCCTCAAGGGGTTGTCTTGACGGTGATCGGCACCGGCAGCAGCGCCAGCGCATCCCGTGCTGCCTTGCCCGCCGGACCATTGGCGTCTGACCCGGCGGCGCGCATCCAATATTCGCGCGCCTTGGTGTCGTCGCCGGCGAAATGCATCACATGGCCGGCCTCAAACAGGATCGCCGGGTCGGACGGCGCCAGCACGAGCGCCCGGCCGATCGCCATGCGCGCGCCCGCGGCATCGCCTTCGCGGACGAACAGCGCCGCCGAGAAATACCAGTAGAAGGGGTCGGTTGAGATCGATTCCGCGGCCTGGGTGACCTTGGCGCGGGCGGTCTTGAGGTCGCCCTGGGCCTCGGCGGCGCGGGCGCGGTCGAGCAACGCTTCGCCGTGCTGCTCGGCCACGAGCCCGGGCATCGCCAGCGCCTTGTCGAGGTCTAGCGCGGCCTTGCCTGGCTGGCCGGCGGCGATCCACAGATTGCCGGCCGCAGCCCACATCCGCGCCGTCGCCGGATCCTTATCCGACCCGGCTTGCGCTGCCTGCTCGAACGCGGTCGCGGCAGCGGCCGGATCGCCCGCCTTTTGTGCTTCCAGCGCGCGGCACACGAAGGCCTGCGATGTCACCACATCCGGACAGGCGCTGACCACGGCGACGGCGGGGCCGGGTGCTGCGGCGGCAACGGCGGCGGCAAAAAGGAGAATCAAACGGCTTGCTCCAGCAAAGTGGTGACAGTCGCCAGGATCGCATCGATCTCGTGCGGTTCCGACAGGCGATGACCGCCGCCTTTGATGATCTGAAGCTGGACATCGGCTGAACGCAAGGCACGCATGGTGCGGAAGGCGATGTCGACCGGGACGTCGCCGTCCACCTCGCCATGGATCAGCCGGACGGGGCAATCGACGGTGATGTCGCCGTTTAGCAGGAGCAGCTTTTGCCCGGACTCGCGGAAAGCGGACGGGAGATAGTCGGCGTTGCGCTCGGCGCCCCAGTCGGTGAAATCGGGCGCGCTGGCGATCCCGACCAGCGCCCGCACCCGCTCGGGCCGGCACTGCGCCAAGTGCAGCGCGATCCACCCGCCCATCGATGAGCCGATCAGGACCAAAGGGCCTTCGGTTAGCTGGTCGACCGCGGCCAGCGCCTCGTCGAGCCAGCGATCGAGCGTGCCGTCCTCGAACCGCCCCTTGCTCGAGCCGGTGCCCGAATAATCGAAGCGCAACATCGCCAGCCCGCGCGCCTCGGCAAAGGCATCGAGCGCGAGCGCCTTCGCGCCCTCCATGTCCGACGCGTAGCCGGGAAAGAAGACGAGCGTCGGCAGCGTGCCCTTGCGCCGACGATAGGCAATCGAACGGCCGTCGACTTCGATGTAAGCGATCTCGGACTGGCTCATGAGTCGTGCGCTCTAGCGGAGGAGGAGTCCCCGATGAAATACCGCAAGCTTGGTGACAGCGATCTCGAGGTGTCGGAACTCGCGCTCGGTTCGTGGCTGACCTATGGCGTCGGGGTCGAGGCGGAGAAGGCCCGCGCCTGCCTCGGCGAGGCGTTCGTCCAGGGCATCAATTTCATCGACACGGCCAATGTCTATGGCCGCGGCGCCGCCGAGAGCTTTCTCGGTGAGGCGCTCGAGGGCCGGCCGCGCGACAGCTATGTGCTCGCGACCAAGCTCTATTTCCCGATGAGCGACAGCGACCGCGGCCTGTCGCGGGCCCAGATCGAAAAGCAGCTCGACGCCTCGCTGACCCGGCTCAAGACCGATTACGTCGACCTCTACCAATGCCACCGCTACGATACCGAAACCCCGCTCGAAGAGACGATGGAAGCGCTGACCCGCGCCGTCGAGAGCGGCAAGACGCGCACGATTGGCTTTTCCGAATGGCCGGCCGACCGAATTCAGGCCGCGCTGAATCTGACCGGCGTGACCAAATTCGTGTCGAGCCAGCCGCAATATTCTTTGCTGTGGCGCGAGCCCGAGGACGCGGTCAT
>Ga0068862_100004850_pt1 | contig 11327 bp, 9 predicted proteins | sample KBSSwiS52_FD_66598 | JGI IMG/M metagenome (GOLD analysis project Ga0068862, IMG submission 66598) | Switchgrass rhizosphere microbial communities from Kellogg Biological Station, Michigan, USA - KBS Switchgrass S5-2 | ecosystem: Host-associated > Plants > Roots > Rhizosphere > Soil ... | reverse complement strand
TCAGCCATGCGCTGACCTTCGTCGCTTACATCGCGCAGCTGGTGCTCAAGCTGAAGGCGAGCTTCCTGCCGCCGCCGGCCGAGCAGACCGACCTGATGCTTCATCGGCACGGGCGGATTTCGGGCCGGTTCGCGTTCCTCGCGGTCACCACGCTCGACAAGATGCTGCTGTCGGGACAGGTCGGCGGCGTAGGCCAGGGGCCGCTCAAGGTGGTGGCGATCGAAGAGAGCGCGAGTTCGGTGTTGCGGGCGTTGCTGGCGGGGCTGACCGGTGGCTACCGCGGCAAGAAAATGCGCGGAGTCCACTTCGAGGAAGTCGATGAAATCACCATCGAGGGTGACCGTTCGAACGTGATCCTCGACGGCGAGACCTTCTCCGCCCAGCGCGGCAGCCCGATCAACCTGACGCCCGCGCAGCCGCTGTCGTTCGTCAAACTGGCGGCCTAAACACTTTCGCATGTCCGACCTGCGCGAGCTTGTCGCCGAGGAACTGAGCCTGCCCGTCGACCCTCGTGCGGTAGCGGTCGCGGAGGCGATCGCGGCCAAGCATGGCGCGGCGAGCCGGGCGGTGCTGTTTTACGGATCGTGCCTGCGCGAGGCCCAGCTCGAAGGGCTGATGCTCGATTTCTATCTGATCGTCTCGGACTATCGCGCGGCCTATGCCAAGCGCTGGCTGGCCGCCGCCAACCGGCTGATCCCGCCCAACGTCTTTTATATCGAGCATGACGGGCTCGCGGCCAAATATGCGGTGCTGAGCGAGGCGGATTTCAACCGCTTGAACGGGCCTGAGACGCGGAGCGTGTCGGTGTGGGCGCGGTTCGCCCAGCCGTCGCGGCTGGTGTGGGTGGCCGACGACCAGGCCCAGCGGGCGGTGATCAACGCGGTCAGCCGCGCCGCGCCGACCTTGCTGGCCGCGGCGGGTGGAGTCGCGGGCGACGACCCGCTCGATCTGTGGCGGCGGGCGTTCGCGCTGACCTATTCGGCCGAGCTGAGGGCCGAGCGCAAGGGCCGTGCGACCTCGGTCGTCGACCTCGATCCCGAGCGCTATCGCCGCTTCACCGGGCCAACGCTGGCGCAGGCCAAGGCGTTGAACGTCAGCGGCGGCTGGGGGCGGCGGCGCGTCGAGGGCAAGCTGCTGTCCGTTGTCCGCCTCGCCAAGGCCAGCGCGACCTTCGCCGGCGGCGCCGATTACATTGCGTGGAAGATCAACCGCCACGCCGGGACGAACATCGAATTGAAGCCGTGGCAGCGGCGCTGGCCGCTGCTCGCCGCGATCAGCCTTTTGCCCCGCCTGCTGAAGAGCGGAGCGGTACGCTAGCGGTCCGGGCGAGGGCGGCGGAGACCGCCCCGGCCAGCGCGCCGACGGTGAACGGCTTGCGCAGCAACTCGTGGCCGCGCAACTCGTCGGTTTCGCCTTCGCCGACATAGCCGGTGACGAACAGCACCGCGAACTCGCGGGTTTCGGTCGCCTTCAAATGGCGGATCAATTCGGGGCCGGTCATCTCGGGCATGATCACGTCGCTGATCACCAGATCGAACTCGGTGGACTGGAACAGCGCGATCGCCTCGGCGCCGCTGGCGCAATCGACCGGCTCGTAGTCGAGATCCTCGAGCGCGCCGACGGTCGCGGCGCGGACCCGCGGGTCGTCCTCGACCAAAAGGATGCGCGCGCCGGGGACGCGGACGTCGCTGTCGGTGCGCTGGACCGCGGGGTGGATGCGGACCTGCGCCGGGGCTTCGGTCCGCGGCAGATAGATCGATACGGTGGTGCCTTTGCCGACCTTGCTTTCGATCCCGACTTCGCCGCCCGACTGGTGGGCGAAGCCGAAGATCTGGCTGAGGCCGAGCCCGGTGCCCTTGCCGACCGGTTTGGTCGTGAAGAACGGCTCGAACGCGCGATCGAGGACTTCCGGAGTCATCCCGCAGCCGGTGTCGGCGACGCTGATCTTGACGTATTCGCCGGCGCGGATGTCGCCCACCTGATTGGCCGCAATCGTCCGATTTTCGGTGGTGATGCGCATCACGCCCTGGCCATCCATCGCGTCGCGGGCGTTGACCGCGAGGTTGACGATGGCGTTCTCGAGCTGATGCGGGTCGACGTAGGTCGGCCAGGTGTCGCGCGCGACCTTGACCTCGATCTTGATCCGTTCGCCGATGGTGCGGTCGAGCAGGTCGGACATGCCGCTGATCAGATCCTTGCTGTCGATCCGCTCGGGCAGCAGCGGCTCGGAACGGGCGAAGGAGAGCAAGCGGCGGGTCAGCGCGGCGGCGCGGGTCGCGCCCTCCATCGCGTTCTGGAGATGCGACAGCACTTCGCGGCGCGGGCCGTTCAGGCGCCGCTGGGCGAGGTCGATGCCGCCGACGACGACCGCCAGCATGTTGTTGAAGTCGTGCGCAATGCCGCCGGTGAGCTGGCCGACCGCCTCCATCTTCTGGACCTGGCGCAGTTGGGCCTCGGCCGCCTGGCGCTCCTCGGCTTCGGCCTTGAGCGCCTGGTTGGTTTCCCACAATTCCTGGGTGCGGTCGCGCACTGCCCGCTCAAGCACATCGGAACGTTCGGCCTCGGATTCGATCTGCTTGCGGGCCAGCGCGTTTTGCCGGAGCGCCTGGAAGGCGACGACGCCGAGGAATACCGCGCCGAGCCCGACGACGATGCCGAGCCAGCTGAGATAGGTCGTAAACTGGTCGGCCTGGGCCGAGAAAAACTGGCTCTGGGCAATGCGATTGCGCAGCGACTGGCGCTCGCTGGCAATGATTTCGTTGAGCTTCTTGTCGACCGCTGTGACGCTATCGTCCTTCTGGGCGGTGTAGAAATAGCCGACGCTGTTCTGCCCCTCACGGGCGAGAGCCGACCGTGCCGCGGGCGCCAGCAGCTGGCTGCGGCGATCGTATAACGCGCGCAAATCGGCGACGCGGCGCATCTGGTCCGGATTGCCCTTCACCAGCTTGGCCAGCTGGTCGATCTGGTAACCAGCCAGTTGCCAGTCGCTGGCGTAGATGTTGCCGCTGGGTTCGACCTTCTCGTCGAGCACGAACAGCGACAGAGCGGATTCGGCGCGCGACATGTTCGAGCTGACGTTGCGGACGACCAGTGCGACGTCATAGGCATGGCGCTCGGCGGCGAGTGCCCGCTCGCGCGAATCGTTGGTGAACTTGACGAGGAACACCATCGCCAGCAGCACCAGCGCGGCGGTCAATCCGGCGGCGGCGGCGCCTCCGCGGCGCCAGTCAAACCGCACTTCGTCTCCGTCCCCGATCATGACTACAGTCTAGACCCGTTAACCTTTCGACGAAAGCCAAAGGTTCCCTCGAATTCGCCGTTTTCGCTCAGTCTATGCAGCCTGTTGCACGGCCCGCCGCAGCGAACATGGCGAGAATTTCACCGACCTGGTCTGCGCTGTGCAGCGCGCACAGCGAGCAGCGCAGCAAGGTCATGTTGGCGGGGGTCGCCGGGGGGCGCGCGAGATTGACGTAGAGGCCTTCGTTGAGCAGCGCCTCCCACATCGCGGCGCCGGTCTCGAGATCGGGCATGATTACCGCGATGATCGCCGACTGCGGCTCATCGGTGCCAAGGGTGAAACCGAGCTGGCGCAGGCCAGCGTGGAGACGCTTGCTGTTCTCCCACAGATGGGCGCGCTTGTCGGCCGAATTGGCGAGCTTGCGGATCGAGGTCGCGGCGGTCGCGACCACCGACGGCGGCAGCGAGGCGGTGAACACGTAGGGACGGCAGACCAGGCGCAGAATCTCGAACTTCGGATGGTTGGAGACGCAAAAGCCGCCGACCGTCCCGACCGATTTGGAGAAGGTGCCGATGATGAAATCGACGTCGTCGATAATCCCCTGGGCTTCGGCGACGCCGCGGCCGTGCTCGCCGATGAAGCCCATCGAATGGGCCTCGTCGACCAGCACCATCGCGCCATTGGCCTTGGACACCGCGACCATTTCCTTGAGCGGGGCGATGTCGCCGAGCATCGAATAGACGCCCTCAAGCACGACCAGTTTGCCGGCGCCCTCGGGGATGCGCTTGAGGCGCTTTTCGAGCGCGTCGATATCGTTGTGGCGGAACGGCACGATCTGGGCGTTGCCGAGCGCGCAGCCGTCGTAGATCGAGGCGTGGCTGTCGATGTCGAGGACGATGTAGTCGTCCTTGCCGGCCAGCGTCGAAATGATCCCGAGATTGGCCTGGTAGCCGGTCGAAAAGACCATCGCGTGGTCCATCGCGTAGAAGTCCTTGAGCGCTTCTTCGCACGCCCGGTGACCGACATAGGTGCCGTTGAGCACGCGGCTGCCGGTGGTGCCCGAGCCGAACTCGTCGAGCGCCTTTTTGCCCGCGGCGATGACGTCGGGATCGAAGGTCATGCCCATGTAATTATAGGTGCCGAGCAGGATCGTGCGCTTGCCGTTGCAGATCGCGACAGTCGGGCTTTCGACCTTTTCCATGACCAGATTGAACGGGTCGGTCCGGCCGGTCGCGAGCAGCTGCTCGCGGATCTCGATGACCGGATCGAATTTGGCGAAGAGGTCGCTCACGCCTTCAAGCGCTCGAGTGCGTCGACCAGCTGGCCGACGGTTTCGATCTCAGCCTGCAGATTCATCGAGATGAGCACGTCGAATTCGTCTTCAACGGTGGCGACGAAATCGAGCACGGTGAGGCTGTCCCACTCGAGGTCCTGGGCGAAGCGCGTGGCCTCGGTGATCGCCACCCCCTTCTTGTTGAAGGGCGCGATCATTGCGAGGGTTTTGGCGTAGGTTTGCTGGCGGTCGGACATGGCTGATCCCGTTAATGGCGGGACCGCTGTTAAGCAACGCAATGGGGCGCGATTGCGGCGGTGATCGGGCGCTGCGTTGATCGCCTACGGTGTCTTTGGCGCAGCATTGGGACCGGCCAATCGCGACAGCCAATCGATGACCACTGTCTCGAGTTCGATCCGCCGGTCATCGAACACGTGATCGCTGGCGATTTCGATGGCGCTGAACCGGGCACCGCGGGCAGCCAGCGCGGTTTTGAGGGCCTGGGCCTGGCTCGACGGCAAGTCGCGGGCGGCGGTGACAATTAACAACGGCCGTTCGGCCAAGCCTTGCGCCGCATCCGCCAACCGCCAGCGTTCGCCGTGATCGACGATCTGCGCGGCGAGTTGGGACGCGTTGATGCCGCTCAGCCGACTGCTCGCAACATTGCCCCAGCGTTCCTTGGCGGCAGCGTTTCTTTGGCTGAGCGGGAGTGGGCGGAGCAAAGTCGCCAGGGTGCTTGGATCCCACGGGGCGAGCAACACGGTCGCGAGGCGGCGTGAATCGTGCGCGGTCGAAGCCGCCGCGGCGAGGCCGCCCATGCTGTGGCCGATCACCACGACCCGCGCCGGATCGGTGTTCCACGCCTTTGCCGCCGCGGGTGTCTCCGCCTCGGCGATGGCGACGTTCGCGTCTTCGAGGACGTGATCGATGCTGAACGTTCCTTCGGAGCCGAAATTGCCGCGGTAATGGAAGGTCATGACCGCCCAGCCCGCGCGCCGGAGCGCCTGCGCCAGATCGAGATTCTGTTCGTTGCCGGGCAAGCCGTGCAGCAGCACCACCAGCGGGAACGGGCCGACCCCGCCCGGCCGGTAGACCAGGCCATTCATGACCGAGCCGTGGCTGTTAATTTCAATCGCCAGCGTTGACGCCGGATGCGCCGGGTCGACGGGCGGGTCGGCGTAGATCGCCGGGAGGGGCCCTGGCGCGGCGGTTTGCGCCAATGCCGGGGACGCCGGCAGCAGGGCCGCGACCAGCAAACTCAGCGCTTTCATGCAAGGACCGGCGTCTGCTGCGGGGTCACCGCGATCGGCGGCGGCGCCCAATCCACCGGGTGGATTTTTTGTACCACCAGCGACCACGCCAGCACGCCCACAGCCGACAAAGCCGCGGCGACGAGGAAGGCGCCCGCGAACGATCCGCTCCAGTCGACGACGATGCCGGTGAGGATCGGGGCGGCGATCCCGGAGAAATTTCCGACCATGTTCTGGATGCCCATCCAGCGCCCACCCGCGCGCGGTCCGGCCAGCGTTTGGCCGATGGTGAACACCATCGTCCCCGAAATGCCGACCGTGAATCCGCTGGCAATGAGCAGGATCGTGGATGCGACGCCGCTGGTCACGGCGGCGGCGGCGAACAGCAGCCCGGTCCCGGTCATGCCGGCGATGACGAAGCCCTTGCGCACCATGGTCGGCGAGTGGCCGTTGCCGATCAAATGGTCGGAAGCCCAGCCGCTGATCACCGCGGCGATCGCCTGCAGCGCGAACAATGCGGCGGTTACGCCCGCCATGCTGCTGAGCGACAGGTGCTGGCTGTTGACCAGATAGAGCGGCAGCCAGGTGAGGACGAGGTAGAAGGGATAGGAGTAGCAGAACTGTGCCACGCACGCGCCCCACAGCGAGCGCTGGCTCAGGATTTCGCGATAGGCCGCGGGGTGATGCTGCCGGGCGCCTTCGCCCGACAGCGAGGGATCGCGGCGGGCAAGCCACGGCACCAGCCACAGCAGGGAGATCGCGCCGAGCGCGAAGAACACCGCCCGCCAACCGTAACCGATGAGGATCGCCGCCCCGACCAGCGTGCCCGCGGTCGGACCCATCGAATGCCCGACGCTCATGGCGCTGTTGCAGCGGCCGCGCTGATGCTCCGGGGCATGCTCGGCGAAAATCCGCGCATTGGTCGGGAAGATCACGCTTTCGGCGAGGCCAAGCAGCATCCGGAAGACGAACAGCATGACGACGCCGGTCGCGAGCCCGCAGGCGAAGGTCGCCACTGACCACAAGCAGGTCGCCACCGCGAGGACGGTCCGCGGGGCGAACCGTTGCGCGACCCAGCCGGCGGCGGGCTGGGCGATCGCATAGCTCCAGAAAAACGCCGACAGGAGGAGACCCATCGTCGCATTGCTGATGCCGAGTTGCTGCTTGAGGACCGGCGCGACAATCGAGAGGCTGCCGCGATCGGTGTAGTTGAGGAACATCGCCGCGGCGAGGAGGAACACCAGATAGGGCGAAATGCCGGGCAGTGAAAATCCGCGACCGCTGGGGCGAGCCGCGGGCGCGGCAGGTTCGTTTCGCATCCAGGCACCCCCGCCCAAAGATCAGAAACGCGCCAGCGACAGGCCGCCGAAACGCCTCCCCGATGGCTGGGCTAAGGCTGGTCCAAAGTCAATTGACGGTGCGGTTTCGCGGGCCTGCCGCCGTCAGCAGGTCAGCGCGCGAAGCGCTTCCGCAAGTCGGCCTTGATGGTCGGGCCGGCGAGGTGGGCGTCGACGCTCGAATAGCCCTCGCGCCGAAGTGCGTTCCTGACCTCGTCGATGGTTGCTGACGTGCGCGCCAGTTCAAATGCGCGTTCGATGATGTTCGGGGCGTGCATGGAACTTCCCTGAAGGTTTCGCTTCCGTCATAAACGACCGGCCGCCCGCTTCCGTTCCATCAATCGTTGCGGCGTCCGGGCTAGTCCTGGTTACGGCGCCAGGCGGCGGCCGGTGACGCCGGAAATGTAATTGATCGGCGCGTGATCGGCGAGGTCGCGGACCAAGACATTGCGCCACACCTGCCACCCATGGTCGAGCGGGTAGGCGCGGCGCGCGGCGCGGCGATCATCGGTGACCAGCTCGGGCGGGGGAGTGTCGTGAACCGCGCCGAGGCGATCGATGTAGAGTTCCGGCGCGATATGAACGTAGCCGAGCAACCGCGGCGGCACCGACGTGACGAAGTCGGTGCAATCGACATAGCGGCGGACGGCGTGGCCGGCGAACAGTCGGGCGAAGGTCGCATCGCCGACCAAGGGTGAGCCGAAGGTCACGAGGCGCGCCGCGGGTCGCGTCGCCGCGGCCAGGGTCGCCATCGCCGCGCCGAGGCTGTGCCCGGTGAGGGTGAGGCGGCGGTGAGCGGTCGCGTCGAGCCAGTCGGCAATCGGCTGCGCGATCGATCGGTAGGCGGCGAGGAACCCGGCATGGACCCGGCCGCCCGGCTCGAACGCGACCGGGTTCGAGCGCACATCGGCCACGAGGTCCTTGAGGTTGCCCGGCTGGGTCCCACGGAAGGCGACCAACGCGGTGCCGTCCGGCGTCGTGGTGGCGATCGCTTCGGCGCTGGTGGCGGCGAATTCGAAGGTCGCGGGTTTGGCGAAGCCGGCGCTGGTCAGGGTTGCGTCGAGCCGTTCGCCGTCGCCTTGCTCGAACCGGTAATAAGCCAGTCGCGACAGTTCGGCCGCGATCCAGTCAATGTGCCAGCCGGTGTTGAAATCGGGCTGCGGTTCGCTGCGCTCGGGTTTGTACAAGGCGGTCCGCGAGGCGTCGTAGGGAATGGCGGAGACGCTCGGCATGGCAATTTCCTCAAAGGTCGAGCGACTGCAGAAGGCGTCAGAGCTCCAGTGCAGTCAACCGGCATCTGCGGTCCGCCGTCACGTTATCCACTGGCTGATCGTCTCAAGCTCCCAGCTGTTACCCTTGCGCGTGATCCTATACGTGCCGCCGGTCCATTGCATGCTCCATTGGACGAAGCCGCGGGTGTGGGCCCGGTTCCAGCGAATTTCGGGCAGTGACGTTAGCTGGAAGTCGGGCGAGAACTTGCGCAATCGCTCGCGGTCCGCTTCGCTGTAGACGATCATTGGCCGGTCGAGCACGACGCAACGCCAGTCGGCCGGGTCGCCGAGCAGGAAGATCGGGGGCTTTCCGGTCGGCTGGATCTGGCGCCATCCGCCGAAAATGGCCTTCTTGTCGGGTGGCTCGATCAACGCCCGCGCCTCGACGTTGAACAAGGCCTTGAGAATCTCGAGCTTGGCCGCCGTATCGGGCTTGGCGGTGCAATTGCGGTCCTGGCCGGCCACGAAGGGAGTCGGCGCTGTGCCTTTCGCGTCGAGCAGCAAATGCCGGGCCGCTATGTCGGTCAGGCCGTCGCCGTCGCTATCCTTGGCGAGGTCCGAGAGCGCGATGTCGAGATAGATACCGATACGCTTGCGCCGGACGTGCAGCCCGACTGGTGGGTAGCTGATCGAGGCGGTGTCGATCAGCGCTTCCTGGACTTCAAGATGGAGCCGGTCACCGGCCAGAAGCGGCAGCCGCGACTTGGCCGGAACGATGTAGGGAAAGTGCTCGGCCAGGCCCAGATAGAGCGGCGGTTGCCAGCTCTTCCCCCCGTCGTCGGACAGGTGAATCCAATAGCCGCCGCCGCTGACCTCGCCGTTCGGATCGAAGCGTGTCGATTGGCTGATCGCGATCGCGCGCTGACCCGACCGTTCGGAGCGGATCAAGGCATAGCCATTGGGCAGCCCGGCCAGGCCGGCAGCGTTCGGGAGGGCGTTCTTCCGGAGCAGCGCGGGGGTGGTACGCAACTCGCGGAAGGGTACGGGCGCAGGGTCGACAGATGCCCGGGACCAGCGGGAGTCCTCGTCCTTGGCGGGCGGTTTCGGGAGGATTGCCGCGTAGCGCGCCCGCGCGGCCTCGAACGGCTGACCGCCGGCGCGAGCGATCGCGGACCACAGGGTGATGTCATCCTTGTCCACGGACCCCAGGTCGCGTTCGGCCGAGGTGCGCGCTTCCGAGCAATCCCTTGCCTCGTCCGGGCGGGTCAGAAGCCGGCACGTGGCGGCAGCAACGCCCGAATAGCGACCCGACGTGTCCCAGGTCTCCGCCTCCAACAGGACATAAGGATCGGCCGACGGATCATCGAGCAGCTGATCGACAACCAATGCACCGAGCGGCACGCCATCATAGCCGATGTCGCATTTGTCCCTGGCTGCATCGAGGCAGGCGCGGACCTGCTTGAGCTTGCTTCTCGGCGCCAGGAGGTCGAGCACGGCGCGGGCGTCGGCCGGCCGACCCGCCAGGGCGAGCGCTGCCGCATAGTCCTGCGCCACCGAATCGGTCGAGACGTCATCCTTGAACGGGAAGCCGCCGATTGTCGTGCGGATCTCGCCTTTCTGCGGTTTGAGCGCACGTTGGCGAATGGCTGGACCGAGGCTGTCGCCGAACGCGACCGCTTGGTCGAGCTGCCCGAGCTGGATCAACTTCGACAGCTTGTCGTGGGCCAAATTAGCGTGGACCTGGTCGCGCTGGTCAGCATCGACTTGGTCGAGGAAATCAGGTCGAAGCAGCATGTCGTACGCGGCCAGGTCAGAGGCGTCGTCGGCGCCGAAGTTGGTCGACGCGAGATAGAGCAAGGCCGCCCGGCTCTTCCCCGCTCGATCGATGGCGGTGGCGATCGACGCGCTGTCCTTGCAGGTCGTCGCCATTACCCACGAATCCCCTTCGGCGTTGCGCGAGCCTTTCATTAGCAGCGCGACATCGGCGGCGCTGCAGGTCGTATCGGAAATCTGGTTCAGTATTCCGCCCGTCAGCGCCAGCGCTGCCGGCGCGCGGTTGCTGTGCTTGAACCAGGCCAACGCCCTGGCTCGCAAGGCCGGCCGGCGGTTATCTTCGAACCAGGTGCCGGCGACGTCGTCGAGAAGCGCCGTGGCCTCGTTCAAAACTGCGACAGTCAGGCCGTATTTTGCCGCAAATGCGCGTCGCTCCGTGCTGTCTTTCGGATCGAGCCCCCCGAGTCCGTCAACGAATTCGTCGATCAGCGGATTGTAGTGATATTGCGGCCGCCACAGCTTGCGACGTGCATCAGGCGGGCCAATTGACGCGGCGGTTTTTGCATCGGCGGCGGCGTTGGCGGCCTGATCCAGGACTGACCCGGCCGCGGCGAGAGTCGGTTCGTCCGGTTGAGCTTGCTGCTGGCGGAGCCGTTCGAGCGTGGCCGCGGCGGCCTTGGTTTCGGAATTGTCCGGTCCAAGCGCTTCCGTCCGGATCGCGACCGCTTCCGCGAGCGCGGCTTCGGCTTTTCCGATCAGCGTCCGGTCGTGGAGATTTAGGATCAGCGTCGCGGACGAATTGAGCGCGAGCGCAACTTCCGGGTGGCGCGGGCCGAACGCGGCCTTGTAGGCGGGGATCGCGCGCTCGAGATAGGGCAATGCGGCGCGCTGCAAATTATCGTCGCTGCGATCGATGCCGATGAGGTCGATGGCTACACCGAATGCGGTCAGCAGATCGGCTTCCTCAACGCTGCCGGTGCCACGCTTCCTGATGGTGTCGGCGAGCAAAGCTTCGAACGCTTGTTGCGCGGGGACGAGACCGGATTTCTTGAACACGCGCATCGGCCCCGCGGCCATCGTCTCCAGCGCCTCCGGGCTAATTCTATCCTTGGTCGCCGCTGCCTCGACCTGCGGCCCCCACTGCGCCGCCGATCCGGCCGGCGCGCTGATCATCGTCACCCCGGCCAACGCCGCCACGCCAATCCGCTTCACGCGCCCTCCACACCTGTCGGTGCGAAGATGAGC
>Ga0068862_100004847_pt1 | contig 11334 bp, 11 predicted proteins | sample KBSSwiS52_FD_66598 | JGI IMG/M metagenome (GOLD analysis project Ga0068862, IMG submission 66598) | Switchgrass rhizosphere microbial communities from Kellogg Biological Station, Michigan, USA - KBS Switchgrass S5-2 | ecosystem: Host-associated > Plants > Roots > Rhizosphere > Soil ... | reverse complement strand
CGGAGGCGCAGAGCTTCCGGCGCACCGCTTCGGGGAGACTGACCGAGGGCGCCTCCTCCCAGACCTTCTGGCGGCGGCGCTGCAGGGAGCATTCGCGCTCGAAGCAATGCACGGCACGTTCTCCGTCGCCGAGGATCTGCACCTCGATATGGCGGGCGCGTTCGATGACCTTCTCGAGATAGAGGCCGCCATCGCCGAAGGCGGCGAGCGCTTCGGCCTTGGCCTGCGGCACCAGGCGATCGAACTCTTCCTGGTTGGTGGCGATGCGGATGCCGCGGCCACCGCCGCCGGCCGCCGCCTTGATCATGATCGGGAAGTCGGTCTTGGCGATCACGGCGCGGGCGGCGTCGAGGTCATCGACGCGGCCGTCGCTGCCGGGAACGCAGGGCACGCCGGCTTTTGCAGCGGCGACGCGCGCGGCCACCTTGTCGCCCATCATACGGATCGCGTGCGCGCTGGGGCCGACGAAGACGAGGCCCGCCGCGGCGATCGCGTCGGCAAAGCCGGCATTCTCGGCCAGAAAGCCGTAGCCCGGGTGGATCGCATCGGCGCCGCTCTTCTGCGCGGCGTCGAGGATGGCCGGGATGTTGAGATAGGACTTAGCGGCCTGCGGCGGGCCGATGGCAATCGCCTCGTCCGCGAGCTTCACCGCGAGCGATTCGGCGTCGGCGGTGCTGTGGACCTGCACCGTCTTGATGCCGAGCTCACGCGCCGCACGGATGATGCGGACCGCGATCTCGCCGCGATTGGCGATGAGGAGCTTCTTTATCGGCATGCGCGGAGTGTCACTCCACGTCCGCGAGCGGTTGACCGGCCATGACGGCGTCTTCGTTCTCGGCGTGGAACTTCACGATCTTGCCGGCGAGGGTCGACTTCACCTCGTTGAAGGACTTCATCACCTCGACCAGGCCGATCACGTCGCCCACGGCAACCGCGTCGCCCTCGTTCTTGTAGACCGGCTGGTCCGGCGCCGGGCGGCGATAGAAGGTGCCGGGCAGCGGCGACAGGATCTGTTTGGCCATCTTGTTCCCTCTCTTCTGAAATCTTTTAGGCCGCGGTCAGATACGGCTTGATGGCCGCACGGACCGATTCGCACAGCTCGACCGCGTTCGGCGTGTCGGAATGGACGCAGATCGTGTCCGCGCCGACCGCGATGTCCTTGCCGCCGACGCTCTTGACCTTGCCTTCCTTGATGGCGCGGACCGCCTTGGCGGCTGCCTCCTTCGCATCCTTGGCGTCATGCTCGCGGGTGATGATCAAGCCGCCGTCGTCATTGTAGTCGAGATCGACATAGAACTCGGCGATCATCTTATGGCCGCGCTCGGTGTAGATCTTCTCATGCAGCGTGTTGATCATGCCCATGAGCGGCACCTTGAACACATCCGCCGCGTCGGCGACCGCATGCGCCGCGTGCTCCATGCGCGCGGCCATGCCGTAGAGCGAGCCATGCGGCTTGATGTGGTAGAGCTGCATGCCCTCGGCTTCCAGGAAGCCCTTGAGCGCGCCGACCTGGTAGATGATGCAGTTGGCGAGCTCCTCGCGGGAGATCTTCATCTCGCGCCGTCCGAAGCCCTGGAGATCGGGGAGCGAGGGATGGGCGCCGACCTTGACGCCGTTCTTCTTCGCGCTGCGCACGGTCTTGCGCATGTGGTTGAAGTCGGAGGCGTGGAAGCCGCAGGCGACATTCGCGACGGTGATCAGCGGCATGATCGCGTCGTCGTCGCCCATCTTGTAGAGGCCGAAGCTCTCGCCCATGTCGCAGTTGATCAATGCCATTTCTGATTTCCTCCCTAGAGGGTCTTGCGGCCGATCAAGCGGCGCCGGAATTCGTCCGCGACTGCGGCGAAGACCAGGATCGCGCCGGTGACGCCGATCTGCAGATATGAACTTACCCCTGACACATTCATGCCGTTCTCGACGACACCGAAGAACACCGCGCCCAGCACCACATAGGGCACGTTGCCGGTGCCGCCGCGCAACGAGACGCCGGCGATGACGCAGGCGGCGATCGATTGCAGCGGCATGCTGCTGCCGATATTGGCCTCGCCGGTCTCCATGCGCGCGGTCAGCAACAGGCCGGCGATGCTGGTCAAGCCCGCGCAGACCGCATAGGCGCTGAACAAGGTCAGGCGGGTGTGGACGCCGGAGAGCGCCGCGGCTTTGAGATTGCCACCGACCGCATAGAAATGGCGGCCGAGGCGGGTCCAGTTCAGCAGGATGTAGACCGCGATGGCCAGGATCAGCGCGACCCAGACCGGCGCCTTCAAGCCGAAGAATCCGCCGGAGCCGAAGGTGTCGGCGAACTCATAGGGAATGCCGCGCACCGGCGTTCCGGATGTCAAATAGAGCGCGGCGCAGAAGCCGACCGAGGCCATGCCGAGGGTGACGATGAAGGGCGAGACGCCGAGCAAGGCGACACCGAGCCCGTTCACTACACCCACCGCGAGGCCGCAGAGAAAGCCGATCGGAACGCCCACCGCGATCGCGAGCCAGGACTGGTCCGGATAGGCCGCGGCCATGCCCGCCATGCCGAGCGCGCTGGTGACCGAGGTGACCGCGAGGGTCGAACCGACCGAGAGATCGAAACCGGCGGTCAGCATCACGATCATCTGCCCGAGCGCCACGATGGTGAGATAGCTGGTCTGCCGCAGCACATTGGCGATGTTGTTGAAGGTGAAGAAGTTGTCCGAGAGGAAGGAGAACAGGACCAGCGCCACCACCAGGAGAATCGGCAGCACGCCGATGGAGAGGAACAGGCGCACCAAAAGCTGGGTCCTGGCCTGCTGCTCTGAAGGCATCGCCTGTTGCATCGTCATGCTGCTCTCTCGAAGAAATGGCTAAGGACACTGTCCTCGGTGATCTGGCTGCCCTGCAATTCGACCTGGACCGCGCCGCGGAACATCACATAGGCGCGGTTGCAGAGATGCAGCACCTCCGGCAGGTCGGAGGAGATCAGCAGCACGCCGGCGCCGGCCTCGCAGAGATCGGCGATCAGACGGTAGATCGCGACCCGGGTTGAGACGTCGACACCGACAGTCGGCTCGTCGAAGACGAAGAGCTTCACGTCGCGGGTCAGCATCTTGGCGATCAGCACCTTCTGCTGATTGCCGCCGGAGAAGGCCGCCATCTCGCGATGCAGGTCGAAGGGATGCAATTTCAGCTGCTCGGCGAGACGGGAGACCGTGTCCTTCTCGCGCCGGCGCTTCAGGAAGATGTTGCCCGAGAATTGCGGTAGGTGCAGCGCCGGCAGCGAGGTGTTCTCGATGGCGCTCCGCGCGAGGACCAGGCCTTCCTTATGGCGATCCGGCGGAAGGTAGGAGAAGCCGGCGTCCAGCATGCGGCGGGTCTTCCAGCCGGTCACATCCTTGCCGTCGAACAGGACACGACCCTTGGCGACGCGGCTCAAGCCGTAGCAGACGCGGGCGGTCTCGGACTTGCCGCAGCCGACCAGGCCGGCGATGCCGACGATCTCGCCGGCTTTGACTTCGAGGCTGACATCGCGCACCGCGCCGTCGGCGGTGCTGAGGCGTTCGATCGAGAGCAGGGTCCGCGCCGGCGCATAATTCACCTTGGGGAAAACCTGGGAGATCGGGCGGCCGGACATCATCTGGATGAGGGTCGCTTCGTCGGCGGCCTGGGCATCGACCAGGCCGACCTTGCGGCCGTCACGGAGCACGGTCACGCGGTCGGCGATGCGGCGCAGTTCCACCATGCGGTGGGTGATGTAGATGATGCCGACGCCGCGTGCCTTGGCCTGGCGGATCAGCGAGAACAGGCTCTCGGTTTCTTTCTCGGTCAGTGAGGCGGTGGGCTCGTCCAGAATCAGCACCGAGAGATCGGAGCGGAAGGCCTTGGCGATCTCGACCATCTGCTGTTCGGCGCGGGAGAGCTCCTGCACCCTTCGGTCGGCCTCCAGCGGGAAGCCGAGGCGCTCCAGCAATGCGCGGGCGCGCTTCAATTCGGTGCGGCGATCGAGGAAGGCGCCGCGCACAGGCTCGTCACCGAGAAACAGGTTCTCGGCGACGGTCAGTTGCGGAACGAGCGAGAATTCCTGGAACACCGCGGAGATGCCGCGTGCCCGCGCCGCGCCGACATCGGCGAGGGTCAAGGGCGCGCCGCGGAACTGGATCTCGCCACGCGTGGGCTGGTTCGCCCCCGCGAGGATCGAGATCAAGGTGGACTTGCCGGCGCCGTTCTCGCCGAACAGCGCGTGAACTTCGCCGGGCTTCAGTTCGAAATCGACATCGACCAGAGCATCGACGCCGGGATAGTGCTTGGAGAGACCTTTGGTCTCGATGAGCAGCGTCCCGGCGCCGCCTGTGGGGACGGCACCGGGCTGCTTGGCAATCGCGTCAGGGTCAGGCGCGATCACGGGACTTCTTACTCGACCGAGAATTCCGGCTTGAAGCCATCCGGCGCCAAGGACGAGTCGCGGTCGAAGCTGTTCACGTTGTTGGAGTCGATCACGTAGAGCGCCGGGCCCACGTGCTTCTGGAACTCCTTGCCTTCGAGGATGCGGACCGCCTGATCGACGGCGACCCGGCCCTGGATGACCGCGGAGTCGGTCGGCGCGGCCAGGATGCGGCCGCGCTTGATGCCTTCATAGACGCCCGGGGTGAAGTAGTAGGAGAGAATCTTCACCTTGTCCTCAAGGCCGCGGTCGCGGACCAGCTGCATCGCCGCTTCCGCGGTGACCGCCGTGCCGACGATGTAGTTGACGTCGGGATGTGCGGTTAGCGCGTCTTCGAGCAGCGCCAGCTGCGCTTCCTTGCCGGTGTCGCCGTATTTGGTGTCGACCACTTCGATCGCACCCGCCTTCACCGCTTCCTGGAAGCCGGTATTGCCGGCCTCGACCCAGCCGGCCCCCGCAGGTCCGGGGAACCAGGCGACCTTCGCCGCAGCGCCACCCTTCGGATGGAGCTTCACCAGGTATTCGCCGGTCTTGCCGCCCATTTCGCCGAAGGAGACCAAGGATTTCGCCGAGATCTTGTCGGAGGAGATGCCGTTGATGACATCAATGACCGGGATCTTCTTGTCGGCGAGCTGGCCGACCAGGTTGTTCAGGCCGTCGAAGGAGATCGAGCCGATGATCACCGCCTGCGCGCCGCCGGCGACGCAGTTCTCGATCTGGCTGATCTGCTTGTTGAGCTCGGTATAGCCGCCGGCTTCCAGCACCTGCATGGAGACGCCGGTGCGCTTGGCTTCGGCGATCACGCCGTAATCGACCGCCAGCCAGTAGTCGTCCTTCATATGCGGGAAGGAAACGCAGAGCTTGTGCTTGGACGCGGCCTTATCGACCGGGGAATAGTCCATCGAATGGCGGGCACTCGCCATGTCGAAGCTGTCCCAGACTTCGATCTTGTACGGAAACCAGTCGGCGGCGAGCGCGATGGCGCTCGCCGAAACCAGGACAGCGGCGCCCGCTGCCACCTGCAGTGCGAATTTCATGATCGACTCCCTTTGCTTCCCTGTACGCCCCCGGCCTCGCCGGGAATTCTGCGCGGCGTTGTTGCACCGCCGCATTTCCGTCGATTTGGCGGGCCGGGGCGGATATTTGTAAAGGGCGATATATTGAAATAGGATTTCGGAAAATCCGAAACCTCAAAACCGCCCGTCGCGGGCGCTTCAGGGCGACTCTGGAATGACTTTAAATCTCCGGCAGATCCGTTACTTCGTCGCCGCCGCGGAAGCGGGCAAGGTGGTGGCCGCGGCTTCCGCGGTCGGCATCTCGCCCTCCGCGATCACCGAGGCGATCCAGCAACTGGAAGAGACCGTCGGCACGCCGCTGGTCACGCGGCATCGCGACGGGATCAAGGTCACCTATGACGGTTACGTCTTCCTGCAGCATTGCCGCAACATTCTCTCGGCGCTGACCGCGGCGACTTCCGCCGTCGGCCAGCATCGGCCGCGGGTCGCGGGGCCGTTGTCGATCGGCGTCACCATCACCGTCGCGGGCTATTTCCTCGCGGCACCGCTGGCGCGATTCCGGCGCAGTTTTCCGGACGTCGAGGTTCGGATCAAGGAACTTGGCCGCGACGTGATCGAGAAGCAGTTGACACAAGGCCAGCTCGATATCGGCATCGTGCTGGTTTCCAACCTGGAACATGGCGACGATCTCGCGACGGAAACCCTGGCGAAATCACGGCGGCGGCTCTGGACCGCGACCGGACATCCGCTGCTCAGCAAGCCACGCGTGACGCTGAAGGACGTGGCGAAGGAGCCCTATGTCCAGCTCTCGATCGACGAGGCCGCGGCCACCACCCTCACCTATTGGTCCAGGTACAAGCTGAAGCCGAATGTGATCTTCCAGACGGATTCCGTGGAAGCGGTGCGCAGTCTCGTGGCGACCGGCACCGGCATCACCATTTTGTCCGACATGGTCTATCGGCCGTGGTCGCTGGAGGGCGACAAGCTGGAATCCCGCGAGATCGCCGCGGCGATTCCCACCATGGATGTGGGCTTGGCCTGGTCGCGCGTCGCGACGCTGCCGCCGCCGGCGCGCGCATTCATCGAATTCTGCCGGATGGAATTTCTGTCCGGCAACCCACGTTCGATGACGCTTTGAGAGACGACTGCATCGCACAATTGGTTCGGCGTTGACTCGTGATCGGGTGAGTCGCTAGCGTTCTGCGTCTGCTGGTATGATAGGTAGACCAGGATGCTTTCGGGGGCGAGAAGCACAGTCCGGCGGCGCCGGCTTTATGAGGATGTCGCCTCGGGGCTCGAGGCGATGATCCGCGACGGCGCGTTGTCGCAAGGCGATGCCCTGCCCTCCGAGCGCGAGCTCACCCAGCAATTCGGCGTCGGCCGCACCGCGGTGCGCGAGGCCTTGTTCCATCTGCAGAAGCTGGGTGTGATCGAGCTTCGCTCCGGCGAGCGCGCCAAGGTCACCCGACCCACCCCGGCGGTGATGATGGAAGGCCTGGCGGGTGCGGCGCGGCACATGCTGGCCGAGCCCGACGGCGTCAGGAAATTCCAGGAGGCCCGCACCTTCTTCGAGATCGGCCTGGCCCGGCATGCGGCCAAGCATGCGCGCGAGGCCGACATCCGCGCGCTGGCGGAGGCGCTCGATCACAACCGGCAATGCATCGGCGATCTTGCCAAATTCGAGAGGAGCGACGTCGCGTTCCACTATGTGCTGGCGCTCATCCCGCAGAACCCGATCTTCACCGCCATGCATTCCGCGATCGCCGAATGGCTGGTCGAGCAGCGGCATGTAACCCTGGCCTATCCGGGGCAGAACAAGATCGCCTATCGCGCCCATAAGGCGATCTACGAGGCAATCGCCGCACATGACGCGGACCGCGCCGAGCGGGTGATCAAGGCGCATCTCGACCAGGTTTCCAACGCCTATTGGCGGGCGATGCAGGAAAACGGCGGAACGGACGACGGTGGGGAGAGGCGGAAGTGAGCTTCGTGATCGTCGTCGATTTCAAGGTCAAAGCCGGCCAGATGGCGGCCTTCCGCAAGCTGATCGACGACAATGCGCGCGCTTCCGTGCGCGACGAGCCCGGCTGCAGCCGGTTCGATGTCTGCGCGCACCGCAAGGAAGCCGACCGCGTTCTTCTCTACGAGATCTACGACGATCGCGCCGCCTTCGATGCGCATCTGAAGACCCAACATTTCGCGGTCTTCAACGAGGCGAGTGCACCGCTGGTCGCGGACAAGACGGTCGCCGAATACGACCTCGTCTGCGAAGGATCCGCCGCGTAGGCGGCCAATAAACTCCGGCATCAATTGGTGCCGACACTTTGCCGCGAAGGCGGCGATAGAACGGGTCGCAAGCGACCCTTGGGGAGGGACAGGATTATGGCTGACCGCGGCCTGAAGGCCATGGCGCGCACCAAGAAGCCGAAGTTCGGGCATTTCATCGTCGAGTTCGCGACGCCCGGCATCGGCCATATCATGAAGTCGGCGGGCTGCGAGTTCGTGCTGTTCGACCTCGAGCATTCCGGCTTCGGCTTCGAGACGGTGAAGAGCGCCATCCGCTATTTCGAGGCGGCCGGTGTCGCGCCGATCGTGCGGGCGCCGTCGAAGGAGTATCACCACATCGCGCGGTCCTGCGATATGGGCGCCGAGGGCGTGATGCTGCCGATGGTGGGCTCCGCCAAGGAGGCGCGGCACATCCTCGACTGTATGAAATACGACCCTGAGGGCAAGCGCGGCGTGGCCCTGGGTGTCGCGCATGACCGCTATCGCCCCGGCCCGGTCATGGAGAAGTTCAAGACGGCCAACGAGACCACGACGCTGTTCTGCCAGATCGAGACCGCGGAAGGCGTCAAGAACGCCGACGCGATGGCGGCGATGGACGGCGTCGATTGCCTCTGGGTCGGGCATTTCGACCTTTCGTCCTCGCTCGGCGTACCGGGGCAGTTCACGCACCCGACCTTCCTCAAAGCCATCGACAAGGTGGCCAACGCCACCGCCAAGCACGGCAAATCATTGGGCCGCCTGGTGCCCGATGTCGCGACCGGCATCGAGTACAACAACCGGTGGGGCTTCGACTTCATCTGCTATTCGGGCGACGTCTGGGTGCTCCACAACGCGCTGCAAGACGCGGTGAACAAGCTGAAGGAAGGCTGCAAGAGCGGCGGCAAGTCCGGCCCGGCGAGAAAGAAAAAGTGACGGTCGACGTGCAAAAGACGGGGCCTTATCGCGTCGCACTTTCGGGCGATTTCAGACGAGCGGACGGTTCGCCGACCTTCCCGGATTTCGACGTCCAGCCGCTGATCGACACGAAGGACGTCGAGGTCGTCTATCTGGAGAACAGCAACCCGATCCGCGCCGAGCAGATGGCGGATTTCGATGCGCTGATCCTTTTGACCCCGCGGTTCGGCAAGGAGAGCATCCACCCGAACGGCCGGCTCGGCATCGTGGCGCGGTTCGGCGTCGGCTATGACACGGTCGATGTCCCGTCCTGCACCGAGGCGGGAATCGCGCTGGCGATCACGCCGGACGGCGTGCGGCGGCCGGTTGCGGTCTCGATCATCGCCTTCATGCTGGCGCTGACCGGCAAGCTGCTGATCAAGGACCATCTTACCCGCGAAGGCCCGGACGGCTTCAATCGGCGCGGCCAGCATATGGGCGTCGGTCTGGTGGGCCGCACCCTGGGCGCGCTCGGCATCGGCAATATCGGCGCCGAGCTGTTCCGCATGGCCAAGCCCTTCGACATGAAGTTCATCGCCCATGACCCCTTCGCGGACAAGAAGGTGGCTGCTGAGCTGGGCATTGAACTGGTCGGTCTAGAGGACCTGTTCCGCGGCGCGGATGTCCTTTCGGTCAATTGCCCTTTGACATCCGAGACGCATCACCTGGTGAATGCCGAGCGGCTGGCGCTGATGAAGCCGACCGCCTATCTCATCAACACCGCGCGCGGGCCGATCGTCGATCAGAAGGCGCTGACCAAGGTCTTGCGGGAGCGCAAGATCGCTGGCGCGGGTCTCGACGTCTTCGAGGTCGAGCCGGTGCCGGCCGACGAACCCATTCTGAAGCTGGACAATGTGATCGTGGCGCCGCACGCTTTGTGCTGGACCGATCAGTGCTTTGCCGGCAACGGCGCCGCCGACGTGAAGGCGGTGCTGGACGTCATGAAGGGTGAAGTGCCGCGCGGCGTGGTCAATCGCGCGGTCCTGGATGCGCCGCGCTTCAAGGCGCGGCTGGAAGCGTTCAAGGCTCGCTACGGCGCATAAAGACGCCGACGGGCTTTGAGGGGAGAATCTCGCCGCACCGACAGCGCGGCGTGATCGCGGCGGACGCAGGCGCGTCTCGCCAAACACTGGGAGGGTGCTATGAGTCTCGTCAAGAAGATGACTTGGGCGGGCGCCGTTGCGGGCCTCGCTCTCGCGGCCTGGTCGCAGGCGGCCAGCGCGCAAAGCGCAGCCGAGACCGCGGTCAAGGCGGCGCAGCAATACAAAGGCACGACCATCAACATCGTCTGGGAGGCCGGCCTGCAATCGCTGGACCCGAAGAACTTCTCCGGCCCGCTTTGGGAGAAGCTCACCGGTATCCACGTCAACGTGGTCGAGGTGCAGACCGCCGAGATGTTCACCAAGATCATGCAGGAATACCGCGCCGGCACCGGCGCCTATGACGCCTTGAACGTCATCCCGGCCTGGATGCCCGACCTCGCGCAGGCCGGCGCGCTGGAGGATCTCGATCCCTATGTGGCGAAGTACGGCTATGCCGACGAGCTTCAGAAGATCGCGCCGATCTATCGCGACAACCAGATGAAGGTGAACGGGAAGATCTACGGCTTCCCGGACGACGGCGACGTCTTCATCATGTATTACCGCAAGGACATCTTCGACGATCCGAAGGTGAAGGAAGAGTACAAGGCCAAGACCGGCAAGGATCTCGCCGTGCCGACCACCTGGGCCGATTTCGACACCGTCGGCCAGTTCCTGACCGACAAGCTGCAGCCGAACACCTATGGCGCCGCCTTCTTCCGGCAGCCGCCCTACACCATGTTCATGCTGGAGGAGCGCTTCCGCACGGAGGGCGGCAAGTTCTTCGACGCGGACACGATGAAGGCCACGATCAACAGCGACATCGGCGTCAAGGTTCTCACCGACATGCGGAACGAGAACAAGTTCATGCCGCCCGGCGTGGAGCAGTTCGGCTTCGTCGAGAACCTGGCCGCCTTCATGTCCGGCCAAACCGCGATGACCATCTCCTGGCCGCCCTATGGCCGCTGGGCCGCGGGCTACGGCACGGATGAAGAGGCGCTGAACTGGGTGCCGAAATCGACCATCGCCGGCAAGGTCGGCTATGCCCTGCCGCCGGGCGGCCATCCGGAACTGGCCGCGGGCTTCGCGCTCTCGGTCGCCTCGACCTCCAAGAACAAGGAAGCGGCTTATCTCTTCATCCAGTGGCTGAACTCGGAAGAGATCAGCGGCCAGCGGGTGAAGCTGCCGACCGCGCTGCGCGATCCGTTCCGGACCTCGCACTTCACCGATCCGGGCTATCTGGCGCTCTGGCCCGATGCCAAGGATTATCTGGCCACCTTGGGCAAAGCCGCCGACACCGGCCTGCTCGATCTCTCCCTGCTGCAGACCGACAAGTATGAAGAGGTGCTGCGGCAGTCGATCAGCAAGCTCTGGGCCGGCGAAGACCCGAAGGCGATCCTGGACAAGGCCGCGGCCGATTGGGACGCGATCACCGCCGAGATCGGCGTCGATAAGCAGAAGGCGGTCTACGCGGATTGGGCGGCGAAGTCCGGCGCCTATCCGAAGTAACGGCTCGCAATGAGGGTCGCTCTACCGTCAACCCCCTCCCTAACCCTCCCCCATCTTGGGGGAGGGAACTGGATGGACTGAGTATGAGTCATGAGTGTGC
>Ga0068862_100004834_pt1 | contig 11346 bp, 8 predicted proteins | sample KBSSwiS52_FD_66598 | JGI IMG/M metagenome (GOLD analysis project Ga0068862, IMG submission 66598) | Switchgrass rhizosphere microbial communities from Kellogg Biological Station, Michigan, USA - KBS Switchgrass S5-2 | ecosystem: Host-associated > Plants > Roots > Rhizosphere > Soil ... | reverse complement strand
CGTCGCGGAGCTCGGCACGAACTGACGCCGCAAGAGTCCCCCCGAGTGGCCGGGAGCCGCCGCAGAAGGAGCGAGGCGGCGCTCCCGGCCGCTACTCTAGATACGACGCCACGAGCGGCAGCAGCGGCACCGGAGACGCGCGGGGCAGCACGCGCACGGCGACGGGCGCGACGAAACGCGCGAGCGTCGCGGCCGTTTCGGCGGGCGGCACGGGCTGCTCCTCTGACTCGCTGACGATCAGGCCCGCGATCGTCACGCTGCGCTCGCGCAAGGCCGCGGCCGCCGTCAGCGTGTGGCTCAGCGTTCCCAAGTAGCTGCCCACGACGAGTAGCGTCGGCACCTCGAGCGCAGCGACCCAGTCGAGCACCGTGTGCTCTGCGTCGACGGGCACCATGACGCCGCCGATTCCCTCGATCAGCGTCACGTCGCCGCGCCGGCCGGCGGCGCGACAGTGCGCGACGAGCGCGTCGAACGGAACGGTGCGCCGCTCACGCGCGGCGGCCATGTCGGGCGAGAGCGGTGCTGCGAATCGCCACGGGCTCACGGCGTCGAGGTTGGCCGCCGTCGGCTCGAGCTCGAGCGCGCGCAGCAACGCGCCGGTATCGCCGTCGCCGGGACGCGCCGCGTCGAATCCCGAAGCGACGGGCTTCAGCGCGTGCACGCGCCTTCCCGACGCTTTGAGCTCGGCGATCAGTTGGAGCATCACGAATGTCTTGCCGATGCCGGTGCCCGACGAGGTGACGAAGATCGTCGTCATCGTTCAGAGCAGCGGGCGGACGGCCGCGACGAGCTCGGCAACTTGCTCCCGAGTGTGCGCGGCCGAGAACGTCACGCGCAGGCGCGCGGTGCCCGGCGGTACGGTCGGCGGGCGGATCGCGGCGACGAGGAAGCCGGCCGAGCGCAGCGCGTCGCCGGCGGCCAGCGCGCGCGCGGCGCTGCCCATCACCAGCGACACGATGGCGCTCGTCGCGGGCTCGAGGCCGAGAGCCGACGTGAATTCGCGCGCTCGCGCGAGCGGGCGCCGCACGAGCTCGCCGTCGCTCGCGATGAGGTCGAGCGCGCGGGTCGCGGCCGCGACCGTCCCCGGAGGCAAGCCCGTCGAGTAGACGAAGCTGCGCGCGCGATTGCGCACGAGCTCCGCGACGCTGCGGCTCGCGCAGAGATATCCGCCGTAGGCGCCGACGGCTTTGGACAGCGTGCCCATTTGCAGCGGCACGCTGACGGGCGCGTCATGCGCGAAGCTCGAGCCGCGCCCGCCGCCGACGACGCCGAGGCCGTGCGCGTCGTCGGTCATGAGCCACGCGTCGTGATCGGCTGCGAGCGCCGCGAGCTTGGGTAACGGCGCGAGATCGCCTTCCATGCTGAACACACCGTCGGTGACGATGAGGCAGCGGCGGTGGCCGGCGCGCTCGGTCGCGAGCAGCTCGGCCGCATGCGCCACGTCGTTGTGACGGAATTCGACGACGCGCGCACCGCAGAGAGCGGCGCCCGACAGCAGCGAGTTGTGGCAGAGCTCGTCGATGAGGATCAAATCGCTGCGGCCGAGCAGTACCGGCATGACACCGACGTTCGTCAGGTAGCCGCTGCCGAATACGACGCAGTCCTCGGCGCCCTTGAGCGCGGCGAGCTTGGCCTCGAGCTCGACATAGAGGGGATGATTGCCGTTGACGAGCCGCGACGAGCCGGCGCCTACGCCGAAGCGGCGCGTGGCGTCGATGCTCGCGGCAATGACGTCGGCATGCTTCGACAAGCCCAAGTAGTCGTTGCACGAGAACGAGACGAGCTCTGCGGCCGATTGCGTCGCCGCCGTGGCGCTCGGGCGTGCCGTAACGACGAGCCTGCGGCGCAGTTGCCGCCGCTCGAGCGCTTCGAGCTTGTCGCGCGCGATCTCGTCGAGCGAAGGTCGCGCGCCGCGCGAACGTGATGCCAAGGGCGAGGCTCCGGCCGGTGAGCGCGCATTCTCACCGACGGCGGCGATTGCGGGAAGCCGTCGCAGCGGCGGTGCGCCGGTTCAGGCCCTGGCTGCGAGCGCTTTGAGCCGGAACGACAGGATGACGAGCACCACGCCCGAGGCGAGCGCGAACGAGGCGATCAGCCAGATCAAGGCCAGAGCCCCGGCACTGGGGCGGACGAGCACGATGAGACCGAATAGGCTCGCGAGAATCCCGTGGATCAGCAGCAGCCATTCGTTGTCGATTTCCTTGCGCAAGCGGATCGCGCCGATGATCTCGACGACGCCGTAAACCAGCGCCCAGATGCCGATCAGCGTCAGCAGCGCGAGTGCCGTGAGGCCCGGCCAGAGATAAGCCGCGAGACCCGCGACGACGCCGAGCACGCCGATCAGCGCGAGCCACCAGCGCGGGCCAGGGCCTTCGCGGCCGCGCACGGCCGAAACCAAGGCGAAGGCTCCGTCGACGATCGAGAACACGGCGTAGAACAGGATGAACGTGTAGAGCGTGGCGACGGGATAAAAGAACGCAACGAGCCCGAACGCGATCGCGACGAGGCCGCGAACCAGGAACACCCACCAGTGGCGCGCGAGCGGCGGCAGGACGCGCGCCGCCACGACGGCCGCGCCGAGGCCCGAAGAAATCGCCATGTGTATCTCCTACGCGGGTAGAGGAATTTACGGTCGATTTCGACGGTAGAGGGGATCCGAACGGCCGCCTAGACGGCCGTTGGTCCTATGCACGAGGGTCGGAAGCGGCCTTCAGGCGGCCGCGCGTCGCGCACTCTTGCTCGCGCTCGGAGGCGGCTCGAAGGCCGCCGCCAGCGCGTCGTCGATGTTCTCGAGGAACACGAACTTCAATTGCTTCCGCGCGGGCTCCGGGATGTCTTCGAGGTCCTTCTCGTTGCGCTTCGGTAGCAGCACGGTATCGATGCCGGCGCGCAGCGCGGCGAGCGCTTTTTCCTTGATGCCGCCGATCGGCAGCACCAGGCCGCGCAAGCTGATCTCGCCTGTCATCGCGATGTCGTTACGGACCGTACGGCCCGAGAGCAGCGAAGCCACGGCCAGGAACATCGCGACGCCTGCGCTCGGGCCGTCCTTCGGGATCGCGCCGGCCGGCAGATGGATGTGCAAGTCGTTGGTCTCGAGGACCGACCGATCGACGCCGAGCTTGTCGAGCCGGCCCTTCGCGAGGGTCACGGCTGCCTGCGCGCTCTCCTTCATGACGTCGCCGAGTTGGCCCGTCAGGATCAGCTGACCCTTACCCGGGACGAGCGTGGCCTCGATGAACAAGATGTCGCCGCCGACGGGCGTCCAGGCGAGACCCGTTGCGACGCCGGGCACGCTCGTGCGCAGCTTGACCTCGTTGTCGAAGTGCCGCGCGCCGAGGATCCCGTGAACGTCGGGCGCGTCGATGTCGACGCGCTCCGCCACGCTTTCCGCGATCTTCATCGCGGCGTGCCGCAGCAACGCGCCGATCTCGCGCTCGAGATTGCGCACGCCGGCCTCGCGCGTGTAGCCGTCGATCACGGCGCGCAGCGCCGCCTCGCTGATCGAGGCCTGCGCCTCGGTCAAGCCGTTGGCCTTCAACTGCCGTGCCACGAGGTACCGCGTCGCAATGGCGAGCTTCTCGTCTTGCGTGTAACCCGGCAGCTCGATGATCTCCATGCGGTCGCGTAGCGGGCCGGGAATCGTGTCGAGCACGTTCGCGGTCGCGACGAAGAACACCTTGCTCAAGTCGAACGGCACGTCGAGGTAATGATCGGAGAACGTCGAGTTCTGCTCGGGGTCGAGCACCTCGAGCAGCGCGGCCGACGGGTCGCCGTGGAAGCCGACGCCGAGCTTGTCCATCTCGTCGAGCATGAACACGGGGTTGTTCGTGCCGGCCTTGCGCAGGCTTTGAATGATCTTGCCCGGCATCGAGCCGATGTACGTTCGCCGATGGCCGCGAATCTCGGCCTCGTCGTGCACGCCGCCCAAGCTCGCGCGCACGAACTTGAGCCCGACGGCCCGCGCGATGCTCTGGCCGAGCGACGTCTTGCCGACGCCGGGCGGGCCGACGAAGCACAGGATCGGGCTGCGGCCCGCGGCGTTGAGCTTGCGGACCGCGAGATATTCGAGGATGCGCCGCTTGACCTTCTCGAGGCCGTAGTGGTCCGCGTTGAGAATCTCGCGGGCCTTCGCGATGTCGATGGCCTCCGCGTCGCTCTTCGACCACGGCAATGCGACGAGCCAATCGAGGTACGTGCGCACCATGGAGTGCTCGGTCGACGAGTCCGGCATACCTTCGAGCCGCCGCAGCTCCTTCTGCGCCTGCTTCTCGACTTCCTCCGGCATCTTCGCGTCCGCGATCGCTTGACGAAGCTCGTCGAGCTCGGTCTGCGTGTCGTCCTCGCCGAGCTCCTTCTTGATCGTCTTCAGCTGCTCGCGGAGCACGTACTCGCGCTGGCGCTCGTCGAGCTTGCCTTGCGTCTGCTCGCCGATCTCGCGCGACAGCTTCAGGACCTCGACGCGGTGCGTGAGCAGCTCGATGACACGATCGAGCCGATCGCGGACCTTGAGCGCCTCGAGGATCGTCTGCTTCTCGGACGGCTTCAGGTCGATGATGCCGCCGAGCATGTCTGCGAGCGCGCCCGGCGACTCGATGTTCTGCAGCGCGGGACCGAGCTCGGGCGGGACTTGCGGCAGCAGCTCGATCGCCTCGACGGCCTTCTGCTTCAGCAAGTCGGCGCGCGCCTCGATGTTGGCGTCCGTCGTGATCTGATCGGGGATCAAGTCGAACCGCGCGGCGAGGAACGGTAACCCGGTCAAGTAGTCGAGCGTGCGAAAGCGCTGCTCGCCTTGGCAGATCAGGTGATGGACGCCGTTCGGCGCTTTGAGATACCGCACGACGGAAACCGTCGTGCCGATACGGTAGAGGTCCTCGGGCCCCGGCGTGTCGACGCTGGGATCTTTCTGAAGGACGATGCCGAGCTTGTAGCCGTGCTGGACGGCTTCCTGCGCCGCGCGCATCGAAAAGTCGCGCGTCAGCGCGACTTGCGTGACAGCGCCCGGGAACATGACGATGTTGCGGACCGGAACGACGAGCAGAACGTCCGCGGGTAACGTCATCGGGCCCTTTTCGGGCGTGACTTGCGGCAGCTTGTCTTCCTCGTCGTACATGGTCGCCTCCCTCAGGTGATCCGAGTGGCCTATCTGGGGCCTTGGCCCAGGGCGTTCAAGGCCGGCCGGGCCCGAGGGCCGCCGCTTCCGCCTAAGCTCGCCGCAGGCGCGACGCAAGGTCGGCGTAACGAATGCTCCTCTTGGTATCGACCGCGACCACGTGCCGCCGTTCCGCCCGATCGAGGGGCTCGGCAGTCACCAGCTGTCGCTCGAGGACGCCGAGATCGGCCTCCGACGCGTCGCGGCCCTTGCGCGCGCGGGCCTTGATGCGCCGCCGCAGCTCGTCGGGCGGCGCCGTGCAGTCGAGGATCGCGAACCGCGCGCCGTTGACGGCGGCGACCTGTCGGAAATCGAGCCGCTCCGCCCGGCGGAGGAAAGTCGCATCGACGAGCGCGTTTTGGCCGTTGCGCAACAGCCGGTCGGCGATCTCGGCCAGCGCGGCGTAAGTCCTCTCGCTCGCCGCTGCGGCATAGAGCCCCAGCCCAAGCCCCGAGCCCGAGCGCGCCGCCGCCGCGAGGCCGTGCAGCCGTTTGCGCTCGAGGTCGGACCGAGCGCGGATGGCGGGCAGGCGGCTCACGAGCTCGTCCGTCACGGTGGTCTTGCCGCTGCCGGACAGGCCGTGCGTGATGACGAGGAGCGGCGTCTTGGCGCTGGCGAGCTCGGCCGCCGTTTTCAGATAGCGCTCTGCGTCGTGCCCCTCTGCCGCAGACTGGGCTTGCTTGATCGCGGCGACCTTCGCGCGGACGAGAGCGCGATAGACGAGATAGAAGGGAAGCACCTCGATGCCGCCGTAGTCGCCGCCGACCTCGAAGTAGCGGTTCAGGAGCTCGTAGGCGAGATCGGCGCGATCGTGCGCTTGCAAGTCCATCGCGAGGAACGCGATCTCGCTGATGACGTCGATATCGCGCAGCTTGCGGTCGAACTCGAGCGCGTCGAACGCCACGATCTTGTCGTTTTGCCATAGGAGATTCTGCAGGTGCAGGTCGCCGTGACATTCGCGATGCGCGGAAGCAGCTCGCTGCACGAACACGGGCGCGAGCTTGGCGCAGTGCCGCTCGGTCCACGCGCGCAGTGCTTTGAGCTCGCGCGCGCTTCCGTTTCCCAACAAGGCGGCGAGCTCGTCGACGTTGCGCTGCGCAGCCGAGCCGATCTCGGCGGCGCGAATCCCGCGAACGACGGGTAAATCCGCGTGGAACCGCGCGAGGGATGAGCCGAATTCGGCTACCGCGGCGCGCGGCACGCGGTTCGCTGCAAGGCGCCGGTCCAGGCGCGCAGCGGCGGGGAACTCGCGCATCCTGACGGCGTACTCGAACGCCGGCTTGCGGCCGATTCGAGGCGACGCCGGCGTACCGCCGATCGGCACGACGCCTAGATAGATCTCCGGCGCGAGGCGCCGGTTGACGCGCAGCTCTTCATCGCAGAAGCGCTTGCGAAGCTTCAGCGAGCTGAAATCCAGGAACGGCAGCTTGACGGGCTTCTTGACCTTGTACGCGTAGCGTCCCGTGAGAAACACCCACGAGACGTGGGTCTCTGCGACGCGGACCTTTTTGACGCCTCGACCGTAGCAGCGCGGATCGCGCAGCGCCTCCGGCCGCAAATTGCTCCCTGCATTTGCGGCACTCCCGCCATCCATGGCGGTCGGCAGCGAGCGCGCTGCCTGCCGCTTGGCGCGGCCTGCGCGCTCGCGCGGCACGCTACCCCGGATCTCCGCCGAGCAGCGCGAGCAGCTCCGCCGTCTTCGTGCGCATCAACGCTGCGTCGCCGCGGCTTTCGACGTTCAGACGGAGCAGGGGCTCCGTGTTGGACGAGCGCAGATTGAATCGCCACGTCGGGAACTCGACGCTCAAGCCGTCGGTGCGATCGACGGCGGCGGCCCGCGGCGTGTACTCGGCCTCGACGCGCGCGATGACTTCGCGGGCGTCCTTGACCTTGCGGTTGATCTCGCCGCTCGCGGGAAACGCGCGCATGCGCTCTCCGACGAGCTGCGACAACGACATCTTGCGCTGGCTCATGATTTGCGTGATCAAAAGCCATGGGATCATGCCGCTGTCCGCATACGAGAACTTGCGAAAGTAATGATGGGCGCTCATCTCGCCGCCATAGACGGCGTCGACCTCGCGCATCCGCTGCTTGATGAAGGCGTGCCCGGACTTGCTCTGCACGGTCTTGCCGCCGAGGCCGCTCACGATGTCGAGCGTGTTCCACGTCAGGCGCGGGTCGTGGACGATCCGCTCGTTCTTGGAGCGCTCGAGGAACGTCTGCGCCAACAGGCCGACGATGTAGTAGCCCTCGATGAACTGACCCTGCTCGTCGAACAAGAAGCACCGGTCGTAGTCGCCGTCCCACGCAATGGCGAGGTCTGCGCGCTCGGCGCGAAGGCGCTCGATCGTGACCGTGCGGCTCTCCTCGATCATCGGGTTCGGCACGCCATTCGGGAACGTGCCGTCGGGCTCGTGGAAGAGCTTCACGAAGCGAAACGGCAGATGCGGCTCGAGCAAGTCGACGATGGGGCCGGCGCCGCCGTTGCCGGCGTTCACGACTATTTTTAGCGGCGCAAGGGATTTCAAATCGACGTACGACAGCAGATGCTCGATGTACGCGGGCTTCACGTCGACTCGTTCGACTTTACCGCGCTTGGGTGCAGGTGGCCCGAACTCGTCGCGCTCCGCGAGCGCGCGAATCTCTTGTAAGCCCGTATCGGCGCTGATCGGGCGCGACCCCTCGCGCACGAACTTCATGCCGTTGTAGTTCGGCGGGTTGTGGCTCGCCGTGACCATGATGCCGCCGTCGAGCTCGCGGCTGAACGTTGCGAAATAGGAGAGCTCGGTTCCGCCGACGCCGATGTCGAGCACGTCGACGCCGGAGTCGGTGAGACCCTTGACGAGAGCGGCCGTCAGCACCGGGCTCGAGAGGCGGATGTCTCGGCCCACCGCGACGACGCGCGGTTTCACGAATGCAGCGTAGCCGCGGCCGATGCGATATGCGATGTCCTCGTCGAGCTCCTCGGGAACTCGACCGCGTACGTCATACGCTTTGAAGCAAGTGATGTTCTTCATTGTGGACCCGACCGCCTCACGAAGCAGAAAGCTCGCGCAACTATGTAATGATGCCAGCTAGTCAGCAGCGAGTGTGACAACTTTGAGCCATTTGTGGCTGCCGTATCGGCAGATGAAGACCGCGCCGCCGCCGCTCGTCGTCGAGCGCACGGACGGTGTGCGGCTCTATCTCGCCGACGGCCGCGAGCTCATCGACGGCATCGCATCGTGGTGGACCGCTTGCCACGGCTACAACCATCCGCACATCCGCGCAGCGGTCGCCGGGCAACTCGAGCGCTTGCCGCACGTGATGCTCGGCGGATTGGCACACACGCAGGCGCTTTCGCTGGCCGAGCGTCTCGCCGGCTTGTTACCCGGCGATCTCGACCACGTGTTCTTCACCGAGTCGGGCTCCGTGTCCGTCGAAGTCGCGATGAAGATCGCGCTGCAGTATCGCGTGAACCGCGGCGAGCTGGGACGGACGCGTTTCTTGAGCTTTCGCGGCGCGTATCACGGCGACACGTTCGCCGCGATGTCCGTGTGCGACCCCGAGGAAGGCATGCACCGACTGTTCGGCCCGATGCTGCATCAGCAGCTCGTGCTGTCGCTGCCGCGAGACGAGGAGTCGACCCGCGAATTCGAGCGAGCGGTCGCCGCGCACGCCCACGAGCTCACGGCCGTGATCCTGGAGCCGCTCGTCCAGGCCGCCGGCGGCATGAGATTCCACTCGCCCGAGACGCTGGCGCGCGTCGCGGCGACGGCGGGCCGCTTCGATCTGCTGTTGATTCTCGACGAGATCGCCGTCGCCTTCGGTCGAACCGGAACATTGTTTGCCTGCGAGCAAGCCGGTGTCGTCCCCGACATCATCACGCTGTCGAAGGCGCTGACGGGCGGGACAATGCCGCTCGCGGCGACCGTCGCGAGCACTCGCGTCTACGAAGCGTTCTCGAGCGACGATGCAGGCAAGGCGCTGATGCACGGGCCGACCTATTCGGGTCACGCGCTCGCCTGCGCGGCGGCGAACGCTTCGCTCGACTTGTTCGCCAGCGAGCCGCGCCTCGAACAGGTCGCCGCGATCGCGACGCACCTCGAGCACGGCCTCGCGGCATGCCGCGGGCTCCGCGGAGTCCGCGAGGTGCGTGTGAGAGGCGCGATCGGAGTTGTTCAGCTCGACCGCGAGCCGAAGCTCGAAGCACTACGCGCGCGCTTCGTTCGACACGGCGTTTGGGTGCGCCCGTTCGGCGACGTCGTCTACTTGATGCCGCCGCTCGTCATCGAATCCGAAGATCTCGAGCGCCTCATGGCGGCGATTCACGACGTATTGATCGAAGCTGCCGCAGGTGGCGAGCTCTAGCCGAGCTAGTCGCTGAGCGCGCATCGCTCATGTGCACAGCGTCTGGACCACTTCGGGCCATGCGCTCGCATGCGCGTGCGCAGTCGCGGCCTCGCTGCCACCCAAGTCGACCGGCAGCGGCGACTTGAGCTCAGTCTCGGGCTCGACCGCGAACAACGCATGCCCGGCGTCGGCGAAGTCGAGATGCCGCACGAGGTGGCCGCGCCCGAGCCGCTGCGCGCGGTCGACGAGCATTCGGCACATGCGCCGCGCGGGCCACATACGGTCGTCGCCGCCGGAGATCAGCAGCACGGGCCCGGTCGCGCGCTCGATGGGGATCAGCGCCGCGTCGTCAGGCTGCACGCCGTCGAGGCCGCGGTCGTAGATCGGCACGAAGCCGAGCCCGCGCTCGCTTTGCAGCGGCGGCACTCCGCGCGGAACCGGCACGAACGCGAGCGGTTTGCCGCCCTTGCTCCAGCTCGAGCGCATCGGCGGCTCGGCCGCGCTGAAGTCGATCCCGCTCCACACGACGCTGCTCGGCGTGTACGCGACGACGGGCCCCACCAAATCGGGAAACGTGGCCGCGAGGACGAGCGCGAGCTCGGCGCCCTTCGAGGCGCCGACCACGGCGACGCGGCCGTCGCGTGTCGCGATCTTGGGGTGATCGCGCAGCCACCGCAGCGCGTGCTCGAGGCGCTCGAGCGGCACCTCGACCAAGGCCGGCTGCGTTCTTGGCGTGCCGTGGTATGCGAGTGCGAGGCACGCGCAACGTTCACGCGCCAGCAAGCGCTGAAAATATGTCGGGATGCCGCCATCCGAGCCGCCGAGGGCCAGCACTCCGGGCACGCGCTCGAGCGTGTCTGCGCAAGCGAACACGCCGTCGAGCTCTGCGTCGTCGAGCGCAACAGGCGTCATCGCGCGTTCTCCTCGTCCGCCATCCTGCGTGCCACCGCGAGGTAGTTTCGCGGTATCGCTCGATCCGGAACGGTTCGCGGCGTGTAGCCGTAGCGCCAACGGCCGTAGCTCGCGTCGGGCGCGCCGAGCACCGTGCACTGCGCGCGCCAGCCGTGCTCGGCGAGAAAAGTCTCCGGGTGCCGCACGCCGAAGCGCCAGCGCGGAAATCCGAGCGTTGCTAGTTTCTCTTGCAACGGCTGCATGAACGGCGACTCGATCGTGTCGACGCCGAAGAAATCTACTCCGAGCCAGCTACCCTCGCAGGCGATCTCGCCCAACGCTCGGAACGCGCGTTGCACCGTTGCCGCATCGAAGTGCACGAGGCGCGTTGCAATCAGGAAGGCCGCGGCGCGACGCGAATCGAATCCCGCTGCGAGCAGCTTCGCGCTCCAAACGCTGCCCGCGAGGTTGGCGCGGACGATACGCCGGTCGCACGTGGGCTTCGCGCGCTTCCGGCGAAGCACGCGTTCCTTGTGATCGAAGACGCGCGGGTCGTCGACCTCGAAGAACGCGAGACTCGACGGCCAACGTAAGCGAAACGCGCGTGCGTCCATGCCGGCGTCGAACAGCACGATTTGCGTGAGCGCGAGATCGCGGACGGCCGCTTGCAGCGCGTCGTCGTAGTAGCGCGTCAGAATCGACTGCTCGGGTGCCGGTCCGGCGGCGTACGGCGGCCACGTCGTCGAGCGGAGCTGCCGGTGAAATTCAAACCCCTTTTTGCCCGCCAGCGCGCGCGCGAGCGGGTCGACGAACAGCGGCCGCTCGGTTTCTGCTTCGAGGGCGCGGTTCACGGCTCCCAACCGCGAGAGCAGCACCGGGCCGTGGTCGGCCTCGATGTGCGCTTTGAGCTTGGCCCAGCTCGTGAAGCCGAGCTCGCGCGCGATTGCGTGCTGCGCGTGGTGCAGCGACCAGCG
>Ga0068862_100004831_pt1 | contig 11348 bp, 9 predicted proteins | sample KBSSwiS52_FD_66598 | JGI IMG/M metagenome (GOLD analysis project Ga0068862, IMG submission 66598) | Switchgrass rhizosphere microbial communities from Kellogg Biological Station, Michigan, USA - KBS Switchgrass S5-2 | ecosystem: Host-associated > Plants > Roots > Rhizosphere > Soil ... | reverse complement strand
CATTCCAGCAGATAGCCGTCCTCGACGTTCTGAAATCCGTTGAACTGGCGATTCTCACCCCACGCGGCCGTCGCGTTGAACGGCCGCGATCCGAGCTGGCCGTCGAACTGGATCGACGCCGTCAGCCGCGTGATGTCGAACGGATCGAACCACTCCGGCTCGTGCAGCAGTCCTCCGGACACCTGCGCCGTCCACGGACCGCTATGCCAGCCGATGCGCGCCGACCACGAATCGAGCCCGGGTGTCTCGATGTTGAAGCGATTTTCATCCGGCTCGGCGCCGCGAAACACCGAACCCTCGAACGTCAACGGCCCCGCCGTCACGCCGGCGCGCAGCACACCCGGTGTGATGTGCGTCGAGTCGAGGTCGTGGTGGGTGAGCGGCACCTGCGGGTTGCTGCGTGCCGATTCGCGGTGCATGAACGCCGGCGGCCCAAGCGCCGGCGAGCCGACGAGGTCCGCCCCGAAAAAATACGTGAGACGGCCGGCAGGGATCTGGTACGTCGCTCCGAGCCCCATGAAGAGGTCGTGCGGGTGCTGATAGTTGACGAGCGGAACCTGATCGAAGCTTTCGCCGGTCTGATAGAGCTGAGGTGTGCCGCCAGCCGGCGGCAATCGAAAATCTCCGGAGAAGACCAGGCGTCCCACCGTCCAGGGCTCGAGCGAGAACATCGCGTTGACGATCAGGCGTCCCCGTCCGACACGGCGCGAGCCGGTGAGCATCGCCCAATTCTGCGAGTCCCACGACGCGAAGTCGGCGAAGCGCCGCTGCTGGTAGTTGTAGCCGAAGAACGCGTTGGCGTCGGTCACCCAGCTCCAGCTCTGCTCCGTCTTTGCGGGGTCCGCGCCCGCCGCCGGGTGCTGATGCTCCTGCGCGGACGCGGTGCTCGCTGACACACAGAGACAAACGACGACGCTTACGAAAAATTGGATTACAGGATTCCGCACGGGGATGGCTTCCATCATACCGGCGAATCGCCGTGATAAGCTGACGTGTCGATGTCCTTCGCCCGGCGGCATCTTGCGTGGATGGTTTGCGGCTGGCTGCTGTGCCAGGTGGCGAGTGTTGCCGCCGCGCCGCTCGCGTTCTGTTGCAAAGATATCCCCGCCGCGGATCCCGACGACAAGTGCTGTCCCGGAATGCTGCCCGGGCAGATTTGTCCAATGCACCACACCAGAGAAGGTGTGAAGACCTGCAAGATGCGTAACGCCTGCGCCCAGTCGGATGCAGCCCTGATTGGGCTGGCCGGCGGCCTCGCAACGCTTTCGCAACCGACGGCGGCGGTAAACATTTTCGATTCCGGTACAACCGTTCCGCAGATCGCGCCGTCCGCTATCCTCCGCGCGCACGTCCCCGAATCGCCACCACCTCGCGCCTGATCCCGTCCGACGACGTTTGATCGCGGAGCTCGCGAAGGCCGCAGAGACGCACCCTTGCTCTGCGCCACGGCTCCTGGCGGTTCCTGTCTTTCGGAGGTGTTATGCGATCGTTTGCGTGGTCGCCGTCGATTTGTACGGCGGCCTTGTGTCTATTGCTTTCGACGATTCCCGCCCACGCGGCGTCGGCGGCGACCCTCGGCGCTCCCGGCCGGACCAACGCGACGCCGTCAGTCGCTGCGGACGGACCGTTCGTCGCGGTGGTCTGGGGCGGCGCGGAACCGGACGGAACAACCGACGTGTTTCTGGCCGTCAGCCGAGATGCCGGCCGCACATTCGGCGCGCCGCGCCGCGTCAACGACACCATCGGCGACGCGCGTCTGAACGGCGAGCAACCGCCGCAGGTCGCCCTGGTTCATCGCGCGAGCGCCGATCCCGCCATCGTCGTCGTCTGGACGACGAAGGGGAAAAACGGGACGACGCTGCGGCAGTCGCGATCCGACGATGGGGGAACGACGTTCAGCGCCGCCGCGACGGTTCCGGGCACGGATGCGCCCGGGAATCGTGGTTGGGAGGCCATCGCAGTCGGACCTGACGGCCGCGTCGACGTCATCTGGCTCGATCACCGCGAGCTCGCCAGCGATTCTGCAATCGCCCGGTCGCACCACGATCACGCGCAGGGCGGCGCAGGCAACAGCGCGCGCCCTGCTGACGCAAAACCCGACGGCGTCGCGATGGCGCAGAAATCGAAGCTGTACTTCGCGTCGCTCGACGGAACCGCCGCACCGCGCGCGGTGACCGGCGGCGTCTGCTACTGCTGTAAGACCGCGCTCGTGAGTGGCGGTGGCGGTGCGGTGTACGCCGCCTGGCGGCACGTCTATCCGGGCAACTTGCGCGACATGGCGTTCACGATGTCGCGCGATGGCGGTCAGACATTCGCCGCGCCGGTTCGCGTCAGCGAGGACCAGTGGGTCCTCGAAGGCTGCCCGGACGATGGGCCGGCGATGGCGGTGGATCGAACGGGCCGCATCCATCTGGTGTGGCCGACCCTTGTGAAGGAGCCCCCGTCCTCGGGTGGCGAGCCCGTCGAGACCATCGCGCTCTTCTACTCGACCTCTGCCGATGGGCGGACGTTCGGTAAGAGACAGCGGATTCCGACGGAGGGCCTGCCGCACCATCCTCGGATCGCCGTAAGCGCTGACGGCTCGCTCACCGCCGTGTGGGACGAGCTCGCCAAGGGAACGAGGCGTGTCGCGATTGGTCGCGCCGCCTCCACAACCAACGGAGTCCCCGGTTTTCGACGCGAGCTGCTGACGTCAAGCGGTCCGGCTGTCTATCCCGTCGTCGCCGTCGGCACGGCGGGCGTGATCGCGGCGTGGACCAGCGGCGCTTCGACCGCGTCGACCATTCAGATTGCCCAGCTATCTGGTTCGGGACAAGGACGATGACTTTTCGATCGCTTGGCGCGATCGCGCTCGTCGCATCCATCACACTCGTTCTGCCTGCTTCAGCACAGGAGACCGTCAATCAGGCCAGTGTCAGCGGGCGCGTGCTCGATCCGCAAGGCGCGGTCGTACCCGGCGCGCAGGTGACGGCGCGACACACGCAGACCAACCTCACGGCCGAAACCACCACCGATTCCGGCGGGCGTTTCCGCTTTCCGTATTTGAGAGTCGGCCCGTATGAAATCACGGTGCACCTGGAGGGGTTTGCGGACCTGGCACGTTCCCTGACGGTGACGGTGGGCTCGGCGTTCGATCTACCGGTGACGCTCGCGGTCGCCGGTGTCACCGCCGACGTGACGGTGACGGGTCAGGCGACCGTGCTCGAGGCGGCGCGCAGCCAAATCGCGGGCACGGTTTCGCAGACCGAGGTGCAGAGCCTGCCGATGAACGGCCGCAACTTCCTGGATCTGGCGCTGCTCATCCCCGGCGTATCTCCGACCAACGTCGGCAGCACCCAGCTGTTCGCCGAGACGTCCGCGGTCCCGGGCCAGGGTATCTCCGTCGGCAGCCAGCGCAACTTCTCGAACAACTTCATCGTCGACGGCTTGTCGGCAAACGACGACGCGGCTGGATTGAGCGGCATGCCGTACGGCGTTGACGCCGTCGATCAGTTCCAGGTCGTGACGTCCGGTGCGCAGGCGGAACTCGGGCGTGCCCTGGGCGGCTACATCAATGTGCTGACCAAGAGCGGCACGAATGTCTCGCACGGCGATCTGTACGGGTACTTTCGGGACGACCGGTTCAACGCGCCAAACGCGCTGACGCAGACGAAGCTGCCGATGAGCCAGAAGCAGTACGGCGGCAGCCTCGGCGGTCCGATCGCAAAGGACCGGACATTCTTTTTTGGCAACGTTGAGCGGCGCAACCTCGATCAGACCGGCCTGGTCACGATCGCACAAGACAGCGTCGACACGATCAACGGGCGGCTGTCGCGGATCGGTTACCCCGGCGCGAGCGTGACGACCGGCATCTATCCGAACCCGGTGCACTCGACTCACGCGCTCGGCAAGATCGACTACCAGGTCAATGGTCGCGATCAGATGGGCATTCGTTACAGCCTGTACAACGTGACATCCGACAACTCGCGCGGTGCCGGCGGCACCAACGCGCCCACCGCTTCCGCGGGGCTGGACAACGTGGACCACACCGTTGCCTTCAGCAACACGATGACGCTTTCGTCAAGAACCGTGAACGAGACTCGCGCTCAGATCTCTCACGGCGACCTGCAGGCGCTGCCGACCGATCCGCTCGGGCCTTCGGTCAACATCGCGGGTGTGGCGTCGTTCGGCACGATGTCCGGGAGCCCGACCCGTCGTCAGAACACGCTCTATCAAATCGTCAACAACCTGTCGCATCAGGCAGGAGCGCACGCGCTCCGCGCCGGCATCGACTTCCTCTACAACGACGATACGATCACCTATCCGCGTTCCGTTCGCGGCGCCTACACCTTCTCCACGCTCGCCAACTTCCTGTCGGGCACCTACAACAATTCCGGCTTCACGCAGACGTTTGGCACGACGGTCATTTCGCAGACGAACCCAAACGTCGGCCTGTATGTGCAGGACGAATGGAAAGCTGCGCCTTCGTTCACGCTGAACGCCGGCCTCCGCTACGATCTGCAGTTCCTGGAGACGATTGCGACCGATGCCAACAACGTGTCGCCGCGTGTCGGGTTCGCCTGGACGCCGACATCCTCGAGGCGAACCGTCGTCCGTGGCAGCGGCGGCCTGTTTTTCGATCGCGTGCCGCTGCGGGCGCTGGCAAACGCCCTGTTGTCGGCGGGGAACACGACCGATCTGAGCCGCCTGCAGCAGATCAGCATCAGCTTGTCGCCGACGCAGGCGGGCGCGCCGGTTTTTCCGAACATCCTGCCGGGCCCAGTGCCTCTGGTCACGCTCGTGAATTTCACGACGATGGACCCGACCATGAAGAACGCCTACTCGCGGCAGGGCAGCCTCGAAGTCGAGCAGCAGGTCGGCGCGCACAGCACGATCGGCGTCGGGTATCAGTATCTCGGCGGAGAGGACCTCATCATCTCCGTCAACCAGAACGTCCCCAGCTGCGTCGCCGCCGGCACCAACAACGGCTGCCGTCCGAATCCGAACTACGCGAACAATAGCCAGTACTCGCCGCTCGCCAGGTCGACGTATCACGGCCTGCACGTGTCGTTCGTGCAGCGGCCAACCGTCTGGGGCAGCTATCGCGTCAGCTACACGTTGTCGAAGTCGATGAACAACGTCGGCGAGAACTTCTTCAGCTCGCCCATCGACCCGTTCGATATCGACAAGGACTGGGCCCGATCCGACGACGACCAGCGGCATCGCCTGGCGTTGAACGCGTCGATCAACTCGCCGATGGCGCCGGCGCGGACGGCACTTGAAATGTTGACACACGGATTTCAGGTCAGCAGCATGCTGCAGGCCTATTCGGCGCTGCCGTTCAACATCACGTCCGGGGTGACGACGGTTCAGGGCACGGCCGGCCGGCCGATCGTCAACGGTTCGTTCATCGAACGCAACGCTGGCGTTGGCAGCGACTTCTTCACGTTGAGTCTCAGAGTGAGCCGTGCCTTCAGGATCGTCGGCAGTCTTCGTGCGGAAGGGCTGGTCGAAGCGTTCAACCTGACGAACCGGCGCAACGACCTGACGCGGATTGGCAACTTCGGCACGGGCGCCTATCCCGGCAATCCGGCTACCACGTTCAATCAAATCACCGCGGTGGGCGATCCCCGAACGCTGCAATTCGCGGTGCGGGTCCGGTTCTAGGCTTGGTTGGCTACACATCTGATCTCGCGCGCGGCTCGTAGATGCCATAGGAATGCGCAGACTCGGGTTCAGCGCGTGGGTGTTCCAGTTGCTGGCCGCGGTCGGGAGTGGCCAGGCCGCGGAGCTTGCTGGAACCGTTCGCGACGAAACGGGCGGCGCGCTCCCAGGGGTTTCCGTCGAACTGCGGACCACCGCCGGGCCGACCCGGACGACGGCGACGGATGGCCAGGGACATTATCGGTTTGACGTGCCCGCGGGGCGTTATCGCGTCGAGTTTGCGTTGCTCAACTTCGCGACCGCCCGCCGAGAAGTCGATCTGCCTGCTGCAGGTTCGCGCGCGGACGTCGTCCTCCATCTCGCCCTCAGCGCCGACGTCACGGTCACCGGCAGATCCACCTTTACGAACCTCGCAGATGCGGAGAATCCGGCCCAGAACCTCGTCGGGATTGCGCAGTCCGCGAGCCAGGGCGCAATCACCGCGCGTCAACTCGATGCGCGGCCGATGACTCGGGCCGGCGAGGTGCTGGAAACCGTGCCCGGAGTCGTCATCAGTCAGCACAGCGGAGAGGGGAAAGCGAACCAGTACTACACTACCTGCGCGGCTTCACTCTGGATCACGGCACCGACTTCGCGACCACCGTGGCGGGGATGCCGGTCAACTGCAGGTCGGTGCCCGGGTCACCTTCTAGCGCGTACCGAATTGCTGTTACCATCCCCCCATGCGCACGCTCTCATTCGTCCTGATCTGCATCGCATCATCCGGATTGGGTCTCTCCAGCCAGCAGCCTCAGAGCCAGCCGCCGGCGCCGACGCAAGGCTCGCCGCAGACCGAGGTTGACGATCCGGTTCGCACGCTCGTCGGCCGGCTCGATCTCGAGAAATACAAGGCGACCATCAAAGGGCTGACGCAATTCGGCGATCGCCGGCAGGGCACCGATCGCAATCGCGCGGCCGTCGACTGGATCGAGGCGCAGCTGACAAGCTATGGCTGCCCGACGGAACGGATCAAGTACGAGTACGACCCGCCGCCCAACACCGGCCGTGGCCGCGGCCGCGGCAACACCGGGCTGGCGCAGGGCGGCGGCCGCCCGCGCGGCGTGAAAACGCCGACTGGCGTCAACACCGATCCGATGAAGCAGCCGGACGAGAAGCTGCGCGCGCTGAACATGCAGCCGACGACACCCGGTCCGCGCGAGGCGGTGTTCTGCACGAAGGTCGGCACCACCCACCCCGAGGAGATGTACATCGTCAGCGGTCACATGGACGGGCACGGCTGGGGCGAAGCCGCGAACGACGATGGCTCGGGGACGGCGCTCGTCATGGAACTGGCGCGCGTGCTCAACGCGCCGGATGTCCAGACCGAGCGGACGGTTCGGTTCGCGCTCTGGAACAACGAGGAAACCGGATCGCAAGCGGCCCGCGCCTACATTGCGCAGCGGCAGGCGCTACAGGGCAAGGAGGATCCGCCGGGTTCAGGCAAGTACCCGGAACCGAAGTGGCTCGGCCTGATCCAGCACGACATGATGCTGTTCGATCACGGCATGCCGCGGCCCGACGGGACGATCAGCAAGGAACAGCGGCCCGAGGCTGACGTCAACGTTGAATTTCAGGTGAACTCGAAGATGGCGGCTGAATCGCAGAAGCTGGCGTGGGTGCTGGAGGTGGCGAACGAGAAATACGCGACCGACTATCCGGCCACGGTCGGCAGCCACATGACCAACACCGACTCCGGACCGTTCATCGACATCATCGCCGCGATCAGCGTGCGCGAAAACGAACGTGGCGTGCACATCGGCAACGGCTGGGATCCGCAATGGCACCAGCCGACCGACGTGTACGCCACCTACAACGACAAGGACTTCCTGCTCGGTCTCAACGCCGCACAAACGACGCTGGGCGCGATCGGGCAGCTTACTGGCGCAGCTTTACTGAAGAAGTAGCCTCCGCCTTCTGCGCGGTCGCCGCGACAACCGCCTGCTGCGGTTGATAGGCATAGACGAAGTCCTTGAATTCGGAGTGCAGGAAATCGGCTCCGAATTTGAAGTCCTTCATCTCCTTGAACGCGCGCTCGGCGGTCCAGCCGTCCTCGGACATCCGATAGGCTGCGGTCATCACGCCCGTGCGATGACGGCCGCCCACGCAGTGCACGTACACCGGCTGGTTGGCCGGATCGTTGACGATGCGCATGAATTCGGCGAGTTGCGCCGCTGTCGGCGGCTGATGCGTCGTCATCGGAATCTGGAAGTAGTGCATCCCCGCGCGTTCGGTCATCGCGCGTTCACCGGGATCGGCGTCGTCGCTGGTGAGGTTCACGAGCGTCTTGACGCCAATCGCGGCGAGGTCCGCATAGTCCCGACCATCCGGCTGCGCGCCGCGGTAGTAGTTGTCGTTGACGCGGCCGAAATTGTCGATCCGAACCTGCGACAGGTTCGCGCTTGCTGAGGCGGAGGCAGCCAGCGCGACCACCGCAAGCACAGCGGTATAGAAGCGCACCAGTCTGGTATTCGATTTCATAATGCACCATCCAGAAGTTGTAAGTGGCTGCCCCTCAATGAGGCAAGTGTAGTGCCACGAAACACACCATGATGGCGCAGGGAAGCTTACAAACGACTGTCTGTCGATAACGCCTGAGTGGACAGCTCGGCCGAATCTACGGTTCACCTCCGGCCGGATTGAATGCCTGCCGCGACTTTCTCGACTTCGCTCCACACGCGGAGCAGATTACCGCTCCAGAGTTTTGCGATCTGCTCTTCCGTATAACCCCGACGCACGAGCTCCAGCGTCAGGTTGAAGCTCTCGGCCGCGCTGTTCCACCCTTCCACGCCTCCGCCGCCATCGAAGTCGGACGCAATCCCGACGTGGTCGATGCCAATCAACTTGACGGCGTAATCGATGTGGTCGACGTAGTCCTTGACCGTCGCGCGTCCAGCAGCCGGAAACTGCCGATCGATTTGCGCCATCCGGCGTTCGAATTCAGCCCGCCGATCGGCAGCAAGCGTCTCGGGTCCGGCGGCGCCGCGTCCGCCGCGCCCGCCGCGTCCCGTGTTGGCGCTCGTGCCACCCGGCGTTTCGACCGGGCATCGGTAAGTAGCCGGTGACGCCGCGCCTCGGCCACCAGGGCCGCCGCCGCGCCCGGTTGGAAGACCGAATTCCGCGCGCAGGGCCGCGATCGCCGGCGCGCGTTCTTTGGGATCGGCCTTGACGAAATCGGCGACGCTGTTGATCTGGACGACACCGCCGTTGGTCTTGATAGCCATCAGCATTTCGTCATCGAGGTTCCTGGTCTGATTGGCGAGCTTGCGGACCGACGAATGCGACGCGATGACCGGCGCCTTCGAGAGACCGATGGCCTGCAGGATCGACGCCTTGGACGGATGCGACACGTCCACCATGATCCCCAGACGATTCATCTCCTGCAGCACCTCCCGGCCGAACGGCGACAGGCCGCCCCACTTCCACTCGTTGCCCGCTTCGCCGGTGTGCGAGTCGGCCAGCTGATTGTGGCCGTTGTGCGCGAGCGACATGTAACGGCCGCCGCGGTCGTAGAATTCCTTGACGCGCTTGAGATCGGTGCCGAGGGGATAACCGTTCTCGATGCCGATGACCGCCACTTTCTTCCCGCTCTTGGCGATGCGGGTGACGTCCGCGGAGGTGAGCGCGAGCTCGATCTCGTTCGGCGCGATCTGTTCGGTCAGCCGATGGACGGCGTCGAACTTGGCGACCGCAGCACGGTAGGCGTTGTCGTAACCGGCTGGCGTCAGTTCTCCCTGACCAACGTAGACGATGAAGAACGAGACGTCGAGTCCGCCCTCCTTCATCTTCGGCAGGTTCACCTGCGTCGTCAGGCGCATCGTGTAGTTGCAGCTGGCGGTGAAGTTCTGAGGATCGATGTCGTTGTGCGTGTCGAGCGCGATGACGCGGTCGTGAATGGCCTTCGCCCGTGCGGTGACGTCCTGCTGGGCGCGCGGCGCAGCGGCCACGGCGACGACGGCGGTTATGAGAGACGCAGAAAACATGAGGCCGTGTTTCATGGAGCACAGGCTACCGTACAATCCGGCGAGCCAATGAGGAACCTGTGATCAGACGCCATTTCGCGGCCACGGCCGCACTCGTGTGCATCGGTTGGACGGCGGTCGTGGCGCAGCAGAGCGCGGTGCGCGAGCTGGGCATCAAGTACATGCGCGACAGCGAGGAATACGCGACGCTGACGCGCCAGATCTATCGGCTTGCCGGGGAAGCCGTGATGCGCGCGGCGAACAGCGCCGGCGCGCGGCGATGGGCGGTGGTGCTGGACATCGACGAAACGACGCTCGACAACTCGACCTATCAGCTCGAACGCGCAGCCTACGGGCTGCCGTTCGACGACAAGTCGTGGGACGCGTGGGTCGAGCGTCGCGAAGCGTCGCCGGTTCCGGGTGTCGCCGACTTCATCGCGCAGGTGCGACGCGCCGGCGGACACGTGGGCTGGATCTCAAATCGACGCGCGTCCGTGGCCGACGCCACGCGCGCCAACCTCAAGATCGCGGGCCTGTGGAATGACGACGACAGGCTGTGCCTGCAGAAGACGCCGCAGCACACCAAGGCCGAGCGCCGCCACGAAATCGTGACTGGCACCGGCGACTGCGCCTGGCCGTCGCAACCGGTCCAGGTCGTCGTCTTCGTGGGCGATCAGCTCGGCGATTTTCCCGCCGCGCCGGAACAGATCCCGCAGACCGGCACGGACAGCGCGTTCGGCCGTGTCTGCTTCCTGCTGCCGAACTCGATGTACGGCAACTGGGAACGGAGCGTCACCCGCGTGCGGCAGCCGTAGGCTGGGAGCACTGACCAGGATTACTGGATCGTGATGGATCCCTGAAGCGCCTTGACGTCGAACGCGATGTGATCGTGGAAACCACATCGTTTGGCGACGACGAGGTTGCTCGTTTCGCGCCTCTGGCCCGGAACGAGATTCCCGACCGCGTTGATTTCCGTACAGTCACTGTGCTCGGGGTGGGGATCCGATGTCATCTCGTGCGTCCGCGAGTCGCTGTTCACGAACGTGACCTGCGTGCCGCGCGGCACGGTGATGTTCTGGGGACAGACGGCGTTGTTCGAGATCGTGATGGTGGTCGACGTGGAACTTGCCGTGCACGTGCTGCCGGTCGATGGACCCGTGCTCGGGCTCGAGCCGCAGGCGGCTGAAAAACTCGCGGCGGCAACCACCACCATGGCCGCCGCCGCATTCCAGGTATAAGGCATGTTCCTCGTCCTGATCACTTAGACCGGCACCAGGGGCATTTTGTAACACATCTGCTTTGTCACGATTCGAGCCGATACTTGGCGAGGTAATAGGACAGCGCCCTCTGACTGATCCCCATCAGTTCGGCGGCATCCTTTTTCACCCCGCCGGCATTCTCGAGGGCGCGGCGAATCGTCTCGCGCTCCACCCATTCGATGTTCTGCCGAAGCTTCAGTGACGGCAGTCCCGACGCGGCCGGCGCCGCCGCGCCCAGCACGGAGATCGCCCGTGCCGCGATGACCGGTCCCGGCGACAGCACGACGGCGCGCTCGATCGTGTTCTCGAGCTCGCGCACGTTGCCGGGCCAGTCGTACTGCTGCAGGCCGGCGAGCCCCCCCTCGTCGATCCGTTCGACACGGCGGCCGGTTCGCTGGGCGTGTTTCTTCACGAAGTGCTCGACCAGGGCGGGGATGTCGTCGCGCCG
>Ga0068862_100004830_pt1 | contig 11349 bp, 9 predicted proteins | sample KBSSwiS52_FD_66598 | JGI IMG/M metagenome (GOLD analysis project Ga0068862, IMG submission 66598) | Switchgrass rhizosphere microbial communities from Kellogg Biological Station, Michigan, USA - KBS Switchgrass S5-2 | ecosystem: Host-associated > Plants > Roots > Rhizosphere > Soil ... | reverse complement strand
GTTAGCTATAAATTAAGATTTTCCAATACATGAAAGCCAAACCTTACCATTTACAGATTTCTCCAAAAACAAGATTTTTAAATTTTCTCAGGAGATTTTTTATTATATCCGGCCTTGATAAATTTCTTGCCAGGTACGCCCGAAACAATAAAAAGAAGGCACTTGCAGCTAAACTTATTCCACCTAATTATTTATACCATCCCGATACCATGCGTACCTGCAAGGTAGATGGAATTAACTTCAGGCTTGACGTAAGCGATACCGTAGGCCATACGAATTATTATTCTATTGACGATCAGGCTGAACAATTATTGTTTGATTTTGTACAACCCGGTATGGTTGTAATTGACATTGGCGCAAATATTGGCGCAACCACCCTGAAACTTGCCAAAAGAGTTTTGCCAACCGGCAAAATTTTTTCCTTTGAGCCAAGTCCTTACAATTATAAAAGAGCTTCCGAAAATATCTCATTAAATAATTTTTCAAACATCACATTAATCAGGCAGGGCCTCGGCAATGAAAAAACTACGTTGTTTCTTTACAATGTAAACAGCCATAACCGGGGAATGCAGCGTATTTTGAGCAATGAAGACGGGGCTCTTTCTTATGAAAAGACTGCTGTTGAAATTGATACGCTTGATAGCAGTATGCAAAAATTTGATATCTCCAAACCCTCTCTTATAAAAATTGATGTGGAAGGATTTGAATTAAAAGTTCTAAAAGGAGGAGGGGGCACTATTATGAAACACAGGCCGGCTTTATTCATTGAACTGGATGATTACAATTTGCATGAACAGGGAAATAACCCAAAGGAACTTATTCAATCTCTTATTCAGCTTCACTATAAAATTATAAATGCTGCAACAGGAAATCCTGTGGATGAAAATACTGATTATGCTAATTGTCATTTCGATATATTGTGTACGCCGGCTTGATGCTAAAAATCATTTTTCCAAAATTTATTAATGGTTTCTTACCAATCTTTAAAAAAACAATATAATAATCCTGCTTTAAAAACAATGGGGATTTATACTGTGACAAACTTTTTTGGAAAAGGACTGTCATTTCTTTTACTTCCTCTTTTTACGAACCCGAGATACCTTTCACCTGCAGACAATGGTCTATTGAGCCTTTTTAGCCAGGCGAGTATATTTATTTTGCCGTTCATAAATTTGGGCGTGTTACAATCTGCCTCCGTTGACTACTTTAAATTGGATAAAAAAAACTTCAGGGATTTTTGTACTACTGGCTTTGTTATGGCTGTTGTTATGACAGTATTTTGTTTTATTACCTTCTTCCTGTTTCGTGGTTTTCTTTTCCAGGCGTTTTTATTTCCTGCAATATTTATCTGGGCCATTCCGCTGGCGGCGTTTTTGACTTTTTGCTATGAACTGGTAATATTACTTATCCGCAATCGCAATGATGCGACTGCTTATATGAAGGTAAATGTGACCAGGATTTCGACCGAGCTGGGATTGGCGGTGATACTTATTGTTCTGTTTTCATGGGGATGGTTGGGCAGGGTTGCCAGTATATTGATAGCAACAGGATGTATTGCCATCTATGCTATATATTTCCTTATCAGGAATGAATATTTATCAGGTTCTGTTAAAAAAGAAATAATCTATACCGAGTTGAAATATAGTATTCCTATAGTGACTATGCAGCTTAGCATGTTTTGCCTTTTTTCATCTGATAGTTTTTTGCTTGCGGGCATCACTAAAAATAATGCGGAGGTGGGTATTTATGGGATGGCTTGTGTGTTCGCCTCTATCATCCTGACACTTTGCGGGGCCCTAATTCAATACATAGTTCCGAAAATAAATAAGACGCTTTCTGCTACCAAAATAAATTATGCTGTTATCCGCGGGCAATTTGTGGTCTATATAAGTATTATGGCTTCGATATTTATTATCCTGCTCTTTTGTGTGCCTGTAACTTACCACCTTTTTATCAATGAGAATTACTGGGCGGGTATTAGTTATTATTATTTTTTATCTGCCGGGTATTTCTTTTGGACAATTAGTTTCTTCCTGTACACTTTTCTGTTTTATTATAAGCAAAAGAAAAAACTATTTGCCCTTGCCATCCTCTCAATTATTATAAGCCTTGGCAGCAATTATTTTTTTATCAAATTCCTTGGCTCACTGGGCGCTTCGATTTCGGTCTGCTGTAGTTATTTTGTTGTGCTCCTGTTAGCGGTCCTATTCACAAAAAATTATTGGCGACCTATGATTTATTCTTCTGCAGCATGAAAAAAACAATTTTATATATTATTGATTCATTGGCGGCAAAGGGAGGAGCAGAATTAATGTTGATAGCCCCGCTTAGAGATATCCATCGTTCTTACAATATAATATTGGTTACCCTTTATCCTGTAAATATTTTCGAAAAAGATTATTTTATTGGTGATAAACAGTATTGCTTACAGATGAAATCCAGGAGAGATGTATTTACTGCTGCCAAAAAACTAAAAAAAATTGTCAATGATAACCAGATCACTATTGTGCATTCGTTTCTTTATTGGAGCATCGTTATAGCGAGATTGGCTTGTGGCAAAAAAATCCCGCATATTTTTAGCCTTGCCACGATGGTGACAGAACATATTTACAGGCATAAATGGTACAGCGGTTACACACAATTAATAGATCGCATAACTTACAAAAGCAGCCAGGTAGTTATTTCCCCAACCAGCGCTGTATTAGCCGATTTTGATAAATCAATTGGTATCAAAGGCAAATCTAAGGTGCTGTATAATTTTGTGCTTGATGAGTTTTTTAATAACCAGGTAGACTATAAGCCCGCTTCAAATAAATTAAAGCTCGTAGCAGTTGGCAACCTTAAAGAAGTAAAGAATTACCAGGTACTTATAGATGCTTTTATACTGATGAAATCTCTTCCGGTAACTCTTGATATTTATGGTGAAGGCGCTTTAAGGGACTTCCTGCAGGAGCAAATAACGACTAACAACCTTGCGATAAAACTAAAGGGAACCCATGAAAAAGTTTACGAGATACTTCCACAATACGACGCATTCGTCATGAGCTCCTTTCTCGAAGGCTTTGGTATTTCGGCAGCCGAAGCAATGGCCATAGGAATTCCTCTTTTGCTTTCTGACATAAAGCCCCTTAAAGAAGTTTCACAAAACAATGCCTTATTTTTTAATCCATATAGCGCCGTGAGTTTTGTTGATATTATTAAAAGCATTTTTGCGAATAAAGAAGACCTCCATGTACTCTCTGAAGCAGGAAAAATTATTGCAGAAGAAAGGTATACTAAAGAAAAGTATGTAACGGGGCTGTTAAATTTATATGATGAGGTGCTTAGAGATCAACCGGCTCCAAAGTGATTGTTTAGTTTTGAAGGTAGATATTTTAAAAAATAATTGAATTTAATAATCGTGTATTAAAAACTGGTAACAAATCAGCATTTAATGAAGTTTAACAGGGAACATCCTTTAATTTCGTCAGTATTCAAAAAATCCATACATGTGCGGCATAGCCGGGTTCGTGTCTTTAGATAAAAGACTTAATCAGCAACATTTAAAATCCATGGCAGGCAGTCTCGCTCACAGGGGCCCTGATGCTGAGGGAGAATACTTTAATGAAAGCAGTAATTACGTAATAGGCCTTGCGCACCGCCGGCTTAGCATTTTGGATTTAAGCACTACTGCTAACCAGCCCATGATAAGTCATGATGGCCGGTATGTAATGGTATATAATGGAGAAGTATATAATTTCCAGGAACTTCAAAAAGACAAGCTGCCCGGCACGGTTCTCAAAACACACAGTGACAGTGAAGTAATTCTGGAATGTTTTGCCAGATACGGTACCACCTGTTTTAATTGGTTTAATGGCATGTTTGCAATCAGCTTTTGGGATATAGCTCTTCAAAAGCTGACAGTTGTAAGAGACAGATTTGGAGTAAAACCGGCAATGTATTTTTTTGATGCGCATGCGCTTATTTTTGCTTCCGAATTAAAGGCTTTTGAAAACCTGCCCATTCAACGAACCCTGAATATCTCTGCTATTAAGGATTATTTTTTTTTAGATTACATACCAAAAACCCAATCTGTTTTTAAGGAGATACATAAATTACCTAACGGGTATTATCTGGAGTATACCCCAACAGAAGGATTGAAATATAAGTGCTGGTATAATATATTAGATAAATATCAATTACAAAAAAAACCTATTTCAATAACAGGTGCCATTGAGGGTTTTGATAACCTGTTAAGCAGCTCTGTAAAATTGAGAATGCTCAGTGATGTAAAAGTAGGTTCGTTTTTGAGTGGCGGTATAGATTCTTCTTTAATTGCGGCAAAATTCCAACAAAACTCTTTCGTACCTGTTGAAACTTTTACCATAGGCTTTGACGTAAAGGAATACGATGAAACCAAATATGCAAAACAGGTGGCAGAAATTTTAAAAACATCCCATCACGAGTTTAATGTTGATGAAGGTTACTGCCTTTCTCAGTTAAGTGCGGTTGTTGATGCCTATGATGAGCCATTTGTGGGCCCGTCTACCATACCAACCTTAATAGTCTGCCAAAAAGCGAGGCAATTGGTAACTGTGGCTCTAAGCGGCGATGGTGGGGATGAATTATTCCTCGGATATACATATTACAGCCGTTATAACCAATTAAAAACTATTTATAAATACAGCAATGCACCAATTCGTCGCCTGGCTGCATCTTTAATGAAAAAAATGGGGCTGAAATATAGCAAGGGTTCCGCTTTATTTGAAAGTGAAAATGAAAAAAAGTTGCTCCTGCATCTTATTTCGCAGGAACAGGGAATGTTTTCAGAAAAACAGGTTACGCGGTTATTTAATAGCAAATACGTTCATCAAACCATATTGGGCGATTGGGAAAATATAGATGATCTTCCTATTGATAACAAGGAAAAAATTTCTTTGTTTGATATTAATAATTACCTGGCCAATAACCTCATGTATAAAATGGATATTGCATCAATGGCTAATGGTCTTGAAGTAAGGCTACCCTTTTTGGATTACCGACTGGTCGAATTTAGCATTAACTTGCCAACCAACTTAAAGATAAATGGCAACATGCATAAGTTCTTAATGAAAAAAGATTTAGAACGTTATTTACCTGCTCATTTGATATATAGAAAAAAATGGGGATTCCCGGCTCCTGTTTCCAAATGGCTTACCGGTGATTTGGCATACCTGGTTAAAGACCATTTGCTGAATAAATTTAAGATAGAGCAACAGGGGATATTCAGTTATTCATTTGTTGAAAATATTGTAAATGAATTTACGATGGGCAATCACTACCTGGGCAAAAAAATATGGAGCCTTGTAGTTTTTCAACTTTGGTATGAAAAGCACTATGAAAAAAAATAAAGTATCTATTTTGTTATTTCACCGGGTACATCCGGTAAGAGATGTTATGTGGGATCCTATGGAACCCGCTCGTTTTGAATATATACTAAGGTTCTTAAAAAAAAATTATACGGTTTTGCCACTTCTGGAAATCTTAGATTCAACGCCGGCTTATACAAAAAAACCTCTTGCTGCAGTTACTTTTGATGATGGTTACAGAGATTTTATAGACTACAGTGTGCCAATAATGGATCAGTTAAAAATACCTTCTTCCATGTATGTTGTTACGGACTGTATATCTAATGACAAACCTACCTGGACTTTTGAAATGGATTATCTTTTTTTTAATACTCACAAATTACAGATTGACTGGTCTTTCGATATCGGCTTTTTACCGCGCAAATTCCGGAAAAAGAAGTTCGAAAATAAGAAAGAATTAATAGCCTTTTGTTTAGAATTTAAACAATACATAAAAATAATCGCCGAAGAAAACCGGAAGATACTAATACAGGACTTATTTCGTTCATTTAATGACGTCACTGTTCCCAGGGGATTAATGATGAATTGGAATGAAGTAAACCAGATAATCAATGCAGGGATAGAGGTAGGTTCGCATACCGTAACCCATCCCCCACTGGCCACAATTAGTAAACCTGATTTGGAAAGAGAGCTGCAATTGTCGAAGTCGGAATATTTTAAATATACCGGGAGAGACCCACGGGTAATTGCTTACCCTGTAGGCAGCTGTAACGAGCAGGTAAAAAAATCTGCAGCACTTGCCGGTTATAGCTATGGCCTGGCGGTAAACAACGAAATTTATGAAAAAGGATCAGGTGATAAATTTGAAATACCCCGGATAGAATTATACAATGAATCTTTTGGGAGGACCTGGTTAAGAATCAAACAATTTGGATAGCAATCTTAAGTGGCATAAAAAAGATAAATGAAATTTTTTGCCATCCGGGGCGTTGAACTTTATAATAAACTATAGCTGAAAGCCCAATGAAAAACAATGTGATTATCAGTTTTATCTAAAAAATTCTTACAAGGTGAAAATAGTCTTACTCTGTGGCCGACAACACAACCAGGTGGCATTGGCCAATAAAGTAGCTGTAAAGTTTAACCTCGCAGGGATCATAATTGAACAGGCCCCTGCCAAAAAAGCGATGTCGTTTTCGTTGGCGCAAATAGTAGAAAAAATTCTCAACAGAACTTTTTTTATACCCCTTCATAGCAGCTGGTTCAATTTGTTAAATACTTACAAAAAGGAATATCCCGACTTTCCGGATACACAAAAAATTACGGTGCAAAACGTTAATTCAGAAGCATCCGTTGATTTTATAAAGAGGCTGAAGCCTGACCTGGTTATGGTTTCCGGCACATCGATAGTTAAAACCAAAATACTGGAATTACCTATTCCAAAAGGTATCGTCAACCTCCATACAGGCTTATCACCTTACATCAAAGGTGGGCCTAACTGTACCAACTGGTGCATTGCAGAAGAACAGTTTCATTTGATTGGCAACACCGTCATGTGGATAGATGCCGGCATTGACAGCGGTGACATCATTACTACAGAAAATACACCGCTCAACGGGTTGGAAACCTTGTCACAGTTGCACTTGAAAGTGATGAACCACGCACATGACCTCTATTTAAAAGCATTGAAAAAGATACAGGAGAATCCCGGCCATTGTCCAGGGGTAAAACAGGAATCCATTGTGCGTGGCACCACGTATTACACGAAGCAATGGAACAGGGAAAAAAAATGGCGCCTGCTTAAAAATCTTAAAAAATTACCGGCCTATTTTCAGTCTGCTAAATATACAAGTGACAGTAGCAAAATTAAAACCGTATCGCTTTAAGTTAGCCGGCAATTTTTTTAATGCATATAACAGGCTACTTTAGACGCTAATGAAACCAATAAAAAAAATACTTTTTATTTCTTATGATGGGATGACCGATCCTCTGGGTCAAAGCCAGGTTATTCCTTACCTTGCGGGGCTCACCGAATATGGATATGAGTTTACTATACTAAGTTGCGATAAACCAAATAAATATGCAGACTATAAAGAGTATGTTATGAACCTGCTCAGGCCTTATTCTATAAAATGGGTTTCCATTCCTTACCACAAAAAGCCTCCTGTTCTTTCTTCTTACTTCGACCTTTTAATGCTGAAAAAAAAAGCCAGGCAGTTGCACAAAAAAGAAAAATTCGATTTGGTACATACAAGGCCTGGCTTACCTACCCTGGTTGCCTTATGGATGAAGAAAAAATACGGGGTAAAATTTCTCAACGACATACGTGGATTTTGGGCAGACGAGCGGGTGGACGGAGGCATGTGGAATATGAAAAATCCGCTTTTTAAAGCAATTTACAGGTGGTTCAAAGGAAAGGAATTAGAATGTTTGGAAAACTCAGATTATAACACCTGCCTCACCTTTAAGGCAAGAGCGGAAATTCTATCGTGGAATATCCCCAATCAGCCAGTACCCATTACAGTGATACCATGCAGTGTAGACATGGCACTTTTTAATCCGGAAGCTATTGATAAAAATTTGAAAGCTGCTCTACAGAAAGAATTAAATATTAAAGACACCGATTTTATCATTGCCTATCTTGGTTCTATAGGAGGCTGGTATCTTACAGATGAGATGATGCAATTCTGTAAAATTGCAGCCGATAAAATCCCCCATGCAAAGTTTTTATTTATTTCACCACACAACCGCTCAATGATTGCAGCGGCAGCAAAAAAGCACGGAATATTCTCTGAAAAAATCCTGGTTAAATATGGTAAAAGGCATGAGATTCCCGCATTATTATCCTTCAGCAGTTACTCAATTTTTTTTATAAAACACTGCTATTCAAAATTGTCTTCTTCACCCACAAAACACGGAGAAATTATGGCGATGGGCATACCCGTAATAACCAATGTCGGCGTGGGTGATGTTCAGGAAATTGTTGAAAAATACGAATCCGGTTTTGTCCTGAAAGAATTGAAGCAGGGAAACTATATTCATTATGTAGAAATGTTAACCGACACTCACTTTGACTCAAAAAAAATAAGAGAAGGTGCAGCAGACTTTTATTCATTGGAAAGGGCAATCCAAAAATACAGGGAAGTGTATGAACACATTTTGAATGAATCTTATACTCTTTTGCCTACCGCATGGTAATAAGGAACGCCAGGGCTTATTAAAATATCAGTTAAGCCACAATTTTGCATCATTTTTTTGACTTCCTTTTCTGAAAATCGTTGTTCCAGCCGGGTACCAAAACGATCCAGTGCATCGTTTCTTATTGTAAAAAATGATTTGTTACAGTAGAAGCTCAGAGGCATTTGTTTTGCAAGCTTACGTAAGCCAATAAAAACGAGAAACTCCACCCATAATATTAAAGGCATATAAATTATAACAGCCAGTACATCGCAAATTATTTTCTTTAATCTTCCCGGAAGTTTACTTACAACACCTCTTACAACGTCAGCAAGTTTGAATAAAAATTTAAACAAAACTCCTCTTTTATCTAAATTGTAATACAGGTAAACATAAAAATAGCCCCCTTTTTTCACTTTTTTTACACAATCATCCAGTGCTTGTTGTGTATCAGGAATGTGATGAAGAACCCCTACGCTCATTGCAAAGTCAAAGGTTTCATCGGGGAAAGGCAATGTATCGACAGATGCTTTTGTGAGTCTGACATTTTCAACTTCACGCAGTAATTTATCAGCCACAAAAATTGCATTACTGGGGTCAACAGCCTCAATAAATCCTGCTTTCGAAGAAAGATATTTTGTCCAACGCCCGGTACCACAGCCAATATCAAGCGCATAGGTATTTTTGTTGACTATTTTTTCATCAATAATATCAAAATATTCTTCTGCTCCTTCCTTAATGCGTTTATCAGTAAAATCATTAAATTTTAACCATTCTTCTCCAAATTCATCCACCACCTTTTTATCAATATTTTTCCCATTAATATCAAAAATATTTATCTCTCTGCTTTTCGACTGAATCACATTGTCAGGCTGCCGGACATAGCTGGACTTCATATTCATTACAACAATATTTTTATTTTCGGGCAAAAATAGGTGTAATAATGTGCCCAAAAATGATTTAATTTTTGGAAAGTTTAAACTAAGATTAAGCTGGTAGCGTTCTTTATTTCAAGGTTTCCAGGTGCTTCAAAAAGTTATAGCAGGTTATAAAATGACTATTAGGAAAGAAAAATAATATATTGCCGGTATTGTTACACGAAAGAGATGGTTTCACAGAAATTGTGGCTCCTGATAAAAAGGGAAAATACATGAGTTTGTGAATGACTTTCTTAAGTTACACCTTTTGCTCTCTGGGTAAAAGCAATTAGCCACTGAAACGCATATTCGCTGTCACTGCCAGTAATCCTTCAGGCAATCAACCGGTTTTTCGATAAAACATTTTACAGGATAAGTTAAGTTTGATACTACCTTTAGGGGTTTCTGTAAATACCATATTAAAACTCCCAAATGAATATGAAGAAAGGAAATTTTGTCATTTCATTAGATTTTGAAATCTATTGGGGAGTACACGATGCTGTATCACTGGAAAATTATAAGGATAATTTGCTCGGTGTGCGAAAAGTAATTCCGGAATTGTTACGCCTGTTTAAGCAATACCAGATCAATGCAACTTTTGCTACGGTAGGGTTGTTATTTTTTAATGACAAAGAAGAGTTATTAAATGGTTTGCCGGCAAAAAAGCCTCAATATACTCATGCTGAGCTTTCTCCATATCACTCACAGATTGCATTGGCGGGAAAGAATGAGGAAGAGGACCCTTTGCGTTTCGGGCTTTCGCTTATAAAAGAAATTCAAAATGCCGGACAGGAGATTGGCTGTCATACTTTTTCACATTATTATTGTCTTGAAGAAGGTCAAACGGCAGAAGATTTTAAAGCCGATTTAATTTGTGCAAAAAAAATTGCTCGCAAAAAGGGAATAGAATTAAAAAGTTTCGTTTTTCCCCGTAACCAATACAATGAAACCTATTTGCACATTTGCATGGAAGAAGGGATCTCTTCATTCAGGGGAAATGAAAGGTCAAGACTTTTCTCTTCAAAAACACAAGGAAGAAAAACTTTATTCAGAAGGCCCTTTCGCCTGACCGACGCTTACATCAATTTAAGCGGGCACAACTGTTATTCCGGAGAAGAAATGAAAAATGGCGGGCTTATTAATATCCCGGCAAGCAGGTTTTTAAGGCCATACTCCAAAAAATTATCATTCCTTGACAAATTGAAATTGAAAAGAATTACCAATAGCATGACTTACGCCGCAAAACATGGATTAACTTATCATTTATGGTGGCATCCACATAATTTTGGGAAAAATATTTCAGAAAATATATTATTCCTCGAAAAAATATTATCCCACTATCAAAAATTAAACAGCAACTATAATTTTGAAAGCAGGAGCATGCGGCAATTGGCGGATGAGTTAAATCAACAATAATGATCAACAGGAAAATTATTATTTTGGCCGGGAAAGGAATTACCACCAATATCCTCTACAATGCATTGAATAAAGATTTTACAATTGGCACTGTCATCCTGGAAGAACCTATCAGCAAAAAAAGATTTCTGAAAAAAAGAATAAACCGTTTAGGTATTTGGAAGGTAAGCGGACAGGTTTTATTTCAACTCTCCATCGTAAAATTGCTGAATTTTTTTTCTGCCAAAAGGAAAAAAGAAATCTTGCGGAAATTTAATTTAGAAGTTAATCCGTTGCCAGCCGAAAAAATAATTCATATAAAGTCGGTTAATGATGATGAATGCATCGCTGCGTTGCAAAAAATTAATCCGGATGTTGTAGTAGTTAATGGTACAAGGATCATTTCTAAAGAAGTACTTGATTGTATCCCGGCAAAATTTATTAATATACATGCCGGTATTACACCAAAGTACAGGAACGTTCACGGGGCATATTGGGCTTTAGTGAATAACGATAATGACAATTGTGGAGTT
>Ga0068862_100004828_pt1 | contig 11355 bp, 12 predicted proteins | sample KBSSwiS52_FD_66598 | JGI IMG/M metagenome (GOLD analysis project Ga0068862, IMG submission 66598) | Switchgrass rhizosphere microbial communities from Kellogg Biological Station, Michigan, USA - KBS Switchgrass S5-2 | ecosystem: Host-associated > Plants > Roots > Rhizosphere > Soil ... | reverse complement strand
CTAAAATTTCGTCTTTGGAAAAGAAACCTGCAAACGGCGGAATGCCTGCGATGGCGAGGCAGGCAATAAAAAAAGTAATATACGTGATGCGCATTTTTTTCCCAAGGCCGCCCATTTTTGTAATATCCTGTTCACCTCCCATCGCATGAATCACAGAGCCTGCACCGAGGAATAAAAGGGCTTTAAAAAACGCATGGGTCATTACGTGAAAAACAGCGCCTGTATAGGCACCTACGCCCAATCCTAAAAACATATAACCCAGCTGGCTCACGGTTGAATAGGCCAGTACTTTTTTAATATCGTTTTGTTTTAATGCTATTAATGCGGCGAAAATGGCTGTGGCGAGTCCTATGCCTGCAACAATGGTCATGGTAACCGGTGCTAATGAGTACATAATATTACTGCGTGCTATCATGTAGATACCGGCAGTAACCATTGTCGCTGCATGTATTAGTGCTGAAACAGGTGTCGGTCCGGCCATTGCATCCGGAAGCCAGGTATACAATGGAATCTGTGCGCTTTTACCTATTGCACCGAGGAATAATAATAAAGTTATACCAATAATTGTTGTGGAATTTATTGCAGAAAGAGAAGTAATAATTCCGTTTTGAGGATTAAAAAGATCATGGTAAGAAACAGTACCAAATGAAGAGATGAGCCAGAAGATACCTAATAAAAAACCAAAGTCCCCGATGCGATTCATTATAAATGCTTTCTTAGCTGCGTAGTTGTATTCAGTATTTTTAAACCAGAAGCCAATGAGCAAATAGGAACAAAGACCTACACCTTCCCAGCCAATAAACATGATTACATAATTGCCCCCCAGGACCAGCAGCAACATGGAAAACACAAAAAGATTGAGGAAAGAAAAATATCTTCCATAACCGGATTGAGTTTCTTCTTTCATATAAGACGTAGAATACACATGAATAAGAAAGCCGACCCCTGTAATAATAAGCAGGAACAAAGAAGTAAGCTGATCAACCTGGAATTCAAAAGGTATATGAATTTTATCAAGGTTAATAAATGGGAAATAATTGAAAGTAGCAGCAGTAAAACCTTCTTTGGAAACCGTTACGAAAACCAAAATACTTAAGCAAAATGAAAGGAAAATGACGGCACTCCCGATAATACCTATCGATGTTTTTGAAAGTATATTTCTTCCGAGTCCATTGATCAAAAAACCGATAAACGGCAATAAGGGTATTAAATAAGCCAGGTCAGATAAATTTCCCATAATTAAAGCTGCATGTTTACAACCCGGAACTTTTCATCCGGTTTTTTAGTTTCGTATTCTTACATCAGTTTTTAAGCCTGTTCAAAAAATTAATATCAACTGAATGCGTATTTCTATACAACATTACAATAATTGCGAGCCCCACACTTACTTCGGCAGCAGCGACTATCATGATAAAGAAAACAAAAATCTGCGCATCCGTAGCCTGTGCTGCGCCAAATACATTTGTACCCGTCATATGCATTTTTGAAAATGCCACTAATAATAAGTTAACCGAATTTAGCATTAACTCAATGCACATGAAAACTATGATCGAGTTACGCCTTGTAAGGGCTCCCACTATCCCGATACAAAACAATGCAACAGATAAAAATATGTACCACCTTATTTCCATATTTACAATTTTACAAATAACCCTATACCCGCAGTACGCGTAGCAGGCGCCAGAGAAAAAATATCCTTTATTTTCCTGGTTGCAATCCCATTAAAAATATCTACCGCTTTATAAGATGCCCCCTTGGTAATAAACTTTACAATAAGCCCTGAGCCGGCAGCGCTAATACCAGAATATAAAGCAGTGGCATTAGCGCTACTTTTTGAAATTTGCCTTACAATGCCATACACCACAATAGCGCCACCGGTATAAGCGGCAACTTTATATATAATCCTTCCGGTTTTGAAAGTGTTGAAAAGCTTGTTTATTGTTTCGTTTTTTTTAAGCCCGAGGATCTCAGCCACTTTATTTATTTTTTGAATAGGCGTATGTCCCAATGAAAATTTTGGAGCAAATCCTCTCTGCACATGCATTACCTTTCCAATAATATCATTAATGTCAAGATTGTTCAGATCGACCTGGGCGCTTGATTTTACTGAGAATAATAATCCTGCAAAAATAAACAGGGTAATAGTCGAATTTCTTTTCATTATCAAACTGTTTCCGGTTTTTCTTTTTTACCTAATACCACAGCCCCAACCATTGCACTTAAAAAAAGGATACTGCTTATCTCAAAAGGGACTACATACTGGTTGAATAAGGTCATCCCAAGATTTTTGATGAGGCCGACAGCTGTTCCGCTTCTTAAAACAGTATGGTTGCCTGACGCATGTGAAAATGCTGCGACAAATACAATCATGAGGCAGGAGCCGGCAATAACACCTATCATTTTTAAATAAATATTTTTCGGCGGTTCTCCTTCAGTATTTAAATTCATAAGCATGATAACAAAAAGAAAAAGAACCATGATGGCTCCTGCATATACAATAATGTTTACAATTGCGAGAAACTGTGCATTCATCAAAATATAATGACCGGATATTGCAAAAAAAACTATAATCAGCCAGAGAACACTATATACCGGGTTTTTACTCGAAACAACACCAATTGCAGCTACTATTGCAAGGGCTGATAAAAACCAGAATAATAATTGTGTTGTGGGCATGTAGAAGTTAAAAGTTGAAGGTTAAAAGTTGAAGGTTGATGCCTCGCATTTCATACCTGATCCTTGATACTCGATACCTGATACCTGATACCTGATCCTTAATTTTCTCATTGATACCTTATTAATGTTCATTACCATGACCCTGCGGCCTTGTTGCCCTATTACCTCTTGCTTTTGCAAACGCTTCAGGGTTTTCTTTCGGATGCGGAATCAATAAATCTTCTTTCCCATATATAAACCCTTTGCGCTGGTAATTTGCGGGAGCGAATGTTTCACTTAAATAAACGGCATCCTTTGGACAGGCTTCTTCGCACAAACCACAAAATATACAACGAAGCATATTGATTTCGTATTTGGCTGCATATTTTTCTTCCCGATACAGATGTTCCTCGCCGGGCTGACGCTCCGCAGCTTCCATCGTAATTGCTTCTGCAGGACAGGCAACAGCACACAATCCGCAGGCAGTACAGTTTTCACGCCCTTCTTCATCCCTGTTCAAAATTTGCAATCCCCTGAAAACCGGGCTGAATGTTCGTTTTTGTTCGGGGTAATTTATTGTAGGCTTCTTTTTAAAAATATGACCAAACGTAATGATCATACCCTTAAAGATCGCAGGCAAATACATGCGCTCCCATATCGTCATTGGTTTTCGGGAAACCGGTTTTACTCTATTGGTTAATGCCTGCATGCTTAAAAAATTATTTGCTAATCCGTATAAAGTATTATGAGCCGCAAAAATATTGTTATGTTTAGAAATGCCAGTGATTTTGTTTTAATAAAATTAATGCGCCGGTCACCAGCATATTCAAAAGCGCCAATGGCAGTAATATCTTCCATCCCAGACTCATGAGCTGGTCGTACCTGAATCTTGGTATCGTCCATCTCACCCACATAAATAAAAAAAGGAAACAAACTATTTTACCAAAAAAAACTGTCCCCTGCAATACAGCCATCCAGTTTACGCCGATTTTATCAATTAGTGCAACATCATTTACAAAAGGAATATCATACCCTCCAAAAAATAAGCTTACCATAACTGCACTGCTCAGGAACATATTAATATATTCTGCAAATAAATAAAAACCCAGCTTCATAGATGAATATTCCGTATGATATCCTCCAACCAATTCATTCTCCGCTTCCGCAAGATCGAAGGGCGTACGGTTTGTTTCAGCAAAGGCACAAATCAAAAAAATTAAAAATCCTAACGGCTGCTTTAGGATATTCCACCAATGATCTGTTTGCTGTATTACCATTTCTTTAAGACTCAATGTGCCTGTAACCATTAACAGCCCAATAAGTGCAATCCCCATCGGTAACTCATAGCTTATTATCTGTGAAGCGGCACGCATTGCCCCCATCAGGGAAAATTTATTATTGCTGGCCCATCCGCCAATCATGATACCATACACACCAAGGCTCACTACGCCAAAAACATATAAAATTCCAATGTTAACGTCCGCAATTTGCAACGAAATATCCCGGTTGAATGCATGTATTTTATTTCCCCACGGAACCACAGCGCCCACCATCATCGCAGTAAGCATTGCCAGGCATGGCCCTAAAATGAATAAAAATTTGGAAGAAAAATTCGGAATAATCTCTTCTTTAAAAAACAGCTTTAACCCATCTGCAAGTGGCTGAAAAATTCCCCCCGGTCCTGCACGGTTGGGTCCACGCCTGTCCTGAAGAATGGCAGCAACTTTGCGCTCTGCATAGGTTGAATACATTGCCACAAGCAATGATCCGCTTACTACGGCAACAATTAAAATAAGCTTCTCGGTAAAAACTGCCCAATCTATAACTATAAACATATTAGCTCCTCCAAACCTTTCTGCCAGGTGGCATAAGGGCTTATTTTGCATTAGGAATAGTTTTATGATCGTTTACCAAAACGTTTTCAATACCTGCATCATCAATATCTTTTTGTTCATTATGTTCAATAAATGTAGCAGATGTTGCCGGCCCGGGGATTTTGCTTAAATCAATTTCAGGCCGGTTGACGTCGCTTTCATCGTGTATGTCCATTAATAGTAATGGTTTTCTTCCGAATAAAACCTTATTCAATGGGTCGGGCGGCTGCACTTTTACTTCATAATGATTGGCAGAAATTACTGAATGCCTGTTTATTTTTGTAGGACCTTCAATTATCCAGTCAGCTGTTTGTTTTTTATCGAACCTGCATGTGTTGCAAATCCAGCCTGGTTTGCCATCATAGCTTTGAACCTCTCCCCATTCATCTTTGCGGGCGGTTACACGATACACTTCATCGCCCCGGTTCCATAATGTTACCTTGCCACAACACTTGTCGCAATCGCGATGTGCATCCATTGGTTTTAAGAACCATACCCGGTTTTTAAACCTGAAGGTGCGATCAGTGAGTGCTCCCACGGGGCAAACATCAATCATATTGCCACTAAAATCATTTTCAATGGCCTTTGAAATATAGGTAGAAATATCAGACTGATCTCCCCTGTCCAGGATCCCATGAACCCGGTGATCTGTAATCTGGTCGGCTATATAAGTGCACCGGTAACAAAGAATACAGCGTGTCATGTGCAACTGGATGTAAGGGCCAATATCTTCTCTTATGAATGTGCGCCTTTTAAATTCATAACGTGTTTGTACGGCACCATGCTCATAACCCAAATCCTGCAGGTCACATTCACCCGCCTGGTCACAGATGGGGCAATCCAGCGGATGATTGATCAATAAAAATTCAACAATCCCTTTCCGGGCATCGATCACTTTTTCGCTGGTAATATTTTTTACTACCATTCCATCCATCACATTTGTTCTGCATGATGCAACCAGCTTTGGCATTGGCCGGGGATCGGCCGTAGAGCCTGCGGCAACTTCAACAAGACAGGTCCTGCATTTACCGCCACTTCCTTCCAGCTTGCTGTAATAACACATTGCGGGCGGGGCAACTTCACCACCGATTTTCCTGGCAGCATTCAATACAGTAGTGCCTGCAGGAACATCAATAGTGATGTTGTCAATAGTTATTTTAAAAAGTTTTTGTTCTTCAGCCATTATTATTTTTTCTTAGCGTTCTTTGCGATTATCTCAGCGCTCTTTGCGATACTCACAAATTATTTACAATCCTTTTTAAACCATCCCTAAGAAGGACGACGTTAAAATTCATAAGAGTCCAGGCTTAATACCGGTAAGACGCAAATAAGTTAATGTTTGAGCTTTATGAATGTCACCCAAAATCTCCACGCATTTAACTTCAACAATCACTTTATTATCAATAATCAAATCTGCTCTGTAACCACATTCCATTCTTATTTCTTCAAAAAATCAATGGTATTGCTTTCTCTTTAATTACATTTAATTCTTTTTTTATTATTCGATAATAAAGGCATTCTTTATACACTGATTCCAATAGTCCTGGCCCCAATGTTTTATGGATATAAATTGCTTCACCAATAATAATATTTGATAGCTCGTTTTCTGGTAACATAATTAGTATCGCAAAGAACACAAAGATTTCGCAAAGAACGCAAAGTAACTATGCGGTTACACTTTTTTCCAGCGGATCGGCATAATGCGCCAATCCATAATTCCTTTTTAAACATTCTTGCGGATTTAAAATATGCCATTCAAATTCATCCCTGAAATGCCTGATAGCTGCTGCAACCGGCCATGCTGCTGCGTCACCCAAAGGGCAAATCGTGTTTCCTTCTATCTTCCTTTGAATATCCCAAAGCAAATCAATATCTTTCATTTCTCCTTTTCCATTTTCAATCTTACTGAATATTTTTTCCATCCACCCCGTTCCTTCCCTGCATGGAGAACATTGTCCACAACTTTCATGATGATAGAACCTGGTGAGCGTTAATGTATGGCGAACCACGCATTGGTCTTCATCCAAAACTATAAAACCCCCTGACCCCATCATGCTACCCGTGGCAAAACCTCCATCTGAAAGGCTTTCATAATTCATCATCCTGGTCTCACCTTTTGCAGTTTTTAATAAAAGATTGGCCGGCAATATTGGAACGGATGCACCTCCGGGAATACAGGCTTTCAGGCGTTTGCCATTAGGAATACCGCCACAATACTCGTCGCTGTAAATAAACTCTTCGACTGATATTGTCATATCAATTTCGTAAACTCCCGGCTTATTGATATTTCCGCACGACGAAATTAATTTGGTACCGGTTGATTTTCCAGATCCAATTTTTGAGTAGACATCTCCTCCATCATTTATTATAGGAACAATTGCAGTGATTGTTTCAACATTGTTTACAACCGTGGGGCAGCCCCAAACCCCTCTAACAGCAGGGAAAGGTGGTTTAATACGTGGCAACCCCCTCTTACCTTCGAGGCTTTCAAGCAGTGCGGTTTCCTCGCCGCAAATGTAAGCGCCGGCGCCACGGTGCAGGTATATTTCGCAATCAAACCCGCTTCCCAAAATATTTTGACCAAGAAATCCATTTTGTTTTGCTTCATCAATCGCCTTTTCAAGAATATCGGTAATCCAGTCATACTCGCCCCGGATATAGATGTAGGAAACCTTGCTTCCCAGCGCGTATGCTGAAACGATCATCCCTTCAATCAGCAGGTGGGGAATGACCTCCATTAAATAACGGTCCTTGAAAGTTCCCGGTTCGCTTTCATCTGCATTACAAACAAGGTACCTGGCAACCCCCTCAGGCTTGGCAAGAAAGCTCCATTTCATTCCCGTGGGAAACCCAGCTCCACCCCGCCCTCTCAGTCCACTTTTTTTTACTTCTTCCACTATATCGTTGGGCTTCATTTTTAAAGCTTTTTCAACACTTTTGTAACCGCCCTCACGACGATACACATCATAAGTATGGATGCCTTCAATATGTGCTTTATCTAAGAGAAGTTTTTTACTCATATAGTAACATCTGATTTTATCTGCGTCCTTTTTCTTCTCACAATAAAGAAAAATTTTACAAATTTCTAATTATTCATCGCGGCCTTTGCGATACATTCATCAATTATACTATCAACTTTTTCTTTTGTAAGATGTTCCCTGTACGTTTTTCCAAACTGCATCATTGGTGCATAACCACAAGCACCAAGACATTCAACTACTTTTAAAGTAAATAATCCATCTTTAGTTGTTTCACCAATTCCTATTCCCAATTTCTGTTGTATATACCTAATGATATCATCACTTCCGTTAAGCATACATGGACCTGTTTGGCAAACTTCAAAAATATATTTACCAACAGGCTTAAGATTATACATCGAATAAAAAGTGGCCACTTCATATACCTCTATTGGCTGAATATTCAATAAGGAAGCAACATAGTCCATTGTATTTACATCCAGCCATCCGCCAAATTCCTGCTGGGCCAAATGGAGTATTGGCAATATCGCGCTCTTTTGTTTCCCCTGTGGATAATGGGAAATTAATTCATGAACCTTATCCAGTTTTTCTTTTGAAAATTCTATATTCATATAATTAATGCGTGGCTTCGCCAGGCAGGTTATTAATTATTTTACGCATCCAATTCTCCCGCAATTAAATTTAAACTGCTCATTGTAATGATCGCGTCGCTAAGCATACCGCCTTTCGTTAGCTCAGAATAGGCCTGGTAATAAATAAAGCACGGCCTTCTGAAATGAAGCCTGTAAGGGCTTCTGCCACCATCACTTATTAAATAAAACCCCAGTTCACCATTTGCGCCTTCTACAGGAGAGTAAATTTCACCGGCAGGAATATCAATCTCGCCCATAACAATTTTAAAATGATAAATGAGGGCTTCCATTTTTGTATAAACATCTTTTTTATCCGGTAAATAATATTCGGGAACATTGGCATGAAACACTTCTGCTTCTGCTCCTTTAAATTCCTGTACTTTTTTATAAGCTTCCTTTATTAAAAATAAACTTTGCTGCATTTCCTGGTCGCGAACCAAAAACCTGTCATAGCAATCTCCCGTTGAACCGACCGGGATCGTAAAATCAAAATCTTCATAGCTGCAATAGGGGGTGTGTACCCGTACGTCATAGTCTACTCCCGCTGCCCGGAGATTAGGTCCCGTAAATCCATAATTTAATGCCCGCTCCGCAGAGATAGCTCCCACACCAATGGTGCGTTCCATAAAAATACGGTTGCGAACAAACAGGTTGTCAAACTCGGCTAAAACAATTGGCCATTCTTTTATAAATTTCTCCAGCCTCTCAAATGCGGTATTGGTAAAATTTCTTTCAAAGCCGCCTATGCGTCCAATATTGGTTGTAAGCCGTGAGCCGCATATCTCTTCATATATCTCATAAATAAGTTCCCGGTATTGCATCACATAAAGAAAACCTGTATAGGCACCGGAATCAACCCCCACAATAGAATTGCAAATCAGATGATCGGAGATACGGGCAAGCTCCATAATAATGATGCGGAGGTAATCGACACGCTTAGGCGTTTTTACACCGAGCAACCTTTCGCAGGTTATATGCCATCCCATGTTATTAATAGGTGAAGAACAATAATTCAACCGGTCGGTAAGTGGGGTTATCTGGTATAAAGGCCGATGTTCAGCTATTTTTTCGAAGGCACGGTGAATATACCCTACGGTTTGGGTTGCACCGATAATTCTTTCTCCATCAAGTTCAATAATATTTTGAAATACACCGTGAGTCGCGGGGTGTGTAGGCCCCAAATTCAAGGTAGTTGTTTGCTTTTCCAGGCTCCCTTCAGATAATTTTACATGTTCACTCATCTATTCCTGTTTCTGATTTCTTTTTAGTTTTTGTTATACTTATCTTCCAAACATTTCGTCATCTTTATCTATCCTGACCTGGTCCTCCAATGGAAATTCTTTTCTCATAGGGAAATATTCCATATCATCCACATTTAAAATACGTCTTAAATCAGGATGCCCAATGAAATTTACACCATAAAAATCATAGGTTTCTCTTTCCATCCAGTTAGCAGCAGAATACAAGGCCGTTGCACTGAAAACATCAGGCTTTTTAATGTCAGTAAATATTTTAAAACGAATGCGGATATTATCGACAAGATTATGTAAATGGTAAACAACTGAAAGTTCTTCTTCTTTTTTTTCAGGGTGATGAACTGCGCACAGATCAGTTAGGAAGCGAAATCTTAATTCCTCGCTATCATAAAGAAACTGAAGCACTTTGAGGTTTAAATCTTTGGGGGATGTAAAGGTAAGCATCCCATAAGGCTCCTCCCATCCTGTAAGTACATCGCCAAATTTATCTGTAAGTTTCTGCCTTATAATTTCACTGGTCAAAATCATACGCCAATTTGAAAATTAACATCCGATAGCTATCGGATTAAAAAAATTGAAAATTATTGCTCATTGGTATCCATTAGTTATTGTATCCCATAACTTTGCATTAGTTCCTGGTATCGCCTGGAATTTCTTCTTCTGAGTTCTTCTTTACCCACTAAATCCTGAACTTTCATAAAGCCATCCAATACGGCCTCAGGGCGGGGAGGGCAACCGGGAACATAAACATCGACGGGAATTATCTGGTCGATTCCCTGCAAAACAGAATAGGTATCAAATATGCCTCCGCTGCTGGCACAGGCACCCATCGCCAGTACCCATCGGGGTTCTGCCATTTGCAGGTAAACCTGTTTTACGATAGGGGCCATTTTTTTTGCGATGGTTCCCATAACCATCAACAGGTCGCACTGGCGTGGAGAAAAGCTTACTCTTTCTGAACCAAATCTTGCCAGGTCATAATGTGAGCCCATCAAAGCCATGAATTCTATTCCACAGCAGCTTGTAGCAAAGGGTAAAGGCCATATAGAATTTTTTCTTGCCAAACCGACCACGTCACTTAATTTGGAAGCAAAAAAACCTTCCCCTGTGTATCCTTCCGGGGCTTCCCCCATTGCAATGGTCGCTTCAAGAGGCTTTTGAGTTAAGTTATATTGAACAGGACGTGCCATAATTAATTTTATAATTTGCTAATTGTAATTAGCTAATCTGCTAATTACGTATTCAGTTGTATTTAATTGATTAATCGGCTAATTAGCTAATCAGCACATTAATCAATCTTCCCACTTTAGTGCTCCTTTTTTAATAATATAGAAAAAGCCCGCCAGGAAAAATCCCACAAACATTATTACAGCAAGAAATCCATGCCACCCTAATTCCCTGAAATTTACAGCATATGGGTAAAAGAAAATAATCTCCACGTCAAACAAAACAAACAGGATGGCTACTAAAAAATACTTGATCGCCATTGGCTGGCGCGCATTACCCTGGGACTCAATACCACTTTCAAAATTCACCAGTTTATCTGCCGTTTTTCTTTTCGGCCCCAAAAAATGGGTGCCGGAAATAATTAATGCCAATAAAATAACAGCAAACAAAAGCTGAACACCAATCGGCAGATAATTAACTGTACTATTCACACCGGGAGAAGCCTGAAGAAAAAATGGTTGTATCAAATATCAGAAATTATAGCTGCAAAAATAAGACAGCATTATGAATAATCAACATTTGAAATCAATGTTTTATAAAAGCTTTTATATATAGTTATAAATGAATGATATAAATATTTTCCACTCTAAAATGCTGTCTGAGATAGAATTTTCTGTACCCGGTTGGTCAGGCGACCCACTGTGGCTGCGCATGCCTGATCAGCAACTTTTTATTCGATAAAATCCTCAAAATCATCTTTTTAACGCCCTCTAATAAAAAGCCCGGCAATTTT
>Ga0068862_100004819_pt1 | contig 11360 bp, 10 predicted proteins | sample KBSSwiS52_FD_66598 | JGI IMG/M metagenome (GOLD analysis project Ga0068862, IMG submission 66598) | Switchgrass rhizosphere microbial communities from Kellogg Biological Station, Michigan, USA - KBS Switchgrass S5-2 | ecosystem: Host-associated > Plants > Roots > Rhizosphere > Soil ... | reverse complement strand
TCCTTTTGGCGGCTCGGCGGCAGCGCGGTCCAGCCCTTCTTGGCTGCGGGATTTCGATTGAGGGCAGTGCTGAACCAGCGCGGCGGCGGATCAGCGGGACCGCCGCGATAGTCGGCATCGAAGCTCAGTCCGACGCGGACGACATCGCCGACCTTGGTGGCGGAGGCCTTCCGCACCGTCGCATCGAGATAGAGAAAGAAGCTGCCGTCGCCGGCCGGCATCAGGTTGATGCGATGTGGCGGTTCCGGGTCGCCGTTGATCTGCACCAGGACCGGCATCGGGCCGCGCCAATCCGTGGTCAGCCGCGCGGCGCGGGCGGCACTGACCGGCACGTAGGGATTGATGCCGCGGATCTCGATCCGGGCGCGGAAATTGAGCTTCACGCAGGCTCGACGCCGAAGGTTTCGGCCACGCTCTTGCCGGCGGCCAGGCTCTTGATCCAGCCGTCTTCGCGCGCGAGCCGTGCTTCGGCGTCCCGGATCCGGGTGCGGACAGTCTCAGGGGAAAGCGCGATCAGCCCGTCATCGTCGCCGATCACCAGGTCGCCGGCCACAACGCGGCGACCGCCGATCGTGACCGGCGCGTTGATCGTGCCATCGGCGGCGGAGGTGGGACCGCGTGGCGTGATCGAGCGGGAGAAGACGGCGAAATCCGGCCAGCCGCTCAAGGTCGCGACATCGCGCACGGCACCGTCGCAGACCACGCCCGCGGCGCCCCGGTTGCGCAGATGGCCGCTCAGGATCTCGCCGATCATCGCCGTGACGGCATCGCCGCCGGCCGCGATCATCAGCACCTCGCCCCGCCTGACATGCTCCAGGGCATGCACCACCGCGCCGAAATCGGGCGCCGTGCAGGAGACGGTGACCGCGCGCCCGAACAGCCGCGGCTGCTTGCCCGGCGGATTGATCGGGCGGATCGCCGGGTCGATCTGGCTTTCCGGTGAGAGGTCGACGGCGACCGCCACCGGGATCGCGCGCCAGGCGGCGATCTCCGCATCACTGAGCGCACCCGTGGCGGCGTGAATTTTAACGGCCATCTCAGTTCCTGTTCGCTTGCATCGCCTTGACCGCGCTGGCGAGGCGCTTCACGCCTTCGGCCAGCTTTTCCGGTTCGTTGCGGGTGAAGTTGATGCGGATGGCGCGGCGATTCTCGCCGACCGCATCGAAGACGCTGCTCGGTGTGACGCAGACACCCACTTCCATGGCCCGCTTCAGCAGCAGATTGGTATCGAGCCTGGGATCGCGCGCCGTGGCCCAGACGAACATGCCGCCGGACGGGACCTCCCATTGGAAAGTGTCGGCCAGGTGCTCAGCCAGGGCGGCGCAAAGCGCATCGCGGCGGCTGCGGTAGAGGGCCACGATGGTCGGCTGAATCTGCTCGATGAGGCCGGCTTCGAGCGCGCCGAGTGCGATCCGTTGCGTGACGCCACTGGTGCACATATCCGAGCCCTGTTTCGCCAGGGTGAGCGCCGCGATCATCTCGGGCGCTGCGATGACCCAGCCGATGCGCAGCCCCGGCGCAATCTCCTTCGAGAGTGTGCCCATGTAGAGGACCGGGCCGTCATAGGGCCGGCTCGAATGTTGGCGTGCCGAGAGCGCGATCAGGCGCGGCAGTGGTGCTGCGTCGTAGTGGAGGCCGCCATAGGGGTCGTCCTCCACCAGCCAGGTTCCGGTGCGATGGGCGGCATCGACCAGGGTCTCGCGTGTCGCCAGATCGACCAGCTTCCCGGTCGGGTTGGAGAAGTTCGGCACCGTGTAGGCGAATTGCGCGCCGGTGAAGAGCGCAATCGCATCGAGGCCAGGTTGGTCGAGGACCAGGTTGCGGAACGTCGGTGCGCGTGGTCGCCAGGCATCGAGCGCGCCAAGATAGGTCGGAAACTGGCCGGCGATGACACCGCCTAGCTCCAGCAGCACCTTGCCGATGAGATCGAGCCCCTGCATGCCGCTGGTCGTCACCAGCACGTTCTCGCGGGTGAGTTGGAGCGCCTCTGAGCTAAACCGCTGCGCCAGGGCGTCGCGCAATTCAAGCAAGCCCTCAATCGGCCCGTAGCCGAGCGTGTCGCCCGGATGCTCGGCAATCGCGCGGCGGGCGATCTCCGCGACCGCCTCGGCCGGATAGGTCTCCGGCGCCGGCAGGCCGCCGGCCATGTTGATGAGACCCGGAATCTGCGACGCGGCGAGAAAGGTCCGGGTGACGTCATTGGTCGTGCCCAGCCATCGGGCGAAGGCGGGGCGGGTCTTGGCTGCGTCGGCGGGGAGTGAGTCCATGGCGTCAGGCTTCCAGTGGCCGGTCGCGCATCTTACCCGTTCGGCGCGGAATGGCATGCTGAAAGGATCGGCTAACCGGCCCCGTCCAGGACCTCGCGCACCTTGGCGGCGAGTTCGGCGCGGCGGAAGGGTTTGGGCAGGAAATGGACGCCGGGATCGAGCTTGCCCTGGTGGTCGATCGAGCTCCGGGTATAGCCCGAGCTGTAGAGGATCTTCAGCTTCGGCCGCTTTTTCTTCGCGGCGTCCGCCAGTTCGCGCCCGGTCATGGTGCCGGGCAGGACGACGTCGGTCAGCAGCAGGTCGATCGTCTCCGTGCTGTCGAGAATCTCGAGCCCGGCGGCGCCGTCGGACGCTTCCAGAATGCGATAGCCGAGTTCGAGGAGACGCGTAGTCACCAGCCCGCGCACCATCGGATCGTCTTCGACCACCAGGATGGTTTCGCGGCCGCCGGCCTGGTCGGGGGCCTCATTCGCCATGGCCGCCGCCGCTTTCGCGGCCGGCTCTACCCTGTGGCGCGGCAGATAGAGGCGGATGGTGGTGCCGTGGCCGATCTCGCTGTAGATCTTGAGGTGGCCGCCCGACTGCTTGGCGAAGCCGTAGATCATGCTCAAGCCCAGGCCCGTCCCCTTGCCGGTCGCCTTCGTGGTGAAGAACGGCTCGAAGGCGCGCGCGATGACTTCGGGTGCCATGCCGCTGCCGGTGTCGGTGACCGCCAGCATGACATAGTCGCCGGGTGCGGCGTCCGGATTGAGCTGCACATAATCGTCGTCGAGATGGGCGTTCCGGGTCTCGATGGTGAGCTTGCCGCCCGGCCCCATCGCATCCCGTGCATTGATCGCGAGATTGAGCAATGCGCTCTCGACCTGTCCCTTATCGGCCAAGGCCGGCCATAGGCGCGCCGATGGTCGCAACTCGATCTCGATGTCTTCGCCCAAGGTGCGGCGCAGCAGATCCTCGATGCCTTGCGCCAAGGCGCCGAGATCGATCGGCTCTGGCGCCAGGATCTGGCGGCGTGAGAAGGCGAGCATCTGCCGGATCAAGGCGGCGCCGCGTTCCGAGGCGCCGAGCGCCGACTGGAGCAGAGGGCGCAGATCGGCCGGCGATTTTTCGAGCGCCGTGTCGAGGCTGCCGATCACCACGGTCAGCAGGTTGTTGAAGTCATGGGCGATGCCGCCGGTCAACTGCCCGACGCTCTCCATTTTCTGCGATTGATGCAGTTGGCTCTCGGCCTCGCGCAAGGCGGTGACGTCGAGGGCCGAGGCCATGACATGGATCTTGTCGTCCTGCAGGAAGGAGACGGCATGGACCGCGGCGGTCCGCACCTTGCCGTCGAGCGCCACCAGCCGCATCTCCGTCACCGGCACGGAGCAGGGCGAGGCCATCAGCAGCTCGGTCCGGCCCGCCGCGCGCTCGCGATCCTCGGGATGGACCCAGCCGATCGACGGCCGGCCGATCAGATCCTCGACGCGCTCGGCGCTGAAGAAGCGGACCGCGGCCGGATTGGCGTAGACGATCTTGCCCTGGGAATGGACCCAGATCGCCTCTTGCATGAGACCGACCAGATTACGGTGCCGCTGCTCGGTCGCGGCCAGCGCATCGGCGCGCTCGCGCACCCGCTGCTCCAGGGTCTCGTTCAGGCGGCGGAGTTCTTCCTGGCTGTCGCGGAGCTGCTGGGCCCGGCTTTCCGCGGCGGCGCGCGCGGTCTCGGCGGAATGCACCTGGCCGGAATAGAGCGAGCGCGCCTCCAGCAGAAGCACCGAGAGGATGAAGACCGCCGCCAGGAGCCCAAAGATCCGACCGCCATACCAGCCGAGGTCATAGCGCGCGCCACTGAATATGGTGCCCATGGCCAGGTCGAGCAACCAGGTCGCCATCACCACCATCAGCCAGAGGTCGAGCAACGACCGTGATTGCGACCGCCACAGGCCGAACAAGGCGGAAAGCCCGATCAATCCCGCCACCGCGCTCACGACGATAAGGGTCAGGTTGTAGCGACCGCCCGATATGATCGTCGGGAGCAGCGCCTGCCCCTGAGTCGCCAGCAATGTGCAGGCCAGCACCGACACGGCGACGAGAGCGACCGACGTGAAGATCGATGCGGTAACGGTGCCGCTCGCCTCGATAGTGCCCCGTGCCCGGGTGTAACCGAGGATGAACAACGGGAAGCCGCCATGCCAGATCATGTAGAGCCAGGAGGTGGTCTGCGGCCCAGAGCCGAGCAGGCCCGTGGGTGCGAATGCGCCCGGGAAGGTGAGGGTGTGTACCGACACGATCAAGGCGGTGAAGAGATAGCCGTTGGCCAGCAGGCGGAGGCCGGGTGCGCGTTGAATGCTGTACTGGCCGAACAGGAGGACGGCGGTGATCAGATTGCAGATCGCAAGCGCCGACTGGTAGGCGGGAATGAAGGCGTCCACCCGCATCAGCGGTGTGCGCGCAAGCGGCGCGACGACTGCAAAGGCAGCCAGCGAAATAGCGATCACGATCAGCGCAATCGTGCGATCCCGGGCCGTCGCCGGAAGTGTGGACAGAAAAACATGCTGCGGCGGCGCTTCCGGCGCGTCGGAAGCGGCAAAGCCCTTACGGGCAACCCGCAAAGCATCCGGTTCGGGCAGCGATCCCGCCGGCATCTCCATCCGCCACCTCCGGATTGGAGCCAATCGGCGCAGCAGCATTGACCGGGATCAAGCACCAGCGCCGAATTAGGACTGTGCGTCCGAGCGAGGCCGTCCGCAAGGGCGGAAGCGGAACGAGAGCGGAAAGTCGGCCGATTGCGGGTTTATTCTGACAAACCGACGGTTTGGGCGACCGGCGGGAGCCTCAGGGCTCTGGAAGATTTGGCTCCTCGGGTTGGACTCGAACCAACGACCTGCGGATTAACAGTCCGACGCTCTACCAACTGAGCTACCGAGGAACAGGGCCATATCTCTGGCGGCGCTGCTTATAGCAAAGCCGAACCGTCCCTGCAAACCCCTTAATGCAATTGACAGATGGGGATAAGTCGCTGGGTTTAAAGCATTATACGGCAGGTTGCGACTTGTCGGCCAGTCAAGGATGCCACGACCATTTGCGGCATTCGTCTTCGACCTGCCCGCGGCTGAGGCCGATGTCGCGGAGGCCCGCGTCCGAAAGCCGACCCAGGGCGCGCCGCTCGGCCGCCCGCGACCGGCACAACTGCCACCAAGCCAGGATCGCCATGAAGCCTTTCGCCGCGGGCCGACGGAAACCGCCGGCGCCGCGGGATTCGGATTGGCCGAGATGGGCGGGCACGGAATGCATGGCTCAGCCCTTCCGGCCCGGACGCTGCACGGCGGTTGCGAAATCGGCTTCCCGCAGCGCCGCGGCGCAGGCTTCGCAGCAGACTTCCACGGTGTTGCCGCCGACTTTGACCTTGATGGTGTTGGCGTCGAGTTCGCAGTCGCAGGCGGCACAGGTCTTCGCGGTCATGGTTCGATCTCCTTTGGGGTATGGACACAGCCAAGAAAGCAGTTCGGGATCGCCGTTCGCTGTCGAAATCTTTAGCGATTTCTCCGCTGGTGACGCTCGGCGGCGCGGCTGGCGATGATCGACGTCGGGTCGCCGAACAGGCCGACGGCGGTCGCATCGCGGAGGTCGCTGCTGGTGAGGCCGAGATCCCGGAGGGCGCTTTCCTCCATCCGGCAAAGCAGATGGTAATCGCGCTGCGCCTGATACCATGCGCCGATTGCAGCCATCGGCCGGCGCGTGGCAGCGGTCAACGCCGAAAGCCCGGCCGAAACGGCGGATGTGCAGGTGGCGGTGATGGAAATCGTCATTGAAATCTCCTTCCGGTGTTTGCCTGGAGGAGAAGGTGGCGTTTAGGGCTGGTATGCGCTGTCGAAATCTTTAGCGATCTGCTTTGCGGATCGAGCGCTGAAATTCCGCGGGGGTGCGGCCGTAGACCTGGCGGAACGCCGCACTGAAATGGCTGTGGCTGGAGAAACCGAGGTCCAGACCGAGGGCGGTCAGATCCTCATAGCGGCCAAGCAGATCGAGAGCGCGGGCCAGCCGCAGCCGCAGGTGATAGCGATAGAGCGGCATCGCCTCCACCTGCTGGAATACCTGCGTGAGATAGACCGGTGAGACGCCGACTTCGGCGGCGATCTCCGCGAGAGTCCAGCGGCGCGCCAGGTCCGAGGACAGAACGAGCTTGGCGCGGTCGACGAGCTTCTGGCGGCCGGGACTGGCGCCGGCTTCATGGGAGGTGCGTTCGCCCAAGGACCGGCGCACCAGGGTCAGGATCAGCGTCTCCGCTTCCAGCGTCTCGGCGACGCCACGGCTCAGGCTGTGGCGCAGCAGGGCGACCAGCGCCTGCGCGCGCGGGTCGATGCGGCGGCGCTGGCGGCGGAACGCCAGGATCTCGCCCGCCTGCACCTGGTCCTTCGGGGTGAGCTCGCGCAGCAGGGTTTCCTCGACCAGGAGCGACAGGCAGGAATCGCCGCCTGCGATCGGATGACTGATGCGATAGGCTTCGTCGCGGTTGAAGAACAGCAGCTGGTTGGCCTCGGCCACGGCATCGTCGCCGCCGAGATGGCGCACGAAGACGCCGCGATAGGGAAAGACCAGCGTGGTTTTCTGCGCGCATTCCTCGTCGCTCTTGTGGCGGCAGGCGCCGTCGCAGACGAAGTCGCGCAGCGTGACGGTCTCGGTCTGGAAGAGGGGCTGTACGGCGAGTTGGGCCATCCCATCAGCATAGCCGGTCAGGTTGCTTCGCGCGACAGGCTAGGCGGCGACCTTGGCGCCCCGGCCATAGAGCAGGAGCATGGCGACGATCACCGCGCCGAAGATCAGCTGGCGATAGGCTTCCGGGATCTGCTCGACCGAGAGAATCGACTGCAGCAGGGTGATCAGGATGACTCCGGCGACCGTGCCGAGATAGGTGCCCCGCCCGCCCAGGATCGAGGTCCCACCCAGCACCACCGCCGCGATCGACGGCAGCAGATAGGCATCGCCCATGCCTTGATAGGCCTTGGTCGAATAGCCGGCGATGAGTGCGCCGGCGAAGGCGGCGAGCGCGCCCGAGATCGCGAAGACCGCCAGCACGACCCGCTGGGTCCGGATGCCGGAGAGATAGGCGGCGATCTCGCGGTTGCCGATCGCGTAGATGGCGCGGCCGAGAACGGTACGCCGCAGCATGAACACGGTGGCGCCGCCGACGATGATCCAGACCCAGACCGGGTTGGGGATGCCAAGAATCAGTCGCCCAGTGGCGAGGTCGTGCATGCTTGCGGTCGCCATGTCCTGTGGCGCGAAGCCGCCCGTCCTCACCACCATGAAGCCCTGTGCGACGGCGTTGATGCCGAGTGTGAAGATCATCGACGGCACACGGAGATAGGCGACGCCGATCCCGTTGACCAGACCGAAGATGAGGCCGCAGAGGACGCCGAAGGGAATGGCGAAGGTCGCACCCCAGGGCCCCCAGCCGACCGCCGCGGTCGACATCATGCCGCCGACCGAGATGATCCAGGGCACTGAAAGATCGATCTGGCCGAGCAGGATCACCAGCATCATGCCGGTCGCAACCATGGCCAGGAAGGAGCCGACCTGCAGCTGCAAGAGCAGATATTCCGGGGAGAGGAAGTTCGGGTTTCGCATGGCACCGAACAGCAGGAGCAGGATGATGCAGCCGAAGGCGGTCAGTACCGCGGGGTCGAGCCGGCGCAACACGGGAACATGGGCGAGGGGATTGCTCATCTCGGGGTCATCCGAAGAGGTCGAGTCGGTTACGGATGCGGATCAGGCGGAAGGAGCCGAGGCAGACCGAGACCAGCAGCACGACGCCGAGGAACAAGGGTTGCCACAGCGGGTCGAGGTCGAACACGAACAGCAGGTCGCCGATGGTGCGGAAGATGAGCGCGCCGAAGATGGCGCCGACCACGCTGCCCTTGCCGCCGAACAGCGAGACGCCGCCCAGCACCACCGCGGCGATCGAGTTCAGGGTGTAGGTATTGGCATTCGCCAATGAGGCTTCGCCGGTATAGGTCACGAAGGTGATGAACAACCCGCCGATCGAAGCCAGCAGGCCGCCCAAGGCATAGGCCACGAACTTGGCGCGCCGGATATCGAGGCCCGACATAAAGGCGGCGGGTTCCGAGGAGCCGACGGCATAGACCACGCGCCCGAGCATCGATTTGCGGAATGGAACCCAGATGACCAGCACGACGACCAGCAGCGAGACCGCGCTGGCCGGGATGCCGCCGGGAAACTGGTTGGTCAGGAAATCGGCGAGGTCCTCGTTGACGTCGCCGCCGGGCTGTTCGCGCAGCAGCAGCGCGAGCCCGTAGAAGGCGGCGCCGGTCGCGATCGTAGTGACGATCGGCTGCAGGCGGCCGTAGATCACGATCGCGCCGTTGAGTGCGCCGCAGGCGAGGCCGGCTGCAAGCACGCCGATCACGCCAAGCGCGGTCTCAATGGCGGTGCCGACCACGATATGCGAGGCGAGGCAGTTGCACAGGATGAAGATGAAGCCGACCGAGAGATCGATGCCCGCGGTCAGCACGACGAAAGTCTGGGCCATCGCAACCAGGGCCAGCAGCACGCCCTTGTTCGACGCGGTGGTGACGACATCGGCGCTGAAGCCCGCCGGATGGTTCCCGGTGTAGATCGCGAACATCAGGATGAACACGGCCAGCGCCAGCAAGGTGCCGCGCTGCTCGCCGAACCAGTAGCGCCAGTCGCTCGTTTGCGGGGTGGTGAGGGCTTGGTCGGTCATCATTCGGCTCCCGCACCGGCCATCACGGTTGTGTCGGGCTCGCCATGGGTGCTGCCGAGGTTGAGCGCGCTCGAGACCAGCGCACGTTCGGTGATCTCGGCGCCGGAGAGCACCCGGCCGATCGCGCCGTCATAGAGCACCAGCACCCGGTCGCAGCAGCCGACCAACTCGTCGTAGTCGGTCGAGTAGTAGAGGATCGCCGCCCCTTGATCCGCGAGCTTGCGCAGCAACTGGTAGATCTCCGCCTTGGTGCCGACGTCGATGCCGCGGGTGGGGTCGTTGAGCAAGATGACTTTCGGCCGGGTCATCAGCCACTTGGCGATGACGATCTTCTGCTGATTGCCGCCAGAGAGCGTTCCGACCGGTACAGCCGTGCCGTCGGTCTTGATCGCCAGCAGCGCGATCATCTCGTCGATCGCCTTGGTTTCGGCGGCGCGATCGACCAGGCCACCCTTGGAGAGACGGCCGAGCGAGGCCATCGAGAGATTATCGCGCACCGACATCGGCAGCATCAGGCCTTCGGTCTTGCGATCCTCAGGAATAAGGGCCATGCCGCAGTTGCCGTGCTTGGCGTCGCTGGGGCCGGAGAGCGAGACCTTCCGGCCGTCGATCAGGATCTCACCGGTTGTGCTGCTCAGCACGCCGAACAACGCCAGCAGCAATTCGCGCTGACCCTGACCGTCGAGGCCGCCCAGGCCCACGATCTCGCCGGCACTTGCGGTCAGCGAGATGTCCTTGAGGCGATTGTTCCAGGAGAGATTCTTGACCTCGAGGGCGGGCGTTGCGGTGACTGTCTTCGGCGCCGGCTTCGGCGGGAAAACATGGCTGTATTCTCGGCCGATCATCAGCTCGACGATCTCGGTGTCGGTCTTGGTGCCGGACTTGAAGGTGCCGACATTGCGGCCGTTGCGGAACACCGTGCATTCGTCGGCGAGCTCGGCGATCTCCGCCATGCGGTGCGAGATGTAGAGGAGGGCGAGCCCTTCCTGCCGCAGCCGCTTCAGCACGGAGAAGACCTTGCGGACATCGGCCGCGGTCAGCGCCGAGGTTGCCTCGTCGAGGATGAGAATGCGCGGGTTGCGCACCAGCGCTTTGGCGATCTCGACCAGCTGTCGGCGCGAGAGCGGGAGATCCTTGATCGGCGCCATCGGATGGATGTCTTCGCCGCCGGCGCGCGCCAGCGCTTCCTCGGCGATGCGGCGCTGCGCCTTGCGATCGATCAGGCCGAAGCGTTTCGGCGGATTGCTGATGCAGATGTTGTCGGCGACCGAAAGATCGGGCACCAGCGAGAGTTCCTGGAAGATGCAGACGATGCCCGCCGCATTGGCCGCCGCGGGATTGGCGAAGGAGACCGGATTACCGTCGAGCGACATCCGGCCTTCGTTGGGCTGCACCACGCCCGCCATGACTTTCATGAGGGTGGACTTGCCGGCACCGTTCTCGCCGAGCACGCCGTGAATGCGGCCGGACGCGACGGTCAGATCGGCATTGGTCAGCGCGTTGACACCGCCATAGCGCTTGGAAACGCCTTCCATACGGAACAGAGGGGCAGGAACAGGGCCGTCCATTTGCTTCTCAGATCATGGTCCGTGGAATCATCCGGTGACAAACCGGCGCCGTGGAGAAACTTCTCCAGCGGCGCCGGCTTTCGTCAACCGCTATTCCAGTCGTTACTGGTTCGCTTCCGACTGGCCCATGATTTCCGTGGCACTGAAGTTGATGCCACAGGTCGGGAAGGAATTGCCGACGAAGAAGTTGTCGCCTTCCTTCGCGTAGAAGTTCTCACCGTCCTTGAAGTTCGGATCCTCGGCGGTCGCCAGCGGCAGCTTCACCGACTGCGGAACCACTTGGCCTTCCAGCGCCGCGATCGCGGTCTTGATGGCCACGGCAACCTGCGCCGGGCCGGTCCCGCCGGAGGCGCATTTCAGCCCGTCGCCGCCATGCGCGGCGCAGAGCTTGCGGAAGCCGTTCTCGGTCTCGCCGCCGACCGGCACGAAGGGATGCCCGGCATCCATGAAGGCGCGGACCGTACCCGTGGAGCCGCCCTGCACGGTGATGCCGTCGAAGTGCTTCTGCACCGCGATCGCATCGGCCGATACCTTTTGCGCCGTGCCGTCATCCCACTTGCCGACGACCTCGACGACGTCCCACTTCTTGCCCGAGGCATCGAGCACTTCGTGGATGCCGTTGTGGCGATCGGTATCCACTGAGGTGCCGGCGACGCCGCGCACCTCGAGGATCTTGCCGCCGTTCGGGATCTCCTTGACCAGCCAGTGCGCCCAGTATTCGCCGAGGCCTTTCTGGTCGACGTTGACGTTGATCGCATCCTCGGTGTCGAGAATGTTGTCGAAGGCGACCAGCACGAC